>Ga0209415_10019011_pt1 | contig 10804 bp, 10 predicted proteins | sample PeaSoiSIISIP2007_FD_187696 | JGI IMG/M metagenome (GOLD analysis project Ga0209415, IMG submission 187696) | Peat soil microbial communities from Weissenstadt, Germany - SII-SIP-2007 (SPAdes) (version 2) | ecosystem: Environmental > Terrestrial > Soil > Wetlands > Peat | place: Germany... | reverse complement strand
CGGGCCGCAGGTCGCCGAGGGCTGGCACGGGCAGCGGTTCGGCAAGCAGCTGCAGCGCACGCGCGAGTACGTCGCCGTCGTGCGCATGGCCCTCGCCCGCGAGCGCGTCGAGTTCCACGGCGAGACGCTGGAGCTGCCCCTGCCCGACGGGCCCGGCAAGGCGCTCAAGCTGACGATCTCCCCCGTCCAGGAGCGCATCCCGATCTACCTCGCCGCGATCGGCCCCAAGAACACCGCGCTGGCCGGCGAGATCGCCGACGGCTGGATTCCGACGCTGTTCTCCCCCGAGCACGTCTCCGAGCTGCGCCCGCTGCTGGCGGAAGGCGCCGAGCGCTCCGGCAAATCGCTTGAGCACTTCGACATCGCCCCCACCGTCAACGTCTTCATCACCGACGACCTGGAGGCCGCACGCAACGCCATGCGACCGTTCATCGCCCTCTACGTAGGCGGCATGGGCTCGCGCAAGCAGAACTTCTACAACCAGCTCGTCCAGCGCTACGGCTTCGAGGCCGAGGCTCAGCAGATCCAGGACCGCTACCTCGAAGGTAAGCGCGAGGAGGCCATGGCCGCCATCCCCGACGCCCTCATCGACACCGTCTCGCTGTGCGGTCCCAAGGACCTCGTGCGCGAGCGCCTGGCCGTCTACCGCGACGCGGGCGTCGGCACGCTCGGCGTTACTCCGATCGCCTTCACCGCCCCAGAGCGCCTCGACCAGCTGCGACTCGTGGCCGAGCTCGCCGCCGCCTGACCCAGCCCGCGATGGCCCCGCGCCGGATCCTGCTGGGCGCCTTCGGCGACCCCGGCCACGCGTTTCCGATGATCGCCCTCGGGCGAGCGTTGCGTGCGCGTGGGCATGAGGTTACGCTGCAGACATGGCGTCGCTGGCAGGAGCACGTCGAGGCTGAGGGACTCTCATTCGCGCCCGCGCCCGAGTACGACGTATTTCCCCGCGGCGACCCCGACGGCGAGCCGCTTGACTTCTACGAGGCGGTCGTGCACGCCACACAGGACACGCTGCCACTCGTACGCGAGCTGCGCCCGGATGCGGTTGTCGCGGACATCCTCACGCTCGCCCCGGCGCTCGCCGCGGAGCTGAGCGACATCCCCCGCGCGACGCTGATCCCCCACGTGTATCCCGAGAACGAGCCCGAGTTCCCGATCTACTCGCTCGGAGCGCGCCTGCCGGGCACAGCGGCCGGTCGCGCCATATGGCGCCGGGTGCAGCGGCCCGTTCGTCGTGGAGTCGAGCGCGGCCGGATCGAGCTCAACCAGACTCGCGCGCGCCTGGGCTTGGGTCCGCTCGAGTACGGCCACGGTGGCATCAGCCACGAACTGGCGCTCGTGGCGACGTTCCCGCAGCTCGAGTACACGCGCGCGTGGCCGCCGTGGGCGCATGTCGTCGGACCGTTGATGTGGGAGCCGCCCGCGCGTGATGTCGAGTTGCCACCCGGCGATGATCCGCTCGTGTTGATCGCGCCGTCGACCGCGCAGGATCCCGATCACCGGCTGCTGGGAGCCGCGCTGCGCGGCCTCTCCGACGCGCCCGTCAGGGTGCTGGCGACCTGGAACCGGCGCCTACCGTCACGGCCGCTGCCCGTGCCCGCCAACGCACGGGTGGTCGAGTGGGTCTCCTACGCGCGCACGATGCCCGCCTGCGATGTCGTCGTCTGCCACGCCGGTCACGGCACGTTGGTACGCGCCCTCGCCAGCGGCTGCGCGGTCGTCGCATGCCCGCATGTAGGCGACATGAACGAGAACGCGGCCCGGTTGGATTGGGCGGGTGCGGGCGTGCGCCTGCCATGGCGCTTCGTCTCGCCCCGGCCGCTGCGGCTGGCCGTCGAACGGGCCCTGAGCGAGCAATCGATCCGAGAGCGCGCTCGCGAGCTGTCCGCGTGGGCTCAGGAGCACGATTCGGGCGACACTGCAGCAGGCCTGGTGGAGCGGTTGGCCGGCTAAAGAAAGCTCCGGGGGTGGGACTCGAACCCACAACCTCTCGCTTAACAGGCGAGCGCAATCTACCAGTTGAGCTACCCCGGATCGTGCTACCCAGGAACCATACCCGGGTAGATAGTCAACTATTCTACGACAGCCGACGTACTCCGGCCTCCACCTCGGCATGACAGTTCGCGCAAAGGAGCACGCACTTGCTCGCCTCTGCCCTCGCCTTCTCCAGGGATCGCGCTACCCCTCGATGACTCAACGAGAAGCTCTTCTCGGATGGTACGAGATGGTGGAACTCAAGCGCTGCGATACAGCGGCTGTATCCACAACTGACGCATACCCCGCCAGCCTCTTCAACTAGCATCTGCTTGACCTTTCGTCGTCGGCGCGCCACTGCTTCCGAACGACACTTGAGACATCTGTATCCACTCGGAGACCGGCGCTTGAAGTCAGTCAGGCCATGTTGCATGCACTCACGCCGTACGACATCCATCGGTGTCTCCCCCATGTCGATCGTTTTACTGCGCCACTCGCCACGGCGCGTTTTCAATCCATACTCCCTCAGCCAGTGCCGTACCGTCGTCTTGCTGCGCCCAACCGCTTCGGCGATCTGCGCAATAGAAGCGCCCTGCTCGACCAGCGCCTCCAACTCGTCGCGCTCCAGCCCGCCCCGCGCGGCATACTTGTCCCGGTTGACGGCCCGAAACCCATGTTTCTCGACCCAGTAGCCCACAGTCGATTCGTGCAACCCAAACCGCCTGCCGATCTCCGCCAGCGACAATCCCTGGCCTAAAAGCTGCTCCAAAGAGGTGCGATCCATGCACTGCATTGTCCTCCACGGTGCGGACGTAAACCTACGAACATACGTTCCGTTCTGCCCCGTCTCTGGATCAACTTCGTGACTTTTCAGCGAGAGGATCCGGCCCTACCCCGTCTCCTCCAAAGCCCGCTCGTAAGCCCGGTCGAACTCGCGCTTGACCTCGGCGCGGCGCAGCGCCAGCTCGCTGACGTCGCCGGACTCCCGCCCGCGCGCGCGCAGGATCTCACGGTCGATGCGGGCCAGCTCGAGCTGCATGCGCTGGGACTCGAGCATCGCCGGCGCGGGCGACTCGCGACCGGCCTGCACGACAAGCTCGGCCAGCAGTCCCGCCAGCTCCGGGTCGTCCTCGGGCAGATGCGCTCCGGGATCGGTGAGATGCTCGCGCAGCTGTCCGGCTGCGCGTCGCAGGGCATCGCTGGTGAAGTGCGTTGATATATCCAGTTCGCCGAGAGCCCGCGCGCCCGACTCGGGCTCGGCGATGCACTGGGCGAGAAACGCCCGCTCGGTGCTCTCACCACGTGACGCCACCTGGGAGGTCGGTGCTCGTGCGGTGGCATTGCCCCCGGCGTCGGACCTCATCGCTCCCGGCTGGACATTCCGAGCCGCCAGGGTCCGCTCGGCGAGGCTCTCTGGCAGCTGCAGGCGCTCTGAGACCATGCGCGTGAGCTCCATCCGCAGCGCGCTCGGCGGAAGCATCGCGAACACCGGTCGTAGCTCGTCGAGCATCCGGTCCCTGCCCTCGGGGCTGCCGTGATCGCCGCTGTCCAAAACGCGCTCGACGCGAAAACGCACGAACGGCACGGACTCCTCAACGGCCCGCTCGATCGCGACGGCCCCCTCGCCCTGCACGAGCTCGGCCGGGTCCGTACCGGCGGGCAGGGGCACGACACGCAGCTCCAGCTTGCGCCGGGCGGCGAGACCGGCGGCGCGCAGCATCGCCTCCTGCCCGGCGCTGTCGGCGTCCAGCGCCAGTAGGACGGTGGGCGCCATTCGCGCGAGCTCCCCGACCTGCTCGGCCGTCAGCGCGGTGCCCATCAGACCGACCGCGTTGCGGATGCCCGCCTGGTGCAGGGCGATGACGTCGGTGTAGCCCTCGCACAGAATCGTCTGCCCCGCCCGCGCGGCCTGAACGCGCGCGAGATTGGCGCCGTAGAGGTGCAATCCCTTGTGGTAGACGGTGTTATCGGACGTGTTCAGGTACTTGGGTCCCCGCCCGCCACCCCCACCATCCTGCTGATCCTCACTCAGAGAGCGCGCTCCGAACCCGAGCACGCGCCCGCGCATGTCGGCGAGCGGGAACATGATGCGCGAGCGAAACCGGTCATACAGCTGACCGTTCTGCTGAGAGCGCTGCGCCAGTCCGGTCGCATACAACTCCGCCTCGGAGAACCCTCCGCGCAGCGAGGCGCTCAGCACGCGGTCCCACGCGCTGGGGGCATACCCCACGTGGAACTCCCTGAGGATCTCCTCCCCCAGCTCCCTGCCCTGCAGGTACTCGCGTGCACGGGCCGCCTCCTCGGACTCCCATAGGCAGCGCTCGTAGTAGGCGCTCGTGCGGGCGAGCAGCTCCAGCAGCCGTTCGCGCCCGTGACGGCGCTCGGCCTCGCGCTCATCCTCCTGCTCGCGCTCGAGCTCGATCCCGCACCGATCGGCGAGCAGCTCCAGCGCCCCTTTGAAGTCGACGTTCTCCGTCTCCTGCACAAACGTGAATACATCCCCGGCGGCCTGGCAGCCGAAGCAGTAGTAGACCTTCTGCACGGGATCGATCCCAAACGAGGGGGTGCGCTCCTCGTGGAACGGGCACAGCCCCTCGTAGCTGTTCTGCCCGGCGCGGCGCAGGTCGGTGCGCGCGGATACCAGCTCGACGAAGTCGACCGCGTCGCGCACACGGTCCTTGGACTCGCTGGTGTACAGGGCCATCGCCCGCCAACGCTAGCGGGCGAACGCTTTGGGCACCTGCAGCTCGGTGTACTCCCTGATGCAGTACCGGTCGGTCATGCCCGCCACGTAGTCCGTCACACGCCGTGGGAGATCATCCTGCTCGTGTGCGGCGCCAGCGGGTGGCAGTTGTTCGGGTTGATCCACATAATGCTCGAACAGCCTCCGCACGACGCCGGCGATGCGCTCGTGCTCGGCACGCACAGCGGGACCGAGATAGACGCGCTCGAACATGAACTTGCGCAGGGCCAACATCGCCGGGCCTGCCTCGGGCCCCTGGACGATGTCCCCGGCGCGGGCGGAGTGCTCGACGAGGTCGTGAACGAGCGCGTCGATCCGGGCCGATCCGCTGTCACCCAGCACGGCGATCGGCTCGGCCGGCAACTCGTCCTCACGCAGTAGTCCGGCGCGCAGCGCGTCGTCGATGTCGTGGTTGATGTAGGCGACGCGGTCGATCAGACGCACGATGCGGCCCTCCAGCGTGCTTGGGGCCTCGGCGCGCCCGGAATGACGGGCGATGCCGTCCCGAACCTGCTCTGTCAGGTTAAGCCCGGCTCCGTCGCGCTCGAGCTCGTCAACGACACGCAGAGAGTGTTCGTAATGACGAAAGCCTCCACCGAAGCGCTCGCGCAGGCAGCGGTCGAGCACCTCCTCGCCGATGTGCCCGAACGGCGGATGCCCGAGATCGTGACCGAGACCGATCGCCTCGGTCAGATCCTCGTTCAGTCCCAGCGCGCGGGCGACTGTGCGCGAGATCATCGTGACCTCGAGCGTGTGCGTCAGGCGCGTGCGGTAGTGGTCTCCTTCGGGTGCCACGAACACCTGTGTCTTGTGCATGAGCCGGCGAAACGCCTTGCTGTGCACGATCCTGTCGCGATCGCGCTGAAACGGGGTGCGCAACGCGCAGTCAGGCTCCTCGCGTGCGCGCAGCGCGGGGTAGGAAGGCGCGGCCAGCGGGGAGAGCAACTGCGCCTCCCGCTCGCGCTGGCGGTCGGCGAAACCAGCGGCGACCGTGTCCTCGTCGGTGGCGATGCTCATCGCTCGATTGTGCCACCGGCTGCGGCCGATTCAGGCCCGAGCCCCGCGGGGCGCCTCTCAGCGCTCGTGATGCCAGTCCTTACGGCCGGTGTACTTGCGAACGAGGTGGCTCCACTTGGTCTGGGTCGCTGGATCCTCGTCGTACACAGGCGCCTTATGCTCTGGCGCGGGGAGGTTCTGAGCGGTGGCTGAGTCGATCCGCAGATCGACGCCGTGTTCGTGGATCGACGCGATGGCGTCTGCCTCCAAGAAGCGAATACCATGGCCGGGCGTGTTGATCAGCAGCCCGTGAAACACGTCCTCCTCGGGAGCGCTCAGCACGCTTCCCACGGTCCCCACCTGCTGCCCGTCGGACGCGAGCACAGGCACGCCGTCCTCGAGCACCTCATAGGCGATGGGCAGACCCTCATCCACGGTTCACACGATACATGCAGCGAGGCGGTCAGCCCGACGAGCCGACGGCCGCCATCAACCGGACATGGGCGTGATGCTCGAGCGTTTCCGAGATCGCGCGCTCCACCTGGCCGAGCGCCTGCTCGGGCGCGTCCGGAGCCTCGGCCAGCGGCAGGCCAAGCACGCCGGTCATGAAGCTGTACGCATCGGGATCGAGCGCAAACGAGGCGGCCTCACATGCCCCGCAGACAACGCCGCCGGAGGCGCCGGAAAACCCGACGAGGTGCTCGCGCTCGCCGCAGGACGCGCACGCGCCGAGCTGAGGAGCAAGACCAGCGGCGAGCATCAGCTTCAGCCTGAACGCAAGCGCCCCCGCCCGGCCGCTGGCCGATCTACGATGGATCTGGATCTGCGAGCCGTTGGCAGCGCGGCCCGCCTCGCCGGCGCCCTCGTCCAGCAGCGACAGACGGCGGCAGAGCAAGTTGAACACGTTCGGATGGGGCTCACCGGTCTCGAACAGCCGCCCGACCGCATCGCACGCTCGCGCGGCGGCGTCCAGCGCACGGGCGTCGGAGCGCAGGTGCGCGTACGCCTCGACGGTCTGCGCGCCGGTGACGGTGAGCAGCTCGCCGCGGCCTTCGTGCAGGTCCAGCTGCAGCCGGAAGAACGGCTCCAAGCGCCCTCCGAAGCGGCTGCGCGCGCGGCGTACCCCCTTGGCGATCGCGCTCATCCGCCCGCGCTGGGGCGTGTACAGATGCAGAATGCGATCGGCCTCGCCGTAGCGCAGCGAACGCAGCACGATCGCCTCGGTCTTGACGGGTCCGGACATCGTCCTTCGAGTCTAGGCTCACGCCCGGCGCATGCTCGTAGAGACATTTTTTGGGCCTCACGAGCACGCCAACCCGGTTGCTATATTTTGTGAAGTAATGAGTGAGATCGTGGTATACAGCACCGAGCCCTGCTCGTTCTGCGCGCGCGTCAAGGGATTGCTACACGCACGGGGGCTGCAGTTCACCGAGGTCAACTTGTCCAAGGACCCCGAGGGACGTGTCGCGCTGGCGAGCAGGACCGGCATGATGACCTTTCCCCAGATCGTGGTCGACGGCGAGCTGCTGGGCGGCTTCACCGAGCTGCAGGAGGCCGTCGAGAGCGGGCGTTGCGAGGAGCTCCTGGCCTCCTAGGTCGCGGCTGGCAGGCCTCGCACACGTAGGTGCCACGGCCCGCTACGACCATCTTTACGATCGTGGTCTCACAGCGCGGGCACGGCTCGCCGGCGCGGCGATGCACGAGGAAGCGGTCCTGAAACGAGCCGCGCACCCCGTCGACGTGACGGAAGTCGTCGATCGTGGCGCCACGCGCGTCGATGCCATCACAGAGCACCTCGACTACCGTCTCGCGCAGGCGGGCATACTGCGCGCGTGAGAGCCGCCCGGCCGGGCGCAGCGGGTGAATCCCCGCGCGGAAGAGCGCCTCGTCGGCGTAGATGTTGCCGACGCCCGCGATTCGCCTCTGATCGAGCAGCAGCGCCTTGATCGGGGCGGTGCGCCCGCGGGCGATCGAGCGCAGGTGCTGGGGTGTGAAGCGCTCGTCGAACGGCTCGACGCCCAGACGAGCGGCGAAGAACGCCTCCAGGGCATCGGTTCCGAGCAACAGCTCGCCCGTGCCGAAGCGACGCGGGTCAACGATCACCAGACTGCGCTTGGGTCGCAGCTGCAAGCGCACGCGGATATGCGTGGGATCGGGCTTGGGCTCACACAGGACGGCGCCGGTCATGCGCAGATGCTGTGCAAGGTGCACATCGCCGCGAAAGCTCCACACCAGATACTTGCCCCGTCTGCCGAGACGCTCGATGCGCCGGCCCTCGAGGGCGAGCGTCAGCTCCTCCGGCGCGAGCGGGCGCGACCAGCGCGGGTCGAGGATCTCCATCCGTGCGAGCGTCCTGCCCTCCACGAGAGGAGCGAGCTGGCGCCTGATCGTCTCGACCTCGGGCAACTCGGGCATCGCTACTCAGCTTATGGCTCGCGGAGCTCGCGACGGGCATACCTGACTCATGTCAAAAAAGCCCTTCCCGGGAGGTCCTCCGCATCGCGGCCCGTCAGCCAGCGCAGGACCGTGGCGCCCACATCGGCCAGGGGACCGTCGTGACGCGCGCCGTCAAGGCAGCCGCCCACCGCCCGTCTCCGTGCCATCTCCCCCGTGACGGCCAGCAGCGGCGCGTACTCGCGCGTGTGGTCTGTCCCCGGGTGGGCCGGGTCGACGCCGTGATCGGCGGTCACGACCAGCAGGTCGCCGGTACGCAGCCGCGGCAACCACTCCCCCAGCTCGGCGTCGATCGCGCGCAGCGCACGATGAAACCCGGCGCAGTCCTTGCGATGCCCGTAGACTTGGTCGGTCTCGATCAAGTTGACGAACACCAGGCCACGATCGAGCCCGCCGAGCAGCTCGTGTGTGCTCGTAAGAGCCAGCTCGTTGGTCGAGCCCGGATGCGACCGGTCGATCCCGACGCCTGCGAACAGGTCGGAGATCTTGCCGACGCCATGTGTGGGCACGCCGGCGTCGGAGAGCTCCTGCAGATAGCTGCGCGACGACGGGGCCAGCGCGAAGTCGCGCCGCCCGTCGGCGCGCTCAAACGCACCCGGCACACCGGTGAACGGCCGTGCGATCACGCGCCCGACGGCGTGCTCGCCGGTCATCGCGGTCCGGGCCGCCGCGCATGCGCGATAGAGCTCCTCCACCGGCATCCGCTCAACATGCGCGGCGAGCTGCAGGACTGAGTCCTGGGAGGTGTACAAGATCAGCGCGCCCGTGCGCAGGTGCTGGGCACCGAAATCCTCGATCGCGGCGATACCGTTATAGGGAAGGTTGCAGATGATCTCCCGGCGCATCGCCGTTCCCAGCCGAGTGATCACCTCAGGGGGGAAGCCCTCGGGATAGGTGGGCAGGGGCCGGTCGAGCACCACGCCCATCAGCTCCCAGTGACCCGCCGTTGAGTCCTTGCCTGGGCCGAGCGCGTGCAGGCGCCCCTGGACGGCTGCGTCCGCCGTGGGCGCCACACCCTCGAGCGCCAGGATCGAGCCCAGGCCGAGCGCCGCGAGCGTCGGCAGGTGCAGTCCACCAACCGCCTCGGCGACGTGGGCCAGCGTGTTCGCGCCCTCATCCCCGTAATCGGCCGCGTCCGGCAGCGCACCCACCCCGCACGCATCGATCACCAGCACGAACGCTCGCCGTCCTGATGGGCTTTCGTCCGCGGCGCGCATATCCCGATCGGCCTGCATACGTCGTGTGGCGGCTATCCCCGGCGCTTGGCGCGAGGATGGGACTCGAAGTAGACGTCCTTCAGGCGCTCGGCCGAGAGATGGGTGTAGACCTGAGTGGTCGCCAAATCGACATGGCCGAGCATCTCCTGCAGCGAACGCAGATCGCAGCCGCCGGCGAGCAGGTGGGTGGCAAACGTGTGGCGCAACGTATGAGGGCTCATCTTCTCATCGAGACCCGCCCTGCGCGCGTGACCCTGGACGATCTTGTACAGCCCCTGGCGCGTCAGGCCACCGCCCCGAGAGTTGACGAGCAGCTTCGACTGCACCTGCACGCCGATCAGCGCCGGGCGGCCGCGCTGCAGATACGCGCGCGTGGCGGCGACAGCGCGAGAGCCGATCGGCACGATCCGCTCCTTGGCGCCCTTGCCTCGGGCGCGCAGGACGCCCTCCTCGAGGTCGATGTCTCCCAGCTCCATGCCCGTCGCCTCCGAGGCGCGCAGCCCGCATGCATACATCAGCTCCAGCAGCGCGCGGTCGCGCAGGGCAAGGGGCTCGCTCCCCCGAGGCTCACCCAGCAGCCTGGTCACCTCTCCTCGTGTGAGCGCGCTCGGCAGGCGCTGCGTGCGCCGTGGCCCGCGCAGCTCCGCGGTCGGGTCGTGCGCGATCGCACCTTCGCGGCGCAGGTGCCGGTAGAACGAGCGCAGGCAGGCCGTCTTACGCCGCAGGGTCGCCGCTGAGACGGGCGGCGCCGGCGTGTCGGCGGCGAGCTCGGCCAGGAACGTGGCGAGATCGCCGTGCTGGGCCTGCAGGGGACCGATGTCGCGCCGGCGCAGGAACTCGCCAAACTGCAGCAGGTCGGAGCGGTACGCGGCCAGCGTGTTGCGCGACAGGCCCCGCTCGAGCTCGAGGTAGGCGAGGAAGTCGAGCACAAGCGGCTCGAGCTCGCCGATCGACCGTAACGCTGATGTAGGGCTCACATACGGAGCTTCGCGTCCGGCTCCTCGGCTCCTGCCCGCTGACCACCGGGGCACACATCCCGGAGGGATGGGTCGGCGGCGGTGCCCCCCACCACCGGCTGCGCCGGCGGTGCCGTCGATCGGTCGCCGTGCTCGCCGGTATGCTCGCTCACTGGGCCGGCCTGCGCGGCGAGCTCGGCCAACGCCGAGCCGCTGGCCAGGGCCGCGCCAAAGAACAGCGGGTCCTGGGCCAGACCACGGCCCATCGTCTGCGCCGGCAGGCCCGAGGCGGCATACGCGAGCAGATCGACCGCGGCGCGACGCCAGTCGTGGCGGGTTATGCGGGCCGGGCGCTCGACATCGAGCTCGAGACCGGGCCGGCTGGGCATCGCCCCACCGAACACCGCCCCGAGTCCGGCCCGCAGATCGGCGCCCACCGGTGAGCGCATCCCGGCGGGCAG
>Ga0209415_10019010_pt1 | contig 10804 bp, 7 predicted proteins | sample PeaSoiSIISIP2007_FD_187696 | JGI IMG/M metagenome (GOLD analysis project Ga0209415, IMG submission 187696) | Peat soil microbial communities from Weissenstadt, Germany - SII-SIP-2007 (SPAdes) (version 2) | ecosystem: Environmental > Terrestrial > Soil > Wetlands > Peat | place: Germany... | reverse complement strand
GCGGTGCGGGACCATGTCTGGCTTGAGTTCGTTGGCCGAAATGGATGGATAGCGCTGACCAAAGATAAGAGGATGCGGTATCTTCCGCTCGAGCGAACCATGATTCAGCGGTACTCGATCAGAGAGTTCACTTTTTCATCGGGTACACTTAGCGCCGACGACATGGCTTCGATCCTGAACTCGAACCTGAATCGGATCTTCAAGTTCATCCAGAAGCAGAGACCTCCGTTCATTGCGGCCCTAGCAAAAGACGGGGTGCACCTCAGATTCCCGTCCAAAGCGCCGACTAAGGGTGAATAAGTCGCTCTGCCGATCGCGCCGGCACGCCGCGCCATCCCACGGCAAGGGCCGCTATAAGCATGGCCCAGCCGAAGTCGACCGGGCTAATCCAAGCTATGCCCAACAGCTTCGCCGCCGGACCGATCGCCATCAATAGCGGCAGGCTGGCCGCGACCGGAAGGCATACCGTCCAGAAGCGCAGTCCCCATACAGCTTTGGTTCGCGCGGGGTTGGCGGACAACTCCGCCGCAACCAGAAGCAAGCTTCCGGTCACGATCACTGTCATCGCCGCCGCCCGCGCGTAAGCCTCGCCGTGGCCAAGCCGTAAATGGTAAAGCCAAAGCGCGCCCGCGGCGATCAACGCGCCGCACAGGGCTGAGCGCAGGCCCGGCCCAAAAGGGATCATAGGAGCGGCCGGCGAGCGCGGCGGACTCCGCATCAGGAGGCTGGAGCCTGCGCCGCTGTCGAAAACCAGGGCTGATACCGGATGGACGATCAGCTCCAACCACACCAGGTTCACGGGAAGGAGCAGGATGGGCAGGCCTAGCAATGGCGCCGAGAGGGCCAGCCCCACCACCATGGTCTTGAAGCCGACCAGGTAGAGGAAGGCGCGCTGAATGTCCGCGAAGACCCGCCGGCCTTCGCGGATCGCCACGATCAGCGCGCTGAAGTCGTCATCGAGCAGGATCAGGTCGGAGGCCTCGCGGGCGACCTCGGTTCCGCGCCGGCCCATGCTGACTCCGATATGGGCGAGGCGCAGCGCCGGCGCGTCGTTGATGCCGTCCCCGGTCATCGCCACGATTTCACCGGCGGCTTTGAGCGCTTTTACGATCGTAAACTTTTGCTCGGGCTGCGCCCGCCCGAAAATCGGGGTTTGTTCAACGACGTCAATCAATTCTTTACCCGGCAGCCCCTCGATCGCTTCGGTGGTTTGAATCCGGTCGTCACGATGAGCGATACCGGCCGCCTCAGCCACGGCATGGGCGGTCAGGAGATGATCGCCGGTCACCAGTTTGAGCCTGATGCCGGCTTGCTGGCATTCGCGGATGGCGCCGGCAACCTCGGGCCGCAACGGATCCTGAAATCCGATCAAACCATGGAGCTCGAGGTCGCGCTCGTCTTGTTCCCGAATCCCGCTGAAGCCATCCAGGGGAGCCTCAACCTCGGGTTCGTGCCGCGCCGCGGCGCGGCTGGCGACCGCCAGCACGCGAATCCCGGCCGCAGCCAGTTCGGCGTTAGCTGCTTCGGCCCGCGCGCGCTCACCTTGCTCCAGCCGGCAGTGCGCCAGAACTCCTTCCAGGGCGCCTTTGGCGACGATTCGCGCCATCGGGTCGGCGCCGGCGTCGTTACGGCGCCAGACGTGGGACATATGCTTGCCCACCGGGTCGAACGGATAGTCGAAGGCCAGGCGCCATTTCTGGTGCAGGAGCGCAACGTCGATGCCGTGTTCCTGACAATGAATCAGGATCGCCTGCTCCATCGGATCCGCCGGATGCGGTTCGCAGGCCAGCACGGCGGCTTCGAGCAGGTCCTGCTCGTTGGCTCGTGGATCGAGCACCGGGTGAATCTCCAGGGAGAACGTGCCGCGGGTCAGGGTGCCGGTCTTGTCCAGGCAGATGACGGTCGTTGAGCCGAGCGTTTCGACGCTGGCCAGGTGTCGGACCAGGACCCGGCTGCGCGAAAGCCGCCAGGCGCTAACACTCAGGAACAGGCTGAAGACCAGGAGAAATTCCTCGGGAATTGCCGACATCGCCAGGCTGATAGCGTAAAGAAAGGTCTGGTTAAGGGGGTCGCCCCGCCATAGCCTGATAGCAAAGATGATGGTCGCGGCGATCAGGGCCGCCGCCAGGAAGCGCGCGGTCATGCGCCCGATCTTTTGTTGCAGCGGCGTGGCTCCGCCCTGCGCCTCCTGCGCCAGGCGCGCGATACCGCCGTACCGGGTGCGCTGACCGGTGGCGGTAACTTCCGCGTAGCCGTGACCGGTGATCACGCGCGAGCCGGCAAACAGATTGCCGGAACCCGCCACGGCCGGTGCCTTGGACTGCGGCTCGGCCTCCCCGCTCAGATGGGATTCGTCGACGGAAAGGTTCGCGGCCCATCGAAGCGCGGCGTCGGCGTGTAGGACGTCACCCTCTCCGATTACCAGCAGGTCGCCCGGCACAAGGTCCTCGGTGGGGATTTCATGTTCGGTATCGTCGCGCACCACCCTGGCCTTGGGCGAGACCGCCAAGGCGAGGCTTTTGAGCGCGCGCCGCGAGCGCATCTCCATCAGAACGTCGATACCAAGCACGGGGATGACCGCGAGCAGGAGCACGGTTCCTTCACGACGCTCGCCCAAAGCCAGGTAAACGGCGCCGCCCACCGCCAGCATCGAAGCCATCGGATCGGCCAGCGTCCACAGCCATTCTTTGAACCTGGCCGAAGGGGGAGGGCCGATACGGTTGGGACCGAAAAGCTTCAGGCGCCGATGAGCTTCGCTGGTGCCCAGACCGCTGAGGCCCGCGGGTAGCACGCTCAAGCCCGGATGAGCCGGAGCCGCGGCGATGGGTTGAGCCATACCGATGGCGGACGGTCAGAGCCCGTCAATCCCTGCGCTTGGCACCGTTGAGCACGTCGAAGGCCGCGCGCCGACGGTCGCGCCGCAAAAGTACGTAGAGCGCACCCGCGCCGCCGTCGGTGGGCCGTGCGGTTACGAAACCCAGCACGTAACCCGACAGCATTCCATGCGACAGCCATTGGACGGTGGCGTGTTTGAGCACCGGCCGCCCGCCCGGGGAACCCAGGCCGCGACCAGGGACGACCAGCACGGTGCGATGGCCTTTGCGTACCGACGCCTGGATGAACTCCTGGAGCGCCTGCTTTGAATCGGGCTGCGTCATTCCGTGCAGGTCGAGATAGGCCTCGACGGCAAATTCGCCGCGCCGCAGCCGCACGATCAGCCTGGGGTCCAGTCCGACCCGCGCGCCTTCGACGTATTCCTCGGTCTCGGTGATGTCGAATTCGCCCTGTCCCGCGACCAAATCCGACAGTTCCGCGAGCACTTCGGCATCTTCGGTGACGATCGCGCGCGCCAAGCCAGGTTCGGCGAGGGGTGGCGGCGCGTGGCGCGCTCCGCCCAGCGGCTTGACGTGGCGCAACGCTTCCTGCAGCAAGTGGTCGTCGTCAGGTGGAGCGATTGGAGGCGGCGCCGCCGCGCGGACCTTGGCCGCCTTTGACGCGGCTGCGGCGCGCTCCTCGAGCTTGCCGGTGTAGAGCTTCTTAAGCTGCTTGAAGGGCGAGTCGAAGGTTTGCTTCGGTACCGGCGCCTGCTGCTGGCCGGAGTGCCGGGATAATCGCTTTGCCTTCGCCATTGGCCCGTCTCATCGTGGATCCGATACCCGAAGACCCGCAGGACCTACTTCGAAGCCTCTGCCACAATCAGTTCCGCCGCCTCGACCTCATCCGCCACCTCCGCCGCAAGGTCCGCGAGCGGGGCCACGACCGCCTCAGGCGTCACGACGGCTACGGCGGTTTGCGGCGCGGGCTGCTCCTTCACCACTCCCTTGTGATCGCGCAAGAAACCTCCGATATGCTCGCGCAGCTTGCGCTGAATCGTCTCGGGCGATTTTTTGGCGTCGATAGTGAAAAAGTTGAATTCTTTGGCGAGGGCGTTGAATTCGCGAATCAGGCGCCGCTGGTAATTGCAGAACGATTCGAAGATATCAGCGCCGTAGGCCTGATGCATCCCGGATTCCCAATAGTCCATGCCCTTGCCTTCCAGCGCGCGCGGAATCAACGAGCCCAGGTCGACCTTGAGGTACAACACCAGGTCGGGGACCAATGCGAACCCGAACATCGAGCGCGACCACGTTGGGTCGGCGCCCATCAGCTTGTTGCGCGCGAAGGCGGTGTACATGTAACGATCGGCAACCACCACCAATCCGGCCTGTAGCGCGGGGATGATCTCGTTTTCCAGGCGGTCGGCGAAGTCAGCCGCATACAACAGGGCGAAGGTGCTGGCGTTGAGCCGATTGCCGGCTTTGGCGTCCGAGATGGTTTCGTAAAGCAGCGCCGAGCGGGTCCAGCGGGTGCTCACCACGCCGTAGCCTTCCACTTCCAGCCACGGCTTGAGCTGTTCGATTTGGGTGGAGCGTCCTACGTGGTCGGTGCCCTCGATTACAATCAGGCTTCCCTTAAGGTTGCCCGTTTTTTTGTAGGGCAGGCCGTAGCCGTAAAAGCGACTGTCTTTCATAAGGTTTTCTCGGTGCGACCCCGCCGATGACCTGCGTGACGAGCTGCCGGACCAGGCGCTGTTGATCGTCGATCTCGCGGGTGGCCTCGATCACCTTGAGGTCAAACTCCCGGGTCAGCTCATCATAGATATCAAGAATCCGGCTCTGGAAGATGCGGAAGCTTTCCCGGGCTTCGGGAGCCAGGCGCAAATCCATTCCCGCTTCATGATAGCTGAGCTTTTGCCGTCCGCTCAGAATGCGCTCCAGCGCGGTCTCGATCGGTACCCGAAAATATAGCGCAAGGTCGGGCCGCGGTGCGATGCTATACACTTCGCGCACCCAGCGCGGGTCAACCCCGCGCGCGACGTCGCGGGCGAACGCGGTATAGACGTAACGATCGGCCAGCACGATCATCCCGCCTTTGAGCGGCGGCATGATCTGATAAATGAGCCGGTCGGCGAAGTCCGCCGCATGCAGCAGGCTGAAGGTGGTCGGCGTCAGCAAATCCTTTTTCTTGCCGCGCCGGATCGCCCGCCGCACCAGGTCCGAAGAATTCCATTCGGTGAAGAAGACCCGGTAACCGCTCGCCTCCAGCCAGCGATGCATCAGATGGAGTTGGGTGGACTTGCCCGAGCCGTCGATACCCTCGACGACGATCAGCTTACCGGGGTAAGGGTGGCGCTGATAAAGACCGGCCATCTCCTCTCTTTAATTGCTGGGCTTGGCGCGAAAGTAAAGCGGTTGCCCGAAACATTTTTCCCACAGCTCGGATTTGCGCTTGGCCGCCCACAGTTCCAGCTCCGCGTCGCGCCCCGCGGAATCCACGAACAGCTCCAGACGCCCGTTGTTGCGCACCAGCCGCATCCCGCGCACCACCCCATGGTGGGTGCGGTCCAGTCCGTCGGCGATCCGTAAGAACGCGGCCAGAATGACCGCCAGCTTGCGATTTTCCGGCTCCAGATCCGTCAGTTCGGGGCTCGAAGTCTTGGGCGGCGCACCCTTGTGAAACCTGGCCACCGCCGCGATGACCAAAAGTTCCTGGGGGTCGAAGCCGCGCAGCTCACCCTGGGTGATCAGGTAGTGAGAATGGCGGTGATGGCCCGAATGGCTGACATACAGCCCCACGTCATGCAGCAGGGCCGCGTACTCCAGCAGCTCGCGGGCGGGAGCGCCGAGTTTGTGGGTTGACCGGATCGCGTCAAACAGGGCGAGCGCCAGGCGCGCCACCTGCTGGCCATGACCGGGCTCGGCCTGAAAACGGTTGGCCATGGTCAGCACGCTGCGCCGCCGGATGCTGGGAACGTGCTCGGCGGTGCGGACGTCCTCATGATGATGGTCGATGAAATCGAGCAGGATCCCTTCGCGCAGCGCCAGTTCGCAGGCTCGCATCTCCTCGAAGCGAAAGCCGTCGAGCAGGATGCCGGCCAGCAACGCGCCCGCCGGGATGATGTCCACACGCCGGCGCTCCAGTCCCACGATCCGCGCGCGCTCGCGGGCGCGGCCGTCCAGAATCTTTTCGGTGAGAGTGGCCAGCGCCTTGCGCTCCAGGGGGTAGTTGTGAAGCTTGTTGGGCGGCTGCCCGTCGCGCATCGCCGCCGCCATCGCGGTCAGCGTGAGCAGGGTGCCCGAGGTCCCTACCAGCATCGTGGGGCGGGTATGGCGCGCCCGCGCGAACACCGGTTCGAGCGTCTCGCGCACATAAGTTTTGAACGCCGCGACCTCACTGGCCTTGGGCGGGTCGGACTTGAAGAAGCGCTCGGTAAGGCGGACCACTCCAAGCTTCAGGCTCTCCTGCCATCTGATCTTGTTGCCTTCGCCCTGAACGATCTCGATACTGCCGCCGCCGATGTCGATAACCAACGGACGTTGACCGTGGAAGTCGATCGCATGGCGCGCGGCGGCGAAAATCAGCCGGGCTTCCCGGGCGCCGGTGATAACGTCGATATGCAGGCCGAGTTCTTCCCACGCCTGGAGCACGAACTCGCCGCCGTTGACCGCTTCGCGCACCGCGCTGGTCGCCACCGCCAGGATCGGATCGGCGCCCTGGCGTTCGGCCAGGCGCTTGAAGGTGCCAAGGGTCTTGAGCCCAAAGGCCATGGTCTCGGGTGACAACCGTCCGCTGGTCAGGGTGCCGCGCGCCAGCCCCACCATCTCCTTGGCGCGGTCCAGGACTTCGAAATCGCCGTGCCGCACCTGCGCCGTGACCATGTGGATGGAGTTGGAGCCGATGTCGATCGCCGCGATCTTCATCCCGTTGGCGGCGGGCGTTTTGTTAGCCGTTAAAGCGCCGTTTAGCCGGGCCGGGACCGGTAGCAGCGCACCATTCCCGTTGGCTGACCTTGGGCTCCCGCCAGGCTTGCTGATCAGCGCTCGCCGCCCGATTGGCGCGGACTGAACAAGGGGTGACGCCATAGTGTTTTTGCCGCCGTCGCGCGGGTAAGACCCAAAACCTGCGTCCCCCTCCGCCCGCTTACGAAGGTCTCCTTTGGAGACGGCTGCTTGATTCCCCCGCGCCGGTTGCGACTCGATCGCAGGGCGGGGCCGATTCCTCAAATACATGATAGAAAGATTTGACCAGTGCTGATAGAGGGAAAGTTACGAATAAGTTAACAGTTGATGTCTTTGAGTGTGGACAAGTCCTTGCCGGACCTCGCCGGCCTGCTGGCGCGTGTCGAGCGCTGCCGAATCTGCCCGACGATTGCGCCGTATCGGAAGTTTCCCGCTCCTAATCGCGGTACCCCGAAGTACCGGCTGATGATTGTCGGCGAGGCGCCGGGCCGGGTATCGCTGGAGCACGGCCGGGCCTTCTCCAACCCCCGCAACCTGACTATCCGCCGCGGCTTCGCCCGGGCGATGGCGCCGTTGAGACTGGAACTGGATGACGCCTTTTACCTGACCGACGTGGTCAAGTGCTGGCCCGCCAAAGGGCTGACCGCGAACCGCTCTCCGGTGGCCGCTGAAATCCGAATCTGCGCCGACCGCTTCCTGCGCCACGAGATCGACTTAATCAGCCCGCATCTGGTCATGACCTTTGGCGCGCTCGCAGCGCGGGCCGTCACCGGGCAAAAACTGAGCCTCACTGAAATTCATGGCAAGGTGCTGGATTCGGGCCGCGGTTTCAAAGTGGTGCCGATGGTGCATCCGTCGACCATCAATATTACCGGGATGCGCCGCGCCGGTATCGGGTCGCTGGCGGAGTACGAGCAACTCCTGGCGCGGCTGTTCAGGAAGCATATACCGCGCGAAGTTTTCGCCGCGCTGGCCGCCGCGGCGCGCGCGGCCGCGCCATAGTTGAATCGCCGTCCGTTGCCGTGACGGCGCCTGTGCGAATTCGAAGACCGCCCCGCTTGATCCTGTATGATGATTGGATGGGCAAGATTCTGTTGATTGCCGGGGCGACGATCGGTGGCCTGATCGTCGTGGCCGCCGCATTGATCATCTATGGCGCGCTCAATTTGAACTCCATCGTCAAGCGCGATCGTCGCTACGTGCTCGACAAGCTCAGCGATACAGTGGGTCGCGACGTGCAGGCGCAGGATATCCAGGTCGGCTTGGGTTGGGGGGTCACGCTCGAAATTAGCGGCCTGGAGATCGCCGACGATCCATCGTTTTCCCAACTGCCCTTCCTCAAGGCCAGGCAAGTCTCGGGGCAGGTCGAGCTGCTCCCGCTGCTCTCCGGTCAGGTTCTGATCACGCGCCTGGCGATGCTCAATCCCGAGGTGCGAATCCTGCGCGATAGCGCGGGGCGCCTCAACGTCAGTACGCTGGGCGCCCATCAAGGCGCCACAACCACAACGCCAGGCAAGCCGGCCCGTCAGCACGCCGGCGGGGCGCCGATCAGCTTCCTGGTGCGGGATCTCAACCTTAAAGAGGGCGAGGTTTCCTATCAGGACGCGGCGGCCAAGGGACATCCGATTGAGGCCGGCCACGTCAATCTGGATGTCAGCGACGTCAATCCCACGCGGCCGTTCCCGATCAAGCTCGGTTTGGCAGTGACGGGCGGCGCTCAGAACCTGTCGGTCAAGGGCACGGCCGGACCGTTGCTGCGCGACGGAAAGCTGGAAGTGATGGACACGCCGCTGTCCTTTACTATCACCGCCGGCCCGATGCTTTTGGATCGCCTGCGCAATTTCCCGGAACTCAGGAGCAGGATTCCAAGCAAGCTTTCGATGCCCGATCCCGTCACGGTGCATGCGAAGATCAAGGGCACGCCGAGTGCGCTGGCCTTCGACGTCAACACCGATCTCGGGGCTGAGCGGTTGGTTTACCTGGGTCTGTTCCACAAGCCGGCCGGTACGCCTTTCCAAATTTCGGCGTCCGGATCGCAACGGCTTGCCACGCTCGCCATCTCCCAGGCCAAAATCAAGCTGGCGGATTTCCAGGCGCGGCTGACCGACCTCCGGCTGGGCAACGGCTCCTTTAGCGCGAAGGTTGATACCAACCGCTTCAATCTGGCGCCGCTGGCCAAGATGGCTGCCGCGTTGGCGAAGTACGAGTTATCGGGTAGTAGCGAGGCGCATCTGGTGGTCGCCTCGGCTGCTCCGGTGCCGCGGGCCAGCGGATCGATCGCGTTGGCCGGGGTGGGTTTCAAGGTAGAGGGCAGCACGCTCCCTGGAGTCACGGGGCTGACCGGCACGATCCGCCTCGACGGCAACTCGGCGACGCTGGAGCCGGCCAATTTCGCTCTCGGCTCCTCGCACGCCAGCTTGCAGGGTCAGGCGACGTCGCTGCGACCCCTGCGCGCCACGTATTCGTTGCGGGCCGACAACTTCAAATTGGCCGAGGTGATGCCCGAGCGGCCCCCCGACGAGCAGCTCTCGCAAATTGCCGCCAGCGGCACCGTCGCCGCGCGCCCCGACGGGATGGCGCTGACTACCGCGCTCACCTCGGGCCAGGGGATGGTGTCCAACGTTCCTTATCGCAACTTGAATTTGCGCGCCGGCTATGATGGCCGCCAGGCCGACATATCTGCGCTGACACTTGACGCCTACGGTGGTTTGATCGCGGTCAAGGGTGACGCCGCGATGGCTGCGCCGCGTCCGTTCCGGGCCACCGTCAACCTGACCAATGTCGATTTGCAGCAGGCGCTCGCCGCGCAGAAGGCCAAGGCAGCCGGCATGATCAGGGGCGTGGTGAGCGGTCAGATAAACGCCGCGGGCAAAGCCGCCGATCTCAATGAAGTAACGGTGAATGCCGCACTCACCTCGCCGCAAGGGATGGTGTCCGACCTGGCCTTCCGCAACCTGGCGCTGCGCGCCGACTACGACGGACGGCGGGCCAACGTCTCCTCGCTCACGCTCAACGCGTACGGCGGCTCGATCGCCGCGCGAGGCGTCGCCGTGGTTGCGGCGCCGCGTCCGTTCCAGGCCGCCGTCAACCTGACCAACATCGATTTGCAGCAGGCGCTCACCGGACTGAAGGCCAAGGCCGCCAACACGCTCAGGGGCGCGTTGACCGGCCAGATCATCGCGGCGGGCAGCGGCGAGAACTTCGAGCAAATCAAGACGACGCTGCGCGGCAACGGGCGGATTCAGATCGACAACGGCAAGCTGATCGGCGTCAACGTGGCCGCCAGCGCGCTTAAACAAATCAGCGGCATCCCGGTAATCAATACGCTGATCACGCCGTCGATCGTCGCGCGGCATCCGGCGCTGTTCAGCAGTCCCGACACCGACCTGAAAGTGGCCCGGCTCTCCTATGTGATGACCGGGCCCCGGATGACTTCCAACGACATCACGGTGGTCTCCGACGATTACCGGATGCTGGCCAGCGGCTGGTTCGACCTGGACCGCAACGTCGACCTCTCGATCCATCTGCTCATGTCGCGGCAGTTCTCCGGCGATTTGCAGGCCGAGAAGAAGAACGTGGTGTACCTGGAGAACCCGAGCGGCGAGATCGAGATCCCGCTGCTGGTCCGCGGCGCCATGCCCCATCCGTCCGTGCAACCCGACGTTCAATTCCTGGTCCAGCGCGCCGCCACCCAAGCGGTCCAGCAGCAGGGCACCCAACTCCTCAACAAGTACTTGGGCGGCAACAAAGGCATAGGCAAATACCTCGGCGGCGCAGGCAGCGGCGGCGCCCCATCCGGCAACAATCCGCCGAACAACCCAATCGCGCCGCTGGAGAATCTGTTCCACTGAGGTCTCCCGCGCACCATCGGCAAGGAGCGTTGCCACTTTCGCGGCGGCTGAAGTATAGTGAGAAACCATGGGGGTGGGCGTTATCAGTGGCTGAAGTCAAACAAATCGCCAAGCGGTCCGGATCAAAACGCAAACTCAACGAAGTACCGCGGGCCAGAGAAAAAGATTTCATGG
>Ga0209415_10019009_pt1 | contig 10804 bp, 5 predicted proteins | sample PeaSoiSIISIP2007_FD_187696 | JGI IMG/M metagenome (GOLD analysis project Ga0209415, IMG submission 187696) | Peat soil microbial communities from Weissenstadt, Germany - SII-SIP-2007 (SPAdes) (version 2) | ecosystem: Environmental > Terrestrial > Soil > Wetlands > Peat | place: Germany... | reverse complement strand
TTGGAAATCCGCGATACGGCAGACTGGAAGTCTGCGCTACGCCCCGCGGTCGGCGAAACCCGTGAAATATCCGGGCTCAAGCCGCTCGACCGCCTCGCCACGATCACAAAACCGCGGCCCTGACGCTGCCCGACGGCGGGTCATCTGGGCCGAACGGCGTTTTTTCGGTGGCGAACGGCGTTTTTTTCTTGACGGCCACCTGGGAATTGATAAAAATCGCGCACGGACCCAGGGATTAGTGTGCTATTGCCGGTTGCTTTTGGTGGTTTAGGGTGGTCGCGCGGGTGCGGAGCGGCTGTACTGAGCGCGGCGGAGATGGCGGTTCAACAGGCGACTGGGGCACAACCAACCCGGGAACGAACGCACAACTCTAACTCACTTATGCTAAGAAGAACCATACCAATCCTGGCGGCGACCTCGCTCTTCGGGGCGGCCGCATTCGCCGGCTCGTTTACCAACAGTTTGGGCAACGCGACCCAGACGACGGGCATCACGCTCAACATCGCGACCGATCCGACGGGCAACACCTATCCCATCATCACCAACGGGGCGCTGCTGATGACCTATAACGAGGGCAGCCTGGGCGGCATCTCGATGGTGCTCAATGACCTCGACGGCGGGAAAGCCATCGACAGTTGCACCATCACGTTCCAGTTGCAGTTGGGCCCTGGCTCGAGTCCGCCGGCGGACGGGTTTTTCATCGGCTTCGGGCCCGACATCACTTCCTCCACCACCATTTCAGAGGAAGGGCCGTCCATGAGCGCCGGCTTTGGCGTGGAATTCGACACCTATCGGAATCTGGACTCAACTCCGTGGGACGACATCGGCATTGACATCAAGGTAGCCGGCAACGAGATTGCCCGTTACCCGATACCCTACGCCTCCATGCTGGTGGACAGCACGATGCACACCGTGACGATCCAGCTCAACAAGAACGGCACGCTCGATCTCACCTGGAACGGACAGATCTTTTTCACGAACCTGATCCTGACCGGCTGGTCGCCCATCAACGGGCAATTCGGCGCGGGGGCGCGCACCGGCGGAAGCGAGCAGTTCTGCGCGATTAAGAACCTGGGAATCACCACCACCCTGGCGCCTGCGACCGCCGGGGCGCCCACCATCACGACCCAGCCGCAGAGCGTTACGGTGGCCGAAGGCGCGCCCGTCGCCTTCACGGTCGATTGTGAAACCGACGCCCCGCTCACCATACAGTGGGCCAAGAATGGCACAGCGATCAGCGGGGCCACCAACTGGGTCCTGATAATACCGCGCGCCGACTACGCCGATAACGGCGCCAAGTTCACCTGCACGATCACCGGCTCCGGTTCAGTCACCTCGAGCGCCGCGATCCTGACGGTGACTCCCACCACCGTGCCTCCCAACCTCCTGAGCGCCGCCGCCGTCCCCAGCGGCTCCGGCTTCAGCATCGGACTTCAGTTCGACAAGGCCCTGGACCCGGTTTCGGCGGCCACGGCGGCCAATTACAGCGTGCCGGGTGGCACGGTTACCACCGCCACTTACACCTCGAACATACCGGTCGAGGTGATAAACTATGGAAACGATTACGACCCCATCAACGCCCGGGCCAATAACCACTTGGCCACCGGTCCCACCAACTCAGGGGTGGTGCTGACGGTCAGCGGGTTGACCCAAGCCAAGGGGTACACCGTCACGGTTAGCAACGTGGCCAACGACCATGGCGACAAGATGACCGCGCCGCAGAGCGCCAACTTCTACCTTCAGCAGACCTATACCCTGACCGATATGGACGTGGGCACGCCCACCCTGGCCGGTTCGGTGACCAGCGTGGCGGATCCGTTCGCCGGCAGCGTGCATTACACCGAGGTGGGAGGCGGCGACGACATCTGGAACACGGTGAGTGATTTCCACTTCGCTTATACTAAAGTCACGGGCGACTTTGATTTCGTGGTCCAGGTGACCAGCCTGACCGGGCCGGACCAGTACAGCAAGGCCGAATTGATGTGCGACGCCATCGACCCCACCGTGGGCACGCCCCAAGGGTTCGACCCGTTCGTGAGCGGCGTGTTCACGCAGGAGGGGAACGAAGTGAACAATGACCTCGAGCTCCAGTGGCGCCCCAGTGCCAGCGGCAGCGCCGCCAGTGCTGCGCTCACGCCGGGCGTGGTTCCCGCGTATCCCAACTGCTGGCTGCGTCTGACCCGCGCCGGCACCACCTTCACCCTCCAATTCGGGCCCGACGGCAAGACCTGGACTTCGACTGCCAGCTACACTGACACCGGCGGGGCTTTCGGGAGCGTGACGGCGGTGGGTCTGGCGGTGACGGCTCACTACGACAGCGACACCGTCGGCGGCATCGGCACGTTCGACTATTTCGGCCTGCCCGTGCCCTTCCCCGTGGCCATCACCACGCAACCGGCGGCGACCATGGCGGCGGCTGACAATGCCCTGGCGCATCTGCCCGAAGTGCCGCCGATTATCTTCGCGCCGGGAGCGCCCGTGACGGCGATCCAGGGTCGAGAGGTCACCCTGACTGTGGGGGCAAGCGGTTCCCCGCTTTCCTATCAATGGATGTTGAATGGAACCGCCATCACCGGCGCCACTCTGGCCACCTTGACGTTAGCCAGCGCGCAGCCGAGCGATGCGGGCACCTACACGGTGAAGGTCTATAACGCCGGTTACAGCGTGACCAGTTCAGGCGTCGTCCTCACGGTCATCACGGACACCAACCCGCCGGTGGTCCTGGCGGCCAGCGCCCTAAAGAACCAAGCCGGCACTTTCGACATCGGCCTTGTCTTCGACAAACCGTTGAACCAGAGCTCGGCCACGACCGCAGCCAATTACGCGCTCTCGACCGGGACGATTCTGGCCGTCAACCTCATTACGAATTCCCCGAGCGTGATCGTTACGGCCACGAACCTGACCGCGGGCGCCAGCGTGACGCTCACGGTGAAAAACGTGGCTGACCTCCTGGGCAACAAGATCACCTCCGCCAACGTCGAGTTGGTCGTTTCCTCCATGGCCTGGGGCGAAGTGGGGGGCGAAGGAATGGTGGCAGACCCCGCGACCTATCCAGGTCCGACTGGATATGTAGGTGGCTTCCCCGCCGGATATGCCGTGGTGGCGGTGGCGACCAACGGGTTCGATCTCTATTCGGACGGCTGGGGCGAATGGAACAATTACGATGAAACCACGTTCGTCTATGAGCCGCTTACGGGCGACTTCGACAAGAAGCTGCAGGTCGTTTACCAGGATAACTCGAGCGAGTGGGCCCGCGCCGGCCTGATCATCAGAGAGGACCTGAGCGTCATCGGGATGAACGATGCCACGCAGGAGGGCGCCAGTGGCAACACCCAGACCCCCACGGCTCCCTTTGGTGGGGCCGGCCGCTACCAGAAGATCCATGCAAACCCGGTTGGGGAAACCCTCACGGATGCCAATGGCAACAACTCCTGGGAGACCAATCGCCGCTTGTATACCGGCGGCGGTTCCAGCGCCGTGAACGCTAACACCGGCGTCGGTCCGTTATATCCTAACGTCTGGTGCCGCCTGCAACGGTACTGGGGCACGAATTTTACCTACTTCCGCTCCGACGACGGTGCGACCTGGGTCTGGATGGGCACCACCACCTGGAGCGACACTATCAACGCTACCAATTGTCCACCCGAATGTGGGATGACAAACACCGTGTATGTGGGGCCGGAATTCAGCCCTGAAGTCGGCAACTTCTCCTCCGCCGAACAGAATAACCGCGGCCGGTTCCTGGCGCAGATGCGCAATTACGGCGACACCTGGGGCCCAGTTCCGCAGGTGGCCAGCCGCACTTACAGCCTCGGCGTGCATTTCGGGGCAGCCTACGGCGCCTCCCTCGCTACTCCGGTTCCGACATCGCTGGCGAAAACGGACAGCGCCGGCATCCCCGGGCTCAAGCAAGCGAACTGGAACAACGACACCGGCACGAGTGGGAGCGGCACGGCCACCGGCCTGGTGGCCGACCAGGGCGGCACTGCCGTACCCACCACAGCCGGGGTGACCTATGCCGGCACCGCCTACGGCACGACGATAGGTCAAGGCGCAACCAACAACATCTGGACTGGCGCTGACGCGGTACTGATGACCGGCTACCTCGACTCGGGCGTTGCCAGCACCACTACGGTGACGATCACGAACCTCCCCGCCGCCCTGACCTCCGGTGGTTACGATGTTTATGTCTATGCTTGCCCCAGCATTGGCGCGGTCGGCGGTGGCTATAGAATCCTGGATGCCGCCACCGGCAGCGTGCTCAAGGATTGGGTGTACGCCATGTCCACGTGGTACGCGCCCGGTTACTACCCGGTTCCGGACAATACCAGCCCGACCAACTACGGCGTCGGGAACTACATCGTCTTCACCGGACTCAAATCCGCCGGCATCACGATCCAGGCCTCGACTGACAACGGCTTGGGCACCCATGCACGGGGCTTGACCACTCCTCATGCGCCGATCAACGCCATCCAACTGGTGGTGCCCAGCACCGGCGGCGGCACCGGCCCCGCGCCGACGCTCAGCATTAAAGCGACGCCGCCGACGGTGACCATCACGTTCACGGGAACGCTACAGTCCAGCAGCACCCTCACCGGCGGCGGCACCTGGACCGATGTGACCGGTGCCACCAGTCCTTATGTCGTGACGCCCACCGGCAAGCAAGAGTACTATCGCGCTAAGCAATAGCGGCTAAGTTAGCCACAGTTTCCTTCAGAGGAGGCCGGCCGAGAGCCCGGCCTCTTTTTGTTTAGGAGCACGCACACCACCAAACGCGCGCCATGGGCAAAGGGGCGGAGAGGTCCGTCGAGCCGTCTCTGGCAGGCCGCTTTGGAATGCGGTGGCAAGCGACTGCTCCTCACACGGGTTATTTGTGACCCTTCAGGGGGCTTCGGCATGACTGGGTCGGCTCAACCCCGTTAGGGGTGGCCTGTTTATAGCCGCAGCGCCGCCAACCACTCCCCCTTCTTTTTGTTTTTCAGCGGCGCGGCAGGTAGGGAATACAACAGGTAATCCAGCCCCCGCGCCGCTGAAAAACAAAAAGAAGGGGGGTGGTCGCGGTTCGTCTATAAACAGGCCACCCCTGACGGGGTTTGGAACGAGGCCTGGCGGACTCACCATCACCGTTGGCTGACAACTTCCTGGAATATGAACCGCTCGTCATGGTCGATCTCAAATTTCCTGAGAAATCGCAGGTATTCCTCGCGGAAGGATCTCCGGACATGGTGCTTCGGTTGATTGTGGATGTAGCGGATGACGGTCGAGATTTGGGAGTGGCCGTAGGAAAAGGCGCCGAAGCCCTCCTGCCAGGAGAACCGGCCCAGCACCCAGCGCCTGCGGTTGATGAAGTTGGAGGAAGCGTTCTTGATGTCCCGCACCAGCTCCGAAAGGGCCATGCTGGGCTTTAGTCCAACAAGAAGGTGCGTGTGGTCTGGCATGCAATGTACGGCCAGAAGCTTCTGGCCGCGTTCGCTGATGATGCCCGTGATGTACTTGTGAACCTCTTCCTTGAATTCGGGCCGAATGAGGCACTGGCGGGCTTCGACGGCAAAAACAACCTGGATGTAAATCTGGGAGTAGGTATTGGCCATGGAAGGAGTATGGAGACCATCAGCCGATCTGCAATTCCAAAAACCCCGGAGGGGTGGCCTGTTTATAGCCGCAGCGCCGCCAACCACTCCTCCCTTCTTTTTGTTTTTCAGCGGCGCGGCAGGCGGGGAATTCAACAGGTCATCCAGCCCCCGCGCCGCTGAAAAACAAAAAGAAGGAGGGCTGGTCGCCCGGTTCTTCTATAGACAGGTCACCCCTACGGGGTTTTTTGGCCCTTGGTGCAAAGGATCCGTGTAAGGAGCAGAATCCGGCGGGCGCACGACAACCTTCTTCGCTGCCGCATAAATGCGGCAAGCGGCGGCCCTCGAGAAAATCTGTCCTGTGCCCGAAACCCGCTCCGGTATCAAGATTTGCTTGAGATGCGTATGGGGGCGTCTTATACTAGCTTGATGCGTGCGCTCGCGAGAGTTTTTTCCTGGACGGCTTGGCTCTGGCCTGTGGCCGCCCCGGCGGTGGCCGCCGGCTCGCCGCAACCGCCTCCCGCCGCCGCGGTGAAAGCGGATTCTGCCCGCGACACGGTCAAGAAACCGCATTGGGCTTACGTGGGGCCAGTCCGGCCGGCGCTGCCGAAGGTCGAGCACTCCCAGTGGGTCCGCAATCCCATTGACGCCTTCATCCTCGCCCGGTTGGAGCAGGAAACGCTCCTGCCCTCCGCGGAAGCGGATGCGGTGACGTTGATTCGCCGCCTGAGTTTGGACCTGATCGGTTTGCCCCCGACCCTCGCGGAAGTGGATGCGTTTGTGGCGGACACGAGCCCGGAGGCCTACGAGCATTTGGTGGACCGGCTGCTGGCTTCGCCGCATTTCGGAGAGCGGTGGGCGCGTCTTTGGCTCGACCTGGCGCGTTACGCGGACTCGCACGGTTATGAAAAGGACCCGCCCCGCTGCATGTGGCCTTATCGCGATTGGGTCATCAAGGCCTTCAATCGCAACTTGCCGTTCGATCAATTCACCGTCGAACAAATCGCCGGCGACATGCTGCCCGAGGCGACCGAGGACCAGAAGATCGCCAGCGGCTTCCATCGCAACACCATGATCAATACCGAGGGCGGCGTGGATGCGGAACAGTCTCGCGTCGAGACCATCGTCGACCGCGTCAATACCACGGCCACCGTCTGGCTTGGGTCCACGCTGGCCTGCGCCCAATGTCACAACCACAAGTACGACCCCTTTACCCAGAAGGAGTATTACCAGTTCTTTGCCTTCTTCAACAATGCGGAGGAACCGACGCTTAAGCTGGCTTCCGCCGCGCAACTCGCGCGCGAGAAGCAATTGTCCGCCGACGTGGCCGGGTGGGAAGCGGAGCTCAAGAAAGTGACGCCGGAATTGACTGCCGCCCAGGCCGCCTGGGAGGCCAAGGAAACGAACGAGCTGGCGCGCGCCGCCATCGCCGCAGCCGCGACCAACGCACCCAGCGCGGCGACGAATACTCCTACCAATATTGTTCGCATCCTCAAGGTCGCGCCCGCCGACCGCACCGCGGAGCAGCGCGATGAGCTATCCCAGTATTTTCGATCCCAAACGCCGGAACTTAAAGCGATTCACGAGCAACTGGTTGAATCGCGCAAAGCGCAGGAGGCCTTGGAGAAAGAAATCCCCACCACCCTGGTCATGCAGGAGCGCGCCGAGCCCCGCGAAACTCACGTCCTCGTCCGCGGGAATTTTTTGGACCCGGCAGAAAAGGTCTCCCCCGGCGTGCCCGCCTGCCTGCCGCCGTTGCCAAAGGGAGAGCCGGCCAACCGGGTGACCCTGGCGCACTGGCTGGTCTCGCCGGAGAATCCGCTGACGGCGCGCGTGACGATGAACCGCTTTTGGGAACAGATTTTTGGCCGCGGCCTGGTGGAAACGGTCGAGGATTTCGGCACCCAGGGCGAACGGCCAACGCATCCCGAGTTGCTGGATTGGCTGGCCGCGGAATTCCACGGCCGAAACTGGGACATGAAGGCCATGCTGCGGCTTATCGTCACTTCCGCGGCCTATCGCCAGTCCTCGCGTTCCACTCCGGAATTGGTTGAGCGCGACCCGTACAATCGTCTTTATGCGCGCGGTCCCCGGTTCCGCGTCACGGCGGAGGCGGTCCGGGACATCGCGCTGCAAGCCAGCGGGTTATTGTCGCCCAGGATCGGCGGCCCGAGCGTGTTCCCCTATCAACCCGACGGCATTTGGACGCAACTTTACTCATCCGACCAATGGGTCACGAGCAAGGGAGAAGACAAATATCGCCGGGGGATTTACACTTTCTGGCGGCGGACCTCGGCGTATCCGGCGTTCATGTCATTCGACGCGCCCAGCCGGGAATTGATCTGCCCGCGCCGCCAACGTTCCAACACTCCCTTGCAAGCCTTGACCACGTTGAACGATCCGTCCTTTGTCGAGGCCGCGCAAGCGCTGGCCCGCCGCGTCCTGGAACACTCCCAGGGCGATGCCGCGGCCGACGCCGCGTATGCCTTCCGCCTCTGTGTTGCGCGGCCGCCGCGCCCGGAGGAAACCAAACGTCTGGTCGCGCTTTACGAGGAGGAGCTGGCCCAGTTCAAAAGGGATGGGTGCGCCGCCCATGAAATGGCCCTCGGCGACTTGGGCCAGCCGCCCGAAGGCGTCAGCCTCGAAAGCCTGGCAGCCTGGACCGTGGTGGCCAATGTGCTGTTGAATTTGGATGAAACGGTCACCAAGGGGTAGAAGCCATATCCATGATGAGCAATGTGTTTAAAGAGGAACGACAGCGCCAACTCCACGCCCTTACCCGCCGCCATTTTTTCGGCAAATCGGCGTTGGGCATCGGCGGGGTTGCCCTGGCTTCCCTCTTACACGAAGACCTCTTGGCGGCGGCCAGGCCGGAGACCTTGAGCGTCAATCCGTTGGCCCCCAAACTGCCGCACTTCGCCCCCAAAGCCAGCCGCGTCATCTACATGTTTATGGAAGGGGCGCCTTCGCAGCTCGATCTCTTCGACTACAAGCCAAAACTGGTGGAATTGGACCAGCAGCCCTGTCCGGAAGCGATGATCAAAGGCGAGCGTTTTGCCTTCATCAAGGGCGTGCCCAAAATCCTGGGAACGCCCCATAAGTTTGCCCGCCACGGCCAATGCGGCATGGAACTTTCCGAACTGCTGCCCCATCTGGCCACCGTCGCCGACGACATTACCCTGGTCCGCTCGATGGTCACGGACGCCTTCAACCATGCGCCGGCCCAGATTTTTCTGAATACCGGTTCCACCCAAATAGGCCGGCCCAGCATGGGTTCATGGCTCAATTACGGCTTGGGGAGCATCGCGCAAAATCTGCCCGGCTTCGTGGTCATGATTTCCGGCGGCGGCCTGCCCAGCGGCGGCGCGGCCTGCTGGAGCAGCGGCTTTCTGCCCACGGTCTATCAAGGCGTGCAATTTCGCTCCCTGGGCGACCCCGTCCTGTTCCTCTCCAACCCGGACGGGATGAGCGCCCAGGACCGGCGCCGTTCTCTGGATGCCCTGCATGACCTGAACGAAATGGAACTCAACGCCACCGGCGACCCGGAGGTTGCGACCCGCATCAACGCCTTCGAGCTGGCCTTCAAAATGCAAACCAGCGCGCCTGAGCTGATGGACATTTCCAAAGAACCGCCGGCCATCCACGAAATGTACGGCACCGAGCCGGGCAAGGTCTCCTTCGCCAACAACTGCCTGCTGGCCCGCCGCTTGATCGAACGCGGCACGCGTTTTGTCCAACTCTACGATCGCACCTGGGACCATCATGGCGTCAGCGCGGATAACGACATCGTCAGCCCCACCGGCCTGCCCAAAAAATGCCGGGAAGCCGACCGTCCGATGGCCGCGCTCATCCAGGACCTCAAACAACGCGGCCTGCTCGAGGACACGCTGGTGATATGGGGCGGTGAATTTGGCCGGACCCCCTTGAACGAGGCGCGCGGCGGCTCCAAGTTCCTGGGCCGCGATCATCATCCGCGCGCCTTCAGCCTCTGGATGGCCGGCGGCGGCCTCAAGCCGGGATACACCCTCGGCGCCACCGATGAATTCGGCTGGAACGTAGTCGAAGACCGCGTCCACGTGCATGACCTGCAAGCCACCATCCTTCACTGCCTTGGCCTCGATCACACCCGGCTCACCTACAAATTCCAGGGCCGCAATTTCCGTCTCACCGACGTCTCCGGCGAAGTCGTCAAAAAGCTCCTTGCCTGATCGCCGCGGGCCTGGCCGGAAAGGCAGAGCCACCGAAGCCTGACCGAGGGTTCGATGCCCCTCCGGCCGCGCCAGTGATGATCAAGGGCTTATGGATTATGTAGTCGCTAAGTCAATTCCACGCCGGTTGCGGCTTGCCCAGGCTGAAGAAAAGTTCTGATGAATTCGCCCTCGCCACAAACGATCAGGCCGGGAAATCGTTTAAACCATTTTCCATGGGGAACCTCAGGCTCTGTAGCGAGCCAGTCGGCCAGCAGTCCAAGTTGGTCAACGGTGACCTGGCGGCTCTTGATGCGCTCCAACAGATGCTCCCACAGCCTTCGCGGAAGTCCCTCTCGACGAATGCGCGGCACGACTAGTCTCCGTAGAAGCCGCGCGTGATTTCCGATTTTAATCGCTCCACCTCAGCGGCATCGTCCGAGTCCACCATGCGTTGCGCCAACGCGGATAACTCCTTTCCCGAAAGCTGGCGCTTGCGCCTGAGTTCTGCAGCAAATTCGAGCACCCGTGATTGCTCTGCGCGTGGGAGCTGCATGATTTCCTCAATGACTTTTGCCGCCGTCATGAAGCAACTTTACCAGGAATCGAGGTTAGTCGCAAATCGGAAAAGTCTCCTATCTCGATCCTGGTAACGCCGCCGCCGGTCCCGCTGTTGGTCGCCAGAGGGGCGCGAAGCGTTTGGAGTGCGCCAGCTTGCTCCCGCTCTTTTTCGCCCTGCCTAGCCGGAAGCGCCAGGGCCCGGCGCTGAAGTGCCGGGCTATTGTCGCGATGTCCCTCCGGGACAACCACCCGCCTCAAGCCGCTTGGCGGTTCGAGAAGCGCCTGCAATGCGGATGCAAATGCATGGGTGGGCACCTTTCGGAAATGCAGGCGGGCCTTTGTCCCGGAGGGACACTACGACAATAGCCCAGCGTTTCAACGCTGGGACCGGCCAGTTTTGTGTAGCACCCGTCCCGAAGGGACGGCTGAATCCGCCGAGTGCGGGGCGCGTGCCTTTCAGGCCGGCTCTCGGCCGTCCCTTCGGGA
>Ga0209415_10019007_pt1 | contig 10805 bp, 13 predicted proteins | sample PeaSoiSIISIP2007_FD_187696 | JGI IMG/M metagenome (GOLD analysis project Ga0209415, IMG submission 187696) | Peat soil microbial communities from Weissenstadt, Germany - SII-SIP-2007 (SPAdes) (version 2) | ecosystem: Environmental > Terrestrial > Soil > Wetlands > Peat | place: Germany... | reverse complement strand
GGCGGACCCGACCGGATTCGAACCGGCGATCTCCAGCGTGACAGGCTGGCATGTTGGGCCGCTACACCACGGGTCCGCGTGGCCGGGGGATGGTAGCAGGTGCGCGCCGCCAGGACCGGGGAGACACCCCACGATCGGGAAGATGGCGGCGACGGGACACACCGGGTCGAGGGCCGCGCTCCGTATACTCGCCCTGCGATGGCTTCCCCCCGTATCGACCTGCGCTCGGACACGGTCACGCAGCCCACGCGCGAGATGCGCCGGGCGATGGCCGACGCGGAGCTGGGCGACGACGTCTTCGGCGATGACCCGACGGTCATCGCCCTCGAGGAACGGGCCGCCGAGCTGACCGGCAAGGAGGCCGGCCTCTTCGTGGCCAGCGGCACCATGGCCAACCTGGTGAGCCTCATGGCCCACGTGCCTCGCGGCGGGGAGATCATCGCCGAGGCCGAGTCGCACACGATCTTCGACGAAGCGGGCGGCCACGCCGTGGTGGTCGGGGCGACCGCGCGGCCCATCCCCGCACGACCGGACGGCACGATGGATCCGGACGCCGTCCGCGCGGCCTTCCGTGACCCGCGCGATCCCCACGAGCCCCTCACCGCCCTGGTGATGCTGGAGAACACGCACGCCCATTCCATGGGCCAGCCGCTCACGGCTGCGTACACCAGCCAGGTCGCCCGGCTGGCCCATGCGGGCCTGGGCGAGCCGGAGGGCCCACCCGCCCCGGGCGTGCCGGTCCACGTGGACGGGGCCCGCCTGTGGAACGCCGTCGTGGCGCTCGGCACGTCGGCGCCGGACCTGCTGCGCGACGTCGACTCGGCCACCTTCTGCCTTTCGAAGGGCCTGGCCTGCCCGGTCGGATCGGTCGTCCTGGGGACGCGCGACTTCATCTGGCGGGCGCGCCGCGCGCGCAAGCTGCTGGGGGGCGGCATGCGCCAGGTCGGCGTCCTTGCCGCGCCCGGACTGATCGCCCTGCGCGACGGGCCGGGCGGCATGATCGAGCGGCTGGCGGACGATCACGCCAACGCCCGCCGCCTGGCCCAGGGTCTGGCCGAACTGCCCGGGGTCCACGATCTGGACGTGGCGCGCGTCCGCACCAACTTCGTCCTCTTCCGCGTACGCGCCGCGAGGGCCGACGCACCGGCCGCAGCGCTGGGGCCGCGCGAGCTCCGAGCGCGCTTCCTGGCGGCCCTGGAGCGGGCAGGTGTCCTGATGATCGACTACCCCCACGGGCAGGTCCGTGCCGTGACCCACTTCGGCGTGGAGCAGGCGGATATCGAGCGCGTCCTGCGGGCCGTGCGCCACGCCCTGGCCGAGATCGGCGCAGCGGGCATGCCGGTCGCCGCGTGACGGCCACGCACGACGGCACCAGGCCGCGGCCGCCCGGCAACGGCGAGCGGGCGAGCGGGGACGCCGCGTACGAGCAGCTGGTGCGGGCGCGGTTCGACGCGCTCATGGCGGCCAATCCCGTCCTCGCCACGTCGCTCGGGGTCCACGACCACGACGACCGCCTGGGCTCGCGGACCCGCGAGGCGATCGAGCAGCGCATCGCCGACGCCCGCCGTTACGTCGCGGACCTGGAAGCCCTCGATGCGGCCACGCTGTCGGACGTGGCCGCCTTCGAACGCGAGATCGCCCTGCTCGGTGCCCGTCGCGCGGTCTTCGACGACGAGGTGCAGCGCCAGTGGGAGCAGCGCGCCTCGGCCATCGACGATGTCGGCGACGGGATCTTCATCCTGTTCGCCCGCGACTTCGCGCCGCTCGATCGCCGGCTGGAGGCCATCACCGCGCGCCTCGAGGATGCGCCCCGGCTGCTGCGCGAAGCCCCGCAGCAGCTGGGTCCGCGACCGGTGCGCATGTGGAACGAACTGGAGCTTGAGTCGGCCGCCGAGATCGGCGGTCTCCTCGATGAGGTCGCGATTGCCGGCCGGGAGGCGTGGGGCGCCGACGACCGGCGCCAGGCGCGTCTCGAGCGGGCGTCCCGGGGCGCTCGGGCGGCGATCGATGACTACCGCACCTGGCTGGCCCGGCGCCTGGACGGCTCGGTCGGCGACGTCGCGCTGGGAGGCGAGCGATACGACGAGCTGGTCGGTCTGCGGGCCTTCGACGGCCTGACCAGCGACGACATCCTGGAGATCGGCTGGCAACAGCTCGCGCAGCTCAAGGCCTCGCGCCAGCGGGTGGCCCGGGAGATCGACCCGCGCGCCAGCGAGGCCGAGGTCCTGGATCGCCTCAAATCCGACCACGCGGCCACCTTCGAGGCGGCCCTGGACGGGTACCGCGAGGCGATGCTCCGTGCCCGCCGCCACATCCAGGAGCGCGACCTCGCGACGATCCCGCGCGGCGAGTCGCTGCGCGTCATCGCGACGCCGCAGTACCTCCGCAATTCGTTGCCCTTTGCCGCCTACTTCGAGGCCCCGCCGTTCGACGAGCATCCGTCCGGCATCTACGTCGTGACCCCCTCCGTCAACGGCGACGACCGCGCCATGCGCGAGCACAACCGCAGCTCGGTCATCAACACCAGCATCCACGAGGCCTACCCGGGCCACCACCTCCAGCTGTCCGCCGCGACCACCCATCCCAGCCTGGCCCGGCTGATGCTGGACGCTCCGGAGTTCGTGGAGGGCTGGGGCATGTACAGCGAGCAGATGATGCGGGAGGAGGGGTTCGAAGCCGGTCCCGCCTGCATGTTCGCCCTCTACACGGACGCCATCTGGCGGGCCTGCCGGATCGTGCTGGACGTGCGTCTCCATCGGGGCGAGCTGACGGTCGCCGAGGCCGCCGACTTCCTGGTCGAGCACACCGGGTTCGAACGGCCCCATGCGGTGGCCGAGGTCAAGCGCTACACGCTGACGCCGACCCAGCCCCTCTCCTACCTGCTGGGCAAGGTGATGCTGCTGCGGCTGCGCGAGGACGAGCGCCGGCGCCTGGGGTCCGACTTCTCCCTCAAGCGCTTCCACGATGCCTTGCTGTACGGCGGGAGCATCCCCATCACCTTCCACCGCCGGCAGCTGGCCGGCGAGGGCGGCGGGCCCGCTGGCCCTCGCCCCATGCGGGGAGCCGTGCCGGACCCGGCCTGATGCAGGTCATCCCCAGCATCGACATCCAGGCCGGGCGGTCGCGCCTGGTCTACTGGCCGGGAGCGGCGACGGGCGAAGGCACGCCCACCGACCGCCCGGAGCGGATCGCCCGCCACTTCGTGGAACTCGGCGCACCGCTCATCCACCTGGTTGACCTGGACGGCGCACGGGAAGGCCGGCCGGCCAATACGGCCGTGATGCAGGAGGTCGCGCGGGCGGTGGCCACGCCGCTGCAGGTCGCCGGCGGCATCGATGGCCCGGAGCAGATCGAACTCGCCTTCGCCGCCGGGGCGACCCGCGTCGTGATGCCGCTGCTGGCCGTGGCCGAGGAACCGGCGCGGCTCGCGGCCTGCCTGGCCATCGCCGGCGACTGGCTGGCCGTGGGCCTTGATCCGCGCCCGGATCGGATCCGCCAGTACCCCTGGCACGCCGGGCAGCCCCCCACCCTGAGCGACCTCGTGGCGCGCCTCACCGATGCCGGCGTGCGCCGCTTCGTGCTCTCCCACGGCGGCAGCTCGCCGGATCTCGCGCTGATCGCCGAGGCGTCGGCCGGGGGCGCCGTGGACGTGCTGGTCGCCGGTGGGGTGCAGGACCTCGGGGCGGTCACGCGGCTGAGGTCGGCCGGCGTGCGCGGCCTCATCCTGGGCGAGGTGCTGCTTACCGGCCGCCTCGACTTCCAGACGGCCCTGGCGGCCGCCGCCTGACGGGGTCGTCCGGCCGGTGGTGATGACCGGCTCGGCCATCAGGAGCGGCCGAAGGTAACCCCCGTTCCCGGCCACAAAGGTTGCGGATTATTAACCTTCGGCACATACGGTGGGCTTGAGCCGAGAAGCCTGCGAGCGTAGACTTGCATTCGCTGCTCAGCCAGCGTTGCTGCCCCAGTCGCAACGTCATGGGTAGGTTGGGTTAGGGTAGCCGGTGCAGCCGGCGTCATAGATGCATTGCGACGTGGCAGAAGACCGGTGGACTTGTCCACCGGCTTCACCGGGACAGTGGAAGTGGCCCCTCTTCGGAGGGGCCACTTCGTTTGTCGCGCGCCGATCTCAGTGCCCGACGGTCGACCCGAAACGCGCTGACGCCGCGGTGAGCCGGTCCAGCTCCGGGCCGCTGAGTTCGAGCTCGGTCGCGGCGACGTTCTCCTCCAGCTGCGCGACCGTGCGCGCGCCCGGGATGGCGACGACCGGGCCCTGCGCGATCAGCCAGGCCAGCGCCACCTGGGCGGGGGTGGCGGCATGGGCAGCCGCCACCTCCCGCAGCGTGTCGAGGAGGGGCTGGGCCAGGTGCAGGGCGCGCGGCTGGAACTGCGGGCTCCGCCGGCGCACGTCGCGCGGCGCCGAGCTGCCGGGCGCATGGCGCCCGCTCAGGAGACCCTGCCCCAGCGGGCTGTAGGCGATGACGATGCGGCCGGCTTCGCGCGCATACGGCACCAGCTCCCAGCGGGCCAGCGGCGCGCTCAGGCTGAAGCGGACCTGGTTGGTGAGGATGGGCCGCCCCAGGCTGCGCTCGCTCGCCCGCCAGCGCCCGAGAGCGTGATTGCTCACGCCGACGTGGCGCACCACGCCCTGCTCGAGCAGGGGTCGCAGCGGGGCCATCGTCGCCCGCGGCGAGACGAACGGATTGGGGAAGTGGACCTGGTAGAGGTCGATCTCCTCCACGCCCAGCCGCCGAAGGCTCCCGCGCACCTGCCAGTCGACGACCGCCGGCAGGGGCAGCACGGGCACGAGCTTGGTGGCCAGCACGACCGCCTCGCGCTGGCCGGCGATCGCCTGCCCCACGATCCGCTCCGACCGCCCGAAGCCGTAGATCTCGGCCGTATCGACGAGGGTCACGCCGAGCTGGATCGCTCGTCGGACGATGGCCGGGGCGATCTCGGCTGCATACGTGGCCCCGTAGCCCCACTCAAGGGAGCCGAACTGCCACGTGCCGAGGCCGATCGCGGAGAGACGCAGGCCGCCGACCTCCACGTAGCGCATCGCGTCAGCCTCGTGCAAGACCGCCGTGGACAGGGATCACGAGGTCGACCGCCACCGCAGGTCGACACTGAAGTCAAGGTGCGCGCGCAGCTGCGCGAGGGCCGTCGTCCAATGCTCGATGGCCCGCGCCCAGGCGTCGAGGCCGTCGGCCGGGCCGAGCGGGAACGGGCCGTCCTCCAGGTCGAGGCGGCAGCCATAGCCGAGCGGCCTGATGGTCACCGCCACCCGCGTCACCAGGCGCTCGTCGGGCGTCCACGGGCGGCGAAAGACGAAGCTCCGATCAGGCTCCGCGGCGATCACGTCCCACCACACGCGTTCGTCGGGCCAGACCAGCACGGAGCGCGCGTTCACCGCCAGGTCCCCCTCGATCTGGCTCGGCCACCAGCGCACCAGTTCCTCGGGGTCCGACCAGGCGCGGAACACGCGGTGCGGCGGCGCGCTCAACCGGCGGCGCAGGGCAACGAGGCGTGATCGTCCGCCGTCGCCTGCAAGGTCGCCGGACGGGCCGTCCATGGCCGTAGCGTACGCCCGAGGCGTCAGACGGTGGGGCCGGGCGTCGGCGTCTCGGCGTAGAGGGCCACGAAGTCCATCGACGACAGCACGCCCACGGGGCGGCCGGCGTCGTCGATGGCGACCACCCGGTGGACGTGACGGTCGACCATCAGGCGTGCCGCCTCGTCGAGCGAGCCGGTCATCGGCACGGTCACGGCAGGGGAGCTCATGAGCTCGCCGACGCGGAGGGCGCTCTGCTTGCCCCGCACGAGGCGGCTCACCGAGGCGTCATCGGCCGCCAGGAGGTCCGACTGGCTGATGACGCCCACCAGCGCGCCGTCCGGGTCGATGACGGGCAGCCCGGAGATGGAATAGGCCCGCAGCAGGTGCGCCGCTTCTTCGAGCGATGCGTCGACGCTGACGACGATCGGGTCGATCGTCATGAAGTCTGCGACCAGGAGACCTTGTGTCGCCATCTCAACGCCCCTTCCGTGGGGCAACCTTCCCCGCCGGGTGACCCGGACGACAGGGCCGGACGGACCGAAGTCCGGACCCATTCGGACCTACTCCGGGCCGGGCCGGTTAGGTCGGCGTTGAGCACGGGAAAGGGTGGCCTGCCATCGTCCGCGCGACTGCCAGCGGCGTGAGGACCTGGGCCACTCGGCCCGCTCGCGCGGCGCGGGTGGAGGACCCTCGATTGGCCATCATGCTTGCCGCGACGGCGGCCCAGCGCACGGGGCCGCTCGGGTTCGGGGCGCGGATCCCGTGCTGGGAGCCGCGCAGACCACCCGTGACCTTCACATCGGTCCGGCGGCTGGAACCGACCCCGCCGGCCGTACCTTCAGCCGGGCCCCTGCGGTAGCCATGCAGCCGCTCCGCCAGCATGCTGATGCATACTGCCGTGGGGCGAGCTGCCTCACCTCCAAACCAGGCGAGACCGCCAATGCCTGATCCAACGTTCGAGCCCGGCGGCGTGGACGCACGCACCGAAGCTAGCGTCTGGTTCGCCCGCGGCATCGGCCTCGTGTCGGGCGGGCTCGTGGTGCTCGCCGTGGCGGCTGGGCTGGTCGGCGCCGGGCGCGTGTTGTTGCTCGTCTTCTTCGCCGTGCTCCTGGCGTCGGCCCTCGGGCCACTCGTCGACTGGCTGCGCACCTCGCTGCCGATCGGTCGAGGCGTCTCGATCCTGCTGGTCTACGCCACCTTCTTCGTGTCGGTAGCGGCCACCGGCTTCGTCCTCGTGCCGGTCGCCATCAGCCAGGCCGGCCAGATGATGGACCAGGTTCCGGCAGTCCTCGATCGTGTCGAGACGTGGAGCAGCGGACTGCAGCCATCGGCGCTTGCGACGAGCGTCGGTGCCCTGGTCACCGCCGTGCGAGCGGCCCTGAGCGGCCCTTCACCGGGTACCGGCCAGGTCGTGAGCGCGGGTCTTGGCCTGGCCGACGCGACGATCTCGGCCATCACCATCCTCGCCCTGGTGTTCTTCTGGATGACGGAGCGCCAGCGCCTGCAGCGGTTCACGCTCAGCTTCCTGCCCCCGGAGCGCCGCGGCGGCGTTCGCGAGGCTTGGAACATCGTGGAGGTACGACTCGGTGCGTGGGTCCGCGGTCAGCTCGTGCTGATGATCGCGCTGGGCGTCACGACCGGAGTGGCCTACACCGTGATGGGGTTGCCGTCCGGGCCGACACTGGGTGTCATCGCCGGTCTGGCCGAGGTGGTACCGCTGGTCGGGCCCGCCCTCGGCGTCCTACCCGCGCTGCTCATCGCCGCCGCGTTCCGACCGGACCTGCTCATCGTCGTCGTCGTCGTGTATGTCCTGATCCAGCTCGCCGAGAGCAACTTCCTGGTGCCGCTGGTGATGCGGAACGCCGTGGGTGTATCGCCCTTCCTGCTGACCGTCAGCCTGCTCATCGGCGCGGCCCTCGGCGGCATCCTGGGTGCGCTCGTGGCGGTGCCCATGGTGGCCGCCGTGGAAGCGGTCCTCGAACGCATGCAGGACCGGCGAGTGCCCGTCGCCCAGGATGCGGCCAGCGCTACCGCCAGCGCGATGCCCTCGGGCGAGAACACGATCGAGCCGCAACCGCCAAACGCGTAGCCGTAGATCGCCCCCGCTCTTCGTGACCGGCGGGGCTCAGGTCGCGCTGGGATCCGGGCTCGGCTCAGAGCTTGACGACGCCCAGCACCAGAAGGACGATCACGACGATCACGATGACACCGACGATGCCGATGCCACCACTGCGATTGTTCATCTCAAGCTCTCCTTAGGGTGCTGAGCCGGCTCAAAGACTAGGTGGCCGCGGCGATGAGCGCTGCCGGGAGCAGGCCCAGGATCAGGATCATCGCGAACCCGATGAGGGCGATGCTAAGCAGCGCCGCCGACGCGACGGGGCGAGGCTGATAGGGACGGATCCTGACGTTCATCGATGGTTGGTCTCCTGCAGTCGCGCGCCGGGCGGGACACACCGCCGCAGCGTCCGTGATCTGCCGGCAGTGTCCGCGGGATCCGGCGGCGCGTCATGACGGCTCGTCATGCGTCAGTCGATGCGGACGGCGGTCGCGTTGTCCCCGTCGTGCCCTGCCACTCCGCGCTGGAGAAGGTAGGGATGAAGCGGTAGCCCTTGCCTGAGACCGTGGCGATGAAGCGTGGGTGGCGAAAGTCATCGTGGAGCTTCGTGCGCAGGGTCCGCACATGGCGATCGACGATGTTGCTCTCCGCCACGTAGTCGGTGCCCCAGATGGCGTCCAGGATCTCGTCCCGTGTCACGACGAGGCCACCACGGCTCGCGAGCAGATACAGGAGGCTCTGCTCGATCGCGCTCAGCTGCGCGACCGTGTCACCAGCCCGGACCTCGCGATTGGCGATGCTGATCTCGATCTCGCCGATCCTGACCGTGGGGATGATGGGTCGATCGGTCCCGGAGGCCCGGCGAGTGATGACGATGGCGCGGGCCAGCAGCTCCTCGGGCGAGAAGGGTGTGGTCAGGATGTCGTCGACGCCCAGGTCGAACGCTCGAAGCTTCGTCCGAAGGTCGCCGCGCCGCGTCAGGGCCAGGACTGGCGTGACGCTTCGGGTGAGCGTGTCCGAGGCACCAAGCCGCCGGAGGAGCGCGGTACTGTCGTCGTGATCCATGTCGATCACCGCGAGGTGCGGGTGCCAGGCGGCAAGTATCGCCTCGGCCTCCCACATGTTGCGAGCCGCCCGAACGACGAAGACGCCGTGGTTGAGCGTCAGCTCGATGAGGTCGACGACGAGTGGTCGATCGTGGAGGACCAAGGCGCGACGCGCGTCGACTTCCGCTCGGTTCATCTCGATGACTGTCACGAGTCGCCTTCGCCGCATGGAATACGCTGCTGAAGCGTCTGCAAGTCCTTTGCGACCGGTTCTCGGCTGAGCGACGGGGCAGCGCGTGCAACCTCGAACCTCCCGAGCCTACCCGCGTTTCCTGCGCGAGCAAATGTCAGAGTTCACATACGCGCCTGAGTTCACCTCGGTACGATCGGCTGGGCGCACGGAGGACCTCCATGGGCGCGATCGAAGCGGTTGGTTCCCATGTCGCACGGCTGCTGCCAGACGCCCACGCCAGCACGCTCCGTCGCCTGGAGCATGCGGCCCAGCAACAGACCTTCGCCCGCCGCGACCTGTTGCACGCGAGGGGCATCCAACTGCCTCCGTTCGTCGTGCTCACTGGACACGTGATGGCTCGCCGCGTCGCGGAGACGGGACAGGTGTACGCCGCGCTGATCGCAGGGCCGGGCTATCTTGGCGGCCTTCGCTCGATCAGCGACCCGGACGCTGAAGCGCTGTACGAGATGGTCGCCCTGACCGACGGGACGTGGGCGACATGGGATCCGCGCGTGGTGCGAGGGCTCGCCCGACGGGACGCCGGGCTGGCCGTTGACCTCCTTGACCGGTCCTCGGACTTTGCGCTGATCCTCAACGTGCGGCTCGATGAGCGCTCCTTCGAGACTGCGCGCCAGCGGCTGGCTGCCATCCTGACGCGGTACGGGAAAGTGATCTTTGACACGCCCCATCCAGTGGCGCAGCGATCCGACCTGGCGGCCATGATCGGTACGAGCCGCGTCATGATGTACCGGGCATTGCGCGAGCTGGAAGCTGACGGTCTCGTGCAACGTCAGCGCACCGGCGGCATCAACATCCTGGACGAGGAGCGACTGGCTCGACTGATCACGGTGGCGCCCCCGGACGGCGCTCCGGCCCTCTGACCCACCGGGATGCTCAGGGGGTCGCGGGCCGTTTGTGCGCTGAAGGCTCGTCGCCCGAATCGTCCGCCCCTTCGTCACCCATAGCGGCGCCGGCGAGCTGGCTCATCGCTCTCGGCCATCGTGTGTGGCGGGCGCGTCATGACGACTCGTCATGACAGCCGCGGGATTCGGAGGACACTGATCGTGGCATGCCGGGCGTGGGTCCCCGTACCCGCCCCGAGGGTGCCAGAAAGCAGTCGTCAGATGACCGTGGAACAAGTGGACCGCTCCGTGGTGAGCCAGGGGCCCGCCGTGGCGGCAGGGGGGCCCAGCACCATCCAGACGGACACCCGCCGCACCACCCGCACGGGCCCCGGCGGCGCCGAGCTGACCCGTCGGATCCTCGTCCTCGTCTTCGGCCTCATCCAGCTCGTCATCGGCCTGCGCATCGTCCTGCTCCTGCTCGACGCGCGCACCGGCAACGCCCTCGTCTCGGGCATCCTCAACATCAGCCAGGTCTTCGTGGCGCCCTTCGACGGCCTCCTCCACACGAACGCGCTCACCTCGGGCGGCGTCGTCCTCGACATCGCGGCCGTCGTGGCCTTCGTGGGCTGGACGATCGCCGAGCTGGTCGTCATGTGGGCCGTCGGCATCTTCCGGCGCGAGCCGGCCTGACCCCAGCCCCTGACCGCATCGGCGGTCCCCCCGCGGACGGGGCCTCGTCCACAGCACGCGCCGAGCGGAGACGCGGTCGGCGCGCCACGGAAGGATCAGGTCAAGATGGGCTTCCTCGCCTGGATCGTCGTCGGCGCCATCGCCGGCTTCCTCGCCAATCAGCTCACGGGGTCCCGTGAAGGGCTCCTCTTGATGGTCGTCCTGGGCATCGTCGGCGGGCTCGTCGGCGGCTACGTCGCGACGACCGTCCTGAAGGTCGGCTCGGTCAACGGCATCAACCTCGAGAGCATCGTCATCGCCACCCTCGGCGCGGTCGTCGTCGTGTTCCTCGTGAGCATGGTCACGGGGTCGCGTGGCCTGCGCCATACGCTGCGGTGATGGG
>Ga0209415_10019002_pt1 | contig 10805 bp, 8 predicted proteins | sample PeaSoiSIISIP2007_FD_187696 | JGI IMG/M metagenome (GOLD analysis project Ga0209415, IMG submission 187696) | Peat soil microbial communities from Weissenstadt, Germany - SII-SIP-2007 (SPAdes) (version 2) | ecosystem: Environmental > Terrestrial > Soil > Wetlands > Peat | place: Germany... | reverse complement strand
GATGGCGCGGCTCGCGCCGGCGGCTAGCGGCCTCGGCTTCATGGCGGCGGCGGCGATGGAGGTGGATGGCATTTCCTGCCTCGTGTCGCGCTCCGGCTACACCGGCGAGGACGGGTTCGAGATCTCGGTGCCCGCAGACGCGGCCGAGCGCTTGGCGCGGCGGCTGCTGGCCGAGCCGGAAATGCTGCCGATCGGGCTCGGCGCGCGCGACACGCTGCGGCTCGAGGCCGGGCTCTGCCTTTACGGCCATGACATCGACGAGACCACGACCCCGATCGAGGCCGCGCTCAGCTGGGCCGTCGCCAAGCGGCGGCGCCTCGAGGGCGGCTATCCCGGCGCCGCCATGATCGCGCGCCAGCTTGCCGATGGCGTTTCCCGGCAGCGCGTCGGCATCCGTCCCGACGACCGCACGCCGGCGCGCGACGGCACGGTCATCGTCGGCGGCGACGGCGCGGCGATCGGGCGCATCACCAGCGGCGGCTTCGGCCCGACGCTCGGGGCGCCGATCGCGATGGGCTATGTCGATGCCGCGCACGCGGCAGTGGGAACGGCGCTGGGGCTGGTGGTGCGCGGCACGACCCGGCCGGCCCATGTCGCGGCGCTGCCGTTCGTGCCGCACCGCTATCATCGCGGCTGATTTTCTCCGGAGCGAGGGGCGTCATGGCGACCATGAAATACACCGACTCCCATGAATGGGTGCGCGTCGACGGCGACGAGGCGACGGTCGGCATCACCGACTATGCCCAGACCCAGCTCGGCGACGTCGTCCATGTCGAGCTGCCGGAGCTCGGCCGCCGCGTCGACAAGGGCGCCGAGGCGGCGGTGGTCGATTCGGTCAAGGCCGCAAGCGAGGTTTATGCGCCGCTGTCGGGCGAGGTGATCGCCGTCAACGACGCGCTCAACGACGATCCCGCGCGGGTCAACAGCGATGCCGAGGGCGCGGGCTGGTTCTTCAAGCTGCGCCTGGCGAACCCGGCGGAGCTCGACGCGCTGCTCGACCCGGGCGCGTACCGGAAGCTGGTCGAAGGATTGCACTGATGCGCTATCTCTCGCTCACCGACCCCGACCGCCGCGCCATGCTCGCCGCGATCGGCGTCGGGCGGATCGAGGATCTCTATCGCGGCGTGCCGGCCGACGCGCTGCTGGCCGAGCCGCTCGATCTGCCGCACGCGATGGGCGAGATCGAGGTCGAGCGCGCGCTGGCGCGGCTGGCTCTGCGCAACGTCCCGGCCGGATCGGTGCCGTCGTTCCTCGGCGCCGGCGCCTATCGCCATCACCTTCCGGCCGCGGTCGATTACTTGGTCCAGCGCGGCGAGTTCCTGACGTCCTACACGCCCTACCAGCCGGAAATCGCGCAGGGCACGTTGCAGGCGCTGTTCGAATTCCAGACCCAGGTCGCGCTCATCACCGGCATGGATGTCGCGAATGCCTCGCTCTATGACGGCGCCACCGCGACCGCCGAGGCGGCGATGATGGCGAACCGCCTGACGCGGCGGAAGAAGGCGATCCTCGCCGGCAGCCTCCACCCGCATTATGCCGAGACCGTCGCGACCTACGCCCGCTTCAACGGCTTCGCCGTCGATCAACGCCCGCCCGCTCCCGCCGGCGACGATAATCCCGCGGCCCGGCTCGATGCCGAGACCGCGTGCGTCATCGTGCAGAATCCCGGCGTGTTCGGGCAGCTGCGCGATTATTCGGCGCTCGCCGAGGCGTGCCACCGCGCCGGCGCGCTGCTGGTCGTCGTCGTGGCGGAGGTCGTGTCGCTCGGCCTGGTGAAGCCGCCGGGCGCGATGGGCGCCGACATCGTCGCCGGCGAGGGGCAGTCGCTGGGCAACGCAATCGGCTTCGGCGGCCCGCATCTCGGCCTGTTCGCGACCAGCGATCGCAACGTGCGGCAGATGCCGGGGCGCCTCACGGGCGAAACCCACGATGCCGAGGGCAGGCGCGGCTACGTGCTGACGCTCTCGACCCGCGAGCAGCATATCCGGCGCGAAAAGGCGACCAGCAACATCTGCACCAATTCCGGTCTGTGCGCGCTCGCGTTCGCGGTGCATCTCGCGCTCTTGGGCGAGGCCGGGTTCGAGCGGCTGGCCGCGCTCAACCACGAAGCCGCGATGGCGCTCGCCGAGCGGCTCTCGCGCGTGCCCGGCGCCGCCATCGTCAACGACACGTTCTTCAACGAATTCGCGCTGCGCTTGCCGCGCCCGGCGGGGGCGGTGGTCGATGCGCTCGCCGCGCGCGGCATCCTCGCGGGCGTGCCGGCGAGCCGGCTGTGGCCGGGCCGGCCCGAGCTTGCCGACCTGCTGCTGGTGGCGGCGACCGAGCTCAACACGACGGCCGAAATGGACGCGCTCGCGGCCGCGCTGACGGAGGCAGTGCGATGAGCGACTGGAGCAAGGCGCTCGCGGGCTTCACGCCGGAAAATGCCGGCGGTGCCGGCAACCGCGGGCTCGAGATCGAGGAATTGCTGCTGTTCGAGCAGGACGCGCCCGGCCGCTGCGGCGTCGATCTGCCGGCGCCGAAAGGCGGTGCCGACCGTCTCGGTTCCTTGCGCCGCAACGGCCCGATCGGCCTGCCGGGACTGAGCGAGCCGCAGGTCATCCGGCATTACACAAGGCTGTCGCACAAGAACTATTCGATCGACACCGGGCTCTTTCCGCTCGGCTCGTGCACGATGAAGCATAATCCGCGCCTCAACGAAAAGCTCGCGCGCCTGCCCGGCTTCGCCGACATCCACCCGCTCCAGCCGAATGCTACGGTGCAGGGCGCGCTTGAACTCATCGACATGCTCGCCCACTGGCTCAAAACCATGACCGGCATGCCGGCGGTAGCGATGCCGCCCGCGGCCGGCGCGCATGGCGAGCTGTGCGGCATCATGTCCATTCAGGCCGCGCTCGCGGCGCGCGGCGAGCGGCGCGGCCGCGTGTTGGTGCCGGAATCGGCGCACGGCACCAATCCCGCGACCGCCGCGACCTGCGGCTACGCCGTCCAATCGATCCACGCCAATGCACGCGGCCGGGTCGATCTCGCCGCACTAAAGGCGACGCTCGGCCCCGACATTGCCGCGATCATGCTCACAAGCCCCAACACCTGCGGCCTGTTCGAGGACGAGATGCGCGAGATCGCCGACGCGGTGCATGCGGCGGGCGCCTATTTCTATCTCGACGGCGCCAATTTCAACGCGCTGGTGGGGCGGGTGCGGCCAGGCGATCTCGGCATCGATGCCATGCACATCAACCTGCACAAGACGTTCTCGACGCCGCATGGCGGCGGCGGCCCCGGCAGCGGGCCGGTGGTGCTGGCGCAAAGCCTCGCGCCCTATGCGCCGCTGCCCTGGGTGGTTCATGACGGCGCCGGATTCCGCCTGGTCGAGCAGCCGGACGGCGCGGCGGCGGCGTCGATCGGGCGCATCAAGGGTTTTCATGGCCAGATGGGCATGTTCGTGCGTGCGCTCGCCTTCATGATGAGCCACGGCGCCGACGGGTTGCGCGCGGCGTCGGGCGATGCCGTGCTCAACGCGAACTACGTGCTGGCGTCGCTCGCCGACGTGATGACGCCGTCCTTTCCCGGCCCGGCGATGCACGAGGTGCTGTTCGACGACCATTTCCTCGCCGATACCGGCGTGACCACGCTCGATTTCTGCAAGGCGCTGATCGACGAGGGTTTCCATCCCATGACGATGTATTTCCCGCTGATCGTCCATGGCGCGCTGCTGGTCGAGCCGACCGAGAACGAGAGCAAGGCCGGGCTCGACCGTTTCATCGCCGCGATGCGCGGGCTCGCGGCGCGCGCCAAATCGGGCGATGCCGACTTCTTCCACGGCGCCCCGCGCCTCGCGCCGCGCCGCCGCCTCGACGAGACCACCGCCGCGCGCAAGCCGATCCTGCGCTGGCGCACGCCGGCCAAGGCGGCGGCGGAATAGCGAACAATAAATCGACAATCGGGGGGAAGCGGGGCATGAGGGAAACAACGACGGCCGCCGACATTCTCGCGCGGATCGAGCGGATTCCGGTCGGGCGTTGGCACGTCATGATGCGGTCGATCCTCGGCGTCGGGCTGGTGTTCGACGCCTTCGATCTGCTGACGATCGCCTATACGCTGCCGGTCCTGGCCGGCGCCTGGCACCTGTCGCCGTCGGAAATCGGCTGGGTGATATCGGCGGCGTTTTTCGGGCAGTTCCTCGGCGCGCTCGTCGCCGGCGCGGTGGCGGAGCGGGTCGGGCGCCTGCCGATCATCACCGTCGCCATCGGCCTGTTCAGCCTCATGAGCCTCGCCTGCGCCTTTGCGTGGAATGCGCCGTCGCTGGTCGCGCTCCGCTTTCTCCAGGGGATCGGGCTCGGCGCCGAGGTGCCGATCGCCAACATCTATATCCTCGAACTCGCCCGCACCGATGTGCGCGGCCGGTTCTACATCCTCTACCAGATGATCTTCGCGTTCGGCCTGATCGCCGCGGGGCTGTTGGGATACCTGATGGTGCCGACGATCGGTTGGCAGTCGATGTTCTATCTCGGCGCGGTGCCGATCGTCCTGGTGTTCGTCATCATGCGAGCGCTGCCGGAATCGCCGCGCTGGCTCGCGTCCAAGGGCCGGCTCGCCGAGGCCGACGCGGCCGTCGCGGCGATCGAGCGTGCCGTTGCCGCGCAAGGGCGCACGCTGCCGCCGCCGATCCCGCGCCCGGCGCCCGTTCAGCAGGCGACGCGCTGGCCGGAAATCTTCGAAGGCATCTATCGCCACCGCACCATCGCGGTGTGGCTGATGTGGTTCTGCTGCTTCTCGACGACCTACGGGCTGCAGACCTGGTTGCCGACGCTTTATCGCACCAATTTCCACCTGCCGCTGGCGCAGTCGCTGCTCTATGGGCTCATCACCCAATGCGCCGGCATTGTCGGCGCGGTGATCTGCGCCTTCACGGTCGACCGCACCGGGCGGCGGCCGTGGTTCATGGTCGCCTTCCTCGGCGGCGGCGTGACGCTGCTGACGCTCGCCGTGATCGGGCCGAGCACCGCGAACCTGCTGTTGTTCTTCGTCTCGGCGGGGTCGCTCTTCATGTCGTCGGGGGCGATCGGGCTCAACCTCTACACCTCCGAGCTCTACCCGACGCGCGTCCGCGCGTTCGGCGCCGCGGTTGGCGGTTCGTGGCAGCGCGTCGCCGCCTTCACCGGACCGCTGGTGGTGGGCTATCTCGCGCCGATCTATGGGCTCGGCGCGATCTTCGTCTATTTCGGCGGCCTCGCGCTAATGGGCGCGATCGTCACCTATGGCTGGGCCGACGAGACCAAGGGCCGCACGCTCGAGGAGCTGTCGCCCTGACGCCTCAGGCTGTCTTGGGCCGGTGGCGGACGACCGCTTCGGGATTGGTCGAATCCGCGCCCATATAGACGCCGCGTTCCCATTTGCGCTTCAGGGGATCGACCACGTTGAGCCGCATCTTGCCGATATGCTGCAGCTCGAAATCCACCACTTCCCCGTCCTGGAGCGCGCCCAGCCCTTCGTGATTGGTGCCGCACGAGATGATGTCGCCGGAATTGAGCGTCATCACCGTGGTCGCGAACTCCACCAGTTCGGGAACGCGATGCTCCATGTCGTCGGTGTTGTAGTCGTGGCGGAGCTGCCCGTCGTTCCAGAAGCGGATGCGCAGATCGTTGGGGTCGGGAACCTCGTCGGCGGTGGCGATGCAGGGGCCGAGCGGCGCGAACGTGTCGAACGATTTGCCGAGCCAGCTCCCGGTCTTCCAGGTACGCCGCCCGTCGCCGCGCGCGGAGACGTCGATCATGCCGGTGTAACCGAAGACGGCGCGGCGCCAATCGGCGGCCTTCACCATTTTCGCCGGGCCCTTGATGACGATCGCGAGTTCGGCCTCGTGCATGAACATCCAGGGCTCGGTGAATTCCGGCAGCCGGATGGTGTCGCCCGGGCCGATCACCGCGTCGGAGTTCTTGAGGAACATGTTGAGCGGCCGCGCCTCGCGCTGCGCATGCTCCCAGTAATTGGCGATGCAGGCGAGGATGTGGCTCGGCCGCGGCAGCGGCGCCCTGAGCCGCACCGTCTCGAGCGGCAGCGCCTTGCCGTCGCGCGCCAGTTGTTCGAGCTTGGGCTTGAGCGCGGCGAAATCGTTGATGATGCCTTCCATGGTGAGCTGCGGCGTGTAGCCGATCTTCACCGCCGGTCCGATATTGACCACGCCGCGGTCGGTGAGCAGGCCCGGCAGAATTTCCTTGGCGTCGCTCTCGAACAGAACCAGCCTCACCGTCGCCTCCTTGCGTCGATCATTTGGCCGCGCGACCTTGCGATGGCGCGACGCGCCGGTCAAGCCCGCCCTTCCTTGACAGGCATCGCCTTGGCTTCCAATCTCCGCCGCCCGATCCCGCAAGCCCGCGATGCGTGACGCATGAAGGCGGTCGATTTCGACTATGAATGCCCGGCATCGATCGACGAGGTCTGCCGCCGCCTCGCCGTCGCCGGCGGCGACGCGAAGATCATTGCCGGCGGCCAGACGCTGGTGCCGCTGATGGCGATGCGCCTGGCGCGGCCGGCACGGCTCATCGACATCAACCGCATCGCCGCGCTGCAGGGGATCGCGGACCGCGTCAATCACGTCGCGGTGCGCGCCTGCACCCGCCAGGCGGCGGCGCTCGATCATCCGGCGGTGCGCGCGCGCGTCCCGCTGCTGGCAATGGCGTTGGGCTTCGTCGGCCATGACCAGACGCGCAACCGCGGCACCATCGGCGGCAGCCTCGCGAACGCCGATCCGGCCGCCGAGATCGGCCTTGCCGCGCTTGCGCTCGATGCCGAAATCGAGGCGCAATCGGCGCGCGGCACCCGCACCATCGCGCTTGAGCTATTCTTCGCCGGGCCGATGGAAACCGCGCTCGCGCCCGACGAATGCCTCACCGAAATCCGCTTTCCGGTCTGGCGCGACGGCATGATCGGCACCGGCTTCCAGGAAGTGAGCATCCGGCGCAGCGATTTCGCACTCGCCGCGGCGGCGGTGCAGATCGCGCGCGACGGCGCCGGCACGTGCCGGCGGATCGCGATCGCCGTCGGCGGCGCGGCGCCGACGCCGATCCGTATCGCCGCCGCCGAGCGGCGCCTTCTCGGCACGCGGCTAGAGGAAGCTGACATCGATGCGGCAGCGGCGATCGTGCGCGAGACGGTGGCGCCGCTGGCGGATCTTCATGCCTCGCCGGCCTATCGCCGCCGCGTCGCAGGATCGCTGGTCGCACGCGCGCTCGCCGAGGCCGCGTCCTGAATGTCGCAGCACGAGCTTACCGTGACCGTCAACGGCGTGTGCCGCCGGGCCCGTGTCGCGGCGCGCCTCACGCTGGTCGATTTCCTGCGCGACGAGCTGCATCTCACCGGCACGCATGTCGGCTGCGAGCATGGCGTGTGCGGCGCCTGCTCGGTCCTGCTCGACGGCCGGCCGGTGCGCTCGTGCCTCCTGTTCGCGGTTCAGGCCGAGGGCGCCGCGATCGTCACCATCGAGGGACTGTCGCCCGATCCCGAAGGGCTCGGCATCCTGCAGGATTCGTTCTGGGAGACGCACGCGCAGCAATGCGGCTATTGCACGCCCGGCATGCTGATTGCCGCGCACGCGCTGTTGCAGCGGAACGCCGATCCCAGCGAGGCCGAGATCCGTGACGCCATCAGCGGCAATCTCTGCCGCTGCACCGGCTATCAACAGATCGTCGAGGCCGTAGCACTCGCCGCCCGCCGCCTGCGCGGCGTCAACGTCACGGAGGCGGACGAACATGGCGGCTGAGGCGCCGGGCTTCCGCTACATCGCGCGGCACCGGCGCGCGCGGGAGCATCGCCGTTTCCTCGTCGGCGGCGGCCGCTTCGTCGCCGATCTCGCCCTGCCCGGGATGCTGCACGTGGCGCTGGTGGCGAGCCCTTATCCGCAAGCGCGGATCGCGCGCATCGACGCCACTGCCGCGCTCGCCATGCCCGGCATCCGCGCCGTCGTCGTCGGCAGCGACCTCGCCCAAGCCACCGAGCCGCTGATGAGCGGGCTCGATCTGCCCAAGGTGCTGCGCTATCCGCTCGCGGTCGGCCGGGCGCGCTATGCCGGCGAATGGGTCGCGGCGGTGGTCGGCGAGAGCCGCGCCCTCGCCGAAGACGCGGCCGAGCATGTCGAGGTCGAGTACGAGCCGCTGCCGCACGTGGTCGATCCCGAGGCGGCGCTCGCCGCCGGCGCGCCGCTGGTCCATCCCGAGCATGGCAGCAATCTGCTCTATCGCCGCCGCTTCGTGTGGGGTCCGGTCGAGGCCGATTTCGCCGCCGCCGCGCATCGGATCGCCTATCGCGCGCGCTGGCACCGCAGCGCCACGGTGCCGATCGAGACATTCGGCGTGCTCGCGCGCTGGGATGCGGCGGCGCGGCTGCTGGACGTGTGGGCGTCGATCCAGATGCCGAAATTTCCCGATCAGCTCGCCCGCGCGCTGCGCCTGCCCGGCAATGGCGTGCGCACCCATTTCGATGTCGATGTCGGCGGCAGCTATGGCGGCAAGCGCGGCCTCAAGCACGGCGTGCTCGTGGGGTATCTGTCGCGCCGCCTCGGCGCGCCGGTGCGATTGATCGAGGACCGGCTCGAGAATTTGCGCGGCGGCGATGCGCATGGGCCCGACCGCATCTTCGATGTCGAGATGGCGTTCGACGGCGACGGCACGGTGCGGTCGATGACGATGCGTGCGCTCGACGATGTCGGGGCCTATGCCGGGCGCGCGCCGTTTCAGCTCGGCAAGCCGGTGGGCGCCATCGTCGGCCCCTATCGCATCGCCAGCGTCGCCTACGAGCCGATCAGCGTCACCACCAACAAGACGCCGGAAGAAGCGGTGCGCGGCTTCGGCCAATCGCCGACCAATTTCGCGATCGAGACCGGCATCGACCTCATCGCCCGCCGCCTCGGCATGGACCGGGTCGCGGTGCGGCGGCGCAACCTCATCCGCCGCGATGAATTTCCCTACCGCATCCCCAGCGGCAGCACCTATGACAGCGGCGATTATCACGCGGTGCTGGATAAGGCGCTGGCGGCGGCCGATCACGACGCGCTGGTCCGGCGCCGGGACCGGGCGCGTGCCGAGGGGCGGCTCGCCGGCATCGGCATTGCCTGCTGCCTCGAGCCCAGCGGCGGCAATTCGTCGTTCGAGCCGCTGCTCAATCCCAAGAACGAGACCACCACCTGGATGGAATCCTGCCAGGTGAAGATCGATCTCGGCGGCGCGATCGTCGCCGCGATGGGCACATCGAGCGCGGGGCAGGGGCACGAGACGCTGGTCGCGACCGTGGTCGGCGAGATACTCGAGCGCGATCCCGACACGGTGCGCGTGGTCCATGCCGATTCGCTGTGGGCGCTGCCGAGCAACAGCCCGGTCGGCAGCCGCATGGCGATCATGCTCGGCGGCGCGGCGGCGTCGGCGTCGCGCAAGCTCAAGGCGTCGCTGATGGCGATCGCCGCGCATCAATTCGACGTGGCATCGGACGCGCTGGTCTATCGCGGCGGCGACATCGCGGTCGCGGTCGATCCCGGCCGCCGGCTCGCCTGGGCCGATCTCGTCGAGATCGCGCACCGCAAGTTCCACCTGCTGCCGCCGGGAATGGAGCCGGGCTTGCAGGCAATGCACGTCGAAGAAGTCCCGGGCGGCGGTACGCTCCCTGACGCCGACGGGCGCGTGCCGATGTATCCGTGCTATGCCTTCGAGGCGCATGTCGTCTATGCCGAGCTCGACCGCGTCACCGGCCAGACCCGCCTCCTGAACTATGTCTGTGGCCATGATTGCGGCGTGATGATCAATCCCGACATCGTCCACGGCATGACCTATGGCGGCATCGCCCACGGCATCGGCGCGGCGCTTTACGAGCGGTTCGCCTACGACGCCAACGGGCAGCTGGTCAGCGGCTCGTTCATGGATTATCTGCTGCCGTCGTCGCACGAGGTGCCGGCCATCACCATCGTCGATCATTGCACGCCGTCGCCGCTGACGAGTTTCGGCCAGAAGGGATCGGGCGAGGCGGGCTATCTCGGCGCGCCGGCGGCGGTCGCCAGCGCCGTCAACGACGCGCTCGAACCGTTGGGCCTGCACATCGCCGAGCTGCCGATGACGCCGCTGGCAATCGGCGACCTGCTCGCGCGTTCGGAGGAGGGAGCATGATCATCGACGCCCACGCCGATGTCGTGCCGGCCGCGTTCCATGGCGACACCGCGCGCCGCCTGTTTAACGTGCCCGGCTTGTGAGCGGCATCAGGCGTCGCCCATGCTGATGCCGAGCCCGCGCGCGGTGCGCACCAGCGTGCCGTCGGGGTCCACCAACTGCGGCCGTTCGATCGCCGTGGCGAGCGGTACGTCGACGACGCACCGGTTCTGCCACGCCACCATGCGGTCGAAGCGACCCTCGGCGATGAGGTCGACGGCATGAACGCCAAAGGCCGAGGCGATGAGCCTGTCTTCCCAGGTCGGCTGGCTGCCGCGCTGGACGTGGCCGAGGATCGTCACCCGCGTCTCGGCGCCGGTCACCTCCGCGATGGCGTCGCCCAGAATGTGGCCGATGCCGCCATAACGCGCCGCGCCGCCCGAATGCAGGCGCTGCACCGGCCGGCCGGTGCGGTCCTTCACCGCCTCGGCGACGATCACCAGGGCGAAATTGCGCCCCTCGCGCCGCACCTTCTCGATGTGCTTGGCGATCGACTCCATGCTGTAGGGGATCTCGGGGATGAGGATGATGTCGGCGCCGCCGGCGATCCCGGCGGCCAGCGCGATATGGCCGGCATCGCGCCCCATCACCTCGAGGATCATGACGCGGTCGTGGCTC
>Ga0209415_10019001_pt1 | contig 10806 bp, 7 predicted proteins | sample PeaSoiSIISIP2007_FD_187696 | JGI IMG/M metagenome (GOLD analysis project Ga0209415, IMG submission 187696) | Peat soil microbial communities from Weissenstadt, Germany - SII-SIP-2007 (SPAdes) (version 2) | ecosystem: Environmental > Terrestrial > Soil > Wetlands > Peat | place: Germany... | reverse complement strand
ACCGCAATCGCGTCGCACCAAGCGCAATCCGCCGATGAGCCTATGTTTTTGCGACTCAGTAGGACTAACCCGCGGCCTCCGGCGGTGGGCATGACTCGACCCAGTGCAGACATCCCCGAACCAAGGCCGACACTGGTGTCACGGGACTTGCCGAATCGCCGGGGCTTCGCGCACCACCGCCCGCATGTCCGACGCAGCGTCCAAACGCCTTCTCGCCGACCGCCGCCTGTGGCTGATGGCGGCCTACGGGTTCATCGCCGGGCTGCCACTGCCGCTGTCGGGCTTCACCTTCCGGCTGTGGCTGTCGGAGGGCGGCGTATCGCTGGCGGTGATCGGGCTGACCGCGAATATCGGCCTGGCCTACTCGCTAAAATTCCTCTGGGCGCCATTGCTGGACAACGCGCCCCCGCCGGGGCCGCTGCGCCATCTCGGGCGGCGGCGCGGCTGGCTGCTGGCGATCCAGCCGCCGCTGGTCGCCGCGGCGGTGCTGCTGGCGCTGTCCAACCCGGCCGCGGCACCCATCCCGGCGGTCGCCGCGGCGGCGCTGGTGGCGTTCCTGTCCGCCAGCCAGGACATCGTGGTCGACGCCTGGCGGATCGAGACGTTCCCGCCCCGCCTGCAGGGCGCCGCCATGGCGGCCTATGTCTGGGGCTATCGTGCGGCGCTGCTGATCTCCGGCGCCGGCGCCATCAAGTCGGCGGACCTGATCGGCTGGCATGGCGCGCTGCTCGCGGTTGCCGCGCTGATCGCGCTGGGGCCGATCGTCACGTTGCTGGCCCCGGAACCGCGCGCCGCCGCCCGGCGCGCGGTGGCGCGCTTCGCCTCGCGCCTGACCACCGCCGTCATCGAACCCCTGGTGGAGTTTCTGGCCCGCCCCGGCGCCGGGCTGATCCTCGCGTTCGTCGCACTGTTCAAGCTGGGCGAGGCGATGGCCGGGGTGATGACCGCGCCGTTCTACCGCTCGCTCGGCTTCGACAGGGCGGCGATCGCGGTGGCCACCGGACCGTTCTCGCTAACCGCGACCTTCGTCGGCACCGCGCTGGGCGGCTGGCTGGTGGCTCGCCTCGGTGTCGGGCGCGCCCTGCTGTGGACCGGCTGGGTGCAGACCGCGGCGATGGCGATGTATCTGCTGCTGGCCGGTTCGGCCGGCGAGCGCCACGTGCTGTATGCCACGGTGATGACCGAGGCATTCGCCGAGGGCATGGCCGACGCGGCTTTCATCACCTACCTCTCCGGGCTCTGCTCGGTGGCGTTCACCGCCACGCAGTACGCGCTGCTGTCCTCGCTCGCCGCCATCGCGCTACGCACGGTGGGCGGGCTGTCGGGGTTTTTGGCCGAGGGGCTGGGCTGGACGCGGTTCTATGCGCTGGCGATGTTCGCCGCGCTGCCGGCGATGCTGCTGATGCTGCGCCTGCTGCGGCGTTATCCGCCGGTGGAGACCAGGGGAACGTAGCAACCATTATTGTCGGGCGGTTTTAGCCCTTCTGCGTTGAGCCTTCCGCCGTCTTTGCAGCCCGTTCGGGCGGGAAATCGCCGATGCGGCGCAAGTGGCGGAATGCGCTGCCCCCGGATCAAGCCCGGCGCATGGCTATTCCGCCCGGCCTACGCCGGTTACGTCGGTTCGATCGGCATGCGGGCGATGCCCATCCAGGCGATCGGGGCGCCGGCCTTGTCGGCCGCCTGCGCCGGGGGCAGCGACGCGTCCCAGTCGGCGCCGATGAAGCGGCGGCCGTTCACGCCGGCGGCTTCGTCCGAGACCAGATACAGCAGCGGCGGCACCATCACGTCGGGTTGCAGCATCCGGCTGCGGTCGCCGGCGTCGTCGCCGACCAGCGGCGTGTTGGTCACCCCGCCCGGCACCAGCACGTTCGAGGTCACGCCGGTGCCGGCCAAGTCGTTCGACAGCACCGCCATCGCCGCCTCGGCCGCGGCCTTGCTGGCGCCGTACAGCAGGTAGCCCTCACGCACCATGGTGCCGAGGCTGGTGGTTACGGTGATGATGCGGCCGGACTTGCGCGCCAGCATGTGCGGTAGCACGGCGCGGGCCAGCATGATCGGCGCCGTGCCGTTCACCGCCAGGAAGCGGCTCCATTGCTCCGGCGTCGCTTCCCAGAAGCGGATCGGATTGTGTCGCTGATCGGCGCGGATGGCGGACTGGCCGATGCCGGCATTGTTCACCAGCACGTCGATCCGGCCCCAGCGGGCGAGCACGTTCGCGACGATGCGATCGAACGCCTCCGGATCGGCCAGGTCGGCGCCGATGGCGTGCAGCGTTCCGCGCGCCTGGCGCTCACGCGCCGCCTCCGCCACGCCGGCGAGGCCGTCGGCGTTGCGGTCCACCCCGGCGACCTCGATGCCGGCGGTCAGCAGCCCAAGCGTCATCGCCCGGCCCAACCCGCTCGCCGCCCCGGTCACGATCGCCACCTGCTTGTCGATTGCCATTGGCGCGTCCTCCTGGTGTCGTTGTTGCCACGAGTGTCACCGAGACGGCCGGGCGACGCCAGAGCCGGGTCGGGATGCTAATGTGCCGCGCATGGTCATCACGGTCCGCATCTGCATCATTCTGGCGGCCGGCCTGCTGTGCGCGGTCCCAACAATCGCCCGAGCCGAGTTCGAGGTCGCCTACGCGGCCGGCAACCGGGACGCCGCCGGCCGCTTCATGGGCGGCACGGAGCTGCGCGTCCTGACCAGCCATGCCGGCAGGCTCTACGCGGGCCTTGGCTATTGGGAAGACCGGCCTGGCCCAGAAGGACCGCAGAGTGCTGCCATCCTGGCGCTGGATGTTCCAGGCACCGCCTGGCGGGTCGATCATGCGTTCGCCGACCGGATGCCCGACAGGCGCTGGCGCGACTTCGCGATCTCGGCGTTGCACGAGGCCCGGTTTGCCCCCGATGGCGCCGGCACCAGGTTGGCGCAACCGATCGCACTGCTGCTCGCCGCGTCCTGGGATCGCACCGGCACGGTGCGCGTGTTCAGCCGCGACGACACCACAGGCGCCTGGACGCCCACCACCCTGGCGCAGGATCGTCCGCTGCCCGACTTCCTGCCGCAGGTCCGCAGCCTGGCGACCCACCGCGACGCGCGCACCGGCGTCGATCGCGTCTTCGCCGGCACCGATCCGCGCGGCATCTACAGCGGCGTCTACGATCCGACGGCGCCAGGCCACATTGACTGGGTCCCGGCACCGGAGCTCGACATCCGCAGCCCCAGCGCGGACGCATTCCCTGGATTGGGTCGCCGCCTGCGCGTCAGCAGCTTCGCCGAATGCAACGGCGCGTTATTCGCGGCGGTCGGTCAATTCGTCTTCGAACGCATCGACGGGCCCGCGCCGCGCTAGCGCCAAGTCTACGTCAACCCACACCCGGCCTACTCGCAGACCGGCCTGCGCGGGCTGAGCGCGATCACCAGTCCATCCGGGCGAGGCGAGGTCCTGCTCGCCGCGGTCGAGGGCAACGACGCCTGCATTGTCCGCATCGACCCACGCGACGGCACCGAAACGACCCATCTCGATCTGGCCGGCCTGCTCGACCGCGCCTGGCAGACCCGCGTCAGCTACGTGATCGCCGCCTACAACGACATGGCGCGAATCCCCGACACGCGCGGCGGCGAGGCCCTGCTGATCGGGCTGGAAGCCTTCATCCCGCCCGCCGCGCCGCGCCCGCCCGGGCACGTCGTGCTCGACGTGGTGCATGGTCTGGAGGCGGGCGGTTGGTACCTCGTGCGCCACGCCGATGGACGCTACGACCTGCACCAGATCGCCGCGTCCGTGCCTGGGATCGGCACGGCGCTGGTCGCGGTGCGCACGATCGTGGCCGCGCCATTCCCGGGCGGCGCCGGCACGCTGTACTTCGGCGGCTATGACGCCAACGGCACCGCAGCGCACAACACCGCGTGGGCGGTCCGCGCGGACGTCGGCACGGTGATTCGCGCCGGCGCCGCGCGGTAGTTCAAACCGACCCGCCGACCGCCCTCATACCGGGGCTCTTCGACGCCACAAGTGGATGGAAAGACCAAGAGCGGGTGCCGGCTGATGTAGCGGCGGCGAAGCTGAGGCACGCGGCGGTTGTGCGACAGACGCTCGTCACTGGCTCCCGGTACAGGCTGGTGGCGTGGTCGGAACCGTAGTGCCTGCCTGTGGACATGTGGACAACGCAAGAGCGTTGCCCACATGTCCACAGGCGCAGCATCAGCAGAAGGCAGTCAATTTTCCGCTACCTGGAGTAGTAATAAAGCTGGCCAACGAACGATCGCGATTCCATTCGTGGCGTCGAGGAGGCCATACCGGCGGCCGTTGACCTGTGTTTACAGGTCAACGGCCGCCGGTATAAGTCTTGGTATCGCGCGCGGCCGCAAGCTGCTTCCCCGGGCAACCCCGCGCGCGATACCAGCGACCCAAAATGATGGAAGAGTCATCATTTCGGGCCGCTTGTATCACACCGTCGGCAGCCAGACGCTGACCGTGGTGCCGACGCCCTCTTCGCTGTCGATCGCCAACTGGCCGCGATGGCGATTGACGATGTGCTTGACGATGGCCAGCCCCAGCCCGGTGCCGCCGACCGCGCGCGAGCGGCCGGTGTCCACCCGGTAGAACCGCTCGGTTAGCCGCGGCAGGTGTTCCCGAGGTATGCCGTGCCCTTGATCGGCGACCGTCACCACCACCCCGGGACGCGTCGGCCAGCGTGGCCCGGCCGCCGGCTCGGCCGCCAGCCGCACCGCCCCGCCCTCGCGGCCGTACTTCACCGCGTTGTCCAACAGGTTCTGCGCCACCTGGGCGAGCTGGTCGGCGTCGCCCAGCACCGGCGGCAACCCGGCCGCGAGCGCCAAATCCAACGTCACGCGGTGCTCCGCCAGTCGCGGCTCGAACCCGTCCGCCAAGCCCCGCAGCAGCTCAGCCAGGTCGATCCGATCCGCCGGCGCCTGGTGCTCGACCAGCTCGATCCGCGACAGGCTGAGCAGGTCGTCGATCAGCCGGTTCATCCGCGCCGCCTGCTCCGCCATGATCCCCAGGAAGCGCTGCTGCGCCGGCGGATCGTCCGCCGCCGGCCCACGCAGCGTCTCGATGAACCCCATCAGCGAAGCCAGCGGCGTGCGCAGCTCGTGGCTGGCGTTGGCGGCGAAGTCGGCGCGCATGCGTTCCACCGCGCGCTCGCGCGAGCGGTCCGACAGCACCACCACGATGTGCCCGCCATCGGCAAGGGGCGGGTCCATCGGCACCACGGTGGCGAGCAGTTCGCGCGCCACCGGCGCCGGCAGGCTGAGCTCCGCGGTCTGTACCGTCCCCTGGACCATCCGCTGGTTCGTCCCCTGGGTGGCTCCCTGGGCCGCCCCCTGGGTGAACGCCCGGTCGATCGCCCCGCGCAGCGCGGGGTGGCGCAGCACCGCCGCCATGTCGGCCCCGAACGCCGCCTGCGCGGCGCTGTTGGCGCGGCGAACCGAGCGATCCGCGGCCAGCACGATCAGCGGATCGGGCAGCCGCTCGACGATCGCCTCATCCGCCCGGCGCAGCCGCTGCATCATGGCGGAGCGCTCTGCCAGGCGGCGCGACAGCCGCTCGATCTCGCGTCCGACCCGCTCGAGGCCGGGCAGGGCAGGGGTTTCGGCGATCGGCTGATGCTCGTCCAGCCGGCGCACCGTCTCCGACAGCACTTCCAGGTCGCGCGCCCACAGCAGCGCCAGCGCGATGGCCACCAGCAGGGTCAGGCCGATCGCGATCGCCGCGCCAAGTGGGGTCGCGCTGCCGGTCACCGCCAGGGCGAGCAGTGCCAGTACCGGGGCACCGGCGATCGCTAGCACCGTCAGCAGGGTTCCACCGGCCCGCATGGCTCAGTCGCCCGAGCCATTGATTTGGAACGCGGTCGCGCCTCGACTTCCCTGGGCAACCCCGCGCGGATACCGGCCAGCTCGCCGGGCTGCCCGTCGGACAGCCAACATCACCGCACGCCGCTGGGCCACAGCACGACGCGCAAGGTCTGCAGCAGGATGACCACGTCGAACAGGATCGAGAAGTTCTTCACGTAATACAGGTCGTAGCTCAGCTTGGACCGCGCGTCGTCGATCGAGGCGCCGTACGGGTAGTTGATCTGCGCCCACCCGGTCAGGCCAGCCTTCACCAGATGGCGTTCATGGTACAGCGGAATCTGGCTCGCCAGCTCGGCCACGAATACCGGCCGCTCCGGCCGCGGTCCGACGAACGACATCTCGCCGCGCAGGATGTTGAGCAGTTGCGGCAGCTCATCGATCCGGCTGCGCCGCAGGACCGCGCCCACCCGGGTGATCCGGTTGTCCTTCGCCGCCGCCCACACCGCGCCGTCGGCCTCGGCGTCGACCCGCATGGTGCGCAGCTTGGTGATCCAGAACACCTGTCCGCCCTTGGTGACCCGCTCCTGGCGGTAGAAGATCGGCCCCGGGCTGTCCCAGCGGACCGCCAGCATCGCTGTCAGCAGGCAGGGTGCGGTCAGGAACAGCATCAGCAGGCTCATCGCCAGATCGAACGCGCGCTTGAGGAAGCGGTCCAACACACCGAACTGGAACCCGTCGGAATAGAGCAGCCAGCTCAGCTCCATCCGCTTCAGGTCCACCCGGCGGATCTCCCGCTCCACGAAGGTGAGGTATTGCAGCACCGGGAACCCGGCCTTCTTGCACTCCAGCAGGCGCCGCAGGTCCATCCCGCGCCGCTCGTCCGGTGCCACCACGATCTCGTCGACGTCGAACCGGTTGGCCGCCTCCAGCACCGCGAAGTCATCGAGCCGCTCGACGGTCATCCCGGCGTCGCCCTCGAGTCGCGGATCGATCTCGCCCAACGTGGGGTGGTGCAGGAACGTCACGTCGTACTGCAGGTTCCCGCCCTCCTTGCCCAGCATGTGCAGCAGCTCCCAGGCCCGCTGCCCGGCACCCACCACCAGCACGCGCCGGTGCAGCACGCGCCGTGCCAGCAGTACGTCCAGCACGCCGCGGGCGAGGAAGGCACAGAACGTGAAACACAGCATCGCCAAGGCGAAGCCGACCGCCTGGTCCCGGCCGCCGACGCGCAGGAACACCGCACTGTCCAGCGCGCCCAGCGACTCGGCCAGCGCCGCCACCACCACCGCGCCCATGCCCACGACAAGCGGCACCCGCACGAGCGCCTGCCAGCCGGCCACGATCGCTTCGCGCCGGTACAGCCCCATCGCGTAGAGCACCAGCAGGTCCAGCACCGGATAGGCCAGACCGCGCAGATCCGTCGGGATCGCCAGCGGCGTGGCCACGGTCGGGCGCGCCGCCCACAGCACCAGTGGCCAGGTGAGGGCTACCAGCGAGGCGTCCAGCGCGAATAGCACGGTGCCGGTCGTGGTGAGCGAGAGCTTGAGTAATCGCATGCCCCTGGAAGGGTAGCGGCGCGGCTGCGATGGCGAAAGGACTTTGGGCGGGTCCGGCGGCAAGGGGCGAACGGCGTGGCCACTTGTCCGGCTGAGACCGCGGGGTCGGCGGCCATTGTCGGTCCGCCGCCCCGGCCCGGGGTGCCCCCGAGCGCCGTCGCGCTGGTTGGTCTCACGTTGCATGGTCCTGCTTTCGATTCGCTACGGGCGCCGCCGGGCTGGCAACGGCCCGGTGGGTGGAACGTGCGTCGCCCAGTGGACCATGCCGTTGGTTGCCACGGCGTGTCGTCTCGGGGCCTGCGGGCGGGGCATGACGGGCGGGGCAGCGGTGCGTTGCACTACGATGCCGCACCCTCCCCCAGGAACCCCCGCACCTCCGCCACCGCTTGCGCCAGCCCGACGCGCCGCACCACCACCCCAGCCGGAAACGCCGACAGCAGCCGGCTCGGAGTCTGCCGGTCCAGCAGCACGAACACCCCGCGATCCGTCGCCCGCCGGATCAATCGCCCGAATGCCTGGCGCAGCCGCAGCCGGGCAATCCGGTCGTCGTAGCCCTTCAGATCGCCCCCGGACAGATGCACCCGCCGCTCCCGGTGCAGGATGTCCGGCCGCGCCCACGGCACCTTCTCGAACACCACCAGCCGCAGCGCCCGCCCTGGCACATCCACCCCGTCGCGCATCGCGTCGGTGCCCAGCAGGCAGCTCTCCTCCTCGGTGCGGAAGATGTCGACCAGGGTGGCGTTGTCCATCGCATCGACGTGCTGCGCGTACAGCGGGATCCCCGCCGCCTCCAGCTCCGGCGCGATCCGCGCGTGCACCGCCCGCAGCCGCCGTATCGCGGTGAACAGCCCCAGCCCGCCGCCGCCCGCCGCCACGAACAGCGCCCGATACGCCGCTGCCAGCGCGCCGATATCCCCCGCCGCCACATCGGTCACGATGAACGTCCTGGTCTGCGCCGCGTAGTCGAACGGGCTCGCCACCGCCACGCGGATCGCCGGCGAGGGCAGGTGCGGCGCGCCCACCCGTGCCTCCGCCGCCTCCCACGACAGCTCCGCGTCCGCCTCCCCGGAATCCCGCAACGTCGCCGAGGTCACCAGCAGCCCGTGCGCCGGCGCGGCCAGGCTCAGCGCGAACGGCACCGTCGGGTCGAGCCAATGGCGGTGCAGCCCGACATCCCGGTCGCCCGCCTCCCGCCGGTCCAGCCGCAGGAACATCACGTGCTGCGGCCGCTCCCCCGGCTCGCCCGGACCCTCGGTCACGCCGCGCAGCATCCCCCGCCAAGCCGTCAGCGGATCGATCGCCCGCCGCCCGAGCGAGCGGCACGTCGCCTCGATCCGGACCCGCGTGGCGGCGTCCATGTCCTCCGCCTCGTCCTCCAGCCGCGCCGCCAGCCGGGTGCGCAGCGTCTCCAGCGGCTCGATGATCCGCCCCAGCGCGCGGGCCAGCCGCTCCGCCGCCTCCGCCAGCCCGGCCACGGGTGGGAACAGATCGCACTCCAGCGCCCCCCAAGACGCGCGCGAGCCGGGCTCGCCGTCGCCAGCCACCCGTGCCAGCACCTGGCGCCGTAGCAGCCGCAGAAACGCCTCGGTCGGGTTCGCCCGCTCGGCATCCGGCTCGCTCGCCCCCAACACGGCCTCCACCATCGCGTCCAGCTCCGGATCATCCTCCCCCAGCCGCGACCACCACCCCGGCGAGGGTAGCGCCCGCGCCGCCTGCAATGCGGCATCCAGCGGCGCCTCCAGCGTCGGCCGCTCGGCCACCAGCTCGTCCAGCCGCCGCCGCAGCCCCCGCGCGCGCGATCGCGCGCCCTCGGCGCCCAGCAGCCAGCGCCGCAGCTCGGCCGTCTCCGACCCGGACAGCTCCGCCGAGAACGCGCCATCCGCGGCGTCGAACACGTGATGACCCTCGTCGAACACGTAGCGCGTCGGCACCGAGGCATCGTCCAGCCCGCCCCATGCCGCCTGCGCCATCACCAGCGCATGGTTCGCTACCACCAACTGCGCCGTCCGCGCCCGGCGGATCGTGTGCTCGACGAAGCAGCGCTTCCAATGCGCGCAGGCGGCGTGGATGCACTCGCCGCGCCGGTCCGCCAGGCTCAGCACCATGGGCGCCCCGAACAGCTCCGACATCCAGCCCGGCAAATCCCCACCCTGGATGTCCCCGTCGGCCGTCGCCAGCGCCCAGCGCGCGATCAGCCCCAGCGGCACCCCCATGGGCGCCGACGTGGCGGACATCAGCCCGCCCCCCCCTGGGCCGCCGATCGTCCCCCGCAGCACCTCCTCGTAGTTCAGCAGGCAGAGGTAGTTCTCCCGCCCCTTGCGCACGACCACGCGCCGCCGCCGCTCCGCCGGGTCGGGAAACAGCCGCGCCAGTTCCGCGTCGATTTGCCGCTGAAGATGCCGGGTGAAGGTGCTGATCCATACCGTGCCGCGGTTCTTCTCCGCCCACAGGCTGGCCGGCGCGATATAGCCCAGCGTCTTGCCGGTCCCAGTGCCCGCCTCGGCCAGCACCAGGTGTGGATCGCCCCGTGCCTCCCGCGGCGCGAACGCCGTCGCCGCCGCCCCGGCGTAATCCGCCTGCCCCGGCCGCTGCTCCGCCCCGGGCCCGAGCATCGCCGCCAGCCGCCGCCGCGCCTCTGCTTCCGGCACCGGCAGCGACGAGGGCGCCGGCAGCGGCGCCGTCTCCTCCCATTCCGGCAGCCGCTTCCACACCAGCAGCGGCTCCACCGAGGCCGCCGCATCCGGCCGGCCCAGCGCTGCCATCACGAACGGCGCCCAGCCCCACCCCGCCTGCCCCATGCGCGCCGCCAACGCCGCCGCATCGCGGTTCAGCGCCAGGTCCCGCCCGGCCGCCAGCCGCCGCAACAGCACCTCGACCAGCTCCGGCAGCAGCGCGACTTCCGCCTCCAGCCCGCCGGCCGCCACATCGAGATCCAGCGCCAACGCCAACCCGCGCGGCGTCGGCGCGGCCGTCCGCGCCGGGAGCACGAACGCGAACAGCTCCAGGACGTCGAGGCACGGCATCGCCCGCAGCCCGAGCCGCCGCAGCGTCGCGGGCGCATGCACCAGCACCGGCGCGTCCATCACCCGCACCGTCGCCGCGGCGTCGTCCGCGGTCAGCCGCAGCAGCTCGCCGTCCGGCGTCAGGATCGCGGCGTGGCCGTGCCCCGCTACGACGGCGGGCGCGTCGGGCAGCGCGATCCGGCTCGGTATCGGCACGATCATGCCGCAACTATAGGCCGCCGCACGACCCGCCCGCCAATCGCCTGAACGCAGCATGGTCAGGGCTCCGCCCTGAAACCCGCCAGGGGGCTTTGCCCCCTGGACCCCCACCCCCCGGGTCAAGCGCCCGAGGGCAGGCGCCGGCGGAGCCTTTGGGATCCATCCATTTGAGTGGGAGTGAGGGAGGGGGCGAACGCCACAGTCGGCATGGCGGCGATTGCCACCATGCC
>Ga0209415_10018996_pt1 | contig 10808 bp, 10 predicted proteins | sample PeaSoiSIISIP2007_FD_187696 | JGI IMG/M metagenome (GOLD analysis project Ga0209415, IMG submission 187696) | Peat soil microbial communities from Weissenstadt, Germany - SII-SIP-2007 (SPAdes) (version 2) | ecosystem: Environmental > Terrestrial > Soil > Wetlands > Peat | place: Germany... | reverse complement strand
GAAAAAAACTCTTCCTCTGTGCACATGCTGTGGAGATGTGGTCTACGTTGTGGACAAGGGCGGAAAAGGTAGCTTCGCAAAATCTAAGCCGAGCTTTGCTCGGCGGGACAGCCGGGGGGCAGCTGTCCCCACGTGAGTTTGGCTATCGCTTGCTCTTGAGCGAATTGCTTCCCGACGAATCGTTGGCCGCTTCCCTGACCATCTGCAAGAACGCGCGAACTTCTGTTCTCAGCGGACGATGCCGGGGATGAATTACATCTAGGCTTCGCCGTAACGGCTCAGCGTCGAGAAGTTTCACGGTGGTGAGCTTGTGGGTACGAATTTCTCTCCCAACCGCGATTTGTGGCAGGAATGAAAGGCCAAGCCCGCGTTCCACCATCCGCTTTGCGGTTTCAATCGAGTCGACCTCGAGGGCTATATTCGGAACCAAGCCAGCGGTGCGAAACAGGCTATGGGTCAGCGTCCAGTCGCTCGATCCCCGTTCATAGAAAATCAGGGGCCAGCTTGCTACCTGCTCCAGACGCGCGCGCCGCGAATGTTTCGGGCCCCGCTTCGGATTGGCTACCAGCAACAGCGGATCATCCCGAAGGCTTATGGTTTCAACCTCGGGATGATGCAGCGAGCGAGCCAAGCCGATTTCTGCCTCTTCGTTCAACACCATGTCCAATACCTCTTTCGAGTGACCGGTGCGAATGCTGATGATGACGCTGGGATGAGCCCGCTGAAAGCGCTTCAAAATATCCGGCAGAAAGTAGACCGAGATTGAGAGAGCGGCGGCAATCTGCAACGGAGTGCCACTTGCCGGCTGCGAGTTATGGACAGCCTGGCGGGCCATCGCTGCCGTCCGCAAGAGCAGCTCGGCGTGAGGACGAAAGGTGCGGCCGGCGTCGGAAACGATCAGACCGCCCCGGGAGCGCGAAAACAGCTTTACCGCAAGCGACTCCTCAAGCGCCTTGATGCGGGCGCTCACTGCCGGCTGGCTGATCCGCAGGGCTTCCGCAGCGCGATGAAAGCCGCCAAATGTGGCCACCGCGAGAAAGGTCTCAACCTGGTCGAGTTCCATGCCTTACCCTGCCGGCAGACTTGACTCCTAACAACGTCCTATTATCACAAATGTCGGCCCTGATAACAATCCTTTATCACTATGATAGAAACGTTCAGTTTGACCGGGCTCGGTCTGTACCCCACAATCCCGAAAGACGTAGCCCACTTTTTGGGCGTCAGCACCGCAAAGGAAAACAAAATATGGGAAGCAACGGAAACGGAAAGAGCTCAAACGTGGCAATGGAATGGAAGTTGAGTACGCGCTGGGCAGGAATCACCCGGCCTTACAGCATGCAGGATGTCGAGCGTCTACGCGGATCCATGCACATTGAACACACCCTGGCCCGGCAAGGCGCGGAGCGGCTTTGGGACCTCCTGCAAAATGACTCTTACGTTCCCGCTCTCGGCGCAATGACGGGAAACCAAGCGGTCCAGCAGGTGAAAGCCGGACTGAATGCGATCTACGTGAGCGGCTGGCAGGTCGCGGCCGACGCCAACGATGCCGGCCAGATGTATCCCGACCAGAGCCTGTATCCCGCCGACAGCGTGCCCAATCTTTGTCGCCGCATCAATCAGGCGCTGACCCGCGCGGACCAGATTCATCATGCCGAAGGCGGGAACGGAACGCACTGGTTTGCTCCTCTCATTGCCGATGCCGAAGCCGGGTTTGGTGGCAACCTCAACGCATTCGAGTTGATGAAGGCCATGATCGAGGCTGGCGCCGCTTGCGTGCACTTCGAAGATCAGCTCTCTTCCGCAAAGAAGTGCGGACACTTGGGCGGCAAGGTATTGGTGCCGACCGTCGAGGCAATCCAGAAGCTGGTTGCGGCCCGCCTGGCTGCCGATGTGCTGGGAGTTCCCACGTTGATCATGGCGCGAACCGACGCCGACAGCGCCCACCTGCTGACTAGCGATGTGGATCCGCGCGACCGCGAATTCCTCACCGGAGAGCGAACTCCAGAAGGCTTCTACGGAATCCGCGGCGGCATCGAATCAGCCATCGCCCGCGCTCTTGCCTACGCGCCTTATGTGGAGCTCATCTGGTGCGAAACTTCGCATCCTGATCTCGAGGAAGCTCGCCAGTTTGCCGACGCCGTGCATGCAAAATTTCCGGGCAAGATGTTGGCCTACAACTGCTCGCCGTCGTTCAACTGGAAAAAGAAACTCAACGACGCCACCATCGCCCGTTTCCAGACCGAACTCGCAGCCATGGGATACAAGTTCCAGTTCATCACGCTGGCCGGTTTCCATGCGTTGAACTTGAGCATGTTCGAACTGGCGCGCGGATACAAGCTTACGGGGATGACTGCGTACTCGCGGCTCCAGGAAAAGGAATTCAGCCGCGAATACCAGCATGGCTACGAGGCGGTCAAACACCAGCGCTTCGTAGGCACCGGCTATTTTGATGCCGTCACGCAGGTGATTGCTGGGGGAGCTTCATCGGTGACGGCGCTTGCCGGTTCGACGGAGGCCGAGCAGTTCGCCCAGATGAAGCCACAGGTGCGCACGAAAAGCGGCCCCGACGCGGCTTGTCAACCCATTCTCGGCGACTGCCCATCGGGTCCTATAGTTCAACTGCAAGGCGTAGAACCCGGCCCCGAGGAAAGCCTCATGCCTTCTGGGGATTAACCTCGCAGATCACGACTTTGCCCGCGCGAGCCACTCTTCTTAATCGCCAACCAGCGAGGAGAGTGGCTTTAATTCTTGAGCTGGAATTCCAACTCTGGGACAGCTTTTCCACCGAACCGACCCAAACATGGCATCCAGAGCCGATTTTCACAGTTGACATTCCTCTTTGTCAGGCGCTAAATAAGGCCGCCGGGTTTCTCACTCAGCGAGTGCTCCCTCCCCGCGCCCTTTGAGGATAAAGAGACCTGCCAGGAGAGACGATGAACAAAGCCGATCTCATTGACCGAATCGCATCTGGTAGCGGCATCAGTAAGGCTCAAGCGGCTACCGCCATCGACACAACCGTAGACAGCATTACGGCAGCCCTGAAAAAAGGTGATCGGGTAGCGTTGATTGGTTTCGGCACCTTCTCTGTATCGCAGAGAAAGGCCCGCAATGGGCGTAATCCGCAGACGGGCGCCACCATCAAGATCGCTGCCCGGAAGGTAGCAAAGTTTTCGGCCGGGGCCGAACTCAAGAAAGCCGTCAACCGCAGTAAGTAAAAGGGGCCAAGTTTCACATCGAATAACGGCAGGGGGTCGGCCCTGCCGTTTTTCATTTTGCGTGGAGACCTTTAGAAGAGAGAAAAGGGATAGCCGTTAGAGGTGACAGCTCTGATTGGACCTCGCGGGGTCTATCTCCAACTTTAGGTAGTCCCGAAGAACGGAAAAGGCAGCATCTCGAACCTTGTCTGCGATTTCTCTCGGCGCGTATACGTAACTCCGCCACTTGTTGTGGGCATAGGCGTCGGTCCATTGCTTCACGGGAAAGTACTTCTCGACGTATTCCATCGGGGCACCTTTCTCAGTCTGGATCAGCGCGTTTCCGGTCATCGGTGGAAGTCCTGGTATGCTCAGCCGAATGTCGTCTTTATTGCACTTTCCTCGTTCCGTCGATGGAAGGAGCTTATGGATCTCGGCTTCTATGTCCGCAAGTTGCTTCGGCAGTTTGGTTAGATCTATCAGACCTTGGCGCCCGTCGTCCCAATTCTTTACGGTTCGCCTGGATATATCCACACAGCGGATAAACAGATCGCGGTGACGAAACCTGGTGAGCATGCCTCGGATGTAATCATCTCCGAACCCGTCTATCTGCCCGAAAAAGTCATCATCTGTCGCATACAGATATTGAACTGGGTCGGTGAATGAAACCGATTTGCCTCCGCGTATGGGAAAGCTCGCCTGTTTCGGATTCTCGACAATGTGTCCGATCATAGATCGGAGCATAGAGTCGAGGCACTTAACTTTTTGATGGTGGTACACCGATCCGAACAAAGTCATTTTGCTGAAGAGTATCTGCTCCAACGGTACGTAATTCCGCAGCACGAGGACACGGTGACCCCTGTGCTCTGCCGTTGAAATCATGCTGTAAAATCGAGGCAGATCGACGGTCAAGGCCAAGCCGCAGTAGTAGCTGTCTCTCGCGATGTAGTCAAGCTTGTCGCAGTCATAGGCGCTGCTGATGATGTTGGCGAGGAAGTATTTGTCTTTATCTTCATGCTTTCCGAGTATGAGTTTGGAGATCGTTTCCAGATCAAGATCCGCGCCGCAGCCCTCAATCACGCGTTCCTCGAACCACTTTTTGAACGTCTTGGACCTTACGATGAGGTACGAGAGAATCTCTCCAGGCGCATTCGTGGCATAGGCTGGGTTGAGTTTGAATTCCTGCAGGTCACTTAGCAACGCATAGATCTGCTCCGAAGCATGCGAACAGAGGCCGTGACCGACGTCGTGAAGCAGAGCGGCCATGCGCAGGTGCGCCAGGTCACGCTCGTTCGTCAGCAGGTCGATACCCTCGACAGTGGCTCTCTCTTGAACAGCGTTGAAGCATCGCTCTGAGAGGGCGGCGGCGCCGAGCGAGTGCTCGAACCGGGTATGGATGGCGGAGGGGTAAACATAGTGGACCAATCCGGTCTGCTTGATCCGCCTAAGGCGCTGAAGGATGGGGCAGTCTATGACGGCGACCTCTTGCCGCGTGAAGAAAAGGTTCCCCAAGAGTGCGTCGTTGATCACCTTCGGTCTTTTGGGTGGGGTTGCTTCGTAGCCTTTAAACAACCACTCGACAAAAGTGTTGACACGCTCCTGTAAACTCGTTTGCTCCGGCGGACGAGCCACAGATGCCGATTCTGTGCGAGGCGCAGCTCGCGGTTGAGCGCTCGCATGCGAGACGTCCGTTATGGATATCTGTGGTCGTTCTTGCAGCTGCGGGCGTCTTGGCGCGGATTCACGCACGGCATCACTACCAGTCAGGGTTTCCGGCGGCGTTCTCCTCAGCAGCAGTATCTCGGCCACCCTCCGGATCCCGAGGGCGACGTCCTTAAGTGCTTCATCCTGGTTCGCCCAAGTCGTTACCGGCTTCACGTCCTTGGGGAATCCTTGGCATTTGGCGAAGGGTGCACCCTCCCAGTCACAGGGCCGGAGAATCACGGGAATCACGCGCGCTTCTCCCGCATCGTGCCGCTCCATGGCGCGCTTCATTTCCTTGTCATAGCAATAATCGGAAGCAATAAAGTCCGCGCTCACTAGCAGCAGGATCATGTCCGCGCTGTTCAAATGGTCATCAATCTTGCCCTCCCACTCCGTCCCGCCCGAAATCCGGCGGTCATGCCAACCGGAGATTATGGGCCGCCCGCGAGAATCGCGGATCCTCTTCAAAATGCTGAGGTGCTTCTCTAACTCGTCGCGCAGGGTTTCATCTTTGTGGGAGTAGGAATAAAACACCTCGATGGGTCTCACAGGCGGGTCGGCAGCTCTTGCGTCTGGCATGGCTATAAGAAAGAACTAGCAACCAGGGCCCAGGGGAAGGTGCGTATGTTGCGGCTTCAAACGACATGCAGAAAGGGCCGCAGATGCATACGCGGAACGGCGGCCCTTTGCTGCGAAGCCTTAGATCTTGCTAACTCGATCGAAGAACTGAGACGCAATCTCGGTCAGTTGCTGAATCTCGGGAGCGCCAAATTCAAAGCTGAGTACTTCATCGTAGAATCGATCCGCCGCGTCTTGCAGAAACACGACCTCATAGTCGGGGTTCTCCCGACCGATCAATCCCGACAACTGAAGCCTCGATACAGACTCATTAAGCACGGGGCTGTAAGGCTCAGGGCCGCTATCGGAAAACACAAAAGCGTCGAGAAGCGGATATTTCCCGGTCTTTTGGAGGTCATTGAAGACCTGCTGCAACTGGAAGTCGTAGCTCTGGAAAGCGAATCTCTCTTGTTTGGACTCTTTCTTGGCCAGCGTTAGCACTGCAGCCAGGATGTGATCGGGGAGAACTGTGGCCTGGGTGGTAGGCACGGTCGGACCTCCTTTCGATGCTCTTCGGCGGTTCCGTTTGAGAGCTTGAGGATTATCCACTACCGAAGCTCCCACCTGCAACCCTACACCATATCTGGGGGCTTTGTGTGTGATCACCCTCGATATAGAGTCTAACGGTAATTTATGGAAGATGTCAATAAAAATATCACTTAACTATTGTAGTGTCAACGAAATATCATTAGAAAGTGTAACGGTAATACATGGAAGTATATCAAGCAAGTTCAGAGGCAAACATTCTGACAGTGGAGGCGTCTTACCGAATAAGGTTACCGCAGCCCCTGTGCAAGCGGCTAAGCTGGATCGTTGGGGATCAACCCCTCACGGCTTGGCTGCTTGTCGGCAGTCCAGGGAGGTGCCGATTGGTCTCCGCAGCCGAAGTCGATAGCGACCCCGCTCTACAATCGCTGAAAGCTAGGATCGCGGACGAGCTTGATGCAGGTAGCGCCAACGCGCTTGAATTCCAAGATGAGGCCTCGGTGGCATTGATTGTGCGATTAGTCGAGGTCCAGCTAACGCATCATAAGAAATCAGGATGGCGCATGACGTTGCCTAGACCTATTGCGGCCATCATGCAACTGCGTCCGTCCGAGAGCAGCCTTGCAGCATTCTTTCTCCAGCGCCACATCGAGCTTTGGACGATGGAGACGCTGAGGTCCTCCGTTCGCACGCCACTCACCGAGTTCATCTGAGGCCGCGCCCGAGGACCGGCCCCGCTTCCCGGGTTGCTGAATCCTGCGGGCATCCTTTAGAATCGAATAGTTCCCTGAGAGGTTTGGTACAGAGGTTAGGAGACTATGAAGGCAGCCATACATCCCGCTTACAACGAAATCCGCGTCATGTGCGCATGCGGCAACAGCTTTACCACCCGCTCGACCCACAAGGGCGACATCCACGTAGAAATTTGCTCCAGTTGCCATCCTTTCTTCACAGGCAAGCAGAAGCTCATGGACACCGCCGGCCGCGTGGAACGTTTCCGTCGCAAATACGCCAAGAAAGAATCACCGAAGGCCTGACGTTCCGGGCCGGATTTATCCCAGAGCCTCCCTAGCGAAGGCTCTACTTTTTGCGTGTGACTAATCAATGGAGGACGGGGCGTCCCCGCCCGAAAACTCATCCTGTTGTCATTCCGAGAAGCGAAGCGACGAGGAATCTGGGTTTTGCTCGGCTACGCAAATATTCAGGGCATAGCAACTGAAACTGTGTCAGCGGGCGGGTTCGTGGACGCTAAAACCGTCTAGTCATCTTCCGTAGGATTGATAGGTTCTCCCACGATATTGTAGTAGACCTCTTTAGGAGGCTTCGGTTTTGCTGGCTTCGCCTTTGGAGGCGGAGGCGGCACAGCTACCTTGGGCTGCGGCGGTGGTTCAGGCGGCGACCAGAATTGACCCGGCGACGGCGCCGCCGGGGATGTTGTTTGCGCTGGCGCTGCCACTGGGGTCACAGGAGCGGGGACTGGCACGGTCGCGGCCATGGGCGGCGACGAGGGCACCAAAACCGACGCCTGAACAGGCACAACCGCCGGTGAGGGCGTCGGAGCCATCGGCTGCGGTGGTGCGATCGATTGCATCGGAATCGGGCTCACCCTCACCGCCCTGCTTCGAGTCACCCTGGGTTTGCGTTGCAGCCAGGAATTCAGGATCACGGCGGCGATCCCAGCAAAGCAAAGCTCCAGAACCGCTGTAAACAAAGCCGGAACGTTGAAGTCACCTTTGCCAAGGTAGAGTGGGGACTGGACATCGCCGCCCATGGTCCGCGCCAGCACGGGGAGGACGAGGTTGTTGGTGACCGAAACAATAAATCCCCAGATCCCCTCCGCCAGGATCACGGCGATCACGACACGGCCGATCCATTTACCCGTATCCACAGCGGACGATTCGGAAGAAGGCGTTCTAGGAACTTCATCCATAAGTTGTGTGATGCAAATTGTGCCACAGCTGCATAACTTGGGGAAGGCAGTAAAATAGCTAGGTGCGCAAGTTCTGGGAAAATCCGGTGAGTGTCGACGCGGGCGTCCTCGCCCGTGCAGTCGCTACCGTGCCCGACCGACTGACGATCGGTGATGTCCAAATCACTCCGGCTACCGTTTTGGCTCCTATGGCGGGCGTTACCGACACCGTCTTTCGGCGCTTCATTCGCAACCTCGGCGGATGCGGCCTGATCATGACCGAGTTCACCTCGGCTGATGGCGTGCTCCGTGCGAAGGACCAGAAGGCCAAGCGCTATCTCCACTTTTATGAGGACGAGCATCCCATCTCGGCTCAACTCTTTGGCAGCGATCCCAAAGTGATGGCCGACGCCGCTCGTATTGTCGAGGATCTCGGCTTTGACCTGGTCGATCTCAACCTGGGATGTCCCGCGAAGAAAGTAGTCAAGTGCAATGGCGGCTCGGGCCTGCTGCGCGACTTGCCTGCGATCGGCAAGATCTTCGAAGCGGTTCGCGCCGCCATCAGGATTCCTTTCACGGTAAAGTTCCGCGCCGGCTGGGATGATGAAAACATTATCTGCGTGGAACTGGCCAAGATGGCCGAGGATTGCGGCCTGTGCGCGGTCGCGCTGCACGCCCGCACGCGCGAGCAAGGCTACAGTGGACAAGCCCGCTGGGAGTGGATTGCCGCAGTCAAGCAGGCAGTCAAGATTCCCGTGATTGGCAACGGCGACATCCGCACGCCCGAAGACGCATGCGCAATCGTCACCCAGACCGGCTGCGATGCGGTAATGATCGGGCGGACAGCCCCCGCAAATCCCTGGATCTTCCGCCAGATCGCGCAATACAACGCATGGTTAGGAAATAACCACGTAGGGACGGACGCCCTCGTCCGTCCGGCGGAGCGAAGCTCCGCAGCTCCCTACGATGAGCCCACCGAGTCCGACCGCTACCAGATGATTCGCAGCTACTTCCAGATGCTGATCGAGGAAGAGCTGCCGGACGCCGTCGGCAAAATGAAGCAATTTGCCTCCTGGTTCACGCACGGCGTCCCGGGCGGAGCCGGGCTGCGCAAGGCAATCTACGAATCGAAGAATGCACCGGAAATTCTAGCCAGAGTCGAAGGGTTCTTCGAGGACAGATTGTGTGGCGCGGGCGCCCTCGCCCGCGAGCTCTGAAACGCACTCCCAGCACGCTACGAGCGCAACGATTTACCTACATCAAGTAGCCTATTGACATACTCCCAATAGGCGCACATAATTTTGGCGCGTCCTTCGTCCGTCGGAGCGCTTCAAGCTCCCGATTTAAATATTTCCGGGTCCCTTTCCGCCTCTTTCAATAGCTGTTTCGTCAACTTGTTCGAGACAGCAGTTCGCTATTGGAGGTCAATTCTTTAAGCACTTCACTACGTGAGGAGGAAAACATGAAAAACTGCAAATCAATCCTTTGCCTGCTAGCGTTTGCGCTGGCGTTCACCGTCGTCGCCGCTACCGCAGCCGATGCACCACCACTAACCTTCACATTCACCAAGGCAAGCGTGCCTGGAGCCATGTCGACCAGCCCCGGCGGAATCAACAACGCAGGTATGTCAGTCGGGGGATACACCGACAGTAGCGGAGTCGCGCACGGTTATATTCTCAAAGGCAAGAAGTTCACCACACTGGATGACCCGAACGGCAAAGCTGGCACCACCGGAGCCAGCAATATCCAGTACAACAGCACGGGCGTTGTCGGCGTGTACACGAACACCGCCGGCACTGCTACGGTCGGATTTATGTACAAGGGCGGGAAATATACGGACATCCCTGGTCCTAAAGGGAACCTTGGCACATCCGCTAACGCGATAAACGATACGGGGGCTATCGTCGGCAACTACACAGACTCGGCTGGGGTGACCCACGGATTTCTGCTAAAGGGTGGGAAGTACACAACCTTGACCGTGCCGGGAGGTTTGGGTACCGTGGCTACTGGGGTCAACAACAAGGGGACCATCGTGGCTTACTATTTTGTGAATTCAACTGGCACACTTGGATCAGTGATGACCACAAACAACGGAAAGACCTTCAAAAAGATTAATGTCCCGGGTGCTGGCGCACTGGGCTCCGGCCCGCTGGATATCAATAACGAGAACGATATCTGTTACGAGTGGTTCGATAGCGCCGGACTGTTCCATGGCGCCCTGTTCCACGCGGGGAAGTACTATAAATTCAACTATCCCAAGGCCTATGAAACCTACGGTGGCGGGCTCAACGACAAGAGCATGGTCGCAGGTGGGTACATACCTACGAAAGGCGCGGCCATGCAAGGTTTCAACGCGACTTTCAAGTAAACGCTTGTGACCGCAAGAATCGTTCTTGGGACGCGTGTTCCGCCGAAGTGCGAACTGGCTGAGCACGCGTTCTGGGACGCTGTATGCCAAATTTGTCAGCAGTTCTTGTGGTCATGTGGCTGCCCTAGCCGCTAGTTTCCCTCGCTCATCTTTCTCCAGGTATGCCCATGGAATGTTCGGATCGTGGGTAAACATGGTCAGCCACTTCTCGGGAATCGACTGGGCGTAATACCGCTTGCGGCTTTCTATGGTTTGCAGCGGAAGCAGATCGAAGGCCATCACCCAGGTCAGATCGATGTGCGCGCTGGTGGGGATTAGATCGGAGATGTAGCAGGCAGTCTGCCCGCCACTTCTTATGATCACGGCCTGCATGTGCTGAGTGTGGCCGGGGAAAACTTTGACCGATACTCCTGGGACGATCTGGCGATCTCCTGGCAGCAGCTCCATCTGGCCGGTTTTGATCAGCGGATCGTAGTTTTCGGACATGTAGCTGATGGCGTCGCGCTCGAGTTGCAGGCGTCCGTGCTGC
>Ga0209415_10018994_pt1 | contig 10809 bp, 7 predicted proteins | sample PeaSoiSIISIP2007_FD_187696 | JGI IMG/M metagenome (GOLD analysis project Ga0209415, IMG submission 187696) | Peat soil microbial communities from Weissenstadt, Germany - SII-SIP-2007 (SPAdes) (version 2) | ecosystem: Environmental > Terrestrial > Soil > Wetlands > Peat | place: Germany... | reverse complement strand
CCCCGAGCCGACCGAGCCGCACATCTCGATCGTCATCCCCATCTACAACGAGCAGGCGATCCTCCACGCCGCCGTCGTCGACCTGCGCGAGCGCCTCAAGCCCCTGGGGTGGAGCTACGAGATCATCCTGGCCGAGAACGGCTCCAAGGACCGCACCATCGAGATCGGCCACGAGCTGGCCGCGAAGTACGGCGACCCGGGCGACGGGCAGGTGAAGATCATCTCGATGGGCGAGCCGAACTACGGCAAGGCCTTGAAGCAGGGCATCCTCCTCGCCCGGGGCGACGTGATCCTGTGCGACGAGATCGACCTCTGTGACACCGACTTCCACAAGCGCGCCGTCGACATCCTGGAGACCGGCGAGGCCGACATGGTCATCGGCAGCAAGCTCGCCGCCGGAGCCGCCGACGAGCGCCCGCTCTTCCGCCACGTCGCGAGCATCGCGTACTCGACGCTGCTCAAGGTGATGCTCGGCTTCCGCGGGACGGACACGCACGGCCTCAAGGCCTTCCGCCGCACCGCGCTGCTCGACACGGTGCGCGCCTGCCTGGTCGACAAGGACGTCTTCGCCAGCGAGTTCGTGATCCGCGCCGACCGCGGGGGCGTCTCCATCCGCGAGATCCCCGTCCAGATCATCGAGAAGCGCCCGCCCAGCATCAACCTCTTCAAGCGCGTCCCCAACGTGATGAAGAGCGTCGCCAAGCTGACCTGGTCCATCCGCATCCGGGGGTAGCCCGCGGTGGACGCCGCTGGTTCCATGGTCGTGGGTCCGTCCGCGCGGTGGTGCAGGAAAAGGCGCTGATCGTGCGTGGCGCACCCCTTGCTGCGGGGGGCCGCCATGAAGTCCTTCGTCATGGTTGGCCTCGGTGCCGTGGCCGTTGCCTCCCTCGCCGTCATCGCCTGCGGGACCGGCAACCCCGCCTCCCCTTCGATGCAGTCGGACGCAGGCACCTCCGAGGGCGGAGGCATGACCGGCGACGCGGGCGCGTCCGAGACGTCCACCCCCGAAGCGAGCCCCGAGGCAAGCGGAGCGCCGGTGACGGTGACCTTCGCGTACGCGCCGCAGTGGAGCGGCGTGACCAAGGTCGAGGTCGTGGGCGGCTTCGACATGGCGAGCGACTGGAGCAAGACGGAGTCGCTGGTGACGCTGACCGCCTCGGGCTCGACGTACTCCGGGACGGCGAGCCTGCCGCCGGGCACGTACCTCTACGTGTTCCGCGTCACGGGCGACGCTCAGGCCGTCCCTACCACCGCGGCGCGGTACTCGCTCGACCCGCTCGAGACCGCGTTCGCGCCGTGCCCCACGCAGTCGCCGACGTACAGCAAGGTGGATCCCAACCCGTGCTCGCAGATGACCGTCACCGCGAGCGGCGGCCCCGCGCCGGCGTCCCCGGTGCACGTGAAGGGAACCATCACCGTGGACGGAGCACCGGCGAGCACCTGGATGGTTTGGCTCGAGCGCGAGGAGCCGAAGTCCCACCACTACTTCGTCAACCGCGTGACGGCGGGGACCGACGGCAGCTTCGACCTCGTCGGCTCTTCGGGCAGCTACCGCCTCCAGGTGCAGTACCCGACGCTGCTCTCCGCCAGCGACCTCGATCGCAATCCCCTGCAGCTCCCGGCCCTGAGGCGCGCCATCTCCGCGGCCTTCCCGCTCGCGACGACCACCGTCACCGTCGCGACGCCCGATCTGGCCTTCCACGCCTACGCGGAGTTCGCGCCGACGGGTGACGGCGGCGCGCTGCCGACGCCGTTCACGTTCGACAACGGGACCGAGGCGAAGCTCGACGTCTACGGCGGCCCGGGCGACGGCGGCGTCGTCAACATCGGCGACCCATGGTTCAGCTCCGCGACGGCGAACGACGGCGGCGCGGTGTTCGGCGGCAGCTTCAACACGGCGCAGGCGACCGCGGACGCAGCCGCCCCGGGCACGCGCTACATGTGGGGGACCGAGGAGCCCTTCGGGGCGGATGCCAGCGTGGCGTGGACCAAGCAGACGCTGGTGTTCCCGATCACCTGGCAGTAGCCACGCGAGCCTCGGCCGTCTCACCAGTGGAGGAGCGGCGCGGAGACCTGACCCGGCTGGAACTGGTCGCCCTTGTCTGCGGGTTTCGACGTGAGAAGCGCGTAGGTAGTCACCGCCCCGGCCGCGACGACGACCCCGATGCCCGTCCAGAACCACCACCGGCTCGTGAGGGCAGGGCGCCTGTCCGGCTCGAGGGCGACCTCCTTCGTCTCCCCTGCCGCGACGACGACGTTCGTCTCCTTGTCGTCGTACCCGTCGGCGTGGACGACGACGCGGTGGACACCCGCGAGCACGATCGCCTCGGCGGGAGCGCCGCTCATGGGGGCGTCGTCGATGCGAACCCGCGTGCCCTGGGTGAGCGCGCTCACGCGGAGGACCCCCGACGTCGACTTCGTCCCCAGCTGGGCGACCAGCACGGTCGTGGCGCCCCCCTTCAGCTCGAGCTCGCGCCTCCAGTCGAAGAAGCCCTCGGCGAGGACCTCCACGATCGCCGGACCCGAGTCGAGCTGGAGCGAACCCGGGATGGGCGTCGTGCCGACCTGCGTCTTGCGGACGAGCACGCGCGCGCCGTCGACGTTGCTCGTGAGCGTCACAGTCGCGACGTGGCCGCGCGCCTCGGCGAGCAGCTCGTCGAGCTTCGGCACGCGTTGCCGGAGCTCGGGGGAAGCGTCGTGAGCGAACCGCTCGAGATCGGCGAGGGCGGCGGGCCACTCGCCGCGCGCCTGGTGCACGCGGCCCCGGTTGTAGAGGAGGGCCGGGTCGGGCGAGAGCGCGTACGCCTGCGAGTAGTCGTCGATCGCCTCGTCGTAGTGGAGCGCGTCCATCGCGGCGTCGCCTTGCTTCTTGAGCGCCGCGGCGCGCTCCTCGGGCGAGGTGGCCGAGGCCGCCGTATCGGAGGGCGGAGGCGGCGGCGCCCCCATGGCCGTCGACGAGGCGAAGGCGGTGAGCAGCAGAACGGCGCCGAGCAGAGCTTGACGAACCAATCTGCGAGCAGGGTATCCCGAAGCGACCGGGTTGGGCAGCGCGGACGAAGCTCAGGGACCGAGCGCGAAGAGAGCCGCCCCCGCGATGACCAGCGTCCCGTCGAAGCCGATGGACACGCTCCCCACGCCCGTCGAGGTGGACCCCCAGATCCACACCTCGTGGCCCGTCGGATCGACGGCGTAGGTCGACTGGGATCCGCCGCTGTTCCCGGCCCCGAAGTAGATCGTCCCGTCGGCTCCGACGGTCGGCGCGAAGCTCTGCGCGCCCGGACCGCTCGCCTCGTTCGCGGCGAACGACCAGAGGAGCTTGCCCTGCGGGTCGACCGCGCTGAGGGTGGCCGCGTAGTCGAAGTACACCGTGCCGTCGCCGGCGAGCGCCGGTGCCGTGAGGTAGTCGGTGATGGCCATGGCGGGTTGCGGCGCCGTGAACGACCACGCGAGCGCCCCTGCCGGGGTCACGGCCGTGAGCGTGCCTCCCCACGACGCCGCGTAGATCGTTCCGTCGCCGCCGACGGCCAGCCCGGCGACGGTGTCCGGCGTCGTCAGGTGCCAGTTCTCCGTCCCCGCCGTCGTGTCGATGGAGAGCACGTCGCCGACGCCGTCTCCCGCGTAGAGCGTCCCGTCGGGGCCGAGCACCACCGCCACGTTCTGCCCTCCGGGCGCGCCGAGGGACCATTTCTGATGGCCCGTCGGGTCGAGCGCGACGACGACCGTGCTGCCGCCGGCGTAGATCGTCCCGTCACCGCCGATCACCAGGGCCCCTCCGTTGGGCGCGTCGATCGGAGCCTCCCAGCGTTCCGAGCCGTCGGGCGCGATGGCCAGGACCGTCGTGGTGTTCTCCGCGTAAACGGTCCCGTCTGCGCCGATGGCGGCGTCGCTCTGGCCGGCACCCGGGATGGTCCACTTGACGTTGCCCGAGGTGTCGACGGCGACGAGATCGTTGGCCGCCGCGTAGGTCGTTGCGTAGACCGTCCCGTCGGCTGCGATGGCGGGTCGTCCCCCGAACCCCATGCCGGCGGACCACTTCAGCGAGGGGGTCGTCGGCGGACCGAGGTAAGGGCTGCGCCCCTGGCCGCTCGGGCAGTAGCCCGACATGGGCCAAGCGGCGCCAGGCTGGAGCCCGCGGACGTCTCCGCAGGCGGGATCGGCGACACCCGCCTCGGGCGCGGCTCCGTCCAGCAGCACGGGCTCTGCGCATCCGTCGCCGGTGCACGTCGCGGTCCCCGGGATCGTGGCGCTCGTGCACACGCTCTCGACGCAGGTCTGCGTCTCGCCGCACGTGATGCCGTTGCACGATGCACGCAGGATGATGGGCACCGTGAGCGGCGTGTGCGGCGTGAAGTCGAGGGCGCGACGCGCGACGATGCAGCCGACGCCGTAGTCGGGCGGCGACGTGCCGGGCGCAGGCGCGCACTCCTCCGCCTGCTTCACACCGAACCCCCCGACCACCTTGATGCCGATGTTGGCCCGGTCGCTGCCGCTCGGGATGACGATGATCGTGCCGACGCTACCGCCGGAGCAGTTGCTGCTCGTCGAGGTGGGCGGGGCGTTCTCGAGCGCGTCGCCGAGAGTTCCTACCGTGACGGTGACGTCCTTGAGGTCGGCGCAGTCGAAGTCCGTCGTGACGACGACCTGGATCTCCGTGGGCGAGCGGCATGACGCGAGGGCCGCGGCGCCGACCAGCCCCGCCGTCGCGACGACTGCCCGCGCGAGCGCCCCACTTTCCACGATGCCCATAGTAGGCTCAACCACCGCGTGATCGAGCGGAAGGGACTCGCCGGCGTGTTTCTTCTGCTCGCTGGCTGCCGGTCGGCCACCGAGATCAAGGTGACCGTGCAGACCGACGTGCCTTGCGCGAACGTCGGCGCAACGGCGTTCACGTCGGGGGAGCTGGGCGCGATCGAGACCGCGCCCCCGACGACCGAGAGCACGACCTGCACCGCCGGTCACCTCGGCACCGTCGTGCTCGTGCCGAGCGGCGCGAGCAACGCGGAGGTCGGCTTCAAGGTCGTGACGGCCCTCGGAGGGGAGACGCTCGACAAGTGCGGGGGCTCCGGCGCCGCGAACGACACGAACTGCATCGTCGCGAGGCGAGAGCTGCGCTACCTGCCCCACACGCCGCTCGAGGTCATCATGAACATGCAGCAGGCGTGCGAGGGCATCCTCTGCGACGCCACCTCCACGTGCGTGAACGGCGTCTGCAAGAGCGCCGTGCTCGATCCCGCGCAATGCGAGGGGGCCGGGTGCGACGAGTCGGCCCTCTCGCCGGTGGCGGCGGACGGCGGGACCGACGCGACGATGGACTCGCCCATCGACGCCGGCCCGGGGGTGCCGGGGTGCGATCTCGCGGGGCTCCAGGCGGGTTCGCCGTGGCCCATGGAGGCGTACTGCCCCAACGGCCGCAACCGGAGCCCCGTCGTCGGGCCGAGCGCCGCGCCCGTGCACAAGTGGCAGTACCTGGCGGGCGTGGTCATCGCCGGACCGTCGGTCGCGGCCGACGGGACGCTGTTCGCCGCGATGAACCAGAACGTCGTCGCCCTGGACCCGGGCGACGGGGGAGCCCGCTGGACCTACGCGTCGGGCGGCGATGCAGCGCTCTACAACACGGTGCCGGCAATCGCCGCGGACGACACGCTCCGCTTCTTCGAGCGTACCTCGGGCACGTACATCCTCCTCGGGCTCGACGCGGCCAGTCTCGGGACCACGCAGACGCCGTACGACACGCGCGGCGGCATCACCATCGTCGGCAACGGCACCATGTACTTCCCGGACACGTCGGGGAACCTCGTCGCCATAAAACGCGACGGCTCGGTCACGTGGTCCACCAGCAACGCGGGCGACGATTTCATCATTCCTGCGGTCGGCAAGGACGGGACCATCTTCTCGGCCACCAGCGCGGGCAGCTTCGTGGCGGTATCCCCGGACGGCGGCGTCAAGTGGAACGTCCTCCTCGGAGGCGACTACGAGACGAGCTCGGCCATCGCGCCTGACGGAACGGTCCGGGTGGCGAAGCAAGTGACGCCGCTCGGGGGGATGCTCTACGCGCTCGACCCCTCCACGGGCGCGACCCTCTGGTCGAAGAACGTGGACCCGGACATGGTCAACGGCATCGCGGTCGCCGACGACGGGACGACCTACGTCGGCGGCGCCTCCTCGACGACCGCCTGGACCAGCGCGGGAGCGCCGGCGGGATCGAGCGCGAACGACTGCGAGACCCCGGTCGTCGACCAGAGCGGCGACGTTTACGCCTTGTGTGGCGATCAACTGATCGCCTTCGATCACGGTCTGGGGATCCGCTGGCAGGTCTCGGTGCCCAACTACCTGGGCAACAGCATGTCTCCACCCGTGCTCGGGCAGAACGGGGCCATCTACACGGCCACGAGCGACAACAACAACAAGGGCGCGATCGACGCGTTCGGTCCGCCGTAGGCAGCGGTCCTCTCCACCCACGGTCAGAGACGCACGGGGTTCGCCGGCGTCGTGGGAGCGGCCGTGGGAAGCTGTGGGGCAGGCTTGACCGCCGCGGCCGCCGGGGCCGTGAAGACCGGGCGTCCGCGGGGCACGCTGGAAGGCTTCACCGCGGGGGCGCCGCTCGCCACGGCGACGGCCGCCGACGAGGCGCTCTCCGCTGGAGACGGAGCCACGGTCGCAGCGGCCAGCGTGGACGACGATTCCGCCGGCGGGGGAGCGACCGAGGCTGCGGCGACCGGGGCGCCGTCCGTGACCCTGCCAGGACGGAGCACGACGACCGCACCCACCGCGATGGCGACGAGCGGCACGGCGGCGAGCGCCGCGAGGAACACGACGCGACCGCGCCGGGGGCGCGTCGTCGCCCCTGCCGGCATCCCCGCCCAGCTCCCTGCGGTGATGATGGGCGCGGGCGTCGCTCCCTGCACGGCCGCCTCGGTGTGCGCCATGGGAGAGACGCCGATGCCCGGCGTCGGCGCCGCGAGCGTGGGACCGCTCGCAAGGGACGGAGACGAGGTGAGCCGCTCGCGCGCGCCCTGCGGCAAGATCGACACGCGCCCGCCTCTGAACGGCGCGAGGGCCGCCGCGAGCGACTGCACGTCGGGCCATCGCGCGTCGGGCGTCTTGGCGAGCGCCTTCAGGACCACCTGCTCGAGCGACTCGGGCACGCCCGGCTGAAGCTGGCGGAGGCTCGGCGGAGGATCGGCCACGATCGACGCGCTGACCGCCATCGCGCTTCCCATGAACGGCGGACGCCCCGTCAAGAGCTCGAAGAGAATGACGCCGAGCGACCACACATCCGCGCGCGCGTCCACGCTCTTGGTCGAGCGGATCTGCTCGGGGGACATGTAGAGAGGCGTCCCCATCGTCGCCAGCGTCGAGGTGACGTGCACGTCCAGCTCGTTCGCGGCCATCTTCGAGATGCCGAAATCGAGCACCTTGACCACGGTGCTCGCGCCCTCGCGCGCGAGGAAGAGATTCGACGGCTTGAGGTCGCGGTGGACGATGCCGAGCGCGTGCGCCTCGTTCATCGCGGAGCAGGCCTGGAGCACGCAATCGACGGAGTCGGCCACGCTGAAGCGCCCGCGCTTCTCGAGCTCGGCCTGCAGGTCGTGCCCGTCGAGGAACTCCATGACCATGTACGGCAGGTGCTCCGGCGTGACGTCGACGTCCACCACGCGCACCGCGTTCGCGCTGCGGAGCTGCCCCGCGGCGCGCGCTTCGCGCTCGAAGCGCTCGACGATCTCGGGCTTCGACAGCATGTGCGGGTGCAGCATCTTGATGGCGACGCGCTGACCCAGGCGCACGTGCGTCGCCTGGAACACGATGCCCATCCCGCCCTCGCCGAGCACCTGCTCGACGCGGTACTTGCCGTCGATGAGCGCACCCGCGACGGGAAGGGCGGCCTTGGCGTCGACGGGCACGATGGCAGGATAGCTCCCCCGCCGACCCGCCGTGTAGCGTCGAGGTCCGAGCGGATCGAGCCTCAGTTTCCGAAGGCGAGCAGGTGACCATCCCCCGTGGCCTCGTACACCGTGCCGTCGGCGCCGATGGCCAGCAGGCCGTTGAACGTTGCGGGGACGGCCCAGAGCTGGTGTCCCTGCTGTGGCTCGTACGCCGCGAGTTGCCCCCCGGTCACGACCACGATGCTGCCCGCGCCGTCGACGAGCATGGAGATCCCGAGAGTGGCCCCCGTGTCGACGGACCAGCGCAGGTCGCCGGCCGCGTCGAAGGCCTTCAGCGTGCTGCCGAACTGCACGTAGACCGTTCCGTCCGAGGCCACCGGCCCGATGCCGTTGCCCGTCGCCGTCGGCTGCGTCCAGCGGGCGATCCCGCTGGCCGCGTCGATGGCCGCGAGACCTGCACCGGGGGCGGCGGCGATGACTGTGCCGCCGAAGTACGCAACGGACCCGGGAGCACCCAGGGGGTACTTCCAGGCGATCGCGTGCGTCGTCGCGCCGACCGCGTAGACGTTGCCGTCGCCGGAGGCGACGTAGATGGTCCCGTCCGGTGCCACGGCGGGCGAGGCGACGACTGCGCCACCGGTCTGCGCCGCCCACGCCTGAGTGCCTGCGTTGGTGACTTCCAGCGCAAGGAGACTGAAGCCGACGCCCACGAGCGCGAGCTCGCCCCCGGTCACGGTCACGTCTGCGCCGCCGCTGGTGTTCGGGACCCGCCAGGCGAGAGCGCCGTCGGTGGAGGCGAGCCCGAATGTGGAGTCGCGCGACGTGCCGACGATGGTGCCGTCGGCGCCGATGGCGAAGTCGCCTTGGATCGGCGAGCCGGTCGGCTCGGCCCACTCCCACTTCTTGGCGCCGGTGTCCGGTGCCAGCGCGTAGGCGTAGCCGTCGTCCGACCCGAAGTAGACCGTGCCGTCACTCCCGATGACCGGCGACGAGATGATCTCCTTGTTGCCGCGCGTCGAGAACGACCACTTCTGCATGGGGCTCGCCTGGACGACGAACGGCGAGCGCGACAGCAGCGTCGGGCAGCCGTTGTTCATGGGCCATGCCGCACCCACCTGCAGGCCGCTCATGTCGCCGCAGTCGGTGAAGGTCACCGGCGGCACGCCCGCCTCGACCGCCGCGCAGCCGCCGTCGACGAGGTCGCACTCGCCGCACCCCGCCGGGCTGCTGCACGCCGACGGCGAAGCAAGGGAAGCCGCCACGCACAGCCCCTGCACGCAGGTCTGCGTCTCGCGGCACGTGATGCCGTTGCAGTCGGCCCGCAGCACGACAGGCACCGTCAGCGGCGTGTGAGGCGTGAAGTCGAGCGCGCGACGCGCGACGATGCACCCGACGCCGTAGTCGGGCGGCGACGAGCCGGGCGCCGGCGCGCAGGCCTCCGCCTGCTTCACGCCGAAGCCGCCGACCACCTTGATCCCGATCTCCGCGTGGTCGCTTCCGCTGGGAACCACCACGATGGTCCCGACGCTCCCGGCGGAGCAGCTGGTGCTCGTGGACGTGGGCGGGGCGCTCTCGAGCGCATCACCGAGAGTGCCCACGGTGACGGTGACGTCCTTCAGGTCCGCGCAGTCGAAGTCCGTCGTCACGACGACCTCGATCTCCGTCGGCGCCCGGCACGACGCCATGGGCGCGGCGAGCGCGATGCCGACGCTCACCGCAGCCGTCCCCGAGCGCAGCCACCGATGCACCGGATCATCCTATCGCACACGCTCTCGAAGGTCGGCTAGCCTCCACTCCCATGCGCATCCTCTACGGCGTCACCGGCGAAGGCATGGGGCACGCGACGCGGAGCAAGGTCACCTGCGAGCACCTGGTCGCCAGCGGGCACGAGGTGAAGATCGTCGTCAGCGGACGGGCGCACGCCTTCCTGGCGAAGAGCTTCCCCGACGTCGTCGAGATCAAGGGCCTGACCATCAAGTACGTGGACAACCGCATGGACCGGGACGGCACCCTCGCCCGCAACGTCCTGGCCGCGCCGGGCCTCGTGGCCTCCAACGTGAACGCCTACTTCGAGAAAGTGGCGTCGTTCGCGCCGGACGCCGTCATCACCGACTTCGACTCGTTCGCGTACCTCTTCGCCAAGCGCCACGGGCTGCCGGTGCTGTCCATCGACAACCAGCAGATCATCAGCCGCTGCAAGCTCGGCAAGTTCGCCAAGCAGGGGGTCAAGGTCGACTACCAGATGACCAAGGCGTTCGTGCGCGCCAAGCTCCCCGCCTGTGACCACTACGTCATCACCACGTTCTTCTACCCACCGGTCCGCCCGAAGTACGAGAAGGACACGACGCTCGTTCCACCCATCCTGCGGAGGTCCGTCCTCGACGCGAAGAAGAAGGCCCACGCGGGCGAGCATGTCCTCGTCTACCAGACGTCGGCCAGCGACACGAAGCTCGTCGAGGAGCTCAATCGCGTCCGCTCGGCGAAGTTCGTGGTGTACGGCCTCCGGAAGAACGCGCGCCACGGCAACTGCACGCTCAAGGAGTTCAGCGAGGACGGGTTCGTCGAGGATCTGGCGAGCGCTCGCGCGGTGCTGCAGAACGGGGGGCTGTCGCTCATGGGCGAGGCCGTGTACCTGGGCAAGCCCATCTTCTGCGTGCCGGTGCGAAACCAGTACGAGCAGGTCCTCAACTCCCGCTACCTCGAGGAGCTCGGCTACGGCCTCGGCGCCGAGAAGATCGAAGCCGATGTCCTTCGCCTCTTCCTCGACGAGGCGCCGAAGTACGCCGCGCGCGTCGCGAAGCACAAGCAGGACGGCAACCGCGAGCTCTTCGACGTCGTCGACGGCGCGCTCCAGCGCTTCGCTCGGAAGGCCAAGCGTAGCAAGAGCGCGCACACCGACGCCTAGGGCGCTCGGATTCGCACGAAC
>Ga0209415_10018993_pt1 | contig 10809 bp, 7 predicted proteins | sample PeaSoiSIISIP2007_FD_187696 | JGI IMG/M metagenome (GOLD analysis project Ga0209415, IMG submission 187696) | Peat soil microbial communities from Weissenstadt, Germany - SII-SIP-2007 (SPAdes) (version 2) | ecosystem: Environmental > Terrestrial > Soil > Wetlands > Peat | place: Germany... | reverse complement strand
GAAGGGGGAGAGCTTCCTGGAGACCTCCGGAACGATGTCCCCCGCCTTGGCGACTCCTTTTTCGTCCACCGCCTTGGCCGCCGCAATGATGTCGAAGTCATTGGACAGGCTGAGAGCAAAGCGGGTTTCCTCCACGAAGACACGGTCTATGACTTTGGCGATCTCCCGGGACCTGCCAACGAGCTCCTGGTCTCCCAGCGTGGCCAGAGCCGCGCTGGACCTGGTGACTGCGAGGAAGGCGAGGACCGCCAGGGGAACAATGATGAGGATGGTTCCCACTGCTACCAGCTTGACGCCAATCCGGATGTTTTTCATATCGTGTATCTCCAGGAAAAGACCATGGCCCAGAATTGGGATTCAATGAAAAAAGCTGCAAGGCTACCGATTGATCTTTGCCCCCATTGTGACCCCATTGTCAATATCGCGCAAGCGGCCTAATCCTGCGGCAGAACGAACCTTATTGGGATAAGATACCTCGATTCAACAGCTTTTCCATTCTTGATAGCCGGCATGAATCGGGTCTTTTTCACCGCATCCAGAGCGGCGCTGTCCAGGGAAGCAAAGCCAGAGGAGACCGTGATCCGCTCGGCTACGACTATACCTTTTGCATCTATATCGGCCTCGACTTTCGCGAGGCCATGCTGCCCGAGCCTTCTCGCGATGGCGGGGTAGGGTGCGACGATTGGCTCAATCGGGACAGGGTCGATGTCCGCCATGACCTCCCCTGCGGGTCCGGAAGCCCCCAAGCCGCCGGCGCTGCCGCCGGAACCGGTCCCCCCCTGACCTGCATCTCCACTGCCTTCTCCGCCCGGCCCTCCGTTTCCCGCCGAAGCGGCTGCGCCCGGCGGCACGCCCCGCGCCGCGGGCGCATCCTGCGGAGTCTGTGACGGGGGAGATGGGGCGGTGATGGTGGAGGGAGAGGATGGAGGAGTCGGAGTGGGGGGAGCGGGGGGCAGCGTCGGCTTTTGCGGTGACGGCGCTCGTACCCGCGCGGGCTGGGGAGGCCGCGGGCCAGGGGCGCTTCTATTCCCCGGGCCGCTGCCTTCTCCTCGGGAGCTCCCCCCAATCAGCTCCACATCAACGGGAGTGATCCCCGGCCGGACGACAACAAGGTTGCCGCGTGCGACAAGCCACGCGAACACCAGGAAGAGAAGGGCGTGTGCCGCGATGGCCAGCACAACCGAGGGAAATAGGTTGTCGCCCTTCTCTTTCATGTCTCCCTACAGTTTCAGCTGCATCCCGGTCACGACAGAGAACGGGGGCATGGGGTAGCCGGGATCAGAGGGGCCGAAGCCTGCCTCAGTGTAATACGTGACGTTCAATATGTTCAGGAGCTTCACTGAGAACGACATGCTGTCGGTCACCGCGAGGGCATACTCCGCGTTCAGAACAAAGTAGCCGGGAAGGACCCATGAGGGGCTGGTGACGGGGTTGACGAACTTCTCACTCACGTATCGCATCTCGATTCTCGCGGTATTGATCGAATCCTGGTATCTGGCGGCAATGCTGAGATTGTGGGTGGGGACGTACGGAACCCTCAAATCATCGGAAAGCCCGTAGCTCTGTCCGAGGTATGCCAGGAGCAGGCTGTAAATGAAAGTATAACTCACTTCCACGGACACACCCTGGATCACGGCAGCCTTCACGCTGATTTCAGCGCCGGGAAGAAGGGATTCCTGAATGTTCACAGGAGTCTCGATGTAGACGGTGGGTTGGCCCGCTGAGCTGGCGTAGTTGCCCCAGCCGATCTGGTTGAAAAGCAGCCGCGTGAAGAACGACATCTCGAACGACAGCTGTTTTCCCGCGTACGCCGCCCCTATCTCGCCGCTGTACGATGTTTCCGGCTGCAGGTTCGGATTGCCGTACGAGTAGTACGAGTTGCTGTAGATATCCGTGCCGTCGAACGAATACCAGTACAGGTCCTCGAAAGTCGGCACCCTGTATGCGCTGCCGAATGATGCCTTGAGCGAGGTCAGGTCCGACAGGAGAAGCACGGTCCCGACCTGCCAGGAAAGGTAGCCGGGGAAGTCCGAGTAGTAGTCGTATCGGACAGACGGCGTGACGGTGAGTGATTCCAGCGGAGAGAACGGGAGGGACACGAATCCAGCCAGCGTCAGCCGATCCCTCTGTGTGGAAAGGTTCGTGCTGTTCACCGTTTCATAGGAACCGTCGCCTCCATAGACCGCGGATGCGATATCCGAGAATGCGAACTTCTGCGTGAGATCGAGGTTCACGGTATTGCCCGTGTGGATGCTCGTGAACGCGAACAACCCGGGATTCTGGAGAGTCTCGTTGGCGTATCGATATGATCCTTTCAGATCCAGGGAAAGCCTGTCGCTGAAGAAGCTGCTCGTTCCATAGGAGAATGACCCGTCCGCGGTGGTGTCCTCCTGGGACTCCTGGCTGCTCGCCCCGACCAGGGAGCCCGGCACTCCGATGAGGGAATGATCGAAGGAGCCTTTTCCGGAAAGCGAGCCTCCGAGGAACGGCACCTGGAGACCCGCATAGGCGCTCTGCGCCATGTCCTGGGCGTTGTTTCTCTGCCTCCAGTCACCGAGGTTCGCCGTGTCATCCCACAGGAAGGCGTTCATCGCGCGTGTAAAGGAGCCGCCGCCGGTCAATCCGACATCCCCCAGCTTGCCCGCAAGTGAGAGGTTCACGTTCTGGTTGTCCAGCAGGCTCAGGGCGGAGGCGGGAACCGAATACGTCCCCGTTTCCGTCACCGCGGTTCCTGCATGCGGTACGTAGCTGCCATTTTCGAGGCTGAGAGAAATGCTTGGCGCGTCGGCCTTTTTCGTAATGACATCGATCACCCCGCCCACGGCGCCGGTGCCCCACAGGGCGCTCACGCCTCCGCGGATTATCTCGATGTGGTCGATGCTGGCCACCGGGATCCGTGACAGGTCAACGGATCCGTCAAAGCTCGAGTTCAGCCGGATGCCGTCAACAAGGACAAGGACCTGCGATGAGGTGGAGCCTCGAATGCTCACCGTCTTGGTCTGCCCCTGCGGGCCGTAATCGTTGACAACCACTCCGCTTTGCGCCGCGAGGACAGCCGACAGGTCGGCAGCCCCCGATTCCCTGATGTCCTGCTGCGTGACGACCGTCGCGAAGCTCGGTGAATTGAGAATGTCGGTTGGTATCCGCGTGGCCGAAATGACCACCTCCGGCAGCTCGGGCAGGTCTTCGGCCCACACGCGAGCGCTCAGGAGGGCGAGTGCACAGAGCGCAATCCTTCTGTCCATGGGGACTCCCCGGCCGTTCTCTCCGGGCCTTCAAGCTGAATCCTGACAGGATGTGAAAGGTGTGGTGATGGAAGCTCAAAACCAGGCGCCATGAAACCCTTTCCTCGAAGGCACTCGGGTTCCCGGGATCGTCTCCTGGCTCTCGGATCGTCTTACTCGCAGCGCCTTCTCACCTTTCCCTGGAAAAAGGTGATGACTGTCAGAACGTCACCGTTCCTGCTGCTTTCATCCCCGATTACAGTGGCGGGACCGCTGCGGATTTCCACCGCATTCCGTTGTCCCTGGAACGAACAGCGCGCGTTCTTCATACGTCAATTGCGCCTTCCCGTCAAGGCCGGCTATGATTGCAGGGGGAAAGGAAGGACCCATGGCGGAAAAGCAGAAATATTCCATCAACCTGGAAGCCAGGTTCGGCCCCCTGGAGCTGATCGATGTCCGCGGGCTCGTGACGGAGTGCAAGGAAGAGTGGTTCAACCAGACCCTCTGCCGCGTGAACGAGAGCGTCGCCCGGCTGGGGATCCTGCACGGTGAGTTTCACTGGCACAAGCACGACGCGGAAGACGAGTTTTTCTTCGTGCTCGAGGGCCGGCTCCTGATAGACCTGGAGGGACGCGTGGTCACGCTGGAGCCCCACCAGGGATTCATGGTCCCCCGCACCGTGCTCCACAGGACGCGGGCGCCCCAGCGCACGGTTGTCCTGATGGTGGAGAAGAGCTCGGTCAAGCCCACCGGTGATTGAGCCCGCCGGTGATTGAGGCAGTCATGGGTGCCGCGGAGCGCTTCAGCGTCTCGGGGTCCCGGCTCGTGGATCAGCGCGGCCGCACGCTCATGCTCCGTGGCGCGAATGTCGGCGGTTCGAGCAAGGTCCCCCGAACCCCCAACGGCGCAACGCACATCCGTGAAGGATTCCTGGACCACCGCCTCGTCTCTTTCGCGGGAAGACCGTTCCCGCTGGGGGAGGCAGACGAGCACTTCGCGCGGCTTCGGGAATGGGGAATGACTTTCCTCCGCCTGGTGGTCACCTGGGAGGCCGTGGAGCATGCCGGCCCGGGCATCTATGACGAGGAGTACCTCCAGTACCTGCGAGCCGTGATCATGAAAGCGAACCACCACGGCATTTCCCTCCTGATCGATCCCCACCAGGACGTGTGGAGCAGGTGGTGCGGCGGAGACGGGGCGCCCGGCTGGACGCTGGAAGCGGCTGGTTTCGACCTTGCCAGGCTGGATGAGACCGGAGCGGCCGTCACGCACCAGGCAGTCGGCGACCCGCTGCCTCCCATGATCTGGCCGACAAACAGCGGCAAGCTCGCTGCCGCGACAATGTTCACGCTGTTCTTCGGCGGAAACGATTTCGCGCCCCGCGCCACGGTGGACGGGGAACCGATCCAGGAATACCTGCAGCGTCACTACATAAGCGCCATCTGCCGGGCGGCAGCGCTCCTGCGGGACCTGCCCAACGTGGCAGGATATGGCACCATGAACGAGCCGCTCCCCGGCTACATCGGGTGGGAGGACCTGAACGCCGCGGGAGGAATAGTCACGCTCGGCAGATGTCCCACGGCCTTCCAGGGCATGCTCCTGGGAGACGGCATTCCCCAGGAAGTCGGCGTCTGGAAGATGGGGTTTGCGCGCATCAATCGCGTCGGGACGGAGACTGCGAATCCCGAGCACGCACGCGCCTGGAGACCCGGCCATGACTGCGTGTGGCGCCAGAACGGAGTGTGGGGCCTGGATGGGGCCGGCAAGCCCGCTCTGCTGCGGCCGGACCACTTCACGCGAGTGAGGGCGGCACGGGTCGACTTCACCAACGACTATTACCGCCCTTTTGCGCGGCGTTTTGCCCGCGCCGTCCGCGAGGTGGACCCGCGCGCCCTCGTTTTCATCGAGGCGGAGGCCAACCGCCAGCCGCCGAGCTGGTCGGCGGAGGACGGAGGGAACGTCGTCTTTGCCCCGCATTGGTACGATGACATCCTCCTGGCCAGGAAGCATCTCACCTCCTGGATGGCAGTGGATTCCTCGGTCATGAAGGTCGTCCTCGGCAGGAAGGCGGTCCGCCGGTCCTTGCGCAACCAGTTGGCAAGGCTTGCGCGCGCGGCGCGGGAGAAGGCAGGAGGCATTCCGACCCTGCTTGCAGAGTTCGGGGTGCCGTTTGACCTGGACGGCGGCCGGGCTTACCGGACGGGAAACTTCAGCGCCCAGGAGAAAGCGCTCCAGCGAAGCTTCGCCGCCATCGAGGAGAACCTGCTCAGCTGCGCCATCTGGAACTACGACTCGGAGAACACGAACGCGCGCGGGGACCAGTGGAACGGTGAGGACCTGTCGATCTTCAGCACGGACCAGCGCGGGGATGCCGGAGACATCAATTGCGGAGGCCGGGGACTGCGCGCGTTCGTGCGGCCCTACCCGCGCGCCACGGCGGGGGAGGCGCTCCGCATGCGCTTCGACATGCATCGGCGCGCCTTCGAGCTCGTCTTCCGCCACGACCCCCGCGCGAGCGCGCCCACGGAGATCTTTGTTCCCCGGCTCCAGTACCCCGGCGGCTACACGGTGGCTGTGAGCGATGGCACGTTCGCGCGCAGGCCGGAGAGCCAGGTCCTGGAGTACCGGCATGGGACGGGGCAGGCGGAGCACTGGGTGCGCCTTGCGCCGGAGAAAGGGTGACACGATGAAAACGATTGGCCTCATTGGCGGCATGAGCTGGGAGTCCTCGATCGAGTACTACCGGATCATCAACCAGGAAGTCAGGAACAGGCTCGGCAAGCTTCACTCTGCTCAAAGTCTCATGTACTCGGTGGATTTCGCGCCCATGGAGAGACTGCAGCGCGAGGGGAAGTGGGACGAGGCGACACGGTGCATGATCGATGCCGCGCTGCGGCTGGAGAATGGCGGAGCGGACTTTGTCGTCATCTGCACAAACACGATGCACAGGATGGCGGATGAGGTGCAGGCAGCCATCCGAATACCGCTCCTGCACGTGGTGGATGCAACCGCGGGTGTCGTGAAGCAGCGCGGCCTGACATCAGTGGGCCTGCTTGGCACGCGCTTCACGATGGAGGAAGACTTCTACCGAGGCCGGCTGGAAAGGAAGCACGGGTTGGAAGTCCATGTCCCCGAGGCCGCTGATCGCGAGCTGGTTCACCGCGTGATCTACGAGGAGCTTGTGGCGGGAGAGCTGAAGCGGGAATCAAAAGAGGCGTTCTTGTCGATCATCCATCGCCTGGTCCGCGCGGGGGCCCGGGGGATCATCCTGGGATGCACGGAGATCGGCCTCCTTGTGAAGGATGAAGACTGCACGGTGCCTCTGTTCGATACCACGCGGATTCACGCGCTTGCGGCAGTGGAGCAGGCGCTTTCCTGAAAGCTCTCAGGTCATTCTCAGGGACGGCTCGGGCCGGGACGGGTGGAAAGCGGCCTCTTGCAGAAGCCTCACGGTGATTCCGTTCCCTGAAACCGCCCTGGCAACTGCCTCCCGCACCGTGGACTGAAGCGCTTCCGCGCCACCCTCTGTCCTCGCGTTGATCGTGACACCCAGGACCGTGCCGTCAATAGCATGAACCTCGGCCGGTTCAGCAGGGTCCTGCATGATGCTGAGCTTGAAGGAGCCGCCGGCGTGCCGGACGTGGATCTTCAGGTGGCCCACCGGGCGGCCCGCTCCGTGGACGGCAACGCGAAGCTCGTGGATCAGCCGCTGCACGACCTCCTGTCCTTTGTCCGAGGGGAGATCGATTGCCAGGGAAGCGTCGTACCAGGCAAGGCCCATCTCTCCATGGGCGTACCTGTCGTAGTCGACCCGGATTGCCCTGTGCTCCGACCCGCCATCGTTCTTCTCCAGCGTGTCTATCCACGTCAGCAGGTTTCCCGAGTCCAGAGAGCTTTGGAGAAGGAGCGTCTTGTCCGGGTAGCGCTCCTTCCCTTTCTGCAGTATCTCCTGTGCCGCGTCGGTCGGCAGGAGATCCGCCTTGTTCAGAACGAGGATTTCGGCTTCCTCGATCTGCGTGTCGAAGATGTATTGCACATCTTCGCTGAACGGCAGGGGCCGATTGAAAAGGCGCTGTCTGAGGAGACGAATGTCGGTGAAGACACTCAGCCGTCCGATCCGTCTCTGCGCCAGATTTGAAGCCACGAGCGGCTTGAGCACCGTGGCCACCAGGTCCGTGCAGCTGCCCACGGGCTCGGCAAACACGACACGGGGACCCGTGGCCCGCTCCAGCTGCTCGATCATTCCCTGGAGCGCGGGAAAGTTGCAGCAAAAGCAGCCGCCCGTGACCTCGGATGCGGGGATGCCCGCGGCCCGAATGAGCTCCGTGTCGACAAGGGAGCCCCCCTGGTCGTTTGTGACGACTCCCACGGAGACTCCCTTGCCCCTCAGGAGCGCGGAGGCCCCGAGGATTGCGGTGGTTTTGCCGCTTCCCAGGAAGCCGCCGACCAGGTGTATCTCCACTACAGTGACTCCCGCATCACGAGCTCCGCTTCGATAAGACGCGCGGGGCATGATTCGGCCTCCCCTTTCATGAGGAGCTTGAGGACGTCGAAGGCTTCCCGCGCAATCCTGTCCGTCGGATATGCGATGGTGGTCAGGGCCGGCTGGATGTATTTCAGGATGTCGATGTCATCAAATCCGACCAGGCCGATGTCACCAGGCACGCGCATGCCCCACGTGGAAAGGAGCCGCAGGCATTCCAGGGCATAGATGTCGCTGGAGCACATGATTGCAGTGCGCCGCCCGCCGTCCTTCACCATCTCAGCCAGGGCCTGGCCGAAGTGCTTGTCGCGGATGACCATGGGCTCCAGGGACAGCTCCCGGGTTCCCTCGCGAAAGCCCTCGTAGCGCTCCTCCACCTCATAGATGTTCTCTTTTCCCCCGTAGGAAAGGGGCGGGCTCACGTAAACCACCCTCCGGTAGCCCTTCTGCGAGACCACCGCGAGCATGCTGCGGATGGCCTGCCTGTCCTTGAGCCCGACGAAGGGAATGGTCTGGGAGATCCTGTTCCCGATTGCGACCACCGGGACCGGCAGGCTCTTCACGAACCGATTGAACTCGTTCCCCTTGTTCGTCGGCACGATGAGCGCGCCGTCCACATTCTGGCTGGCCAGGTGCTCCAGGCATTCGCGTTCCTGGGACAGGTCATGGTGGGAAAGCGTCAGGTAGACGAAATACCCCGATTCCCGGGCCGCTTTCTCGATGGCGTTCACCAGCTGGGCGAAGAAGCGGTTGTCCAGATCATAGACCACCACCCCGACGGTGGAGGTCCGCCCGGTCTTGAGACTGCGGGCAACGAGGTGGGGGCGGTACCCCAGCTCCCGGCCGGCGCGCAGGATGCGTTCTTTCGTCTGCGGGTTGATTCCGGCCCGGCCGTTGAGCGCCCTGTCCACGGTGCCGATGGAGACTCCGCAGATCCTGGCAAGCTCCTTGGAAGTGATCCTCACGTGAGCGTCCCGTCGTTGACTGTAATCCCGTCCAGGCTGCCCTCCATGACCTCCACGTCCCAGCTCCGTGCGCCTGTTCGGGCGTCAACGCGCTGTCGATACACTCCCCATGCGGTTCCCGTGCTGAAGAAGCAGGAGAAGTCTTCCGGGTTGACGACGGGCTCGAACGAGATCCTCCTGCTGGTCAGGTCGTATCGGTAGCCAGAGAGAGCCAGCAGGAGGCCCCAGCTGGACAGGGAGCGCACGTAGTGGTGGCCGCACTCGACTTCATTCCAGGGATTGCGCTTGACCCCGTCATGGCGATCCCGGACCGCTTTCACGATTTCCAGCCCCTCGTCCACCATGCCTTCATAGATCAGGTGCGTGGCCACCTGGTACTCGATGCCCGTCCATACCTCGTCGCAGTAGACGAACGGCAGGCGCGGCCTGCCCCCATGGGGCCACGTGCACAAGAGAAGCCCCGCCTCACCATCCAGGACGTAGGTCCGCTGCGCGTTCGCGTTTCCCCGAAGGTCCCTCCTGAAGTTGTGGCGATAGACCGACTGCATTGCCGCCCTGACATGGTTCTTCGGGAGCACGTACCCCAGCCCGGCGGCGTGCGCGAGGCATTGGCCGAGGAGCTGGTCAGAGAGGCAGCCCGTCCCGTACTGGTATCTGTACGCGTCCACGTTTGCCAGGTCCTGGACATAGTATTCGCCGTTCCAAAGGAGGGAATCCATGCGGACGCTTCCCTCCTTCAGCGCCTTCTGATAGCGCGTGCTGCGAGCCGCGTCCCCCATTGCCGTGGCCATCTCCGCCCCCGCTTTCAGAGCCGCATAGAAGATCGAGCCGATCAGCGAATTGGGGCCGTAGAACTCGATGTCATACGTGTTGTGCTGCTCGCTGTCCAGGACAGAATCCCCGTCCGTGTCCCAGAAGTCGAATGCGAAGTCCAGCGCGCGCGCCGCCTTCTCCCAGACCGAGCGCAGGAACTCCGTGTCCCCGCTCAGCTTCCAGTCACGGTACAGCCGCACCACGGCGCCGAGCTGACCATCCGCGGCGGGAAGCATCTCCCATTTGGGCAGGCCAAGGATGCTCCGGGCGCGGAAGGCCATCCTGCCGTCATCATCTGTTTCCCCACTGAACTCCACCCGCCGCATGGTGCGTTCCAGCTCAGGGAAGAGGAACGCAAGGGTCTGCGCATAGTTCCAGACGTGCGTGCAGCTGCCCTCGCAGCAGCCGTCCGTGTCGTGGCATCCCTCCCACGAGACGAAGGTTCCATCAGGGAGGCGGAAGCAGGTGGGGCTGCGGATGACGGTGATGTTGCTGGCCAGCGCATCGATGACCGGAGCGGGGAGCGTGCTGCCGAAAAGCGCTCCCCGGAAAAGGCGCGAGCTCTTTTCCAGCCTTTCCCGATGCTCCGCCAGGTACCGGGCCGCGGCCCAGGCGTCAGGAAACCGGGTGGCATAGTAGTTCTGCATGACCGGCTGCGCGCCGGTGACCCTCTGCCAGCCCTTGAGCCTGTTGGGAAAATGCCATGCAAGGAGAAACTCGAAGTGCTTTTCTTCCCCCGGCGCAAGGGCCTGCGACACGCAGAGGCTTCCCACCAGGGGCCGGTCTTCCTGGTAGCGAATCCTGCTGCCCGGGGTCCGCAGAGACGGAGCCGCGGAGAGAGAGCCGTCCGCGGAAAAATCGTCCCACAGCTCCTGGACGCCGTCGAACCAGCCGCCTTCAAGCCAGGTGGCCTTGCTCGTCACGGCGGCATTGGTGGTGGCAAGCGCCATGGTGCCATGATCCAGGGAGTCAGCGGAAAGGCCTGAAGATGAATAGAAGAGACCACGGATGCCGCCCTGCTCGCGGAAGGCGTTCTTTCCTCCCGGGTGCACCAGCAGGTTTTTGAAGGCGTCAAAGCCTTTGAACCCGACGACGTTCGGAAGGGATCCCATGATGGATACGGAGACGCGGCGGTCTGACGCATTCTTCACTTTGTACGATAGAAATGCTCCTGGTATCCCCGAATCGTCCGCGTTCAAGGGAATGAACGGGGTGAAGGCTTCCAGGGAAACAGACACGGGAAGATCCGGATCGTGAAGGTCCACGGAGACAAACGGGTATTCTCCCGTCAGCTCAGAAGAAGCCATGTGCGGGAGGCCGGCAA
>Ga0209415_10018992_pt1 | contig 10810 bp, 14 predicted proteins | sample PeaSoiSIISIP2007_FD_187696 | JGI IMG/M metagenome (GOLD analysis project Ga0209415, IMG submission 187696) | Peat soil microbial communities from Weissenstadt, Germany - SII-SIP-2007 (SPAdes) (version 2) | ecosystem: Environmental > Terrestrial > Soil > Wetlands > Peat | place: Germany... | reverse complement strand
ACAGTTGTAAGATAAAGGTATGGCCAGAGGTTGGGAAAGTAAGTCGGTCGAGGCGCAGATCGACGCGGCCGAGGCTCCCCGTAGCGCCGTTCTTGATAATGCACCATCTCCTGAAACGCTAGAATTAATCCGCAAGAAGGAGACGATCCTTCTCTCCCGTACCAGAGTGGTGCGGGAATTGAAGACCGTGCAGAATCCGCGCTATAAGGTCGTATTGACCAAAGCCTTGGCGGATCTGGACGCTCAACTGTCAACCTTCGCTGCAGTTTAGCGAGAAACCGCCGTGTCCCTCTTTACGGAGCCCTGGTGAAGAGGGATACGGCCTTGGATTTTCCGGCATCCCGATTGCGAGGATATCGGTCTGTGTACCGTGCCACTCTCGGTGTCGCCGCGCTGCTGTTGCTGAATCCGGCGCTTCAGGGCTATTCCGTACTAACCCACGAAGCCATCATCGACAGCGCGTGGATCGGCTCGATCAGGCCGCTGCTGGTGGCGAGATTTCCGGACGCCACGCCGCGCTCCCTGGTGGATGCACATGGTTACGCTTACGCGGGATGCATACTCCAGGACATGGGCTACTACCCGTTTGGCAGCCGATTCTTCAGCGACCTGGTGCACTACGTCCGCAGCGGGGATTTCGTAGTCAACCTGATTCGCGAGTCGCAGGACCTGAACGAGTACGCATTTGCGCTGGGAGCGTTAGCCCACTATGCGGCCGACACCCAGGGGCATTCCATCGCGGTGAACCCTTCGGTGGCGATGGAATATCCCAAGCTGAAACGGAAGTATGGGCGCGTCGTCACCTATGAGGACGATCCCACCGCGCACCTCCGGGTGGAATTCTCCTTCGACGTGCTGCAGGTGGCGCGCGGCAATTACGCGCCGCAGTCGTACCACGACTTCATCGGCTTCCAGGTGGCCAAAGGGGCTCTGGGCCGGGCCTTTCGCGACACGTACAGCCTGGATTTGACGGACGTCTTCGGCGACCTGGACCTGGCCCTGGGCACATATCGGCGCGCCGTCGGCGTGGTGATTCCCGAGCTGACCAGGGCGGCCTGGCGCATCAAGAAGGACGAGCTTGCGTCGGCGGCGCCCGGCATCACGCGCCGCAAGTTTGTGTACAACATCTCAAGGGCGAGCTATCGGAAATACTGGAAGGAACGCTGGCAGGAGCCGGGGATCGGCACACGCATACTGGCCTTTCTCATAGAGATTCTGCCCAAGGTGGGTCCGTTGAAGGCGCTGGCGTTTAAGGCTCCCACGGCGCAGTCCGAAAGGCTCTTCGAAGCCAGCTTCGACAAAACGCTGGACCTCTACCGAGGCTTCCTGAAGGAAGCGGACCTCACGCAGCTCCAACTGCCGGATCGCAACTTCGATACGGGAGAAGCGACCCGCCCCACCGAGTACCGGATGGCCGACGACTGCTATGCCAAGCTTGCCGTCAAGCTCGCGGAGCGCGACCCGGCAACCGTGGATGCGAAACTGCGCGAGAACATCCTGGGGTTTTATGGCAACCTGGAACTCCCGTTTGCGACTAAGAAGGATGCGAAACAGTGGCAGCAGACGCTGGCCGCGCTGGACAAATTGAAGGCGGCCGGGGCGGTGGCGAGTCCGGTGCGGTAGAATCGGGTTTCCAACCCGTTCCGATGTTCTCCTATTCCGAAAACGACTTGTACTGCGAGCAGGTGCCGCTCGCGGACCTTGCCCACCACGTGGGTACGCCGGCCTATGTGTACTCGCGCCAGGCGATCCTCGACAACTATCGCGCGTATGACGAAGCCTTCGGCGATCTGCCGCATTCCGTCTGCTACTCGGTGAAGTCGAATTCGTCGCTGGCGGTGCTGGCGCTGTTGGCCAAAGCGGGCGCGGGCTTCGACATCGTCTCCGGCGGCGAGTTGTTCCGCGTGATGCAGGCGGGCGGCGATGCCTCGAAGGTAGTTTTTTCCGGCGTGGGCAAGACTGCGGCCGAAGTGGAATTCGCGCTGCAGACCGGCATTCACAGCTTCAATTGCGAGTCCGAGGGCGAACTGGCGCTGATCGATGCCATGGCGGCGCGCCGCGGAGTGAAGGCCGGGTTTGCCATACGGGTGAACCCCGACGTGGATGCCTCCACGCATCCGTACATCTCCACGGGGCTCAGCCGGCACAAGTTCGGCATTGCCCTCTCCGAAGCCGCGGCGGTCTATCACCGCGCGCGCTCGTTCCGCCATCTCTCGGCCGAGGGCGTGAGCTGCCACATCGGCTCGCAGATGCTGGATCCCAGTCCCATTCTGGAAGCCGTGGAGAAGGTGCTGGCGCTGGCTGCCGAGTTGCGCGCCGAGGGCCACCCGGTCCGCCATCTCGACCTGGGGGGCGGGCTGGGCATTGCCTACCACGCGGACGAGAAGGCGCCGCTGATTCGCCCCTTCATCGAGAGCCTGCACAGCCGCCTGCGATCGAGCGGCCTGTGCGTCATGTTGGAGCCGGGCCGCTCGATCGTGGGCCCCGCGGGCGTGCTGCTGACTCGGGTGCTCTACCGCAAGAAGAACGGCAAAAAGGAATTTGTGGTGGTGGATGCGGCCATGAACGACCTGATCCGGCCCTCGCTCTATCACGCGCACCACGAGATCATTCCGCTGCGCCGCAATTCGCTGCCGCCGGTGACCGCGGACGTGGTGGGCCCGGTGTGCGAGACCGGCGATTTCCTGGCGCGCGACCGGCACATGGCCAACGCGATGCCCGGCGATTTCCTGGCGGTGTGTGCGGCGGGGGCGTACGGTTTCGTGCAGTCGTCGAACTACAACTCGCGTCCCCGCGCGCCCGAGGTGCTGGTGGAAGGCGGCAGCTACCGCGTGATCCGCCCGCGCGAAAGCTACCAGGACCTGGTGCGCGGGGAGACGGTGTAGAACTCTTCGCGCCAGCCACAGGTATACTGGAAGCGACGATGACCATCACTGTCGAGATTCCGGACGAGTTCGCCAGCCGGATGGTGCCTGAAGGCCAGGAGCCCGCTCGAAAGGCTCTCGAGGATATGGCGGTGGAAGCCTATCGTGCGCACCGGTTAACGGGCGCGCAGCTTCGGCGGCTGCTCGGTATCTCCTCGCGCTACGAGCTGGATGGATTCCTCAAGGAGCGGGGAGTATGGCTGGAATACACGGTGGAGGACTTCCGGCGGGAGGGCGAAATTACCGCACCGTTGATGGCACGGCGGCGGGAGGAACTCGAGGCGCGACCCGAAGGAACCCGCGACGAGCGTGAATGATCGTCGTTGCCGATACAACTCCCTTGCGGTACCTGATCGTGATCGAGCTTGACCATTTACTGCCGGCGCTGTACAAACGGGTTTTGATCCCACCCGCTGTCGTCGGCGAGCTGAGCCAGCCGAGCACACCCGGCGCCGTGCGCGCCTGGATGGGCAAGCGTCCGGACTGGCTGGAAATTCGAGAGACGATCCGAACGTTCGGCCCAGACGTGGATCTGGACAAAGGCGAGCAAGAAGCGATTGCTCTCGCAATCGACGTCGCGGCCGACCTCCTGCTCGTAGACGACTGGGACGCTCGCCAGGAAGCCGAACGACGTCGTCTGCGAGCGGTGGGTACCTTGCGTGTGCTGGCGGATGGTGCCTTGGGCTGGCGAATTTGGAGGATTCGTTCGAGCGTCTGCGGCGAACCAACTTCCGGGCGAGCTCAAAGCTGCTGGAGTCCTTGCTCGAGGAACAACGGCGAGACCAGGGGAGATAGGCGCCGCGGTCTCTCACTGGACCGGCACATGATTGGCGCGCCGCTGCCTGGCCGCGCAAATCAGCCTGCCGGCGATGACCACCCCGACTGCCAGAATCCCCTCGGTGATATAGAGCCAAGTGTCCGAGGGATGGAGCATGCGCACGACAAGGGGGTCGGTCAGGATCATCGCGCCGCCCACTTTGCCGAGGATGGCGGCGCCCAGGTAGATCAGGATCGGATAGCGGTTCATCAGGTCGGCGAGAAGATTGCTCGAGAAAACCACGAACGGAATACTGACGCCCAAGCCGAATATGATGAGACCCAGGTGGCCCTCGGAAGTAGCCGCGATGGCCAGGATGTTGTCGATCGACATGGTCAGGTCCGCTACCACGATGTACCAGATCGCCTGGTAGAAACGTTTGGGAGCAGGCGCCGAATCGGGCGGCTCGCTGGCGTCCACCAGCACCTTCAGTGCGATCCAAAGGATGAACAAGCCGCCAACCATCTTTACGTACTCGATGGTGAGCAGCCGCGTGGTTAAGAAGGTGAGCGCAACGCGCAGGATCACCGCCACCGCCGCGCCGCCGGCACTGCCGATGCGCCGCTCGCGCCGCGGCAGCGAACGCACCGCCATGGCGATGACCAGGGCGTTGTCGCCGGCCAGCGTCAGGTCGAGGAAAATGAGGGTGAGGCCGCTCAGCAGGAAGTGCATGGAACCTTGGTCTTAAGGCGGTGTCCCGCCGGGGCCGTTAGGGGGTGTCCGGCCCGCCCCACCCATGCCTTCGTGCGGCGGAAATAGCTCTGCGCCGTGCGCACGTCCTTGAGGATTTGCGTCTTCAACGCTTCCGGCGTTTCGAACCTGCGCTCATCGCGCAGGCGCCTTAGAAACTCCACGCGAATGCGCAGCGGCGCATCGCCTTCCAGCGGATCGAGCAGAAAGGTCTCGATGGAGAGTTGGTCGCTTTGGCCGAAGGTCGGCCGGTACCCGACGTTGGTGATGGAGCTCCACTGGCGGCCGCCGGCCAGGTCGTCCGTGCGCGTCACGTAAACGCCGCGCGCGGGAATCAGCTCGGCAGCGGTTTCGAGATTCAGCGTCGGCACGGTCTGCTTCGAGCCCACGCCGCGGCCGCTGACCACGTCGCCTTCGAGCGCGTAGGGATGCTGCAGGAGGCGCGCCGCCAGCGAGACCCGTCCCGCGGCGATCGTCTCGCGAATGCCGCTGCTCGATACCACGCGGCCGCGGCACGTCACCGCCGGCACGATCACCGTTTCGAATCCCAGCCGTTGTCCCAATTCCGTAAGCACCCGGATGTTGCCCGCCTGGCGGTGGCCGAAGCGGAAATTATCGCCGACCAGCACCGCGCGCGCGCCCAGGCGTTCGACCAGAAGATGCCGCACGAACTCTTCCGGGGAAAGCAGCGCCAGCTCGCCGGTGAACGGCAGAATCAGCACCTGCTCGATGCCTTCCTCCTCCATCAGCTCGGCGCGGCGGCTGGGAGAGGTCATCAAACGCGGCGCGCGTTCGGGCGCCACGATGCGCGTGGGATGCGGATCGAAGGTCAGGACGGAAGCCTTCCAGTCGCGCTCGGCGGCCAGTTCGCGAAGCCGCCGCAGGATGCGCCGGTGGCCGAAATGCACGCCGTCGAAGTTGCCGATGGTGAGGGCGCTGGGACCGAAGTCCGCGGGCGCCTCGGCGAGGCTGCGATAGATCTTCATGGCAGCAGGATCTCGAGGCCGTCGTACGCCAGCCGGATGTTGGGCGGCAGCAGGGATTCCGCGCGCTCGTGCGCCAGGTCGTGACAGATGTGCGTGAAGAAGGCCCGGCGGACGGCCAGTTTCCCGGCGGTCTTGACGGATGTGTCCACCGTGGAATGGGTGGGATGCGGCTTGTAGCGCAGCGCGTCGAGGAACAGCACGTCGAGCGAGCGCAACTGTTCCATGGAGGATTCCGGGATGTCGCTGTGGTCGGTGAGGTAGGCCGCGGCGCCGAAGCGAAAGCCGTAGATCGTCTGGCGGCCGTGCACCACGGGAACAGGCAGAAACTCCAGGCCGAACAGATCGACGGGAGTGCCGTCGATGAGGCGCGCCTCCAGTTGCGGCACGCTCGACTCCTTTTTGGCGCCGTCGAAAATGTACGGGAAGCAGCGCTGGATGGCCGCCATGGTGTCGGGCGATGCGTAGATGGGGATGTGGCCCTGCCGGCGGAAACTGAATGGGCGCAGATCGTCGAGCCCCATCATGTGGTCGGCATGCGAGTGCGTAAAGAGCACCGCGTCGACGCGATCGATTTTGGCGCGCAGGGCCTGGGTGCGGAAATCGGGCGTGGTGTCGATCAGAACGTTGTGGCCTTCATAGCTCACCAGAATGGAGGGGCGCAGGCGGTTGTCGCGCGGGTCGCTGGAGGTGCAGACGCTGCAGTGGCAGCCGACGGTGGGGACGCCCACACTGGTCCCCGAGCCGAGCACCGTGATCTTGATCGGGGGCGACGGCATTCAGGCTTTCTGAGATGCCGCCTTGCCGACCTCTTCGGAGACCTGCACGAAACGGAACCGCAATTCGGTGAGGGAGTTTTCCAGAAAGCGCTGCTCTTCCAACTGGAGGTTGCCCCTGGTCTTCTCCAGCAGGACCGCCATCAGGTCGATGCTGTGGCGCGCCATGAGGAGGTCCGGCTCGGGCTTCTGCTCCTCGTCGAAGCGCATGAGGCCGAGCTGCATCTCGGCCTGGGCGCGCAGGGAGAGCACGATAAAGGTGAAGGACGCCGGCGGCAACGGCATCCGGGCGTCTTCCGTTGGTTCGGAGTTCTGTGCTTCGTCGCTCATCAATCCATATTTTACCTCGTGGGGCGGCCCCCCCTGGGGGGTGCCCTCTGGGCCCGCCGACCCCCCGGTCGGCCTGTGTTTCTTGACAATTCCGCAGCGTCTGTGAATCTTGGTGGGGCGGACCCCCTGGGGGGTGCCCTCTGGGCCCGCCGACCCCCCCCGGTCGGCCTGTGTTTCTTGAGAATTCCGCAGCGTCTGTGAATCTTGGTGGGGCGGACCCCCTGGGGGGTGCCCTCTGGGCCCGCCGACCCCCCCGGTCGGCCTGTGTTTCTTGAGAATTCCGCAGCGTCTGTGAATCTTGGTGGGGCGGACCCCCCGGTCCGCGGCCGACCCCCCGGTCGGCCTGTGTTTCCTTGAGAATTCCGCAGCGTCTGTGAATCTTGGTGGGGCGGACCCCCCGGGTCCGCGGCCGACCCCCCGGTCGGCCTGTGTTTCTTGAGAATTCCGCAGCGTTTTCGGAACTATTCCATCGTGACGTTTTACCACCGCCGCCTTCCGCACTTCCACGAGCCAGAACGTCCCATCTTCCTCACGTGGCGTCTGCACGGCAGCCTGCCGGCCAATCGCTTCTTCCCCGAGACCTCAGTCAGCTCCGGACAGGCATTCGCGGCAATGGACCGGTTGCTGGACGAGGCCTCCACCGGTCCGTTCTTTCTTCGTCAACCGGCCATCGCCGGAATGATCGTAGAAGCGATCCAATACAACGCCAACACGCTCCGGCATTATGTTCTGCATGCCTTCGTGGTAATGCCAAACCACGTTCATTTACTCGTCACCCCGGTCGTGCCGTTACCCAAACTGACGAAATCGCTGAAAGGCATCACCGCCAAGCGGGCCAATGCGATGTTGGGATTGACCGGAAGCGCGTTCTGGCAGGAAGAGAGCTACGACCATCTTGTACGGCACGCGGAGGAGTTTGAGAAGATCCGGAACTACATCGACGAGAATCCTGTGCGCGCGGGTCTGGTGAAAGCTGCCAGCGAGTACCAGTGGTCAAGCGCGCGAATCCGGCAACTGTAACAACTAACAAATAACACAACAGTGGGGCGGACCCCCTGGTCCGCGGCCGACCCCCAGGTCGGCCTGTGTTTCTTGAGAATTCCCAGCGTCACTCGGCCGGGTCCGCGCGTGGCGCAGGCACTCGGGCCACGACGGCGGCACTCAACAGTCAATCGTCGATGCTCCGCCAGGCGCGGACCATCTCGCAATAGTCGCTGAAAGTCAGATCGGACACTTTGCGCTTCATGTCCCGGCACTTTCGGGGAAGTTCCTTCCGAAAACGACTGTATTGATCTACCACGAAGCGTCCCCCAGGCAGTTCGGACAGCCCGGATTCCGTTGCCAGCCAATCCCTCACCACGCCGATCGCCTTCTGCCGATTCCCGCCGTGAGCCTGGATATCGCGCCCGCTCAAATCGGAAATCGAATTTCGATAACGCCAGCGTTGCCGATCCAGGATCAGGCAGCTCTTGGCTTCCTGCCGCCGCCCTCCGTACTGCCGGCACCCCAAGAAAAGCCCGAGCTCGAATACCATGTTGTAGCGAGGCAGCCGGGTTTTCCTGTCGATTCGCATGAACGAAATATCGTGAATGCCGAATCGGCATTCCCCGATGGCGCGCGAGATTTTTGCGAGGCGCTCCTCGGCGCCGGTATCCCGTTCCAGGGCGCACCGAACATCGAAGTCGAGAACGATGACCGTGAAAACGATCGCCTCGAACATCGCCCGATAGGAGGCATCGAACGGGCAATTGACGAAGACCGCATCGGGCGCCGGCTTGCGCGCGCGCTTTGCAGCCGCTGTCCCGCGTATCAACGAGAAGCGCTCCTCTTTCGTTTCTCAGAAGTCTTGGCTTTTCCGATCTGCTTCTTTAGATCGCGGTCCACGGAATCCAGAAGCTCTTGCGCCACCTCGGCGCCGGCGGAGACCAGGTTCCTAATGACCCCTGCTTTGACAGCCGCTTGAATCAGCCGGCTTCCGCCTGTCTCCCACCGGCGCTCTGGAAGCTGGTAGCGGGCGAGGTGAATCGGCTGTCCACGTTCGTCGAAAAGCACCACCTGACTTGGCTGCTTGGACTTCGCGAGAGCTTTGGCGCGCTTCACAGCCGAAGCTCTATTCGGGAACGTGAGGACGTGCCGGTTCTGATCGACAACCTGCCAATTTCCGTTATAGGAAGGGACGATATGTACGGTTCGACCAATCGGCACTCCTTTGATTATACCGCCGCGCCGCAGGCGGACCCACAGGGTATCCCGCCCACCTCGGGCATTTGGACCACTCCGCCAAGCGCGGAGGCCGTGTAATCGGTGCGTCGCCCGATCCCCCAAGTTAGCAATACGATAAGGTATGGATAATGAACTCAAATGGTTGCTCACCCTTGTGCCGTGGACTCTCCAGCGCTTGCTGCGCAAGGAATTTGAGGTAACGTGCGATACCAACGGGATGCCGGAAGCTTTGGAAATGGACCAGCGCTACGGTCCTTCAACTGAAAAGATGGAGGAGGACCTCAAAGCGATTGCGCACACTTGGCCTGGCTTGGAGGACTTGTCCGCGGTGCGCGACCATCTCACTCCGGAGCGCATCTCGGAAGCCTTGGCAAAGATACCGCTGCCTCCAGCGTATTTGCCACGCGAGGAACTGCTGCACGCGGACTGGCCAGACATCGTCGCTTCTGTGTACTGGGCACATTGCCGTTTTAGCAAGGATCTCTTGCTCGCCACAATTGACTCGCGGATCGGCCTCGGTGGATCAATCGCCGAGAAATTCGAAACTAGAATGCAATGGCTGAGGCCAGATGCGTTGCCCGCCGCCGCGGCCGAATACGTCGTCCGTGAAATGAGCGAGAGCTTTCCAAGAATTGTGGAACGCATCTCCACGTTTCAGGTGATCCCTGTCACGGACGCAGCTCCCTCTACCGCTAAGCATTACGCCCGCGAAGCTTGCCGGTGTTACCTGCATGGTTTCTTTTCGGCTTCCTTAATCCTGTGTCGCTCGTGCATTGAGGCCGGCGTTGTGACCAAGCTTGACCAGAAAGACCTCCAGAAGGCGCGAGAGGCGCTACCGTATGGCAACATGGAAAAGCTGCTCAAGCTGGCGCTCAAAGAGGAGGTTCTGGACGGCCTGACGTTTTCCATGGCCAACGAAATTCGCGAGCGCGCCAATAGGACCGTCCACCAGTCGGCTGTTCCCTCCGGGGAGGAGTGCAGAGACATGCTGGAACAGACCAGAGCGGTGCTTCGCCACCTCTACGAATAGATACACGCGTCCACCGGAGTAGTAAGATTCGACATGAGCGAACACGATCTTGTAACCGAACTTAGTCGTCTCGGCTACGACGCAAGCGGCGCCGGTGCCGTTTCCGCCGAAGGCAAAATGCTCCTCAACGTCAACGGCCACCTAATGACCTTTGACGAAGCCCGAGCCCTGACAAAAGGAGATACGCTTGAGAACGTCGTCAAGCGTATTTATGACAAGATGCATCCTCCCAAGTGACGCCAACCTTTCCGATGACGATCTCCATGCTGTCGGGCCCATCAGAAGCGAGTAGGCATGGTAACTGCGCAACACGGAAGCGGCCCGGTTTGAGAGATTTGGGCAATATTCGACTGATTTTGCGACAGCAGCATTAGGGACGCCACTTGCCGCAGCGTTCACTTGCAGTACCGAAAGCCGTTCAAAGCAGCCTTTCCAGAATCAGCGTCTCAAAGCGATCCAGGCGCTCGAAAATGGGATCATTGGAAATCAATCCCGTCACCGCGGAGTATCGAGCGGTGGCTGCCTGCAAAGCGTCGGGCGTTCGGAACCCATGCTGGGCCCGGATCTGGGCTGCGATGTCTGAGATCTCAAGTGTGGGGGCAATCCAGTCGAGGTTGGGATATTTGGAGAGCAGGCCGTAGAATTTGTTCACGCGCTGCTGGTCCAAATCGCGGTACGCCGGTACCAGCAATTCTGTCATCGTTATGCTGGAGGTGACGGCCCTTCCCCCGGGACCTTCCAACCACGAAAAGATGATCTCGGTAAGCGCGGTATACCGCGGACTTGCTTCTACATGGTAAATGAAGACGGCGCTATCGAGGGCAATGCGCCGGTGACGTTGCAGAAAGGCGCGGAGCCGGCTCAATCCCAACTGTCGCGTTCCTTCTTCAAGTAGCCTTTGGGGTAAAGTCCACGTCCCATGCCGTGAATCGCCGCGCTGAAGGACTCGGGCTTCCGCAGGATAATCACATCTTTCCCGCGAACCACAACGAGCAGTTTGTCGCCCGGTTTCATTTGCAAGGCTTCACGCGCCTCCC
>Ga0209415_10018990_pt1 | contig 10810 bp, 9 predicted proteins | sample PeaSoiSIISIP2007_FD_187696 | JGI IMG/M metagenome (GOLD analysis project Ga0209415, IMG submission 187696) | Peat soil microbial communities from Weissenstadt, Germany - SII-SIP-2007 (SPAdes) (version 2) | ecosystem: Environmental > Terrestrial > Soil > Wetlands > Peat | place: Germany... | reverse complement strand
GCCTTCTTGGCCTTCTTGGCCTTCTTCACCTTCTTGGTGGTCTTCTTGGCCGGGGCGGCGGAGTCCTGGGCCTGGGCGACGGTGAAGGCGGCGAGGGCGAAGGTGGCGGCGAGAATCAGGGAGAGCTTCTTCATGGTGTTGGATCCTTGTGTCGATGGTTTCAGGGCACCTCGAAGGAGAAGCCCGGTCTCGGCGAGACGCGGTAACGGATAGCGAGGACGGTGCCACATCGAAGCGCGCAGGAGATCCCAGGGTTCACTCGTCGACATGTCCTGCAAAACCGGAACGAATGGTTCCGGCGTGACGTTCCTTCCCCGGAATTCCGGGAATCGACGCTGGGGGAAACCCCTTTGGAGTCGAGGAAATGTTCCAATCCGGGTCCACGGCACCATGGGCGCCGTGGACCCGAGGGGCACCCATATGGTACGCTCCTACTGCATCATGACCGGACTGTCCCAACTGCAGCAGCGGGTCCTCCAAGGGGCCACCGAGATCTGGGCCTTCTTCTCGAAGGAGGGTGCGTTGGTGGAGGCGGGAGCCTCCTTCGAGACACGGCTTGGGTACGGCGCGGACTCGAGGTCGAACCTGTCCTGGTCCTCCCTGCTCCATCCCGACGACAGGGCCGAGATCCTCCTCCAGCTGGGACATCTGCTGCCCTACGACGGCAGCTCCATCCGAAGCGAATTCCGGTTGCGCCACATGCAGGGGACCTGGATCAACGTGGAGGCCGTGCTGTTGCGGATGTCCGCGAAGGACGGAGGGGACGGCATCCTCATGCAGGCCCAGGACGTCACCAGGTTCAAGATCGCCGAAGAGGCCCTGCGGTTCGCCGAGGAGAAGTACCGGGGCATCTTCGAGAACGCGGTGGAGGGGATCTACCAGTCGGCTCCGGATGGACGGTTCCTGTCCGCGAATTCGTCCCTGGCGAGGATCCTGGGCTACGAGAGCCCGGTCCACCTCATCCACTCCATCCGCGACGTCGCCGCGGACGTCTACGCGGATTCCGAGGCCCACCGCCGGTTCCGGGCCGCGGTGGACAAGGAGGGGTCGGTCAAGGACTTCGAGGCCCGCGTGCGCCGCCGCGACGGGACGGAGATCTGGATCAGCGAGAACGCGCATTCCGTGCGCGACGGCTCGGGAAGGATCCTGTACTACGAGGGCACGGTGGAGGACGTCACCGCCCGACGCATGGCGCAGGACGCCCTGCGCAGGTCCGAGGAGCGCTACGCGCTGGCGGCGCTGGGATCCAATGGGGGCCTTTGGGAGTGGGATCTCGTCGCCGAACGCATGTACTACTCCCCCCGATGGGTGGAGATCCTGGGGCTTCGCGAGGCGGATCTCAAGGGCACCCCGCAGGAATGGTTCGACCGGGTGCATCCGCGCGACCTGGACCTGGTCAAGCAGGAGATCGCCGCGCACCTCTCCGGACAGGCTCCCCACTTCGAGTGCGAATTCCGGATCCTGCACAGCGACGGGGCCTACCGGTGGGTGCTTTCCCGGGGGATGGCCCGGCTGGGACCCGACAAGAAGGCCGAGCGGATGGCGGGGTCGCTCGAGGACATCACCTCGCGCAAGCGCGCCGAAGAACAGCTCATGCAGGGGGCGCTGTACGACAACCTGACCGGCCTGCCCAACCGCGCCCTGTTCCTGGACCGGCTGCGCCGGGCGATTTCCAGGGCGCAGAAGACGGCCAACGGACAATACGTGGGGGTGCTGCACCTGGACATCGACCGGTTCAAGCTCATCAACGACAGCCTGGGACACGAAGCCGGGGACGAGTTGATCCTGGCCGTGGGTCGCGCCCTCGAGGAGAGCATCCACGCCCGCGACACCCTCTCCCGCCTGGGCGGCGACGAATTCGCCATCCTGATGGAGGGTTACCAGGACATCAACGTGTTCCCGCGCATGGCCGAGCAGATCCTGCAGAGGCTCACCCAACCCATCCGGATCCGCAGGCAGGAGGTGTTCGTCAGCCTCTCCGTGGGAATCGCGGTGTCGGAACGCCTCCAGGACCATCCCGACGACCTGCTGCGCGACGCGGAGACGGCGATGTACCGCGCCAAGGCCCAGGGGAAGGGGCGGCACGTGGTGTTCAACCAGGGCATGCACGAATTCGCGACCGCCCATCTCCAGTTGGAGACGAGCCTGCGCAAGGCCGTGGAACGCGAGGAGTTCCGCGTCTACTACCAACCCATCCTGGACATCGCCTCGGGCACGGTGGCCGGATTCGAGGCCTTGGTCCGATGGCAGAATCCGACCAAGGGCATCGTCAACCCCGCGGTGTTCATCCCCCTGGCCGAGGAGACGGGGCTGATCGTGGAGATCGGTCGCCAGGTCCTGCACGAGTCCTGCCGCCAGTTCATGGAGTGGAGGCGGACGCGGGAATCGGCCAAGGACATGTTCCTGTCCGTCAACCTCTCGGTGAGGCAATTCGTGCTGCCGGACATCGTGGACCAGATCCGGACGATCCTGTTCGACACGGGGTTCCCGGGAGAGAACCTGAAGCTGGAGATCACGGAGTCGGTGATCCTGGACAACACCACGGCCGCTTCGGAGAAGCTCTACGCCCTGCGGAGCCTGGGCGCGCAGCTTTCCATCGACGACTTCGGGACCGGCTATTCGTCGCTTTCGTACCTGCACCAGTTCCCCTTCGACAACCTGAAGATCGACCGTTCGTTCGTCTCCAGGATGGTCGACGCCCCGGAACGGGCCGCCATCGTGCGCACCATCGTCCATCTCGCCAGGAGCCTTTCCATGGACGCCGTGGCCGAGGGCATCGAGACCCAGGCGCAGCTCGCCGGACTGCACGCCATGGGCTGCCGCTACGGCCAGGGCTTCCTGTTCAGCAAGCCGGTTCCGGCCATCGAAGCGGAGGCCCTGCTGGACGAGGTGTTCGCGGTGCCGGCGTCCGACGTGTCGGAGGCGGCCTAGGATCCCTGCCGGGCGGGATGGCGCCTGACCTGTCGGATTCCGTCCTCGAAGGCGGACCAGATCCCGGCGGCCCAGTCGGTCTCCGCGCTGCGGGAGGCGCTGCGCGAACCGCGGATGGGCACTTCCAGCGAATAGAGCTGGGATCCGTCGGAAAGGTCGTAGACGCCGAACCAGGCGGGATCCTCGAAGCTGTCCAGGGAATCCTTGGCGTTCCTGCTCCCTCCGGGTCTCAGGGCGATCAGGAGGTCAACGCCCATGGCCTTGCCCACCCGGACCAGGCCCGCCTTGGTCGCGGGCAGCAGGGAAGGCTCTCCGGGCCGCAACGCGGCTTCCATCCCCGCGTGCGCTCCCGACCAGACCGCGGGATCGGCGCCGAGGAGGTCCCCCAGGCTGTCCAGGTCCCACCCTCCCAGGTTCCGCACCGCCGGGTTTCCGGAATCGACGCTGGTCCAATGGATGGCGGAATCCAGGTCGCGCAGGGCGACGTCCGCCTGGGAGAGGGTTTCGAATTCCGCCACGGTGTAGGGACCTCTCCCCATCACCAGGTAGACTCCCACGCGTTTTCCGCCGAACTTCCCGTCCCAGCCGGGTCGCACCTGGCTGGGGCCGGGCACGCGGGTCGCGGCGCAGGAGGAGATGATGCAGGCGGCGACGGGAAGCACCCAGGACGAGCGATGGATTGCCATGGGGAACAATCTAGATGGATCGGGCCCGTCCTCCGACCGCGCCGCGCCGGAGCCAGTCGGCCAGACCGTCCTCGCCGAGCACCATCGCGAGGCCCCCGTCGCCCACCAGCGCCGCGCCCGCGAACAGGCCGGAAGCCCGACAGATCTCGTCCACGGGCTTGATCACGGTGCGCTGGACGCCCAGGACCTCCTCCACCCGCAGCACGCAGTCGACGTCGCGGGCGCGCAGACGCACGAAGACCCCGTCCGCGTCCGGGGAGAGCGGGGTGTCGAGCATCTCGGAGGACTCCACCATGCGCAGGATCTCGTCGCGGAAGAGGACCGTCGCCCCGCTTCGCGGAAGGTGGTCGACCTTCGCCGAGGCGGCGGGGATGGTCTCCACCACCACGCCCAGGGGGACCACGAAGCGTTCGCGTCCGCAGCGGAACAGGAAACCGTCCGTGATGCGGGTGGTGATCCCGCGGGGCAGCGTGACCAGGAAGACGCAGCCGCGACCGGGGGTGTTCCGGACCTCGATGCGGCCTCCGGCGCCTTCGATCTCGCGCTTGACGACGTCCATGCCGACGCCCCGTCCGGAGATCTCCGTGACGGAAGCCGCGGTGGAGATGCCGCTGCGGAACAGCACCTGGACGGCTTCCGTTTCCCCGAAGGGCGCCTCCGGCCGCACCAGACCAAGTTCGACCGACTTCCGGCGAAGGCCCTCCAGGTCCAGGCCGCGGCCGTCGTCCTCGATGCGCAGCACCACGGACTCCTCCAGTTCGGCGATGGAGACCTCCACCCTTCCGGTTTCCGGCTTCCCGGCGCGACGGCGTTCCTCGCGGCCTTCCACGCCGTGGTCGCAGGCGTTGCGGACCATGTGCATCAGGGGCGCGTCCAGGAGCTCCAGGTAGGACTTGTCGATGCGAACGTCTTCGCCGTGCACCACGGCCTCGATGGACTTCCCCCGCGATTCCGCCACGTCCCGGCAGAGGCGCGGGACCTTCTGCAGGAGGGGCCTGGCCTCGGTCCGGCGCAGTTCCAGCACGGATCCGCTGAGCTTGGAGGAGAGGTGGCCGAACTGTTCCACCGCCTGGCGGAGGTCCGCGACCAGTTCGTCCATGTCGCCGCGGGAGAGCATCCGCTTCCCCAGGTAGCGGAACTGTTCCTCGAGTCCCATCAGTTCGCCCACCTGGTCCAGGAAGCGGTCCATGCTCGCCTCGGGGATCCGCATGGTCCGCTCCCGGCTGTCCGCGCGCGGAGCCTCGGGTGGCCTGGTCGGTGCGACCGGTGCGGGTTCGGGGTGCGGATGCTCCGCGGTCTTCGCGGGTTCCGGCGGCGGAGCCGGGAGCGAATGGAGCTTCTCCAGGATCAGGTCGCGCGCCAGGGCATCCAGACCCACGGCGGATCCGATGAAGGTCCGGGCGATGTCCAGGATCTCCTGCATCGAGGAGCGCAAGGCGTCCGATCGGCAGGCGTCCACCAACCGTTCCAGTTCTTCCCGAACTGCTCGTTCGCGATCCGACGGCAATCGGTGCGGATCGGTTTCCGCCAGGAGCTGGAGGAGGCCCGCGAAGTCCTCCGTCGCGCCATGTCCGGGTTCCGTGCCACCTGGTTGGACAAGGAGCGCAGCCCCTTTCGAACGGAACGGTTCGGGCAGGCTCCGCACGAAGGCGGAAAGATCGGCGAAAATGGTTTCGAGGGCGGATGCCGGTCGGACGTCCGATCGGGCGAGGTCCTCCAGATCGGAGAGGATCCCGGCGAATTCGCCCGGGGAGGACTCCTCGGGCAGATCGTCCCGAGCGCGCCCGAGCAGGGATCGCAGGACGTCCAGTCCTCTCAGCAGGAGGTTTCCGAGCGTCCGGTCCGGTTTCCTGCGGCCCTGGCGGACCTGGTCCAGGAGGGACTCCATGCGGTGGGAGATCTCCTTGATCCGCATGAGCCCGAAATAGGCGGCGTTCCCCTTCATGGAATGGACGGGCCTGAAGATCTTCTCCACGAGCGTCGTGTCTTCCGGGGTCTCCTCCAGGCGCACGAAGAGGGATTCGACCGCTCCCAGGGATTCCATGGATTCCTCGACGAAATCCAGGAGGAGGTCGCGATTCACCTCGGGCATCGAAGTCATCTTCCGTCGCCCCTCATGCCGCGCAGCTCCAGTAGCTTCCGTTCCCATCGCTCGTGGAAGGCGAAGGCCGCGTCCACCGCGGCGTCCAGCTCGGAAAGGTCCTCGAACGGCTTGAAGACGCAGGTGTCCGCGCCCAGCTTGAGGCAGGCCAGGGCATTTTCCAGGGTCACGTATCCGGTGATCATGACCACGCGGGTCATCGGGAATTCCTGGCGCATGCGACGCAGCAGGCCGATCCCATCCAACCTGGGCATGAGGATGTCGGACACCACCACGCGGTAGGGGGTGCGGGACAATTTCTCCAGCGCTTCCTCGCCGTCCTGCGCCGTTTCCGCCTCCATCCCGGCGAGCCGGAAGTGGCGCGCCAGGGAATCCCGGATGGGCGTCTCGTCGTCCACCACCAGGAGTCGTCTGTTCATCCGGGGACCTCCGAGGTCGGCAGGGTGACTTCGAAGCGGGCGCCAAGCCCGTCGGACGGGAGCAGGGACAGCGTGCCGCCGAATTCCTCCACCAGTTGCCGGCTGATGTGGAGCCCCAGGCCCGTCCCCTTGCCGGAGGGCTTGGTGGTGAAGAAGGGCTGGAAGATGGAGTCGGCCGAATCCGGGGGAACTCCGGGGCCGGTGTCGCGGAAGAGGAGGCGAAGCCCGCCGGCGTCCACGGAGGCGGAGATCGTCAGGCGCCTCTCCGGGCTTTGTTCCATGGCGTCCGCGGCGTTGATCACCAGGTTCAGGAACACCTGTTCCAGTCGGGTCGATTCGGCCCGGACATCGGGAAGGCCCCGGGGCAGGTCCAGGACGATTTCCACCTGGTCCTTGATCCGGACCGAACACATCCGCAGCGCCCGGTGCAGGGATTCCTCCGCCGAAAGGAGCGTGGATTCCCCCTTTTCCCGCCGGGAGAAGGAGCGCAGTCCGGCGGTGATCCGGCGGATCCGCGAAACGCCCTCCTCCATTTCGGCGAGCATGGACGGCATCTCGTCCGCCAGCGCCGCGGCGCGGACGGATTCCGTCTCCGTGGCCCGCCCCGAAAGGACCCTTTCGAAGGCGCTCCAGTTCTCCCGGAGGGTCTGGACGTTCACGGAGAGGAAGCTCGCGGGATTGTTGATCTCGTGGGCGACCGAGGCGGAGAGCAGTCCCAGCGAAGCCATCCTGTCGGCGTGGACCAGTTGCGCCGCGCGCGACTCGGCGAGCTGGTGCATTTGGCTCGCGTAGTCGGAAATCCCCTTCTGGAGGTCCAGGGTGCGGAATCCCACCTCGACCCGCGCCTGGAGGATGTGGGGGGAGAAGGGCTTGGAGACGAAGTCGTCCGCTCCCCTGCGCAACGCCGCGATCACGTCCTGGTCGTCGGTCCGGGAGGTGACCAGGATCAGGTAGTAGTTGATGCAGGGGAGTTCCGCGCGGAGCCGCTGGCAGATCTTGATTCCGTCCAGGTCCGGCATCATCCAGTCCAGGAGGGCGAGCCGCGGTCCCGCCGGGTCGGACAACAAGCCGAGCGCATCGTCGCCGCTCGAGCAGGCCACGACCTCGTAGCCCCACTTCGCGAGGATGTGCGAGAGCATGACCCGGCTCGTCGCCTCGTCGTCCGCGATGCAGACCCGCCGATCCACGCCTGTGCCCTCGGGCGCCAAGCCGTGGCTTGCAGGTTTGAGCGGGTCGGACATCGTCGGAGTATCCCACTTCGGGGGAACCGGGACAATGGAACGCGGGATCAGTCCCGATCCAGCCCCTTGGAGAAGACGCCCTTCACGCCGTTGGCGACGGCGGAATACGGAACCGCCACCAGGAATGGATGGGCCGTGGTTCCGAACCAGCCGGGAATCCATGCGGTGCCCCGGGCCGAAAGGCTGTCCGGGGGCGAAAACAGCAGTCCGGCGGCGGTCGCCATCAGGTTCGCCTGTTCCACCGCGAGATGGATCTGGACGGTGTCCGCCGCGCCTGCGAGGATCCTGGCGGTTCCGCCATGGCTCAGGACGCCCAGCGGAGCGTGCGCCCAGACCTGTGCGGAGAAGGAGTCCAGGACGGCGGCCGACGGCCCGGGGTTCCGGATCTCCAGCGCGATGGAAAGCCGCAGGGAATCGTCCTTCGAATCCAGGCGAGCCGTCCCCCTGGGGGCGAAGGCGCAGCGGCGCAACGCCAGGCGTTCCGTGCGGGAGGCGCACCCGGAAAGCAAGGCGAAGCCGATGACGAGCACGGTGGAGGGTCGGACCATGGGTCGAAGATAGGCCATCAGGCCTCCACGACACGCACGTCGTAGGACGAAATCCGTCCGTCCCGGGTGGCGATCGAGAGGTTTTCGTGCATGGCCTGGGCCACCAGGATCCGGTCGAAGGGGTCGCGGTGGTGCGTGGGCAGGCCGCGCAGCCTGCGCACATGCGGGAAGCGGATTTCCAGCGGCTGGAAGCCGACGGCGAAGATCGCGCGCTCCAGGTCGTCGGGAACCTGGAGCTTGCCGCTGTCCGCCTTGATCGCGATCTCCCAAAGGCTCGCCGCCGAGACGAAGATCTCGTTGGAGGGATCCTCGATCAATCTGCGGGAACCGGGCGAAAGCTTGGAGGGTTCGCCCAATGCCCAGATCAGGGCATGGGTGTCCAGGAGCAGTCTCATGTGGATTCCGGGAACAGGGGCTCCGCAGCCATCAGTTGGGAAAGGTCCTCCTGTCCAAAATCCCAGGCGTCCGGGGTCTCGGAGATCCTTCCCGCCAGAGCACCCAGTTTCCGGGCGGTTTGGACGGGCTCGGTCCAGGGGACGATGCGGGCCACCGGCTTGCCGGACCGGGAAAGGACGACCTCGTCTCCGGCTTCCACCTGGGCGATCAGCTTGGACAGGTTGGTCTTCGCCTCGTAGATGTTGGCGTGGAGCATGGGACCAATATAGTCTGGTCAGATGACCTGGTCAATCAGTCAAACTCCCAACTGCTTGAAGAAGTCGTCAGGGTGCGGGGTCGAAAAACCGCGCCAGGGGTTTGGTGAAGACTCCGGAAAGCGTGCTGACGTAGACGGTGTCCCGGTATTGGACGACGCCGGTGATGGAGTTCCCCGCCAACCCCTGGAGGGCGATGGGGGAGATCGTGCCGACGTCAGGGTCGAAGTCGAGGATTTCTTCGCCTGTATGTAGGATGCATCGTCCCTGCACCTCTTCGCAATTGGAGGTGAATCCCGGGTTTCCACTCTGGATGATGGCGGGTGTCCAGGTGGGGTACGAGAGCTTGGTCACCCCTCCGAAGGTGCCGAGGGCATAGACCTCTCCCCGATGGCTCACCAGGGACGAAAAGGTGCCCAAGCTGTTCGACGAGTCGAGCACCGTTTTCGTCCCCATCGTGTCCAGGAAGGCCAGGTAGCTGATGGCACTTCCCAAGGACGAATCCGGTGGGTATCCCGTCACGAGGATGTAGATGCCGGCATCGGTGGCGACGGCGTTGGAAACCACCAGCGATCCGAAGGCCGATGTGTCCAGGAGCTGGACCCATTTGGCGGCGAATGCATCGGCCGAAGACTGGATGTCGAAGGCGTGGCAACCGGCCGCCGGAACATCGAGGTTGAAATCGGAGATGGGCTCCGTCCGGAGCAGAGCGACCCCGGTCCCCCTCCTGGTCCCCGTGTCGATCAGGAAGGTGTATCGGCCCGATCGGACGATGGCAGAAATGGAATTGGTTGAGCCGGCGGGTCCAGCGAACGAGTGGGCACTCAAGTCTGGACACTTGGTCAGGTCCAATGTCGTGAGGATCCCCTTTTCGTTGACGGAGCGCGGTGTCCTGTTCAGGAACAAAAATGAAACGGTCGACGTGGCGTGGCGGGAATCGATCAGCAGTTCGGAATCGAGCCAGGGAATTTCGATCCGTCTATCGAGATCGTACGCTGCCAAAGGGTTCCCGTCCGGTTGGAGGCGCAGGCTGCTTACGCCGGAATCCTGGTTGAAGAATAGGGCTTCCTGGACCGTCAGAAATTCGGGCCCGCTCCTGCCCGGCGCGGAGAGAAGCACGACCTTGTTCGTATAACCCAGTCCAGCCCACGGCTGGAACGAGGCGCCGGAATCTGTCGTCTTGGATCCGGTGCCGGAGTCCCAGCAGCCGGAAGCGAGGAGGGTTGCGAGACAGAGGATAGGGACTCGGCGCATCGTGAACCACCGGGGGAAGGGATTGCAAGGAAGGAATGGATGTGGCCACCCGTGGGGGACGACCGCCGATCTTCGAGAATCTACACGCCGAGCTGCTTGAAGAAGTCGTTGCCCTTGTCGTCCACCAGGATGAAGGCGGGGAAGTCCACCACCTCGATCTTCCAGACCGCCTCCATGCCCAGCTCGGGATAGTCGATGCACTCGACCTTCCTGATGTTCTCCTCGGCGAGCACCGCCGCGGGGCCACCGATGGAGCCCAGGTAGAAGCCGCCGTGCTTCTTGCACGCGTCCGTCACCTGCTGGGAGCGGTTTCCCTTGGCGATCATCACCAGCGATCCCCCGTGGCTCTGGAGCAGATCCACGTACGAATCCATGCGGCCGGCGGTGGTGGGACCGAAGGATCCGGAAGGCTTGCCCGTGGGCGTCTTGGCCGGCCCGGCGTAGTAGATGGGGTGCTTGAGCAGGTATTCCGGAAGTGGCTTGCCCGCGTCCAGCAGTTCCTTGAACTTGGAGTGGGCGATGTCGCGGCCCACCACGATGGTGCCCTTCAGCAGCAGCGGGGTGCTCACGGGGTGCTTGGAGAGCTCGGCGAGGATCTCGGGCATGGGGCGGTCCAGGTCGATCTCCACTCCGTGCTTGTGCTTCTTCCCGCCCGTGTCCGGCAAAAGCCGCCCGGGGTCGTGGTCCAGCTCCTCGATCCAGATTCCGTCCATGGTGATCTTGGCCTTGATGTTCCGGTCGGCGCTGCAGCTCACGCCCATGCCCACGGGGCAGGACGCTCCGTGGCGCGGCAGGCGGACCACGCGGATGTCGTGGGCGAAGTACTTGCCGCCGAACTGGGCGCCGATCCCGATCTTCTGCGCCTCCTCCAAAAGCTCCGCTTCCAGCCCCAGGTCGCGGAAGGCGCGGCCCTGGTCGTTTCCGGTGGTGGGCAGGTGGTCCAGGTACTTGGTGCTCGCGTACTTCACGATCTTGAGGCA
>Ga0209415_10018988_pt1 | contig 10810 bp, 5 predicted proteins | sample PeaSoiSIISIP2007_FD_187696 | JGI IMG/M metagenome (GOLD analysis project Ga0209415, IMG submission 187696) | Peat soil microbial communities from Weissenstadt, Germany - SII-SIP-2007 (SPAdes) (version 2) | ecosystem: Environmental > Terrestrial > Soil > Wetlands > Peat | place: Germany... | reverse complement strand
GATGACAGCCGTGGTGGTGCTGGCTGTGCTATTGCTGGCTTCTCTGGCGATGACAGCCGTTCTGTTGAGCACAAGGTTCCGGCCCCAGGCTGCCGCCAAGGCGCCGGTACCCGTGGCTTACCAGATATTCTGGAACAACTTTGTCAGCGGTCCACAGCAACCCTGGGTGATCTTCAGCAATGCCAGTTTCGTGGGACACCCCCAATCGAACATGCACTATTTCAACCCGGCATCGGATCCGCGCACGGTGATTCTCGATCACTACACGGGTGTAGGGGAAGTACTTGCGGTTCACCAGCTTGATCGCGTGTTCGGTCTTCTCAATCGCCCGATACGGGTTAAACGAGGCGCGCTATTTTCGCTGGATGACGCCAAGAACAACGACCTGATTTTTATCGGTTCCCCGGCCGAAAATCTGACGTTGCTGGATATTCCCGGGACCCAGGAGTTCGTTTTCCGCCGCATCGACTCCGGCCCTCGAAAAGGGGACATGGAAGTGCTGAATATGCATCCAGCAGCCGGCGAGGCGCTAACATTCATGGCCAGCGCATCCGACCGGCCGATTACCGAGGACTACGCGGTGGTTGGGTTGGAGCCGGGCTTGGACCGAGAGCGTTCCATGTTGATTCTGGCCGGAACCACCACCATGGGCACTCAGGCGGCCGCGGAGTTCGTTTGCAGCGAAGAATCTCTGACGGAGTTGTTGCATCGATTGGGCGTCTCCAAGGCTGGCGATCTGAAGCCGTTTGAAGCTCTCTTGCGAGTTAGGGTGACTCACGGAGTGCCGGTCAAGGAGGATCTGGTCGCGCTGCGCGTGAGAGCCCGCTAGTTAGCGTGAATGATTCCTTTGACCCGCCTTCGTGTACTGTGTGACACTTCCTTCCCGGCCATTGTGATCGCCGATCTTATGTCGCGTGCCCGTAGTATTCGAGTGAACTTCGCTGCGGCGATGTTCTGCGCAGCATTCCTCCCTTGCATCCTGTTGGCAACGGCATCCGGTCAGCGAGACGCCAGCGGGATCATGTACGATCCCGAGACGCTGAAAAATCAAACGACTGCGTACAACACGGCGCCGGGAACCTGCGTGTTGGTCTTCAGCGTATTTGCCGAGAGCAAAAAGACCCAACTTGACCGACAAGCGCTTTTGAAGCTGGTGAACCCCGCGGCTAAGACTGCCATCTGGCAGACGACCGATACTGTCTCGAAGGGTGTTTTCACTGACGTTGCGACGGGCAGCTATGAGGTCGAGGTGAGCGCGGTGGGATATCTCAGTGAGCACAAGGAACTGCACGCAATGGACTTCCATCGCCCGCTGGAAATGGACATTGTGCTTCACCGGGATCCCTCTGCCATCAACCTGGACGTGGCTGACGGAGTCATGTCCCCAAAGGCGCGCAAACAGACTAAACACGCGATCTCGGCTCTGAAGTCGGGGAATCTTAAAGAAGCGGAGAGGCAACTGGACGACGCGTTCAAATTGGCTCCCGCCAGCCCGGACCTGAATTTCCTGCTGGGATATTTGTACTTTCAGAAGAAGGACTACGCGCGGGCCGGAGGTTACCTGAACACCGTCACGACGATGAATCCCGGTAATGTTCAGGCTCTCACTCTCTTGGGCCGGGCTGGGCTCGAACAGCAGAACTACCCGGCGGCGCGCTCCGCACTGGAGTTAGCCATCGCGGCGGACGGGGGCAACTGGTTGCCTCATAACTTGCTGGCCGACGCTTATCTGCGTCAGGAAAATTACGGAAAAGCGCGCGACGAGGCACAAACGGCGATCGACAAGGGAAAGAATGCGGCGACCCCGGCGCAACTGGTCCTGGGTGAGGCCCTGGTGGGGCTGGGCCACGACGAGGAAGGCGTTCAGGCTCTGAATGCTTTTCTGCAAGCCTCGCCGCGGCATCCCATGGCGGGACAGGTGCGCACTCTGATCGCTGAGATCAAGGAACGCGATTCCGAACCGGCTCCACATCCGGCGGATGCCGGAGTAAATGTAAAAGCCAACGAGGAAGCGAAGACTGAAGCAAAGCTTTCAGGTATCGATCCGCTGCTGGCCCTTCCCGGCCCGGGACTCTCCGTCAGATCGTGGCAGCCACCAGGGATCGACGAGGCCAAACCCTCTCTCGCCGTGGGTGTCGCATGCCCCTCGGAAAAGGTGATCGAAGAATCGGGCAAGCGAGTACAGGAACTTTCGGAAGATGTGACTCGCTTTGCCGCAGTTGAGGATCTGCTTCATCAGCGACTGGACGAATTCGGCATTCCCACGCGGACCGAGACCAGAAAGTTCAACTATGTCGCTTCTATTTCGGAATCTGAGCCGGGCTTTCTGTCGGTGAATGAATACCGCGCCGACAAGATGAATCTTGCCGGATATCCCGATCAAATTGCCAGCACCGGCTTTGCCGCGCTCGCCCTCGTCTTTCATCCCCACATGCGCGACAACTTTGAGATTTCGTGCGAAGGCTTGGGCGATTGGCGTGGGCAGGCTACCTGGGTCTTGCGCTTCCGCCAGCGCGACGACCGTCCCGTCCGCATGCACAGCTACAAGGTTGGCGAGCAGATCCACCCCGTAAAACTCAAGGGCCGAGCCTGGATCACGGCGGACAATTTCCAGATCGTGCGCATCGAATCGGAACTGGTGAAGCCGATGCCAGAAATCCAATTGCTCAGCGAGCACCAGGTCGTGGAATATGGACCGATCCCCTTCGCGAAGAAAAGCACTTCACTCTGGCTACCCAAGAGCGCAGAAATTTATTTCGATTTCCGCAAGCGCCGCTACTACCGCCGGCACAGCTTTGATCGCTACATGCTGTTTTCGATAGAGTCCGACCAGAAGGACAAGCCGCCAGAGAGCAAGCCGAAGCCGGGCGACCAGACGACTACGCCGGACGCACCGTCATCCGTGACCCCTGGATCGTCCGCAGCTCCCCTCGGGGATGGAAAAATGCAACCTTAAGGCTTGCTCGAATTCCGCGAGACCTGCATGAATCTAGCGTCTATCCAATCCTCCTCAGCTTAGTTGGTCTTGCGCCGTCAACCGCAATTGGCGGGCGAGCGATTGAGTCCCTGCAGCATTTTTCTTGCCGCATCCAGATCCGGATTGAACTCCAGCACTCGAACCACGCTTTGCCTCGCTTCGTCGTACTTGCCGGCCTGACAGTAGGCGCGGGCGACGTTCATGCCGATGCTGCTGCGGTCGGGCGCTCGCTGAAAGGCTTCCTTCCAAAGCTGGAGCGCGTCCTGCAGATCGCCCTTTTGTGCTTCGATAACTCCCAGATTGGTTGCGGCGTCAACTAGGACAGGATCGGAGCGAAGCGCGCGCTTATAGAGTTCACGCGCATCGGCGGTTGCACCCCGCTTCTGTTCGAGGAATCCGAGACTGGCAAGAAGCGCAGAATCGTTGGGAGATTGCTGCAGCGCCGAAGAGAGCAGTTTCCGAGCCTGCGGTTCGGCCTCGGACATTCCATTCTCCACCAGTTGCGCCCAAGCTAAGGCCAGATCGCGGGGAGCCACTTCCTGCGATGCCGGGAAAGGCACCAGGCGCGGCAATGATGCCGGCACACCTGCATCCTGCAGAAGCTGCGACGAAATTTGCGGGCGCCGCGGAATGCGATGGTCAGTGACCTGCGTGTGGGGCACGTCGGTGCTCGGCGAAGCAGGCATGTGACATTCGATGCAGTTGGGATGATCGGCATGATGCTTCATTGCGAAAGGCTCGCCATGGCAGGCCAAACACTTTCCCCGATAGTACGCGACACGTGCTTCGGGCGCGGGAGACAGGTGAGGATTGTGACAGCTGATACAGGACATGGCATCGCCGGATTTTTTCTTGCAGCCACTTTGCGCCAAGGCCTCCACGTGACTTACGGCTCCCAGTCCTGCGCCTTGCCCGCCGACCAGCACGAAGTAACGGATATAGTCAGCGAGCGCATCACCCGGACGAAACTCGTAAACGTGGCGGCCCGGACGCTCGATGGGAACCTTGCCCTCGAGATGGCACTGCATGCAGACCTCGTCGCGCCGAGCTGCGCTCAGCTTCGCGGGATTCACAATCGCGCCGCCATTAACGTGCGCGCCTCCGGGCCCGTGGCAGCGTTCGCAGGACACCCCGTTGTGTGTGAAGGGAGGCGCCGGATAGCGGTTGGCCATGCCCTTCAGCGGCGGTTGCATTTCGCTCACGTGGCATTGCAGGCAACTGGTGTATGCAGGAAGATTCAGAGGAATCTCCCGCGCAGAAGTGTATCCGGGCGCCATGTCCCAAGTCTGTTTGTCCGAGTACCAGTTCACCGGAGACTCGAAGAGGAAACCATCGGTTTCGAAAAGGTAGGTTCGGCCGCGCCGTCCTGAGCCGATGTAGTAAAGCAATTCTTTTTTGCCGCGGAGGGAAGGATCGCCTGGGCGCTCATAGCTAAGCCAGGCATGTTCTCCTTCGCGGTAGATGCGGTAATGAACGCCCGAAGGTTTGTGATCGAATTGCGCGGGAGTCACGGCATCGATCGCCGGCCCACTGGCCTGCGCCATGGCGGTGCGCTGGTAAGACTCGAAAATTGTGGCGTGGCAGCCGGCACACGTTTTATTGCCCACGTACCCGCTCCCGCTCGCGGTTCCCTTGGCCACCGTGGACTGGTTCTGCGCCAGTCCCCTCTCGGATGCGGAGCTCGCCAGAGCGAGCAGGAGAAAAAATACGCCGCCGATCTTGAACAGTCGAGACAAGTCAGGAACCGCTCCCTCTCCATGTGTTCGGCCGAGGCGCACCGAGAACCAATCTCATTAGCCATTCTAGGCTGAAGTCAATTGCGCACGCGCTGCTCCCGCTAGTTCGGCGTCGGCGTCGGATGAGAAGTGAGGTCGGCGGCTTTCTGAAGCTCCTGCTTCGCCCCTTCGGCATCACCTTTTTGCTGCAATGCCAAGCCCAGCTGATAGTGGGCCGCCGCATAGGTTGGCATGGCGTCAATCGCGGAGCGGAACTGCGAGATGGCCCCTTCAAGATCCCCGGTGCTCAATAGACGGCGGCCTGAATTCGTAGCAAACGTCGCTGCTTGCAGATTGTTTTTCTCCTTGGTGATTTCCGCGCCCAGCTTGCTCTCGGCAGCCGCTCCGGCGGAATCCCCGAGTTGACGCAGAACCGACGCCAGCGTGGTGTGTGCCCCTGCGAAGTCGGGCTGCAGCCGGGTTGCCGTCCCCAGGGCCTCGGCGGCCTCGGGCAGCTTGCCCATCTGCTTCAGAATCGTGCCCAGCATGTAATAGGCCTCGGCGTATTCGGGCTGAATCTGAATCGCTTGCTGCATCTGCTCCGCCGCTGCCGGAAAATCTCCCGACTGCCACAGAGTGATTCCCAAACTATAGTGCGCATCCGCCAACTTGGGGTCGAGGCGAATGGCTTCCTTCCATTCGGCAACGGCGGCGGGCAGATCATCCTTGAGCTTGAGGGCAAGGGCCAGATCGTAGTGTAAGCTGGCGTGATCCGGGTCTAGAAGCAGAGCTGCGCGAAACTGGCTGACCGCCGCATCGAAATCCGTCTTCTGCAGGTAAGCGGTGCCCAGATTCTGTTGAAATCCAGCATCGGTGGGACGGAGCTTGATCGCCTGCTGAAATTCCTTTATGGCTGCGTCTGCCTCTCCACGTTGCAACCGCGCCAGAGCAAGATTGTTGTGCGCTTCCGGATCAGACGGCGAGAGCTCAACCGCTTTAGAGAACGCAGCCTCAGCCCGTTCCACATCGCCCCGCCGCTGCAACAACAGGCCAAAACGCGTTTGCAGCGCCGCGAGATCGGGCCTCAACGCAACCGCGCGTTCGAAGGAATGAAAAGCCTCGTCAGGATTGGCCACTTGCTCCAGGATTCCGCGCTCGTACCATGCCGTAGCGTCGTTAGGGTCAAGCTTGATCGCCTGATCCAGGGCCTCTTGCGCCTGCTTCTGCTGACCTTCACTAACGAGCACAACTCCCAGATGCAAGTAGCTCGGCTCGTAGCTTGGATTCAGCCGCAGGGCTTCCCGGAATTCTTTTTCTGCATCCACAAATTTCAGCCCTTGCGCCCACACGGAGCCGAGTTCGTCGTGAAACTCGGGTCGCTCGGGCGCAAGCCTTACCGCCTCTTTGATTTCTGCGGCGGCCTCGTCAGGTTTGTGTAGCAGACTCAGAGCTCGCCCCAGCGCCTCGTGGGCTTGTGGCGTCTTCGGCGCCAAGTGCACGGCCAAACGAAATTCGGTTACCGCCTCGTCCAGTGATCCCTTGGCTTGAAAAGCCTGGCCAAGATAGGCATGGGCCACGGCCAGAGCCGGACGCAGTTTGACCAGCGCCCGAAAATGCGGGATCGCATCATCCACCTGCCCCTGCTGCAGCAGAACCTGGCCGAGCATGTTCTGAGCGTCGGCACTTTGCGGATTTAGACGCAGAGACTTCTCGAAGGCATCGCGCGCAGCCGCCATGTCACCGCGTGCCCAGGCGCTGAGACCAGTCTGGTAAGCCGTAGAAGCTACACTCACACCGGATTTCGTCTGCGCAGCCAGCGCCGCTGCAAGGACGAAAGCTACTACGCCGCAAATCGTTGCCAGGACAATTGGGTTGCGCGAGAATCGCAGGGCACTCATCGTAATTCGAGATTCGCTGGCGTTCGCAGCAGGGCTTCGGTTAGCATCGGCAGTCACTCGCGCAGTCTTTTCTCGGGGGTCACTCTGCAATGATCCGTTCCATTCATCACGCGAGTTGGACTGGCTTCCTCGCGCTGCTTCTGACACTCAATGTTCAGGATAGCTCAAGTTGGCCGGCTGGGGCCTGGCATCGCCTGTCCGAGAGTCCGGTCATCTCGCCCCAAGGCGATGGATGGGAATCGGCTGGAACATTCAACCCGGCGGTGGTGGTGCGCGCGGGTAAGGTCATCATGCTCTATCGCGCCCAGGACAAGCACGGCACTTCGAGGATGGGGTACGCCGAAAGCAGCGATGGCCTGCACTTCGCGCGGCGAGCCCAACCAGTCTTCGCGCCTGCGGAGCTTTACGAGAAAGACGGCGGCGTCGAGGACCCGCGGCTGGTTCAGTTCGGCGACACCTATTACTTGACCTACACCGGTTACAACAAGCACGATGCGCAACTCTGCCTGGCAACTTCTAAAGACTTGATTCACTGGCAGCGCAAGGGCGTGATTTTTCCGGCATACCATGGAAAATGGAATGTCCGCTGGACCAAATCGGGTGCGATTGTGCCGGAGAAAATCGGAGAGAAATACTGGATGTATTTTCTGGCTACGAGCGCCGACAATAAAGATCAGACTGGACTGGCCTATTCCACCGACCTCGTTCACTGGATAGAGGCCACGGATTCTCCCGCGCTTCCCGTACGGGCCGGTAAATTCGATTCCCGCGTCGCCGAACCTGGGCCGGCTCCCATTGTCACTCCACGCGGGATTGTTCTGATCTACAACGGAGCGGATGACAAGCTCGTGTACCGCACCGGCATTGCTATTTTCGATCGCAATGACCCCAAACATCTGATCTGGCGCAGCGACCAGCCGGTGTTTTCTCCGGAAAGAGAATGGGAAAAATCTGGGCAAGTCCCTAACGTGGTTTTCGTGGAAGGCCGGGCGCGACTTGGTGGCCGCGACCTCTTCTACTATGGCGGAGCCGACACCTATGTGGGCGTGGCAGAAGCGCCCGCGATTCAGTGACAACGCCCACATCACTGCTCTGTCCGGATTTTAATCTGCGGCCATCAGCGAAATCTGCAGTCGGGGTCGTGCTAGAATTCGCCCCTGCTAATCCTTTGAAGTGAGCATTCATTCAGCAAGCTCCGGCGTAAGGGTACGGCGGACCGATCATGCCGCCGCAATCTTTCAGTTCCACCACCTCGACGATTTGCGCCCATGGCGTCGCATCACGCGGCTCAGTGCCTTTGTCTGCCTGGCAGTCTTGTTCGCGTTGCTGGTTCCTCACGCTCTCAACGCGCAAACGATGAATGCAGCGCCACGGCAGTCGCGGCCGGTTCGCAGCTGGGAGTTTCTCCCCGTGGTGGGTACTCGTGCGGCCTTGTTCGGCGACGAGACTGGAAGAATGGAAGCCTGGGTTTACCCGTTGAAGATATGTCGCGATCTTCACCTCACCTTCCATACCGGCGACCGTGCTCTACCCGCGGAGAGTTTGTCACGAACCTTGACGGTAGATCCTGAGTCGGCAACCCTGCTTTACGCCGGCGATTCGTTTCGCGTGCGCGAGACATTTTTTGTGCCGGTACACGAATCAGGAGCCGTAATCCTGCTGGACGTGGAAACCGAGCAGCCCCTGGAGATCGAAGCGGGGTTTATTGCCGATTTCGCCTTGGAATGGCCCGCGGCCATCGGCGGCACTTACCTCGACTGGGATGCGAAGCGGAGCGTATTCGTCTTCGGGGAAGAAACCAAGAGATTTTCTGCGATCATCGGCTCTCCCACTGCGCAAGACGCGCATGCGGCCTACGAAACAAACTATTCGTCTACCGGGGAAAATTCATTTCGCCTGGGCGTCACGCAACGGGGACACGAAGCCAGGCTTCTGGTGATCGCGGGATCTGTTACCGGTATCGAAGACGCGAGCCAAACGTATCAGCGTCTATCGACTTCTTATGCTGACCTGCTCCGCGATTCCGCGGCCTACTATCGAAGCTATCTCGCTCGAACCGTCAATCTGGAACTCCCCGATGCCGCGTTGCAGCAGGCTTATGACTGGGCTCGCATCAGCACGATTCAGGGACTGGTCACCAATCCTTATCTCGGGTCTGGCCTGGTGGCCGGCTACAGAACTTCGGGAACCAGCCAGCGGCCCGGGTTTGCCTGGTTCTTCGGCCGCGATTCCTTGTGGACTTCATTCGCCCTGAATGCCGAAGGTGACTACGCGACCACCCGCACGGCTCTGGAATTCATCAGCAAATACCAGCGCGAGGACGGCAAAATTCCGCACGAGATTTCGCAGAGCGCCAGCCTGGTGCCCTGGTTCAAGGACTTCCCTTATCCCTACGTATCCGCCGATGCGACTCCGCTCTTCATCGTTGCCATGAATGATTACGTGGCGCAGAGCGGCGACCTGACCTTCCTTCGCGACCAATGGGACAGGGTTTGGAAAGCCTACCAATTTCTGCGCTCGACTTATGATGCACAAGGGTTAGCACAGAACGTTGGAGTGGGCCACGGCTGGGTGGAAGGCGGTCCGCTGTTGCCCGCCAAAAATGAGTTTTATCAATCGGCATTAGGCGTAGAAGCTTTGCAGGCGCTATCCAGCCTGGCTGGGTTCTCAGGGAAAGACGATCTGAAAAAGCAGTTGGCCGCGGAATTTGACCAGAAACGCGCTCTGCTCGATCAAACTTTTTGGTCCGCTGAAAAAGAGATTTATGCATTCGCGGTGAAGCAGAACAACCAGCGCACGGACGAGCCCAGCGTGCTTGCGACCGTCCCCATGTGGTTTGGTCTGACTGATCCCGGCCACGCCGGGCAGATGATCGCACAACTCTCCGAAGCCGATCACGAAAGCGACTGGGGTATGCGCATCATCTCCTCGCGGTCAAAAGTCTACGACGGCTCCGGTTATCACTTTGGGTCGGTCTGGCCGCTGTTCACAGGTTGGGCGTCGGTGGGAGAGTACAAGTATCATCGCCCGCTGCCCGCGTTCTTCAACCTGCGCGCCAACGCTCTGCTGGCCACGGACGGCTCCCTCGGTCACTTCACGGAAGTTCTTTCTGGCGATTACTACCAATCTTTTTCCACGAGTTCCCCGCACCAGATCTGGTCCGCGGCCATGGTCGTCAGCCCCATTCTGCGCGGGATGTTCGGATTGCATGCGGATGCGGTAAACCACCAGGTCACGCTGGCTCCGCACGTCCCTGCCGATTGGACTTCATTCGCCATTCGGAACCTTCCCGTGGGACCGGCCGCGGTAGACTTTCAATACCGGAAAACCGCGAACAGCATCGTGCTTGAAACGAAGTCCACCGGCGCGGGAGACTGCTGGGTAGAGTTCTCGCCCGCTCTCAGCGCGCGCGCCCAGGTGATTGGCGTGGAGATGAACGGCCAGCGTTTAGCTTTCAACATGCAATCGAACGGGGAAGATCAACACGTTTCGGTGCGTTTCCCCGCGCACGGTGGCAGCAAACGAGTCGTAATCCGAGTGAAAAATGATTTTGGATTGTCCGTGTCGAACGAGCTTCCGCCGCTCGGCAGCACCAGCCGCGGACTGCGGGTGATCTCGGAGTCGTGGAACGAGGCTCGGACTCAGATGACGGTCGAACTCTCGGGACTGCCTGGAAGGCAGTATGAGCTTGATGCCTGGAATTCGTCCCAGATCAGTTCCGTGGAAGGCGCCGCGCTGCACCAGGGTGCGCTGAACCAGGGAAAGATTCATGTCGACTTTCCGGCAGCCAGCAGCGACGAGTATGAGCACCGCGCGATCGTTTTTCATTTTGCGAAACCTTAGCGCCCGGGCGTTGTATCGGGAAGCAGATTCAGTTCTACGCGCCAAATATCGATGGAGGTACTCATGAAGAAGAGGATGCAGTGGTTGCCGGTGTTGGTGTTTTTTTCCCTTATTCTGACGGTGTTCGTTACGGCTCAAACAGCGACACACGCAATCGATGTGGAAGGCCATCAATGGTGGCAGCATGCGGTTTTCTACGAGATTTATCCGCGCAGTTTTGCCGACAGCAACAACGACGGCGTCGGCGACTTGAAGGGCATCACCTCAAAGCTGGACTACCTCAAAGACCTGGGAGTAGACGCGATCTGGATCTCGCCCTGCTTCCCTTCACCCCAGGTCGATTTCGGCTATGACGTTTCCGACTACGAAAATATCGA
>Ga0209415_10018986_pt1 | contig 10811 bp, 7 predicted proteins | sample PeaSoiSIISIP2007_FD_187696 | JGI IMG/M metagenome (GOLD analysis project Ga0209415, IMG submission 187696) | Peat soil microbial communities from Weissenstadt, Germany - SII-SIP-2007 (SPAdes) (version 2) | ecosystem: Environmental > Terrestrial > Soil > Wetlands > Peat | place: Germany... | reverse complement strand
GGGCTTTGGGTTTGTCGATTCCGTCCTGGAAGGACGCTCTGCGCAGATATCTCCACGAGAGATCAACGAAAATTCCGCTTGCATCCACCGAAGCAGTGCACGCCAGCAGCTAACCTCTGCTTCTGTTCATCTTTCGATCGTTCCCTCCGAAGCGTTGACCTTCCCCTTGCCCCCACCTAACATGTCTACCCAGTGGCCACGCCCTCCCAACCCGTGGGGCAGACAGTTTCCCATTACCGCATCGTCAGCAAGATCGGCGGTGGCGGGATGGGTGTGGTGTATGAGGCGGAAGACCTCAAGCTCGGTCGCCACGTGGCTTTGAAGTTCCTTCCAGAGGGGCTCGCCAACGATCCGCAGGCGCTCATCCGCTTCCGGCGGGAAGCCAAGGCTGCCTCTGCACTGAACCATCCGAACATCTGCACTATCTACGAAATCGACGAGGCCGATGGGCGCGCTTTCATATCCATGGAATTGCTGGAGGGGCAGACACTTCGGCACCAGATCAGTGGCAAGCCGATGGAGGTCGAGGCGGTGCTCGATCTGGCAATCCAGATTGCCGATGCGCTGGATGCGGCACACTCGAAAGGAATCATCCACCGGGATATTAAGCCGGCCAACATCTTCGTGACGAATCGAGGTCAGGCGAAGATTCTAGACTTCGGGCTGGCCAAAGTGTCGCTGAAACCGAACAGCGGTGCCATGAGTGCCCCAACCATCGGCTCAGAGGAGAACCTCACCAGCCCCGGTTCGACGCTGGGCACCGTTGCCTATATGTCGCCCGAGCAGGTTCGAGGGAAGGAACTCGATGCCCGCACCGACTTGTTCTCCTTCGGGGCGGTGCTCTATGAGATGGCGACAGGAGCGCTCCCGTTTCGGGGTGATACCAGCGGTGTGATCTTCGAATCCATTCTGAATCGAGCGCCCGCCCCAGCGATCCGGTTGAACCCAGACATGCCGCCCGATCTGGAACGGATCATCAACAAGGCTCTGGAGAAAGACCGCAACCTGCGCTATCAGAGCGCGTCGGAGGTACGAGCCGATCTGCAACGACTGAAGCGGGACACGGACTCCCACAAGTCAGCGCCTTCTGAGTCGGCATCCGTTTCTCGCAGAAGATGGCTCCAATGGATCGGCGCGGGGGCCCTTGGCGTTATCGCCGTAATCGTGATCGCCCTCTTTCTCCGGCAGTCCAGGCATCCCGCGGTCCGCCTTGTTGATTCTGCCAGCCCGAGATCGATTGCAGTGCTGCCCTTCCAGAATGTGGGCTCTGATAAGGACACTGACTTTCTGCGGCTCGCCCTGCCCGATGAGATTGCGACTACGCTGAGCTACGTGCCGTCGTTCTCGATCCGTCCCTTTGCTACGACGAGCAAGTACAACGGGCCGAACTTGGACTTGCAGCAGGCTGGTCGAGAGATGGAGGTAACCTCGATCGTAACGGGGCACTTCCTCACGGAAGGCAACCAGTTGGAGGTCACGCTGGAAGCGGTGGATGTCGCGAATAACCGCAGTGTTTGGCGAGACACCATCGATGTTTCCGCGTCGGACAAAATTACCATGCGGGAGCAAATCACTTCGAGAGTTCGGCGGGGCCTTGTCCCCGTGCTTGGAGGACCATCGTCCTCCGGGGAGGCGGGGACTCGCCCCGCGAGCGAGGAAGCCTACGACTTGTATTTGCGTAGCATCGCGGTTCCGCATGATATTGCTCCGAACAAAGATGCGATCGCGATGTTGGAGCGTGCTGTCGGCATTGATCCCACCTACGCTCCTGCTTGGGAGGCTCTGGGCATGCGCTATTACTGGGACAGTGCGTATGGTGGTAGCGGTGAGCCGATGCTCAAGCGTTCGGACTCGGCCATGGAACGAGCACTGGCGCTTGATCCGAACTTAATCGTTGCGGCCGCAGCGTTGATCACTAACCGGACAGATCGCGGCGATATTACAAATGCTTATGCGGAGGCCTCAGCCTTGGTCAAGCGCCGACCGGATAGTGCGCAGGCACATTTCGCTCTGGGCTACGTTCTACGCTATGCCGGGTTATTGCACGAATCGGCACACGAGTGCGACACTGCACTCGCACTGGATCGGGGCAGCCCGATCCGGTCGTGCTCTTGGGTTTTCATGCAATTAGGTGAGCCCCAGAGGGCAACGGAGTTCGTCCGCCTCGATGCAGGCTCGGAATGGGCAGCCAGGCAAACAGCCCTTATTCTTCTGGGCCAGGGCAAACTGGGCGAGGCACGCCAAACCATTCAGAGAACGTCGGAGTCTCCTCTGATGGGTCGTGAGCTGCTTCTAGCCTGCCTTGACCCCCAGCAGGCATCCCAGTTCGACAGAATCGCGAAGAGAAGCGAAGCGGCCGCGCTTGCGGGAGTGGATGGGGAGCCTCGGTATTTCCTTGGCGCCCTGCTCTCCTATTGCGGTCACAAGGATGCCGCTGTTCGCTTGCTCAGAAGCGCCATTGAACACAACTATTGTGCTTACACCGCTCTGCAATCCGACCCGGTGCTGGTGAAGCTCCGTGGAGCTCCTGAGTTCGGCGAATTGCTATCGGCAGCGAAAGAGTGCCAGAACAGGTTTTTGGCGCAGCGAGAGCAGAGTCCACACTGAAATGCACGAGAAAATGTCCCCACGTCCGAGTGAATCCTGCGTTACGGTTTCACTTTATACACGACGCCCGCACCGCTGCTACCGCCCACTTCGGTGACGCCATATAGGTTGCCGCCGGCGTCAGCCACGACCCCGCTATACGGATACCCACCATCGCTGCTGCCAGTAAAGCTGTAAAGGACGGTGTGGTTCCACGCTTTCTTCTTCCGTGTCAGCTCAAAAACGGTGCCGTGGTCTGAGCTGCTGCCGCCGTTCGTCGTGCCGAAGAGCTTATTTCCAAGGTAGGTCAGCGTGCCTTCCGGATAGGAGCCGTCGCCCGACCCAGCAAAACTGTGGAGTAGACTGAGCATATAACCCGTGTTCGACTTTATCATCTCGAAGGCCGTGCCAACGTTACTTGCGCCACCTTGTTGAGTGACGCCGAAAATCACGCTTTTCTGCTTCTTTCCGATTTTTTGTGTGCCGAGGGTCAGACTACCGAAGTAAGGATACGCGCCGTCGCTGCTCCCGCCAGCAAAGCTATGAAGCACGGTCTCCGTCCAGTTGCTGCCGGATTTAGAGAGCTCGAACACTGTGCCATAGTTGCTCGTCCCACCCTTCGGCGTCACACCATAAAGATTGCCCTTTTTGTCCATCGCCAAGCCGCTAGTGGGGTTTTCACCGTCGGTGCATCCGGAAACGGAACAGAAGTTGTAGATCACGCTATAGGTCCCGCTCGAAATCTCGTAAGCGACACCATAGCCGTTCACCCCGCCGCTTTCGGCGGTGCCGTAGAGATTACCTTTTTTGTCGCGAATCACACCGGCATAGGGATAGCCGCCGTCGGTGCCGCAAGTAAAAGCGTGCAGCGTAGTCAACGTTGAACCAGAAAGCTCGAAAACGATGCCGCAGCTGCCGGCGCCGCCTATCTCGGTTGTTCCGTAAATCTTGCCGGATGGGTCAAGGGCTACGCCTGCAAGCGGAAAGCCGCCGTCGGTGCCGTCGCAGAAGCTATACAATGCCCTTTCGGTACCGCCGCTCGACAGCTCAAACACAGTACCGTATCCACAGGTGCCTCCATACTCCGTTGTACCATAAAGATTGCCCGAGCTGTCACGTACCAGAAGCCCCAGATCGTCAGGATAACCGCCATCGCTGCCGTCGGTGAAGTTATATAGAACGGTTTCGGTGCTGGCCAGCGCGCCAGTTGCCAAAAGCAGAACCAAGGTGAGAATCGCTACCAATTTAAGTCCCATGACCGTGCCTCCTTTTGCGTGTAGCCGGTCCCGCAAGACCAAGAAACTTCGGCGGCTGTGAAGTATACACCTTGATTGCCACCGTTTTCGGGGCAACCCTCCCTTGGAAGGCCACGTTGGAAACTAGAGCAAAATCGCAGCTAGCCCACTCATGCCAATCAAGCCCAGACCCACAAGAAAAGCGGGTGGTCGTAAAGAAGTGGAGCGGATTCGCGCGGATAGCTCCCCTGATCGCATATCCAGTAAGGGCGGACCTGATGGCCCGGCAATGTTCCCCTGGGGCGGCCAAAACCCCAAAATAATGCCGGAATAAAGTCCGAGAGTGGTGCTAGAATCGCCTTTATCCCCCAGCGTGGGAGTTCTGTCCCACGCCGAGCTCCCCCGGTGCGTTCGTCCATTGGAGTGATTCATGGCGTTACCGTCTAAACTGAAGACCTTTGGCCCGGCGGGCGAACTAGTACCCGTGGAACCCATTGCCATGAACGACCATCGGTCGTTCGGCTACGTACTGGAAGAGCAGAACGCCGTCTTGCACTACTGGCGAATCCTGAGGAAACGCGCCTGGCATGTGCTGGCCACTCTGGCAATTATTTTGGCGCTTTCGGTCATTGTGACCCTGAGGACGACTCCCCTGTACCGGGCGACCTCGAAGGTTGCAATCTTTCCAGAAAATCAAAATGTCTTGGGATTCAAGGACCCGGGAAATGTCCTTTCCGAGTCTGATTACGACTTGGCGCTTCAGACCCAGGCCTCAATTCTGAGCAGCGACACGCTGGCTTTGAGGGTCATGGACGTTATGCGCCTCGCTCAGGATCCAAGGTTTAACGACGTCAAACGCAGTTCGGCCTCTGCCAGCCCACGTCGGAGTTCCAGCGCCGCTCCAGATAAAGCGCAAACTGCGGAATTGTTGCGCAGATTTCACAAAGAGTTCAGTGTCGAACTAGTCCCCCAAACTCGGATCCTGGAAGTAGCTTATACCCATCCCGATCCGCAGTTGGCGACCGAGATTGTCAATACCCTGATCAAGACCTTTATTGAGGAGAATTTCAAAACCAAGTATGAATCGGTGACGCAAACCTCTGAGTGGCTTTCGAAGGAGCTGGCGGACCTGCAATTGAAAGTGGAAACCTCGCAGGAGAAGCTGGTCCGTTATCAGAAAGAGCACGGGATCCTTGGGGCCGATGATAAGCAAAACATCGTGACCGCCAAGCTGGACGAGTTGAACAAGGAGCTGACGGCAGCCGAGACGGACCGCATTCAGAAACAATCCGATTACACCTCGGCCATGCAAGAAGACGCCGGCACTGCCTCCGACAGGTTTTCAACTGGCGGAGGAGCCAGTCTGCTCGACAAGCTACGCGAGCAAGAGACGCAGCTCGACACTCAGTACGCACAGATGACGACGCAGTTCGGAGCGGGTTATCCGAAAGTGGCGGAACTCAGCAACCAGCTGAAACAAGTGCGCGCCGAGATCGCTGCCGAACAGACCAGGACGCTCCATCGCCTGCGCGACCAATACCTGGCCGCAGTGCAACGGGAAAAATCGCTGACGGCGGCGTTTGAACAGCAGAAACAGGCGGCCAATGCCCTGAACGAAAGCGCGATTGAATACTCCGTGCTGAAGCGCGATGCCGATTCGAACCGCCAGCTTTACGAAGGCTTGTTGCAAAAGCTCAAAGAGGCGAGCATCAGTGCTGGGCTGAGATCAGACAATATCCGTGTGGTGGACATCGCTCAGACTCCAATTTTTCCGGTCACGCCGAACCTACCGAGAAATCTGGGATTCGGGTTTCTCCTGGGTCTCGGGGTCGGCATCGGACTGGCGCTGGTATTGGACAACCTGGATACGACCGTCCAGAATGCCGGCCAGATCAGCGACGTATGCGCGTTGCCCAACCTGGCGGTAATTCCGCTACAGACATCGAGCCATAGCCATTTGCGCAAACGACTGGCGGCCATCCCCGCTTCCAACGGAAACCGTGACCTTGCCCTGGTCACGTACGCGCGTCCAAAGTCGCAAGCCGCGGAATCGTTCCGGGCGTTCCGGACTTCGCTTGTGCTCTCCGCTCTGGGCGCTCCGCCAAAAGTGATCCTGGTCACTAGTGCCTGGCCGCAAGAAGGAAAGACGACGGTAAGCGCCAATCTGGCGCTGGTTATGGCGCAACGCGGAACGCGCGTTCTGCTCATGGACGCGGACCTTCGCAAGCCCGGCGTTGGGCGAATGTTCGGCATAACGCATAAGGGCGGACTCAGTACCCTGATCAGTGGAGTCGATCAGGCGGATGAAGTCGTCCTCCCCAGTTCTCAGATTCCGAACTTGAGCATCGTCTGCGCCGGCCCTGCTCCGGCCCAGCCCGCCGAATTGCTCGGCTCCCAGCTCATGAGGGATTACATTACGCGCTGGCGAAACGAATTCGATCACATCATTATTGATACCCCGGCGTGCCTCTCGGTAACCGACGCCGTGATCCTCTCTCCGGCAGCGGACCAGGTGATTCTGGTAGCACGCTCGGGACAGACGACGAAAGCAGCTTTGCGGCGTGCTTGCGACGTGCTGCAGCAGGTCAATGCCAGTGTGATGGGCGTCGTTCTGAACGCCTATGACATGAATTCCCTGGACGGCTACTACGATTCCTATCGCAGCCGGAATGCGCGGTACTACGAAGAGGCCTGAAAACCGTCTGCGGTCAGGCCGCCGATCAGCGTGACCGTGCCGGCCGATTGTGATGCCGATTCCCTGCTCAGAAATTCCGAGCGGAAATCCTTGTGTAGACATCAAGACAAATGTATGGATGACGGACTTTACCTCGACCTATTGAAACGGTGCCTGAGCGGCTACCTGTATCCGGAGAGCAGCAATCAAGAGGTGCTTCTCCCCCAACCTGGGCTGTCGCTGACGCAGAAGACCCTTGTGAGGATGATGAACCGGCGAGGCTACAAGGTCTTCAGGACGGTGCCATTTGACGCCAAGGCCCGCGAACTCGGAACCGATTGGCCAAGTATCGGATACTCCATGATCGGGCTGAAACGCCTCGACAATCTGCAGGCTTGCATGGAATCGGTCATCGAGGAAGGCGTACCGGGCGATCTGCTGGAGGCGGGCGTGTGGCGGGGTGGATCGTGTATCTTCATGCGGGCCGTTCTCAAACTGCACGGGGTCGACAATCGAAATGTATGGCTCGCGGATAGCTTCCAGGGTTTGCCAAAGCCCTCGCTGGATGCCGACCGCGACTATGATTTATCCGGGCATCGCGTGCTGGCAGTTTCTCTGGAGGAAGTACAGGCGGCTTTTCAGCGGTTTGGGATGTTGGACGGACAGGTCAAGTTTCTCAAAGGCTGGTTTAAAGACACGCTGCCCACCGCTCCCGTCAGCCGCTTGGCAATCTTGCGAATGGACGGCGACCTGTACGAATCGAGCATGGACATACTCAACTCGCTCTATCACAAAGTCTCGCCCGGCGGCTTCGTGATCGTGGACGATTACCATATGTTCCCTCCCTGCAAGCTCGCAGTGGATGAGTTTCGCGGACGCGCCGCTATCACTGAGCCTATCCGGGAAATCGATGGTACGGGTATCTTTTGGAAGAAGTCGTGAAAATGCCCGCAAACTACCTGGGTTGGTCACCAGCTGCGCACAACGCCAGCATCGGGTGACAAGTCGTCTTGGGACAGGCGATCCACAACCTGCGACTTGCTTTCTACCCTCGCCTGAGTACCCTTATCCTGTTGACTTACGCACTGGTTCTTACCAGCTTTCGGATGGGGGACCGACTTCGCTTGAGGGTCGCATGAAGATGAGTGCCAAGGCCGACAGTGAACGCTTCCAGAGCGACGCCAACAAGTATGCCGTCTACCTCGAGACCCCCGAGGGCCGGTTGCGCTCCGACTTGGCCTTTGCCAACCTGCAGGATTTTCTTCCCCCGCAGACCAAACCTTCATGGTGTGCACTCGATCTCGGGTGCGGCACGGGAGCGACGGCCGTTCGCCTGGCGCGACTTGGCATTCACGTCACCCTGCTGGATTCCTCTCCGGCGATGCTGGATATCGCGCAGCGCGCCGCCCGCGAAGCCGGGATCTCGGAGAAGATCGTGCTGAAACACGGTGACGCCACACAGCTGGCCAGCTTATTTCCCGTCCGATCGTTCGATGTAATTCTTTGCCACAACCTGCTCGAATATCTCGACGAACCGGTGGCTGTTTTGCGCGGCGCGGCCCGCGCTTTGCGGGATTCATCAGCGATACTGTCAGTCCTTGTGCGAAACCGGGCCGGCGAAGTATTCAAGGCCGCCATTCAAACCGGCGATTTGGCGCTTGCGGAAAATAACCTCACCGCTGAGTGGGGACAAGAGTCTTTGTACGGAGGCCGGGTACGACTTTTTACGTCAGATAGCCTGCAAGCCATGCTGAAAGCGGCGGCGCTGGGAGTGATTACCGAGCGGGGTGTACGCGTCCTTGCGGATTACTTGCCGTCGCGGATTTCTCGCAACGCCGAGTACGAGCGGATTCTTGAACTGGAGCGCAAGCTGGGCAACCGGCCAGAGTATGCCGCAATCGCGCGCTACACACAATGCTTCGCACGTTTGCCTTGATCGTCGATGGAGAGCTGATCCATGAATGACGTCGCTGGCAAAGCTTCATCTACCCCATCCGGCGCGAGGGCGACGGAGGCCACGATTGCGCTTGGGCTCGGGCTCACCAACGAGTGCAACCTCGCCTGCGCCTTCTGCTACCGAGATCCAGCCCGCACGGATCGCCTCTCTCTGGATCAGGTGAAGTCCGTCATGGAACGACTGCCGATCCGCTCGGTGAATCTGGGCACCGGGGAGAACGGCATGCATCCGGACTTTAAAGCGATCCTGGCGTACCTGCGCACGAAACCCATCAAGCTTACGATCACTTCCAACGGCCACAGTGTTGCTGTATTGGAAGACGACGAGTTGAGCCCCTTTCACGATATTGAGTTTTCTCTCGATTACCCGACGCAAGCGGAACAGGATGCGCAGCGCGGCAGCGGCAATTGGGAGCTGATTCACCGGCAAGCGGAACGCTGCGTGAGGCTCGCCATACCTGTAACCATCATCGCGGTCATGATGAAGGCGAACTACTTGCGTTTAGCGGAGGTCGCGCGAGTAGCCAAACAGTTTGACGCTCCCCTGCGCGTCAACGTGTACCAAGCGGTGCGATCCGACGTCTACGCATTGTCCTACGAAGAATATTGGGAGGGATTCCGGCGTCTCTTTGCCGAAACGGACGTGATCGCCATCGGCGAGCCGCTGGTTCGCGCGATGGCAGGTCTCCCGCCGCTCCGATCAGGTTGCGGCGTGAGCACTGTGCGAGTGACGCCAAGAGCCACAACCCAGCCCTGCGTTTATTGGCCAGGAGCGGGAGAGCCGCTGTCGGATTTGATCTCGATGGGGCTCGACATTTTAGACTCCGAGCCCTTCGACCAAGCTCGCACGCTTCCCGACGCGTGCCAGCCTTGCGAGTTCCGCGAGTCGTGCCACGGCGGATGTGCCGGACGTCGCCGCCTGCAAGGCGCGCTCCTAGAGCCTGATTACTACTGTCCGATCGTTCGCGGGGAGCGTCCGAGCCTGCAAATTCGTATGGCCGCCACCCGCGATCTTCCCAAGCTGAGCAGTTCGTGCACCACCGTAGTGATCGCCAGGTAGTTCGCTTCGGGTAGCTTAGACGAGTTCTATGCGGACCTGACGACCGACAACGGCCGCAGCTTTTTGCAGTGTGCCCAAGGTCACGGCAGCGTTCTCGGGATCAAGCAGCCGGTCGAGCGCGGCGCGGCTCGTATGCATCCGGCGCGCCATCTCGACCTTGGTCAGGCCTTTTTGCTGCATGGCAGCCGCAACCTGGCGGGCAACGACCCGTTTGATCGCGGTGGCGCTAACTTTCTCATAGAGGCCTTCCTCGCGCAGCCAGCTGTCGAAGGTCGATCCGATATTCTTCTTTTTCATGATCCCGTACCCTTCTTCCGTGTTGGCCACGATTCACCACAACTAATTTTAACTCGCTGTCATTTCGAGCGGATCGGGATTGTGAGCGGGAGCGAACAAACACGCGTAGTCGAGAAACCTGCTTTATTACCGATCCCAGCAGAACAGCAGGTTCCTCGACTGCGCTTCCTCGTCCGCTGCGCCTCCGAGCAAACTTCGCTCGGAATAACAGTTTTTACGATTTCCTTCAGGGAAAGGGCAGACGCGGGATCCACCTTTACGTTTATTTCGCGTCCACCCACTTGTCCGACCCCGTCACCTTCACAGCTACATCAGAAATGAAGATGTGCAAAGGCTTGCCGTCGGCGAACCCGCGATGCTCGGTTGAGAACAGAATCGGACCAGCCTTTTTATAGCCTGCCCAGGTTGCGAAGACGCGGCTCGGCGGCTTGGCCCCGCCGCGGTGGTAGACAAAGTACACGACGCGGTTGTCTTTACCCACGTAGAGGTCCCAGGTATCGCCGGGCGTGTAACCGCTATCTGCGGGATACTTCACCGGAATCAGCTCGGCCATGCCGGGGCCCAGTGGTAGGTTAAACTTGCCCTGATCGATCACGCTGGCGCTCTTGTCCCAATAAGCGTGAAACGGGAACAGAGTCCAATAATTGTCGTTGATGAAACTCGGGTCGACTTGATTTTTCACAGCGTCGGTTTGGCTGCTAAGGTCGGTGCGTACGTAGGAAACCTGGACCGGCTTACCGTCTTTATCCGTCCCCTCGTAGGTCACCTTGTTTGTCTTGGGCTCCCACTCCCACTTGTGAGCAGCTTTGAACAGCCCCGTAATCTCCCCGTTCCAGGTGTAGCGGATGGCCTCAACTTTGTCCCACGAATCAATTCCGTAGGCCTTGGCAACTTGTTCGAGAATTGGCGCGCGCTGCTGCGCCCAGGAGTTTGCAGCAAGGACCAGCACTCCGCAAAGCAGAAGACCCATCATGGTTAAACGGCGGGCATTTCTCATAGAGTT
>Ga0209415_10018984_pt1 | contig 10811 bp, 12 predicted proteins | sample PeaSoiSIISIP2007_FD_187696 | JGI IMG/M metagenome (GOLD analysis project Ga0209415, IMG submission 187696) | Peat soil microbial communities from Weissenstadt, Germany - SII-SIP-2007 (SPAdes) (version 2) | ecosystem: Environmental > Terrestrial > Soil > Wetlands > Peat | place: Germany... | reverse complement strand
ACTGGGATAGCCTAAATGCTTGAAAAGATGGTGGCCAGGGACGGAGTTGAACCGCCGACGCCAGCCTTTTCAGGGCTGGTCAACCTGAAGCTACAACAACTTACAGGTTTGCGGGAGACTGCCAAGTGCCTGCAAAATACGCGCAAGCCGGATCAATCATGGGCTGGGATCATGGGCTGAGTTAAGGCCAGGTCTTGTGGCGATTCTGGTCGAAGGGCATTTCCTCCGCTACCATCCCGGCCAAGCGGCTCTCATGCAGATGCAGTATGGCAAAGAGCTATACCCTTCAACGTAGAGCATTTTGAGAATTGCAATCTGATCACTTTTGACCAGTTTCCCTCCCCCAACTAGCTGATACTAAAGATCGGCGACGGTTGTCAGCGGAGAATGCCTGCAACGCGAGTGCAAAGAAAAGCGCCAGTGCCCGTTCCTGATTCAACGCTGATGAGCGGGTATTCGTTCTGGAAATCGCTCTTCTCCACACTAGCTCCGAGCAACAAGGAAATTGATGTCAGTAATGGAAACAGTACCTCCAATCGAAACACTCAAACTTTTTAACAGGCGCCCCATGGCATCCCATCAAGCGCCCACGAGGCCCGTTTGGCTGCAATCAGGAGCGGGACTCCCGAGCCGGATCGCCGTCGTTGGCAACTATCTTCCGCGACAGTGCGGGATTGCCACTTTTACCACCGACTTGTGCGAAGCACTTTCCACTGAGTGTGGTGCCGCACGGTTGTGCGCTGTGCCAGTCGACGACACGGAATCGGGGTATGCGTACCCAGAGCGGGTAAGGTTTGCGCTTGCGCAGGACGATTTGTCATCTTACGAGCATGCCGCTGACTTTCTGAATTTCACTAATTTCGATTTGGTATGCCTGCAGCACGAATATGGAATTTTTGGCGGTCCGGCGGGTAATCACATTTTGGCTCTGCTCCGGCGCCTCAAGATGCCAGTCATAACCACCCTCCATACCGTTCTTCGCGAACCCAATCCTGACCAACGCCGGGTGATGGAGGAGATCGCAGCGTTATCAGACCGACTCATCGTAATGAGCCAGCTGTCTTCCCAGTTCCTGCAAGAAATATTCAAAGTACCTGGCAGCAAGATTGACATGGTTCCTCATGGCGTTCCCGATTTGCCATTCCTGGATCCCAATTTCTACAAAGACCGCTTTGGCGTCGAAGGGAAGGCAGTACTCCTCACGTTCGGCCTGCTGTCGCCCAACAAGGGAATCGAAAACGTCATTCAAGCGCTGCCGCACATTTTGTCGAAGCACAAGAATGTGGTCTACATCGTCGCAGGCGCAACGCACCCTCATGTTCTCCGCAGTGAAGGTGATCGGTATCGACAGCACTTGCAGGCTTTAGCGAAGGAAGTCGGAGTGGAATCAAAGGTGTTCTTCCACAACCGCTTCGTCAGCCCTCAGGAAATAGTCGAGTTCATTGGCGCGGCGGACATCTATATCACTCCTTACCGTTATGAGGCACAAGTTGTTTCCGGGACGCTTGCCTATGCGTTAGGCGCGGGCAAGGCGATCATCTCGACTCCATACTGGCATGCGATCGAGCTGTTGGACGACCGCCGCGGCGCGCTGGTCCCCTTCCAGGATCCGGACGCTATCGCGCGAAAGACGGTCGAACTCCTGGATACCCCGGCGATACGCCATGCCATGCGTAAACGCGCTTACCTGTACGCACGGGATATGGTCTGGAAGAATGTAGCGCAGGGTTATATGGCGAGCTTCGCTCAGGCTCGCAGTGACCGCATGCGGGAGCCACGCGTCGTGTTCGCCGATAGCGCTCCCGCAAAACGCCTCGACAAGCTACCAGCGCTGAATCTGGATCAGTTGCATCGGTTAACTGACGACACCGGCCTGCTGCAGCACGCGACCTTTGCAGTTCCCAACTACGCCGAGGGTTACACCACCGACGATAATGCGCGTGCCCTCGTTCTAAGCATCCTCCTCGAGCAACTTGGACAGACGGAGCCGCTAGCAACTGACAACCTTGCCTCGCGGTATTTAGCTTTTTTGGGACATGCTCTTAATCCCACAAACGGCAGGTTCAGAAACCTCCTGAGTTATTCGCGCACGTGGAACGAAGCGCAGGGATCAGAGGATTGCCACGGGCGCGCGTTGTGGGCGCTTGGGACTGTTCTGGGACGCTCGAAAGATCAGGCGCTCAGGGGTGCGGCTGGCCATCTTTTTGAGATCGCCCTCCCAGCGGTCGTTGCCTTTACCAGCCCGCGCGCCTGGGCCTTTGCATTGCTGGGGGTTGAGGAATACCTCAATTGCTTTCCAGGCGACAAGGATGCTCAGAAAATGAGCTCAGTCCTAGCCACTCGGCTGATCGAACTCCACCGCTCAAACCTTGCGCCGGGGTGGAACTGGTTTGAAGACGTGGTAGCTTACTCAAACGCCAGATTGCCGCAAGCAGTTTTGATTGCGAGCCGTCGCAACTCCGACCACAAGATGATGTCCGTTGGTCTTGGAGCACTGAATTGGCTGTGCGAAATTCAGCGTTGTGCAGAAGAGGATCATTTCGTGCCCATCGGCTCGCAGGGGTTTTACCGCAAAGGCTGCGAGAGAGCACGCTTCGATCAACAACCGGTCGAAGCGGGCGGCGTCGTTTCCGCATGTCTCGAAGCCTATGGTGCAACTGGGGATGATCGTTGGCGCACCGAAGCCTGGTCGGCTTTCAACTGGTTCCTGGGAGCCAATGATTTGCAAATTGGCCTCTACGATCCGACCACCGGCGGGTGTCGAGACGGTCTGCACCCGGAGCGCGTGAATGAAAACCAGGGCGCAGAATCTACCCTGGCATTCCTGATGGCGCAGGTCGAAATGCGCTTGGCGGGAGAAGTTGATGGTCCGCGACAAAGTCGTGACCTGTTCAGCGCTTGTGACAGGGATGAGGCCACTGCACATGTACGTTGAAGTTGATTTTTCCTTTTCCGTTAAATCTCTATGAGCGTTGCCACAACAACTCGCTACGAGCCTCTGCTGCTTCGGCATCCTGCCAACCCGATCTTAACCGGCAAGGACTGGCCCTACCCCATCAACAGCGTCTTCAACGCAGGTGCGACACTGCTTGCTGACGGCTCAACGCTGCTGCTCTGCCGCGTGGAAGATCGACGTGGCCTGTCCCACCTTTGCGCCGCTCGCTCTCTAAACGGAGTAGATGGGTGGCAAATTGATAGCGAACCGACCCTGATGCCCAGCCCGAAGGAGTATCCGGAGGAAATCTGGGGCATTGAGGATCCTCGCATCACGTTTGTGCCCGAACTGCAGCAATACGTGGTCAGTTACACCTCCTATTCGCGGGGTGGTCCCGGAGTGTCTCTAGCTCTGACCAAGGATTTTCGCAGCTTCGAGCGCTACGGCGTAATCATGCCGCCGGATGACAAAGACTCGGCACTTTTGCCTCGGAGAATTGCGGGCTACTGGGCCCTGATCCACCGGCCAATGACACCTCTCGGGTCGCACATGTGGATCTCCTACTCCCCTGACCTGCGCCATTGGGGCAGACATAGGCTCATATTAGAGGCGCGCCGCGGCGCCTGGTGGGACGCGAACAAAATTGGTTTGTCACCGCCGCCAATCGAGACTTCCAGGGGATGGCTGGTGCTCTACCACGGGGTGAGGCACACGCCTTCGGGCTGCCTGTATCGCTTGGGCCTGGCTCTGTTTGAGCTGGAGAATCCGGAAAAATGCTTACTGCGTGGTGACTCGTGGATCTTTGGACCGGAGGCCGATTATGAGCGCAACGGCGATGTCAACGACGTTGTATTTCCTTGCGGCTACACCATGGATCAGGACGGCGACACCATCAATCTCTACTATGGAGCTGCCGATTGCTCGATTGCCCTGGCTCGGGGCAGCGTTCGCTCTCTACTAACCTGGCTGGACGCCAATGGAAGTTGCCAGCGAAGGCGAGATGAAGACCGATGAACCCGCTGGTGTGGGTTTGCCAGTTCGTCTTTGGGTGCCATCACAGTCATCTGAGTCGCGTGTTCACAATCAAGCGGCGCACTTACCGGGTCTGCTTCGATTGTGGAGAAGAATTCGAGTTACCGAAACTGACAAGCCGATTTACTGCGGGCATCAAACAGGCGGACCACGCCGGCCTTATGTGAGCTATCCTGCTCAGATTTGCGTATCGCTATCTGTCATTCTGTATTCTCCTTACTGAATGCGCCGGGCGAGCGCAGAGCTTATGAGAACATCGCTACTGTGGATATTCGAGTCTTTGTTTGGCTGCCACCACCAGCAACTCAGCCGCGTGTTCACTATTCGCAGGCGCACCTACCAGGTCTGCTTCAAGTGCGGACGGGAATTTGAGTATTCGTGGGCGCTGATGCACTCGGAGCGATCGCATGTCGCCGATAATGCCTATGCGCCGCTGAACACTGTGAACGAAGCGGAAGTTTCCGCGATTTGATCCTATCGAGCACTGCAACCCCAATTCTTCGGATGTGAGCTATCTTGCTCAGACACCAAAGTCTACACCTGTCACTCTTTATTCTGCTGAGTGTGTCGAGAGAGCGACGAGGGCCAATTCGTAGCTCCCGTTCTCAGATTGCGGCGGGTGAAATCTCCAACGATTCACATCGCAGCGACCACATCCAGCTAATTGGCGTTCCTCAATCGTGTGTACGCCGTGAAAGCTCCGGCAAACACGATCGACCTTGAAGCTCTCGAACATAGAAAATTGGGCAACACCTCGGGCTGGACGCGAGGCGTTAGCCCGCAAAACAAGAAAGGTCAAAGGTCATGCCTCTAATTCAACTCCTGGAAGTTCTCATCGTGGTGGGTGTTCTCCTGTGGCTGGTAAATCGCTTCATTCCCATGCAGGCATCCATCAAATCAATTCTGAACGGCGTCGTGGTCATCGCGGTCGTTTTGTGGCTACTGAATGTTTTTGGGCTATTCCACACTCTTTCCGGCATGCACGTCGGGAAAGGATGAGGTGTGTAGAAAAACACCGGGTCACGAAACTCAAAAATCTAGACGAAGCAACACGGCAGACATCTGCCTCAAGGAGATATGTGAACACAAAGCTGTTGTTAGCAGTCACAATCGGACTGAGTCTGAGCGCAGTAGCTCAAACCAATTCTCAAACCACCACGGCCGTCGAACCCATGAGTCCGACACCTATGTTCCGGGTCAACGTAGTCAACCGCACGACGCAAGCGGTCAACTATGAGCATCGCAGCGGATCTACGAAGGTGGATTTCGCGGGCACAGATCTAATGCCTTCAGCGAATGGCGAAGCCGAAGTAAACAGCAAGCGGGGAGCGATTGAGATCGAAGCGAAATTCGGCAATCTGCAAAAACCCACGACTTTCGGTGGCGAGTACTTGACTTACATCTTGTGGGCGATTTCACCTGAAGGCCGCGCCGTAAACCTGGGCGAAGTGTTAGTTGGCGGCAACAGCCGCAGCAAGCTGCAGGTGACCACGGACCTTCAGGCTTTCGCACTGATCGTCACCGCGGAACCTTACTATGCCGTTCGGCAGCCCAGCAACGCAGTAGTGCTCGAAAACGTAGTTCGCGCCGACACCAAGGGAATTACCGAGGCAGTGAATGCCAAGTATGAACTCATGGAACGAGGCGGCTACATTCCCACCGGCTACAAGTTCGACCCTGTGGTTATGAACGCCAAGTTGCCATTGGAATTTTTCGAGGCAAGGAATGCACTGCGCATCGCGCAATCCGAGGGAGCGGAGAAGTACGCCAGCGCCAGCTATCAGCACGCTGTCCAGTTAATGAACAACGCCGATGAATATGCCGTAAGAAAACACATCGACAGAAAGCCGCTGATCGCAGTCGCCCGAGAGGAAGTACAAACTGCTGAAGACGCGCGAGAAATCGCAGTCAAGAAGATGGACGAAGAGCGCGTAGCGAACGAACGCCAGGCTTCAGCAAATGCACAGGCACAGTCGCAGGCGCAAGCCGACGACGCAACCCGGCAGAAGGAACAAGCTCAGTCGGATGCGGCAAAGGCGCAATCCGACATGGCTGCAAATCAGGCAGCATCCGCAGCGGCGGTCAGCGCGGCTCAGGCTGATGCCGACCAATCTCGTTTAGCCGCACAGCAAGCTCAGCAGAATGCACAACAAGCGGAAACCGATAAGACAGCCATGCGCACGCGATTGTCGGAGCAGTTGAATTCTATTCTCCAGACTCGCGATAGCGCGCGCGGGCTGATTGTCAGCATGTCCGATGTACTGTTTGACACCGGAAAATACTCATTGAAGCCGGGCGCACGCGAGAAACTGGCGAAAGTCGCCGGCATTCTGCTCGCCTACCCAGGACTCAACATTGAAGTCGGCGGCTATACGGACAGTGTGGGCAGCGATGAAATGAATCAAACACTGTCTGAGAATCGTGCCGGCTCGGTGCGTGATTACCTGGTGCAACAAGGCGTAACCACGAATTCAGTCAGCGCAAAAGGCTTCGGCAACACTCTGCCGGTAGCCTCCAACGATGACTCCGCCGGCCGGCAGCAGAACCGTAGAGTTGAACTGGTCGTATCTGGTGACGCCATCGGCAACGCCATCACAACCACCGGAAGCTTGCAGTAAGGCAAGCGTACGTAACGAATCGATAATGGAGGCAACACCTATGAAACTAATTGGAATTATCAGCACAGCAGTTCTGTCATTGACCCTCGGAATCGCTGCTCCGTTGTACGCACAGGAGCAACACGACCAGCAGCAGGAACAGAAAGACAAGCCTGCCCAAGCGGAAGAGAAACACGCACAGCAGGAACAGAAGACCGCACAGCAGCAGGACAAGAATGTCAAGCAAGAAGAAAAAACCGCGCAGCAGCAGGACAAGAACTCCAAACAAGAAGAGAGAACCGCGCAGCAGCAAGACAAGAACGCCAAGCAGGAAGAGCACAACGCACAGCAACAGACGCAGGAGTCTAGGACTGAGCAAGTGCACTACAATGGCCGCATTCCCGAAGACCGCTTTCGGGCCAACTTCGGTCGTGAGCACGTGTTCATCATCAACCGTCCTGTGATTATCGAGGGTGCTCCGCGCTTCCAGTACGGTGGATATTGGTTTGGATTCGGCGAGCCGTGGCCGGTCGGCTGGGCCTACACGGATAACGTTTACGTCGACTACGTCGATGGAGGGTATTATTTGTACAATCCGGTACATCCCGGCCTTCGCATCGTAATCAACGTGTTCTGATGGGCGATGCAGCGCTGCGGTTGGAGTCTCTGCAAACACTTAACCTTTATCGGCGCGAGCCCACTCTTGGGCTCGCGCCCTTGGGTTACGCAGCCATCGAAGCGACTGTCTGCCGCGCGAAGACACGATCCAACCACTGTGATCGCCCGCAACCCAGAGAGCACTGAGTCCACCTTGTCGCTCTATTCTTCAGACTGAGCAGTTTTGACCATTAAGAACGCAGCGGAAGGCTTATAAGCAAAACTGGATCTCCCTCAAATGCGGGAGTCACGTTTGAATGTTGTCTCGGTGTAGGGAATAAGGAGGTAAAAATGCTTGGAACTATATTAATTGTGATTTTGGTCTTCGCACTGTTTGGCGCACTGCCAAGATGGTCGCATAGCAGAGACTGGGGTTATGCCCCGACCGGAGGAGTGGGGCTGGTGCTCTTCATCGTTGTCATTCTCCTGGTGCTCGGTCGGATTTAAGCCATGCGCCACCCGGCCATTTCGTCAGGCGCCATCGCCAATAGAGACTGGCGCCTGCTTTCCGTCCGTGCAGCGGCGCTTCTTCTCCTCGTGCTCATGTGCAGCGGCGGTTTGTACGCGTACTCCGTTCTGACGCACGAGGAAATCGTAGACCTGCTCTGGACCGATGAGATCCAACCTCTCCTGCTCAAGCGATTTCCGGGACTTACGGAAGACCAGGTCAGGGAGGCCCATGCCTACGCGTATGGAGGCGCCGTCATCCAGGATCTAGGTTACTACCCATTCGGCAGTAGAGAATTCAGCAACTTGGTGCATTACGTTCGCAGCGGAGACTTTGTTGGTGAACTCATGCTCGAGAGCCAGGATGCCAACGAGTACGCCTTCGCGCTGGGCGCACTGTCGCACTATGCGTCGGATATTGCCGGCCACCCGGCGGTCAACCAGTCCGTCGCCATCGAGTATCCGAAACTGCGAACGAAGTTTGGCAAGTCCGTCCGGTATGCCCAGGACAGGACGGCGCATTTGAAAACGGAGTTTGGGTTCGACACGGTGCAGGTCGCAAAGAATCGTTACGCATCACAGCAATACCACGATTTCATCGGATTCCAAGTGTCCAAGCCCTTGCTGGAGCGGGTCTTTCCCATCGTGTACGGAGTGGAGTTGAAAGACGTGCTCACCCACGAGGATCTGGCGGTGGGTTCGTATCGTTTCGCGGTCAGCCGGTTGATTCCGCAAATGACCCAGGTCGCGCTGCAAACCCATAAGAAGGACCTGATGCGCGAGACTCCTGACTTTGCCAAACGGAAGTTCCTGTATCGTCTTTCCCGCTCCAATTATGAGAAAGAGTGGGGAAAGGACTACGTGAAGCCGGGCGTGGGCACGCGGATCTTATCAACACTCCTGCGATACATGCCGAAAATTGGTCCCTTCAAAGGGTTGGCGTTCAATAACCCAACTCCGCAAACCGAAGATCTGTATATCAAGAGCATCAATACTACCGTCGATCAATACCGAGCCTTTCTCGAAGAAGTGCGCGCTGATACGCTGGTGCTGCCCAACTGCGATCTTGATAGTGGGCAGGCGACCAAGGCAGCGGAATACTCGCTCACGGACGACACCTATGCAAAGTTGTTGGGTCAGCTGTCAGAGCGGAAGTTCGATCTGACGTCGCCGGAACTGCGCGATAACATCCTGCAGTTTTATTCAAACCTCTCGGTACCGATCGAGACCAAGAAAGACCAGGTTCGCTGGCGGGGCGTGCTGACTGCGCTGGACCAGTTGAAGTCCATGACCCCGCTTGCGATCGCCGCGAGCAACCCTGCACAGTAAGAAGACGTGTGCCGTGCTCGGCATCCGGCGTCAGCATGCGCCAGTAAGCGTGCATGTCTATCTCTTCTTGATTCATCCTCTTTCCACCACAGGGACTGATGGGACGCATGCTCGAACTGAGCAGTTTTGAACAGACGTGAAAGTCTCCGAAATGAGACATTTTTGGCAGAACCATTTGCGAGCGAGACGGAGTCTTCTATACGTTTCGTCCGGGAAATCGTGCCTCCCAATCCGCGCAACCCGCAGCAGCAAAGCAGCACCGGGCAAGCGAAGGATGATCAGGCAAGAGGAAATGCAATGCGCATTGTGCCCTCCGTTCGTTCTCTGTTGTTTGCACTTGTGGTGCTGGCGATGTCTGCGGCTTCATTTGCCCAGATCGGTATATCGGTTAGGATCGGCCCACCTGCCCTTCCGGTGTACGAGCAGCCCCTTTGTCCTGGCGAAGGTTATATCTGGACGCCTGGCTACTGGGCTTACGCCGACGACGATTACTACTGGGTGCCGGGTACATGGGTCATGGCTCCGGAAGTCGGCTTCCTCTGGACCCCGGGCTGGTGGGGTTGGGGCGGCTCCGCATTTTTTTTCCATGAAGGCTACTGGGGTCCCCATATTGGTTTCTATGGTGGGATCAATTACGGATTCGGATACTTTGGTCACGGCTATGAAGGCGGGCACTGGGACAACGGGCACTTCTTTTACAACCGTTCGGTGAACAACGTGAACATTACCAACATTCACAACGTTTACAACACCACGGTGATCAACAACACCAACATAAACCGAGTTAGCTACAACGGTGGCGAGGGTGGGATCAACGAGCGTCCGAGACCTGAAGAAGAAGCCGCTGCAAATGAGAGACACATGCAGCCTGTAGCCACTCAAACTCAACATGAGGAGGCTGCTCGCAACGAACCACAGCAGCGGGCTTCGGTCAACCATGGCGCGCCGCCGGTCGCAGCCACTCCCAGACCTGGAGATTTGCACAACAGCGCAGCGGTGCCGGCCAAGGAGGCAGGAGCGCCGTATCACCCCGCGAGCAATGCGGAAGCACCACGTCCAGAAAACAATGTGCCACGTCCGCCGAGCAGCGCCAGCCACGCCAGCGAACTTCCAGCGCACCAGCCAGCCAGGCCGCCCAGCACCGGGAATGCGAAGACGGATCAGAAATATCAGCAACAGCAGCAGAAACTGGCGGACCAGCAGAATCAGGAACATCAAAAACTGCAGCAGAGGCAGGATCAGGAGCATCAGCGACTAGTTCAGCAGAGCGCCAATGATGCAAGGAAGCAGCAGGTGGAGCAAAAACATCAACAACAAACGCAGCAACTGGAGCAAAAACATACACAGCAACAGCAGCACTTGCAGCAAAGGCAGCAACCAGCGAGCCGCAATGAGCCCCGGAAGTAGGACGGTCTCATGTGGAGGCCTTACTAGTTCATCGGAGACGCAGCCAAAGTTCCTCTGGGCATCCTGAGTTTTCAGGGTGCCCGTTTTCCGTCCTAGGAGATAACCGTTGCGACGGTCTCTGACGCGGCACGTGGTTGCCAGATCAAGCCTAACCAGATCAAGCGTAACTTGTGCAGCCAGGTCTGGATTCCGCCACGCTGGCTGTCGCCGCGCGGGCTAAATGAAGGCCTTGCTCTGCCATGTTCGGAACTTTAGTCGTGCAGGACGATATTGAGCAGCGAGCTGTGGACTTGCAGCCCGCCGTTGTAGTGAATGAATCCCAATTTCCTCAACCGGTTCATGAAGAAGCTGACCCGCGATCGGGTTGTGCCGATCATTTCCGCCAGCAGCTCCTGACTGATCTTGGG
>Ga0209415_10018983_pt1 | contig 10811 bp, 6 predicted proteins | sample PeaSoiSIISIP2007_FD_187696 | JGI IMG/M metagenome (GOLD analysis project Ga0209415, IMG submission 187696) | Peat soil microbial communities from Weissenstadt, Germany - SII-SIP-2007 (SPAdes) (version 2) | ecosystem: Environmental > Terrestrial > Soil > Wetlands > Peat | place: Germany... | reverse complement strand
GGCATGGGAGGCTCGGACATGGGGGGATTCGCATGGGGAGGCTTCCATAGCAGCCGCCGATATGTCGCCAATGTCACGGCCAGCAAAGAGGAGCGGATATGACGAAGGAGCGCCAGCCCGATCAGACCAAGCGCGTGCGCGTGGATGGCCACGAGGTGGTGGTCTACAGTTTCGGCAAAGGCCCGGAAACGCTGTTCTGCATGAGCGGCGGACCCGGTCTACCCTGCGACTATGTACGCGACAGCCACAGCCGCCTGGCCGACGATGGCTATCGTGTCGTCATCCACGACCAATTGGGCACCGGCGCTTCCGACCATCCCAAGGATCTCGGGCTCTGGACGGTGGAGAGGTTCGTGGAAGAGGTCGAGACCGTTCGCCGGGCGCTCGGGCTGGAAACCATGCACATGCTTGGCCAGTCCTGGGGCGGCACTCTCGGTTTCGCTTACGCCTTGGCCTATCCGAAAGCGGTCAAGAGCTTCATCTCCGCCAATGGCGTCGCCAACATCCCCCTTCATCTCGCGCATCTGGAACGCCTCAGAAGCGCGCTGGGCGCGGAGACCGTGGCCATGATGGCGCGGCACGAGGCCGATGGAACGACGGATCATGCCGAGTACCAGGGCGCCGTCGCCGTCTTGAACTATCGGCATGTTTGCCGCCTGGCAGAATGGCCGGCCCCCCTGCAGCGGTCTTTCGCCGGCGTAAACATGGACATTTACGACACGATGTGGGGGCCGAACGAGTTCACCTGCATCGGCCGGCTCAAGGACGTGAACCTCGTTCACGAACTCAAGCGGATTGCCCAACCCGTCTTGCTGGTCACGGGGCTTCACGACGAAGTCGCCCCGCCGGTCGCGGCAGAGATGCTCCGGGTTCTCCCCAATGCGGAGATCAAAGTATTCCCCAACAGTTCCCACACGCCGTTCTTCGAGGAGCCGGAAAGCTATTTTGCCGCATTGAAGGACTTCCTCGGGCGGCACCGGGGTTGAGCCTGGCGAGCTTCCCCGGCGCGGAGGTCGCCCGCCACCTGCCTTCCTACTCGTTCCCCTGGGAGCGCGAGAGCTGGCCGGCATCCGCACCGAGGAGCTCGATCACCGCACTGGTGTCGAGCGCGGTGCAGAACTCGCCATGCAGATTGGCAACCGTCATGGCGTGAACGGCCTCCGGCTCATGGTCGGTTCCATCCAATCCCCGGCGATTGGTCGTGGCGCAGGCATCGTGAACGAGATAGGCGTCAAATCCGAGATTGCCGGACATCCGGACCGTCGTCTCGACGCACATATTGGTGAAGAAACCGGCATGGACGATGCGCGTAATCCGATGGCGGCGCAACTGGATCTCCAGATTGGTGCCGATGAAGGCGCTGTTTACGTCCTTGCGGACGACAATCTCGCCCGCCGCCGGCTCGAACCCCGGCTTCATCCGGCCTCCGGGCTGGGAGAGCTTCAATGGCGACGCCGGCTCCCGGGAATCATGCTGCGTGAACAGGACGGGCAGCTTCCACTGCCGCCATGCCGCGAGCAACGCGAGCATTTTTGCCTCGGCATGAGGATTATTGCGCCGGCCCCCGGGGCCGCCCCAGTGGGAAAGCACGTCCACGCCCTGCTGGACGTCGATCAGCAGCAAGGCGGTGTCAGCACGGAATTGCCGTATCATGTGTTGTTCATCTCCGAAGCGCCGATGGCAAAGATTGGCAGTGCAGCGGTGCGGCGGCTGGCAACAATACGATTCTTAAGCTGCACAGGTCTTAAGCTGCACTGGACGCCATGACCGCAGAAGAAGGAGAATAAACCCGTTCGGCCGGGGAAGGCTGGGAGAGCTGCGGATCGGAGGTCGCATGCCCCATGCCGAACATACCGAACAATGCCTCAAGTCCGTCGGCTCGTTCCTGGCCGCGCATGACGGTTAGCTCAACAAAATCATGCCAGCAAGACAGAAGGGAGTCTCTAACATGCGTCGAATGAAATGGTTGGTCGGTGCCGGGGCCGCCGTGGCGCTCCTGGCCACGGCCTCTCAGCCGGCCTCGGCCGACATGCATCGGGGCGGAATACTCCGCCTCCTGTCGGCATCGGCAGGCGGAACTCTCGACCCAAAGATCAACTACACGCTGCAATACTGGCAGGTGTATCGCTCCGTCTACGACGGGCTTGTGACCTTCAAGCATGCGCCAGGCGCCGAGGGCTTCATCATCGTCCCGGACCTCGCCGAAGCGATACCGGAGCCCCAGAATGGCGGCAAGACCTATGTCTTCAAGCTCCGCAAGGGCATCAAATTCGCCGACGGGCGCGAAGTCGGCGTCAAGGACGTGGTCGCCTCCTTCCAACGCATCTTCAAGATCTCGACCCCGACCGCCGGCTCCTTCTATAACGGCATCGTCGGCGCCGACGCCTGCCTGAAGACGCCGGCAACCTGCACGCTTGACGGCGGCGTGGTCGCCGACGAGGCGAACAACACCGTCACCATCAACCTGGTGGCTCCGGACGCCGAGTTCTTCGACAAGTTGGCCGTGCCGCATGGGGTCATTCTGCCGGCCGACACGCCGAACAAGGATATGGGCAACACGCCGATCATCGGAACCGGCCCCTATATGTTCGCTGCCTACGATCCCAACAAGCAGCTGAAAATCGTGCGCAATCCGTACTTCAAGATGTGGAGCAACGAAGCCCAGCCCGACGGCTATCCGGACGAGATCCACTATGACTTCGGTCTCGCCGGGGAAGACCAGATCACGGCCATCGAAAACGGCCAGGCCGACTGGACCCTCGACCAACCGCCGGCGGACCGCCTGGCCGAGATAGGCTCCAAGTACCCGAGCCAGGTGCACATCAACACCTTGACGGCCATGTGGTATGCGCCGATGAACGTGAATATCCCGCCCTTCAACAATCTGAAGGCACGCCTGGCGGTCAACTACGCCATCGACCGGAATGCGATGGTGAAGCTGTTCGGCGGCAAGGTGCTGGCTCAGCCGGCCTGCCAGGTCCTGCCACCCGGCTTTCCAGGCTATGAACCCTATTGCCCCTACACCAAGCATCCCGGCACGAGATGGAGCGCGCCGAATCTTGCCAAGGCCAAGCAGCTGGTGAAGGAATCCGGCACGGCGGGCCAGAAGGTGACCATCATCGTCCAGGACCTGCCTGCGGATAGGGGGGAAGGCACATATCTGCAAAGCGTGCTGAAGGCGATCGGCTACGACGCCAGCGTCAAGGTGATCTCTCAAAATATCCAGTTCACCTATATCCAGAACACCAACAACAAGGTCCAGATCAGCATCTCGCAGTGGTACCAGGACTATCCGGCGGCATCGGACTTTCTGAACGTGCTGCTGGGATGCAACACGTTCCATCCCGGTTCGGACAATTCTCCCAACATCCCCGGGTTCTGCGACAAGGGCATCCAGGCGAAGATGGATCAGGCCTTGGCCCTTGGCGTGACCGATCCGGCCGCGGCCAACAAGTCATGGGCAGTGATCGACAGGCTGGTAACCGACCAGGCGCCGGTCGCGGTGATGTTCACTCCCAAGTACATCGACTTCCTTTCCAAGCGGGTCGGGAACTACGTCTTCAACGACCAGTACTATTGGGAACAGACGCTGTCGTGGGTCCAGTAACAGAGGGGACCTTCAGACAGACCTGAGGCTTGTCCGGTCCGCCCCCGCAAAATGCCGCCGATTGTCGTTCGCAAATCGGCGGCAGAAGCGGGGGCGGATCGGATCATTCGCCGCGAGAGAAGCGTGCTCGCGCAATCCTGGCCCTGCCGTAGCCTTGGCTTTCAAAACGGGGCACCGTCGCGTTGTAGCCTGATTTGACTGGCGCCCGCCTCCGGTGCAATGCTTGCCGGTCGGTGCGGGCCGCTCCCACCGGGCGGCGTAGATGCACCGGAGGCGGGCGGCCATGTTTGTTTGCGGGCGCGCACAGGTGGCGGGCCGGATGGCCCGGATCACCTGACCGCAGCAGTCATCGGGGCCGTTCCCTGCCCATAGCCAGGGGAGAATCCCATGACGCACATATTCCGCCCCATGCTGCTTCCGACCGCCCTTTCCATGCTGGTCCTTGCTGTGCCGTGCGCTCAAGCCGCGCCGCAGGCCTTGGGTTTGGAAGCCAGCAACGGCATTCCCACGCCGCTGCGCTGCGAAGCTGGACTGTGCAGCGGCGTTGTCAGCAGCTTCTGTTTGCAATTCGGACGCCCGTCGCCCGGACCCGGCAGCGACTATCGCCTGGTCGAGGGAGGCAGCATCACTCTTGTCGGGCAGCGCGCCAACGGCAGCGCCATTCGATTGTCAGCCGACAACCTTGTCACGATTCGCAGCCGGGCTGGCTTTTCCTCAGTGACCATCTCCGTGGCGGACTCGGCGCTTCGAACAATGGGCGTCGTGAAGGCGGCAATTGAGATCGCGCCTCTCACTTCAGTCCTGCCTATCGCAATCGCCGGCGACAGCGATCCTCAGACGCTCGCGGAGATCTCTTATGCCACCGGCCCGCAGCGCCGCCTCGCGCAATCGACCTTCGAGACTCCGGGCGAGAAAAGCGACGCGGCGAGAGCCATCGCACTCGTCATCAACAGCCTGCCGGCTGACGAGCCGACCAGTCCGGTCGGGCGCGAAGCGGCATGGAGGAAGGCGGTAGCACTGGCCGCCGGCGCGCCGCTGGATCCGCAAGGCCTGGTTGCCGCATCGCGCATCTATCGGAACTGCGGCACGGCGGTGGATACGGGTGCGGCGTCCACGCTCAGCGCCTGCATGGAACAGGCCCAGCAAGATCTGATCGGCGCTCTGGAGTTCGAGTTCGAAGGGCAGAGTGCCGCGGGACATGGACGCGACGAGACTGCCGGCGGAAGCTAGCGGAAGGAACCGAGAAGCGATCGCGACCAGTTGGCTAATCCTGGTCTCCAACGCTTGGCGAATCCCCGACGCTCTCTCCCGCACGCGGAAGATAGATCGTAACCGTTGTGCCCATGTCCACCTCGCTATCGATGATGACGTGGCCGTTCGATTGCTTGACGAAGCCGTAAACCTGGCTGAGGCCCAGCCCTGTGCCCTTGTCCGGCCCTTTAGTGGTGAAGAAGGGCTCAAACACGCGGTCCAGCACTTCGCGCGACATTCCTTTCCCGCTGTCGGCAACCGACAGCCGCACATAGTCGCCCGGCTCGATCCGCTCGATCCCGTGGAGGGCGCCCGTATCCATGTGGACGTTGGCAGTCTCGATGGCCAGCCGGCCTCCATCCGGCATTGCATCCTTGGCGTTAAGGGCAAGGTTGAGAACCACATCGTCGATCTGGGCGGGATCGATGAGACAATGCCAAAGCGCCTCATCCAGTCTGAGGTCGATCTTGATGTTCGTACCCAAAGCTTGCTGAAGCAGCCTCTTCAGACCAGCGAGCCGCCCGTTGAGGTCGACTATCCTCGGAGACAAGACTTGGCCGCGCGAAAAAGTCAAAAGCCGCTTGATAAGCTCGGAGCCATGAAGCGCCGTATCGGTGGCAGTCTGGATCAGCTCCCGAAGATCGGGATCTCCGGCGGCGCGGTCCATCGCCAGATCCAGGCTTCCGATGATGGCCCCCAGCAAATTGTTGAAATCATGGGATATTCCGCTGGTCAAATGCCCGAGCGATTCCAGCCTCTGAACCCTCCTCAATTGATCCTCGACTTGACGCTGCTCGGTTATATCGAGCGCAATGCCGTCGTACTGCATGCTGCCGTCCAGCAAACGGTGGGGCGTTGCGTTGATCTGCCACCAGCGGATGGAACGATTGCGGCCGATGAAGCGCTCGCCGGGCATGGCCAGCGGCGTTTGCTTGTCCATCGATTCCCGGATGCGAGCCGCATTCCTTTCCCGGTCGTCGGGGTGGAGGAAGTCGGTCAACCTCGCCTTGCCGGCGATGAATTCCTCCGGCTTGACCACAAGCATGCGCTCGACGCCGGCGCTCACGTAGACGTCTCGTATCTCTCGGTTCGGTGCCACGATCCATCGGAAGACGATGCCGGGAAGATTGTCGGCGAGGCTTCTGAACCGCTCCTCGGCCTCGACGAGGGACGTCACGTTGGCGCGGACGGCGACGATATGCCCGTCGGGCATATGATCGTCACGGCCTTGGATCCATAGTCCGCTGCCGACATTCATGTAGTTCAGGATCGGGAGCCCCGGCTGGCGATGGGCGGCGAGGCGTTGGCGCACATACTCGTCCGCACGGCCATTTGCGGCCGGATATTGTCCTTTCGCGATCGCAATCCGGATCACCTGTTCGAAAGTTTTCCCATAAACTTCCGTCCTGCTGAGCGAGAACAGCTCGTTGTAACGCCTGTTCGTCCACACCAGACGGTCCTCGGCATCGTAGATCGAGATCGCGTCGGAGATGCAATCGATCGCGCGCGAAAGAAGCTGCTCACGGGCGTGCGACTCGAGGGCCACGAGTCCGAAAGAGAGATCGTTCGCCAGTTCGGTCAGAAGCCGGGTTTCCTCCGGCCCGAAAGCGTCCGCTTCTCCCGCGTAGATGACCAGGGCCCCAATCGCCTCACCGGCCCGCCGGATCGGCAATGCAATGCTCGCGCGATACCCGCGTCTGCGAGCTTCGGGCCACCACGGCGCCACAGCAGGATTGTTTTCAAAATCCTGATTGATCTGAACCGAGCCCGTCTTGATCGCCATGCCCGTCGGCCCCTGGCCGGGCACGGTCTCGTCCCACGTGACGCGCACCTGCTCGAAATACCCGTCGACGTTTCCCGCTGCCGCGGCGACGCACACCGTCTTGGCCGAGTCATGCCCGGCGATGCCCACCCAGGCCATTCGATATTCGCCGACCTCGACAATCACCCGACACATCTCCTGGAACAGCTCTTCTTCGCTGGCCGCACGCACCAGCGCCTCGTTTCCCCGGCTGAGCGTCCTGAGGGCGCGAGCCGTCTTTTGAAGGATTCGCTCGGCCTGTTTCCTTTCCGTTATGTCGAGGATGATCGCGGATGCACCGACAAGCTCTCCCTCCGGGCCGTTGATCGGCGAAAATGCCTGTAGAACGTGGATCGGCTGACCGTCCTTTCGAATGCGAACGACCTCCTGGGAGGTCGGCTCAAGCGCGAGGGCCACGCCTTCGAGGCGTTCGCGAACCTCAACGCGGGGTTCCGGAGAGGCGACGGTGGCGATCGGCCGGCCGATCATCTCCTCCGCGCTGTATCCATAGATCCTGGTCGCGCCTTCGTTCCAGGCCGTCACGATTCCATCCAGATTCACGGCGATGATGCCGCTGCGCGAGGACTCGACCACCGCCGCAAGCTGCGCTCGCGCTTCATCCACGGCTCGCGACCGGTCCTCAACCTGTTGTTCGAGACCTCGCCGCGCCATCTCGGCCTGGTATTGGCGAGTGATCAGGGTTGCCTGCTGTCGCGTCCAGGCGGCCAACAGAAGGATTCCGGTGGCAGCCACGAGCACGCAGACGGAGACAGCGCTGACAGCAGCCTCGGCGCGGAAAGGCGCACTGACCTCGGCGCTGTCGATTTGGGCCACCAAATGCCAGGGCGTACCCGATATTGCGGCCGAAGCGGTCAGGACCGGGATTCCCTGGTAGTCGAGACCTTCCGCCGTTCCCTCCCCGCCTTGCGCGGCTGCGGCATAGGGCGTCGCGGCAGAAAGCGGAAGGCTGAGCGTGCGCGCCGCCGCATTCCTATGCCGAGGTGCCGTGACGAAGGCCACGGAATCCTTGCCGGCGACAACGATGTTCGTTTCCGCGCTGTCGCTCTTGCCGGGCCATTGTTCGATCATCGGGTACAGCTGGAGCCGAGGATCGATGGTGAGGACGACGACGCCGACCGTTCGGCCGTCATCGGGGCCGACAACCGGTGCGGCAACGTCCATCACGACGGCGCCTGCGTTTTCCGATGCGCCGTGAGCCGTGCCGAACTGCGCCTGCCGACTCGTTGCGGCCTGGCGCTCAATATCGGCGAATTGAGGGCCGTCTATCAGCGTTGGATCGCCGGTTCCGGCCACCACCCTTCCCAGCAAATCGACCAGGGCGGCATCGGCGTAGTTCCTATAGACGCCGGTACTTTTCAGCCGTCGCAGAACTCTCAGTCTTCGACTGTCGGCCGGCGCTCCGTCGGCGAGCCACTGTTCGAGGTCTCTTGTCAGAGCCAGCTCGTCGGCGAGTGCCTGGGCATCGCCGCGGCGCTCAAAGATCCAGTTCGAGACCGCCGCGCTTTTGTTGCGCGCGATAACGAGGAGGTCTTCCTCAGCGGACTTTTCAATCGAACGTTGTTCGAACAGGAAAAGAGAAATCCCTATTCCCAACAGCGCGCCCGAGAAAATTGCGAATAAAGCTATGGGCAGCCAAAAGCTGGCCAGCGCCAAACGCAACCGCAAGTGCCACGCGCCGTTGTCGGCGGTCATTGTCGCCTCCAACGTAACTAACGGTATCTTAACGACTTTATTTCTGGCCCGAGCAAAATTCGACGTTAACCTGGGCGGGGCACCGGGATCTCGACGCCTTAGCTTTGACCATGGGCCGGGGGAAGCCTCTATCGATGGACTTCGGCGGCGGGCCGAGAAGACGGCGGCCCCAATTTCATGTCCGCTCTTGGCTTTGGCCGCGAGAACCGGCCCTGAGCCGGTTTAGCCCGGGGCCGGCCGTTCGACTCCCGGGGCAGGCGCGGCTATAGTTCGCGCCCCGCTCCCGTATCCTTCGCTAAAGGGGGTGGGGATCGATGATTTTGACAAGTCATTTGACAAGTCATGGAGACATTCGGCATTTCGGGCGACGGGGGGCAATATTGGCTGCTGAGGCGCCGGCAATTGCCGGGAGATCGAGCCGAGGGTTCCGCATCGTCCTGATCAAGCCGTCGCACTACGACGACGACGGCTACGTCATCCAGTGGCATCTCTCCAGCATACCCTCGAACAGCCTGGCCAGCGTCTATGGCGTCTGCGCCGACAGCGCGGAACGGAAAATTCTGGGCCCCGACGTCGACATAGCCATCGAGGGCTACGACGAGTGCAATACGATCCTCAAGGTCAAGAGCATCGCCCGGAAGATCCGAAGGGCGGGCAGCGGCTTCGTCGGCCTGGTCGGCGTGCAGTCCAATCAGTTCCCCAGGGCTCTCGATCTCGCGCGCGAATTCCGCCAGCTGGGCGTCCCGGTGGTCATCGGCGGGTTTCACGTCAGTGGCTGCCTCTCCATGTTGCCGGAGCTGCCCGCGGACCTGAAACAGGCCCTGAATCTGGGCGTCACGCTCTACGCCGGGGAGGCCGAAGGCCGGCTGGACGAGCTGCTGATCGACATCGATCGCCGGCGGGCGAAGCCGATCTACAACCGCCTTGCGGATCTGCCCGGCCTCGAGGGCGCCGCGCTGCCGATCCTGCCGCGGCGCATCGTGCGCGGCATCGCGCTCACGACCACCAGCTTCGATGCCGGGCGCGGCTGCCCCTTCCAATGCTCGTTCTGCACCATCATCAATGTCCAGGGACGCAAGTCGCGCTACCGCACCGCCGACGATGTCGAGGCGATCGTGCGCGCGAACGCGGCCCAGGGCATCACCCGGTTCTTCGTGACCGACGACAATTTCGCCCGCAACAGGAACTGGGAATCGATCTTCGACCGCCTGATCGACCTGCGCGAGCGCCAGGGATTCCAGCTTTCGTTGGTTCTCCAGGTGGACACGCTCTGCCATCGCATTCCGGGTTTCATCGATAAGGCGGCCAGGGCGGGCTGCCGCACGGTCTTCATCGGACTCGAGAACATCAATCCCGAATCCCTTCTCAACACCAAGAAGCGCCAGAACAAGATCTGGGAGTATCGCGAGATGCTGCTCGCCTGGCGGCGCGTCCGGGTGCTGACCTTCGCCGGCTATATCCTCGGCTTCCCGGCCGACACCCCGGCCTCGATCGCGCGCGACATCGACATCATCAAGAAGGAGCTGCCCGTCGATCTCCTGGAGTTCTTTTTCCTGACGCCGCTGCCCGGATCCGAGGATCACAAGAACTTGCATGCGCGCGGCGCCGCCATGGACGCGGACATGAACAACTACGATCTCGAGCATGCCTGCGCCCAACATCCGCTGATGACCAAAGTGGAATGGGAGCAGGCCTATCGGGACGCCTGGAAGCGCTTCTATTCCAAGGAGCATGTCCGCACGGTCATGCGCCGGGCCGCCGCCAGCGGCATCAGCCTCAGCAAGGTATCCAACGTGCTGACGATCTTTTCCGCCTCGCTGGCGATCGAGAACGTCCATCCCCTGCAATGCGGGTTCGGGCGGCGCAAGGCACGCAACCAGCGCCGATTCGGATTGCCGCGCGAGAGCCCGCTGATCTTCTACCCGCGGCGCGCCTGGGAAATCCCCTTCGCCTGGCTCAGCTGGGCGTGGATCGCGCTGCCCATCCGCATGCTGCGCAAGCGGATCGCCGCCGATCCGGACGCACGCCTCTATACCGATCAGGCGATGCGGATGGCGGACGCGAGCGAGATGGACAAGGTGGTCGAGGCCTATGCCGACAAGCTCCCCAAGACCCATGGCGCACCAGCTCGCCACGCCGTTGCCTGAAGCAAGGGCGCGCCGCTTTGATTTTGCTACGGAGCCTTAACAGACATCGCAGAAGCGCACGCAGACCCGGATTCCGGTTCGCCTGCCAATTTGTGGCAAGTAGAATTTGATCAATCCGGTCAACCAGCGGGATGGCCCGCGGTGGGATCCGGTCGCACTGCAGTGCGCGGTTCGAACTGGCAATCAGCCTAGAGCAAGATCCGATTAGGTTGAATCAACCTAATCGGTGAATCTTGCTCTAATTCATAGATGTAGCGACTGATTCACGTCTCAAGCCGATTTGGCTTGAGAC
>Ga0209415_10018982_pt1 | contig 10812 bp, 6 predicted proteins | sample PeaSoiSIISIP2007_FD_187696 | JGI IMG/M metagenome (GOLD analysis project Ga0209415, IMG submission 187696) | Peat soil microbial communities from Weissenstadt, Germany - SII-SIP-2007 (SPAdes) (version 2) | ecosystem: Environmental > Terrestrial > Soil > Wetlands > Peat | place: Germany... | reverse complement strand
CAACGCTCGACCAGGTGGCGGCCCGCTACGCGGTCGCGATCACGCCCGCGATGGCCGAACTGATCGATCGCGACGACCCCGACGATCCGATCGCGCGCCAATTCCTGCCTCAATCGGCGGAGCTCGAAACGCGGCCGCCGGAACGGACCGATCCGATCGGCGACGATGCGTTCAGCCCGGTGGAGGGCATCGTGCACCGCTCCCCGGACCGCGTGCTGCTCAAGCTCGTGCACGCTTGCCCGGTCTATTGCCGGTTCTGCTTTCGCCGCGAGATGGTGGGGCCGCGCGGACGACCCGGCCTGACCGCGGAAAAGCGCGCTGCGGCCTACCGCTACATCAGGCAGCATCCGGAGATCTGGGAGGTCATCCTCACCGGGGGCGACCCGCTGGTGCTTCCCGCCTCCCGCCTGCGCGCCGCGGTGCGCGCGCTCACTGCGCTCGACCACGTCAAGATCATCCGCATCCACACGCGCGTGCCGGTCGTAGCACCGGAACGCATCACCGCCGCTATGGTGGCGGCGCTGCAGGCTCCGGCCAAGACCACCTATGTGGCGCTTCACGCCAATCACCCGCGCGAATTGACCGCCGCGGCACGTGCCGCTTGCGCCCGCATCGTCGATGCCGGCATACCGATGCTGAGCCAATCGGTGCTGCTCAAAGGTGTCAATGACGACGTCAAAACCCTCGCGGCGCTGATGCGGGCATTCGTCGAATGCCGGATCAAGCCCTACTACCTGCACCACGCCGATCTCGCGCCGGGCACCAGCCACCTGCGCACCTCGATCGAGGAGGGCCAGGCCCTGATGCGCGAGCTGCGCGCCCGTGTGTCCGGCCTGTGCCAGCCGGCCTACATGCTCGACATTCCGGGCGGTGCCGGGAAGGTGCCGGTGGGGCCGAACTACATTTCAACGCCCAGGACCGGCGAGAGCGGCCACGACGTGGTCGGCCCCGACGGCAGATCGCATGCGTATCCGCCGCCCGCTTGACCGGGCGCGGCCTCTCCGCATCGTGATAGACTGATCTACCGGGCGCGATCCAAATCGAGCGGGCTGCCGCCTTACTTGCTGCAGCCCTTCTCGGTCTCTTCAAATCCATCGAACAGACGCCCCGCCTTGTCGCCCGTGAGGGTCTCGATCCGGTGCGGCTGACCTTTCTCGACGGTATAGCGCGCGACTGTGCCCTTGGAGCGCAGGAATTCGACCTCCTTCCTCATCTCGCTGTGCCACATGTACGGGTCGAATTCGCCGACATACATGAAGACGCACATCTTCGAGATCGCCTGCAGCTTCGCGACGCTCGGTTCCCACATGTATCCGGGGAGAGCCGTAACGGAGAGGAAGTATTGCGGATTGAGCGCTGCGACATGCAGCGCCGCAATCCCTCCGTTCGAAACTCCGGCGATGTGGAACTTGTTGTCCCGGATCTTATAGTCCGCCTCGATCATCTTCAGAAAATCGGGGAAGATGCGGTCGCCGTCCTCAAAGAACAAGTCACCGTCCGGTGCCGCGGGGGCGACGACGATATAGCCGCGCTTTTCGGCCTCAGCACGGAAGTTGCGAGCGAGAACGCCGTCCACGGTGTTCATCGTCTGCGGGCCGCCGCCCATGGCCAGAATGGCCGGATACGCCTTTGCGGGATCGAAGCCATCGGGGAGGACGACCTTGTATTGAACAGTCGTATCGCCGACCTGTTTCGACTTCTCCAGCACTTCCGCTTGAAGAGGCTCGATCAGGAACAACACAATGGCCGCGATCGCGGGAGCCAGCAGCATCTGCTTCATGTCGAGAATCCCCGTTAATGGCGCTGCGGATTTTGTCACGATGTCCGACCGGATGGAAGGGCGCGGTCGGCGGTCCTGAGCCGCGACCCCCACCTTGGATCCGTCACCCCGCCGCAGCGGACTTGTGCGCGGATGCCGGCGGGCCGGGCGTCGGATAGCTCGCCATCAGGGTGTCGACCATGCCCTTGCATGTCGCCCAATCGAAGGTGCGGTAGGAGTGGCCGCGGGTGACGAACGACGCGCCGGCGTAGAACATCTCGTATTGCACGTGGCGCGACGCGAATTCCGACCCCAGCGCGTCCCAGGCGAGCTTGAAAAACTTCACCCGCTCCTCCGGTGCAAAGACGGGCGACTTCTGGGTCTTATGGATGAGGTCGGCGAGCAGCGGATTGTCGAAGTCCGCCACGCTCGACGGCAGCATGATGAGGCCGCCGCCAGCGAGATCCCGGATGGTGGTGATCACCTTCGGGTAGAGCTGCTGGGTCAGGACCTGCGCGGAATAGAGGAGGTGGCGATCCGGGACATAATAGGCGCCGACCTGGCGCCCCTTGGCCTCCATGCCGTGCAGCAGGCCGTCGACGAGCCCGACCTCGGCGGCGATCTGGCCGAGCGTATCGCGGACCTGCGGAAAGGCCACGATGCCGTTCGCTTCGGCGATTCGGTGGGCGAGCCCGGCGAGAAACCGCATCTTCACCAGCAGGCGGATCTGGCACTGATAGTTCTGGTAGACGTGCGCCGGCGTGGCATGGAACTGCTTGAGCGTCATGTCGATGCTCTGGTTCACGAACACGCGCTCCCACGGCACCTTGACGTCGTCGAAATACAGCACCGCGTCGTTTTCGTCGAACCGGCTCGACAGCGGATTGTCGAAGCCGGACACCGCGCTCTCCTCGTAGGACTTGCGCGACAGCACCCGCAGGCCCTTGGCGTTCATCGGGATCGCGAACGACACCGCCTGCTTCTCGTCGCCGGGCGCGAGCGGCTGGATGCAGGTGACGAAGACTTCGTTGGCCATGATGCTCGACGTCGCCAGCATCTTGGCGCCCCGCATGGTGATGCCCTCGGCGTCCTCGTCGACCACGGCGGCGGCGAGATAGGGATCGGCCTGCTCATGGGCGGATTTGGAGCGGTCGGCCTGCGGGTTGATGATCACGTAGGTGAGGAACAGGTCGTTGTCGCGGGCGAAGGCGTAGTAGTCGCGCACCGCGGCGGCGCGCTTGCGGTCGTGGGCCTCGAACAGCTCGACCCCCATGAACATGCCGCTGATGCACGACGACACATGGTCGGGCGAGCGCCCCATGAAGCCGTAGTGAAGCTCCGCCCAGGCCTCGAGGGCGCGGCGCCGCTCCAGCAATTCGGCGTAGCTGCCGGGCAGCTGCCAGCACCGGCTGACGCGGCGCCCGGTGTCCGGGCTCGCGAAAGTCATGATATCGATCTGCGCGGGCTGCGACTGGAAGTCGTAAAGCATGGCCGCCGAGCTGACCGAGTTGCGAAACGCCTTGTGGGTGGTCACGTCGGCGACGCGTTCGCCGTTGATGTAAACGTCGCGCCCGTCGCGCAGGCTTGCGACATGCTCCTGCCCCGTCTTGACCGGATTCATTTCCCATCCATTCGTGTTCGCGTTCCGCCACCAGGCCCCGTCCGCCCGACATCGGCGGTGATACTATCATGACGGAACGTCACATAACGCCCGGGACTTATGTGCTATGGTGCGAGCCACCATGGGGGCCACGAACGCTCGCACAAAGACGTCGGCCATGGTTAAGAGAAGCTTCTGAATTGGCGTGTTAGCAAGCCCGGGCTTCGGTCCCGCAGGGGTCCGCGAGCCCGGATATCGACCCTAAAAAAGCCGTCGTGGGAATGCGGTATCCCAAGAGGGCGCGACGAATTTGGGCTGTAAACGGACCCCCCGTCTTCATGGACACGATCCTCATCAAGATTTTGGCGTCGTTCCTCGCGCTCAGCCAGGTGACGACACGGCCGGATGCGATCAAGACGCAGTTCGACCCGATACGCGACCAGGCCGAAGTCACCCAGATCATGCGCGACGGCTGCGCCCATATGCGCAAGGCGTTCGATGTCGAGTCGCTCGATCTCGATGACCTGATCAAGACCGCAATGGATGATCCGGACGCGATCTCGACCGAGATCAAGGCGCTCCACGGGCTGAAGTTCGACAGCCTCATCACGGTCTATCGCCAGTTCTGCAAGAACGAGGACGTGAAGGATTCCCCGGTCGATGTCGGCGAGGTGATCCGGTTCTATGACGGCGCGGTCGCGGACCTGCCCGACCACAGCCGCCTCAAGGGCGCGCGCCTGGCCGGCGCCGGCGGCGTGCTCGATGCCAAGGGCGAACGCTTTGCCGACCTCACCGAGAGCAACCGCCGCATCTGGGTGCCGCTCAAGGATATCCCGCTCAACGTCCAGAAGGCGTTCATCGCCGCCGAGGACAAGCGCTTCTACGAGCACAAAGGCATCGACGAGCGCGGCCTCATCCGCGCCATGGTGTCGAACGTGGCGCGCCCCGGCCGGCCGCAGGGCGGCTCGACCATCACCCAGCAGGTGGTGAAGAACCTCCTGGTCGGCGACGACGTCACCTACGAACGCAAGATGCGCGAAATCATCGTCGCGTCGCGGGTCGAGCGGACCCTGTCGAAGTCCGAGATCCTGGAGCTCTACCTCAACTCGATCTATCTTGGCCGCGGCGCCTGGGGGATCGAGTTGGCGTCACGCAACTATTTCGGCAAGCCCGCTTCCGCCTTGACGCTGCAGGAGGGCGCCATGCTGGCAGGCCTGCCCAAGGGGCCGACCTATTACGGCCCCGACCGTCATCCGGATCGCGCCCAGGAGCGGCTCGCCTATGTGCTGGACCGCATGCAGGAAGATGGTGACGCCGGCGCCGCCGCCATTGCCGGCGGCAAGGTTTCGCTGCCGCAAATGGTCGCCTACACCCAGGCCCAGCAGCGGGATTCGGGTTATTACTTCCTCGACCACGTCACTCGCGAGGCGCGAACCCTCGCCGGCATCGCCGCTCTGGCGACCACTGCCACGACGGTGCGCACCACGATCCGGCCGGACCTGCAATACGCCGCCGAGGCGGTATTGCAGGAGGGCCTGGCGCAATATGAAATCCGCAACGGCCGTACCGAATGGCATGGCGCGGAGGCGAACCTCGCCGATGCGGTGCGCCGCATCGAGACGGCGGCGCCCGCGGCCGTCGCGGACCCGGCAGCGGCGCTGGACCTGAAACCCGCGATCGTAGGCTCGGGGACCTCTCGCCAAGGGAACAACGGCAACAAGTCGGCGCGTGGCGCCAATGCCGGAGCCCTTACGCCCGGCCCGGGCGCCAAATCGGCGAATACGCAGGCCGGCATCGTCGGGCCGGTTCCGCTCGCCCCCGCGGTACCGCCAGTCGCGAAGCCGAAGCCCGTCTGGCAGCAGGTGCTGGTGGGCGCACACTTGCCGCTCTATGACGTGCACTGGACGCCCGCGATCGTGCTGTCGGGCGGCAGCGACCGCAACGGCATCCGGATCGGCCTCGCCGACGGCCGCACCCTGCCGCTGTCCTCGGCCGGGCTCGCGGGCCGGCGCGGCCTCAATCTCTATGACGTCGTGTTGGTGAAGCTCAGCGACCCGAAGAGCAAGCAGACCCGGGCCGACCTGCGGGTGCGCCCGACCGTTGAGGGCGCCACCGTCATCCTCGACAACAAGACCGGCGGCATCCTCGCCATGGTGGGCGGCTTCTCGTATCCGGTGAGCCAGCTCAACCGCGTCACCCAGGCGGTGCGCCAGCCGGGCTCCTCGCTCAAGCCGTTCACCTACCTGGCGGCGCTGCGCCGCGGCCTGCAGCCCAATACGCTGGTGCGCGACCAGTCCGTGACCCTGCCGCCGATCGGCAATACCGGATACGCGCGGGAGAAGGACTACTGGACGCCCAAGAACGCGGACGGCGGCGGCGGTGGCATTACCACGCTGCGACGCGGACTCGAGAACTCGAAGAACCTCGTCACCGCCAACCTGCTCGACGGCGGCATCGACTCCGATCCGCGCCAGAGCCTCGCCCGCGTCTGCGAGCTCGCCGTAGACGCGCAAGTCTATCGCGAATGCATCGGGTACTATCCGTTCGTCCTCGGCGCCCAGCCGGCCCGCGTGATCGACATGGCGGCATTCTACGCGGCGGTCGCCTCCGAAGGCCGTCGCCCCGCACCCTATGGCATCGAGTCGATCGAGCAGAACGGCCGCACCGTCTACACCCACAAGCCCGACGCCAAATGGCTCGCCTCCGGAGACCGGCCGGCGTTCTTCCAGCTCCGCACCATGCTGCAGGGCGTGGTGGCACGCGGCACCGCGCGGGCGATCGCGCACCTGTCGTCCTATGTGGGCGGCAAGACCGGCACCAGCGACGACGAGAACGACGCGTGGTTCGTCGGCTTCACCAACGACGTGACGATCGGCGTCTGGGTGGGCTACGACAACGCCGAAGGCAAGCGGCGCACGCTCGGCGACGGCCAGACCGGCGGACGCGTGGCGGTGCCGATTTTCGAACCGATCGTCGAGGCCACCTTCGCCAACTACGCCCACAAGACGCCGCTCAACCCGCCTTCGCCCGAGGCCAAGAGCGAGCTTGTGGCGATGCAGATCGATCTCAACAGCGGCAGCCGGGTGAGCGAACGCAGCACCCGGGGGTTCACCGAATATTTCCGCCTGCGTCACGGACAGGTCGAGGAGACCCAGTACCTGCTGGTGCCGCCGGAAGAGCTCGCGAGCTCGGGTGGCGACTCCGGCGGCGGCGACATATTCATGCGCGAGCCGGGCGGCGGCGGCGCCTACAGCCGGGGCTACTACTCGGGAGGCGGAAGCGGCGGCTACTACTATGCAGAACGCCCGAACACCGGCGGCTTCTTCCAGGGCGGCCTGTTCGGCCTGTTCGGGCAGCAACAGCGCCAGGTCTATCCGCCGAGTGGCGGCGCCTACGGGGAAGCACGCCCGCGGGCCTACGAGGATCGACGGTGGGTACCACCGCGCCGGGTCGACCCCGACGTGCCGTGGCGACGCGACTTTTGAGATGCCATTGCCATAACGCTGCGAGAGGGGCCCGATTATCCGATGAGAACACATTGCCTTGCCGTCGCGGTCGTGGGAGCCGTCGCGGCGCTGATCTGCGCGCCGGTCGGCGCACCGGCGCAGGAATTCCAGATGCAGGAAGCCCCGACGCTGCCGCCGCTCGCAGCGGGCACGCTCGCGCCGCGCACCATCGTGTTCACCGATCATCGCAAGGACGAGCTCGTCGACCCCGTCACCGGGCTCATCCACTTCGCCGATTGGGAACGCGCGCGGCCGCAGCAGAAGGCGCTGCTGAGCCTGTTTCCTTCCTTCGAGGAGCCGACGCTCCCCGACAGTTCCGGCAAGGCGCGCAAACGGCGGCTCCACGTCTACGTCGCCGAGGCTCGCTTCGCGCTGGCGAAGCCGGTCGCATCGATCGACCTCTCGAAGATGATCACGCTGGCGATGCTGGAGCAGCTCGATCCCTCGATCAAGCATCGCCTGATCGCGGCAGCCGACGTCATTCCGAACAAGGACGCGAAGTCGCCGAACCGCAACCCCAAGCGCCAATGGTGCGAGGGCGGCGGCCCGTTGATCTGCATCCAGTCGAGATACCAGCTCGAAGGGCGGCTGCCGACCGGCATCATGCTGGTCAACAATATCCGGGAAACCCACAAGAAGATCACCGACTTCATGGAGTTTCAGAGCGAATTGCGGCTCGTGCCGCAGAGCGAGATCGACCAGGCGACGCTCGCCAAGGCGACCGGCGTCGAGACCCCGGTCGCCGGCGCGATCGAGCAGAACATCTTCTACGTCAACCAGATCATGCAGTTCGGCAAGTTTCTCGCGGTGCTGCAGAGCGATCCTGCCGACGCCAAGAAGTCGGTCGCGACTGCCTTCATCGCGCTCGCAGTCGACAGCGAGCTGTTCGAGAAGAAGAAGGAGCTCGAGAGCGTGCCGATCCTGCGCAATCTCGTGCCCGCGCAGGTGCTCGCCGGCAACAGCTCGTTCAACACCGGCAACTCGATCAGCGCCGGCCTGCCGAAATATTCCCGCAACCGCATCAAGGCGGTCGCCGCGCTGCTGGAGAAGTAAGACGCACGGCCACGTAGCCTGCGTTGTGCCGGCCACGGGCGCTTGATAGAACTGCGCCCGCATGGAGACCGCCTCCCAGCTCAAATCGATCGACTGCGACGTGCACCCCAATGTGCCGGGCATGCGCGCGCTGCTGCCCTACCTGGAGGAATTCTGGCGCGACTCGGTCGAGGACCGCGGCATCGATTCGCTCGAGAGCATCAGCTATCCGCCCAATGCGCCGATTACGGCGCGGCCGGACTTTCGCGATGCCAAGAACCGCGTCGCCACCAGCGTCGGTGAGCTGCAGGCCCAGGTGTTCGACCGCTGGGGCGCCAGCTTTGCGATCTGCAACTGCCTCTATGGCGTCCAGCTCCTCTTGAACGAGGACATGGCGCGCGCGTTCGCCCGCGCCGTCAATGACTGGATGGTCAAGGAATGGCTCGATCGCGATCAGCGCCTGCGCGCATCGATCGTGGTGTCGCTGCAGAACGTCGAGTTCGCCGTCGAGGAGATCGAGCGTTGCGCCAAGGACCCGCGCTTCGTCCAGGTGCTGGTGCTCGCCATGGGCGAGGTGCCGCTGGGGCGGCGGCATTTCTGGCCGATCTACGCGGCGGCCGAGCGTCACCGCCTGCCGCTCGGCATCCACGCCGGCAGCGCATACCGCCATCCCGTCACCTCGCTCGGCTGGCCGACCTATTACGTCGAGGACTACGCCGCCCAGTCGCAGGGCTTCCAATCGCAGGTCACGAGCCTGATCTGCGAGGGCGTGCTCACCAAGCACCCCGGCCTCAAGGTGGTGCTGATCGAATCCGGCGTCACGTGGGTGCCGGCGTTCCTGTGGCGCATGTCGAAGTTCTGGCGCGGGCTGCGCACGGAAATTCCGTGGGTCGACCGTTCCCCGCTGGAGATTTTCCGCGATCACTTCCGCCTGACCGTTCAGCCGTTCGACGCCCCGGATTCCCCCGACATCGTCCGCCGCGTCATCGATCATCTGGGGTCGGACGAGTTGCTGCTGTTTTCCTCCGACTACCCGCATTGGCAGTTCGACGGCGATAGTTTCCTGCCCCAGGGCATCCCGGCGGACCTCGCACGCAAGATCATGATGGACAATCCGCGCGCGACGTATTTCCAGCGCGGGGCGGCGGCGTGAACTTGGTTCGCGGCGCGGACCCACGGCGGCGGGGACTTCCATGCCGGCGCTGGTGATCGACGACGTGAGCTGCGCGTTCGGCGGCGTGGTGGCGGTCGATCGCTTCAGCCTCGCGGTCGAGCCCGGCGAGTTCGTCACGCTGCTCGGACCCTCGGGCTGCGGCAAGACCACGACGCTGCGCATGGTAGCGGGCCTCGAACGCAACACCGCGGGACGCATCTCGATCGGCGACATCGTGGCGAGCGATCCGGCGGCCGGCGTCTTTCTGCCTCCGGAGCAGCGCCAGCTCGGCGTCGTGTTCCAGTCCTATGCGATCTGGCCGCATATGACGGTGTTCGAGAATGTCGCCTATCCGCTGCGCGTGCGCCGTCGCCCGACGGCCGAGATCAGGGAACAGGTCGCGGCCGCATTGCGCCTCGTCGAAATGGAGGCCTTCGCGGACCGACCCTCACCTGCGTTGTCGGGCGGCCAGCAGCAGCGTGTCGCCATCGCCCGTGCGCTGGTGTTCGCACCCCGCATCCTGCTGCTCGACGAGCCGTTGAGCAATCTCGATGCACGGCTGCGCACCCAGATGGGCGATGAGTTCCGCGCCCTGCAGCGGCGCCTCGCCATCACGTCGCTCTACGTCACCCACGATCAGGAGGAAGCCATGGCGCTGTCCGATCGCGTCGTGGTGATGGATCGCGGCCGCGCGCTGCAGATCGGCCGCCCGGAAAATATCTATCAACGGCGGGCGAGCCGCGCGGTCGCGGCATTTTTCGGATCGCCGAACCTGCTCGACGGGCGCGTCACGGCATGCCGCCAACTTGGCGAAAACGAATACCGGCTTGCGGTGGCCGGCGCTGGATGGCAGGGGGAATGCCGCGCGTCGGAGCCATACGGCAGCGGCGAAGCCGTGATCGTGCTGGTGCGGCCGGAAAACATCGCCATCGAGGCGGGCTCCGAGCCCGACGCCATCACGTTTGGCGGCAAGGTGCAGGAGAAGATTTTCCGCGGGCCCCGAGTTTCACTGAAGGTGGTGACACCGGACCGGGTCATCAACGTCGATGCGAGCGCGCTGAGCAGCGTCGCTGTCGGTGATCGCATCGCGCTTGCGATCGCGCCGGCCGGCGCCTGGGCGATCCGGCCCTGAGCGTTACCGCAGAGCATTCCTTGTGACGATGCCGGCGTCCGTTCCGTCCGCCGCGATCACCTGCCCGATCACCGCCGCATCGGCATAGCCGGCAGCCCTCAGCGCCTCGATGCACTCGACGGCGCGCCCGTGCGGAATTCCGGCCAGAAGGCCGCCTGCAGTTTGCGGGTCGAACAACAGGGCGCAGGTTTCGGCTCCGATGTCGGTGCGCAGTATGCCGGCAAGAGCAAGGTTTTCCGGCAGCAGCGTCGAGCCTATGCCGACCGCCGCGAGTTCGCGCGCCTGCGGGTAGATCGGGATCAAGGCGAGGTCGAGCTCCGCCGTCGCGCCGCTCGCGTTGAGCATCTCGCCGAGATGGCCCACGAGGCCGAAGCCGGACACGTCCGTCATGGCGGTGGCGCCGTGTGCGGCCAAAATCCGCGCCGCCGCGCGGGCGGACTGGCGCATGCCGTCGAGCGCCGGCGCGAACGCCGCCGCCCCGGCGCGGCCTCGCATCAGAGCGGCGAACAGGATCCCGGTTCCGATCGGCTTGGTCAGGACGAGCGCATCGCCAGTCCGCAGCCCCGCCTTGCGCAGGATGCGGTCGGGCGCGACCTCGCCGCTGACCGAGAAGCCGAGCGCGATCTCGGC
>Ga0209415_10018981_pt1 | contig 10812 bp, 8 predicted proteins | sample PeaSoiSIISIP2007_FD_187696 | JGI IMG/M metagenome (GOLD analysis project Ga0209415, IMG submission 187696) | Peat soil microbial communities from Weissenstadt, Germany - SII-SIP-2007 (SPAdes) (version 2) | ecosystem: Environmental > Terrestrial > Soil > Wetlands > Peat | place: Germany... | reverse complement strand
CCGAAGACGCGGTCGCGCATCGAGTCCCACATGACGACGCGATCATCCTCGTCGTGAACGAGTTGCATCAGGTCCTTGTCGGCGCTGACGATGACGACCCTCAGCCCCTCGGCGACGGCACGGACCGTGACGGCGGCGATGAGGTCGTCGGCCTCGAGCCCGTCCTTCTGGAAGACCGCGACGTCCCAGCCGTGGATGATCTGCTCGACCCGCGTCATCTGCTGCGAGAGGTCCGGCGGCGGGGGCGGACGCGTGGCCTTGTACCGCGCGTCCAGGCGGTGCCGGAACGTGGGACCCCTGGAATCCATGGCGACGGCGAGCATGTGGGGCTTCCGCTCGCCGACCACCTTCTGCAGCATGTTCACCGTGCCCAGCACCGCGTGGGTGGGCTCGCCGCGCGAGCTCGAGAGGGGCGGAAGGGCGTGGTAGGCGCGGAAGACGTACCCCGACAGGTCCACGAGGTAGAGGACGTCGGCTGCCCCCGGCTCGGGCAAGCGGGCGCCGCCTTCCGCCGGGACGGCGGGGGCTCCCCGGGCCTTCTTGGCGCTCGCCATGTGCTTTGGCTTGTTAGCGGCGCCGGGGAGTCTCGTCTAATGTAGAAATGCCGTGGGGACGATGAGCGACTCAGAGGCGCCTCCGGTCAGCGGCCTCGTGGCGGGCAAGTACGAAGTGCTTCGCCTCATCGGCAGAGGCGGGATGGGATCCGTCTGGGAGGGGCGTCACAACAGCCTCGGCACCCGCGTCGCCATCAAGTTCATCGACGTCGAGGTCGCCGACAGCAAAGAGGCGCAGGCGCGCTTCGTCACCGAGGCGCGCGCGGCGGCCACCCTGCACAGCAAGCACGCGATCCAGATCTACGACCACGGCGTGACCGAGGACGGCCGGCCCTACATGGTCATGGAGCTGCTGACCGGCGAGCCGCTCGACAAGCGGCTCGACCGCCTCGGGCGCCTGTCGCTGCAAGAGACCGCGCGCATCCTGGGTCAGGTGAGCCGCGCGCTGCAGCGAGCGCACGCCCAGGGGATCATCCACCGCGACCTCAAGCCCGAGAACATCTTCCTCGTGCGCGCGCCCGACGAGGACGACGAGGTGGCCAAGGTGCTCGACTTCGGCATCGCGAAGATCAAGGCGACGCCCGGCGAGCAGGGGCTGAGCTCGAGCACCAAGACCGGCGCCGTGCTCGGCACGCCGTACTACATGGCGCCCGAGCAGGCCCGCGGCCTGCGCACGATCGACACGCGGGCCGATCTCTGGTCGCTCGGCATCATCGCGTACAAGTGCGTCACCGGCGTGCTCCCGTTCGAGGGCGTGAGCGTGGGCGATCTGCTCGTGAAGATCTGCACGGCGACGCCACCCACTCCGTCGCTCACCGTGCCGGGCCTGCCGCCGGCGTTCGACTCGTGGTTCCAGCGCGCGCTCGGGCGCGAGCCGGACCAGAGGTTCCAGACGGCGTCCGAGCAGGCCGACGCCCTGTCGATGGCGGCCGGGATCAGCGTGCGGCGCCCGTCCGCGTCGAGCCAGCACGACGCGGCGCACGTGCCCGCGAGCATCCCCAGCCATGCGCCTCCTGCCGCCCAGACGCCGTTGCCCGCGGCGGCCCTCACGTCGGCGCCGTTCGTGACGTCGGCGTCGCCGGGCCGCGCGAGCTCGTCTCGCGGCATGTTCGTCGGGGTGGCGCTGACGGCGCTGGTGGGCGGCAGCCTCGGCGTGTTCCTCGTCGTGAAGATGCTGGCACCAGCGCGCGGGCCGTCGCAGCCACCGAGCGCCGCGGCGATCGTGGCACCGCCTTCGGCGCCGGCGAGTCAGATCCCCGCCGTCGCCACGCTCGCTCCCCCCGCGAGCGATACCCCCGTCGCGAGCGCGTCGGCGCCGCCGCCCGTACGTCCGAAGCCGGGGAGCCGCCCTCCCCCCGTGCCCTCTCCCGCGCCCACGCGGACCGCCCCTTCGAAGCCTGCACCGAACAATAATTCCGATCCCGGGTACTGACCCCCCATGCGAACGCTTGTCTTACTTGCCGCTCTCGGAGCCGCCGCAGTCACCTGTCTCGTTTGCCCGTCGATGGCCGCGGCGGACGTCAACGACGCCGAGCGCGCCGCCGCGCGCGATCTCTTCAAGCAGGGCGACGAGCTGCAGCGCGCCGGCAAGTTCGCCGAGGCCCTCGACAAGTTCCAGCGCGCCGAGCAGGTCATCCAGGCGCCGACCAACGTGCTGCGCGTCGCCGAGTGCCAGGCCGCCCTGGGCAAGCTCGTCGAGGCGTCCGAGTCCTATCGCACCGTGATCCGCTGGACGCTGCAGCCCGGCTCGCCCCCGGCATTCCAGTCGGCGGTGGATCAGGCCAAGGGCGAGCTCGCGCAGGTCGAGCCCCGCGTGCCGAAGCTGCTCGTGCAGGCGACGCCCGCGCAGGTGCAGAACGCGCAGCTCATCGTCGACGGCACGGCGATGCCGGGGGCGCTCATCGGCGTGCCGGTGCCGATCGATCCGGGCGACCACAAGATCCTCGTGAGCGCGCCCGGGTACTCGGCGCCGGAGCTGACGGTGACGCTGCGCGAGCGCGAGTCGAAGACCGTGTCGGTCGAGCTCAAGGCATTCGGAGCACCCGCGGCGGCGACGGCCCCGCCACCGGTCGCGAGCGGGACCGCGGCCCCTCCCCCGCCGCCACCGCAGTACGAGACGACCGAGCCTCCCGCGGGTGAAGCGCCGAAGCCCAAGAAGTCCACCACGAGCATCCTGCTCGGAGCCCATCTCGGCCTGGAGATCCCTTCGGGGAAGGTCCCCCTCCCACTTGACGCCGCGGGCGCCACCAACCCCGCATCCCCCGTGGACATCTCGAGCTTCTCCGGTCCCGGGATCGCCTACGGCCTCGATGGAGGCCTGCGTTTCGCGCGCCAGTTCTACGTGGGGCTGTCACTCGAGCGCGTGGCGCTCGCGGCCGGCAAGGACGGAAGCAGCCTCGGACCGGGCGGCGTCTCCTCGCAGACGACGAGCGTGGGTCTCATCGGGGCGTTCATCTTCAACCCGGATCGCTTCTCGCTCCTTCTCGAGATCGGCCTGCAGGAGCGCTGGTACGTCGTCTCGCCTTCGGGTCTGCAGAACGAGAACTACTCGTCCGGCGAGCTCCTCGGCGGTATCGGCGCCTGGATCCCCCTGGGTCGCTCCTTCCGGCTCTTGCCTCTCGCGACCGTCAGCGGGGGCTCCTTCGGCATTCCCGACACCAACGGCAACGCCACCACGAACAGCCAGGACGGCAGCCACGCCTTCTTCATGCTCGGCTGCGCCGGCTTCTACAACATCGAGCTGTGAAGGGTCTTCACGGCCTCGTGCGGCACCGAAGCGCCCTCCGGCTCCTCGAGCGTCGTCGGGCAGCTCACGAGCCCCCTCGGCTGCCGCCCGAGCCTCGTCGGGAGCCCCCGCAAGCTCGTCGTGAGCAGCCCCATCGTCTCGTTCGTCTGCCCGACGGCCTTCGTGCGGTGCCCCATGGTCTTCGTGGGCCGCCCCACGGTGTTCGCGGGTCGCCCCGTGCCCTTCGTGGGTTGCCCGCACGAAGTAGGCAGGACAAACGCGTGCAACGAAATACAAGTCGCTGACAATTGTCCCGGACGCTCTGGCTATCCACCTGGACATGCACTTCGTGGTCTGCACGTCGTACTTCGCCGTGCTGCTGGTCCTGGCGATGTACGGACTGCACCGCTCGCATCTGGTGCTTACGGTGCTGCGTCATCGCAAGGCACTCCAGGCGCTGAAGGAGGGCGTGCCGGCGCTGCCGGTGGAGGGGCTCGCCGGTCGCGACGACCTGCCACAGGTCACGATCCAGCTGCCGCTCTACAACGAGGCCACGGTGGCCGGCCGACTGCTCGACCACGTCGCGGCGATCGACTGGCCCAGGAGCCGCCTGGAGATCCAGGTGCTCGACGACTCCACCGACGAGACGCGGGCGCTCGTGAAGGCGAAGGTCGAGTCCCTGCGCGAGCAGGGGCTGGACCTCGTGTACATCCACCGGGTCGACCGCACGGGGTACAAGGCCGGCGCGCTCGACAACGGGCTCAAGGTGGCCAAGGGCGAGCTCGTCGCCATCTTCGACGCGGACTTCCTCCCGCAGCCCGACTTCCTCCGCTCGGTCGTGCCGCACTTCATGGCCGACGCGAAGGTCGGCATGGTGCAGGCGCGCTGGGGCCACATGAACCGGGGGCACTCCATCCTCACGCGCACGCAGGCGCTGATGCTCGACGGGCATCATCTCGTCGAGAACCGCGCGCGTGCCGCCGCGGGCTGGCTCTTCAACTTCAGCGGCACCGGCGGCATGTGGCGCAAGGAAGCCATCGCGAGCGCCGGCGGCTGGCAGCACGACACGCTCACCGAGGACCTCGACCTGTCCTACCGCGCGCAGCTCGCCGGCTGGCGCTTCGTGTACCGCGAGAACATCGTGACGCCCGCCGAGCTGCCCGAGGACATCAGCGCGTTCCGCGCGCAGCAGTACCGCTGGGCCAAGGGCACGGTGCAGACCGCGCGCAAGCTGCTCATGCGCATCCTGCGGTCCGAGCTGTCGCTCATGCAGCGCATCGAGGCGTTCTTCCACATGACGCCGCACTTCGCGTACCCGCTGATGGTGATCCTCAGCGTGCTGCTCCTGCCCGCGCTGATCCTCATGCCGGCGACCGATCCGACGGCCATGCTGATGATCGACCTGCCGCTGGTCGTCGGGACCACGGGCTCGCTCGCGGCGTTCTACGCGATGGCCGAGGCGGCCCAGGGCCGACGGCGCATCGACGCGCTCAAGCAGCTACCGGCCCTGCTGGCGCTCGGCGCGGGCCTCGCCCCCCACCTCACGAAGGCGGTCTGGGAGGGGCTTCACTCGATGTCGGGCGAGTTCGTGCGCACGCCCAAGAGGGGCACGACCGAGGGGCGCTACCACGCCGCGGCCGATCTGCCGATGATCGAGATCGCCCTCTGCCTCACCTCGGGCGCCAGCGTGGTCGCCTCGCTCGAGACCGGGCACTGGTTCGCGACGCCCTTCGCCATGCTGTTCACCTTCGGGTACGGCTATGTCGCCTTCTTCGTCGCGTCCGAGCAGCTCGCGCGGCGCAAGGCGCAGCTGGCGACCGGACGCGCTGCCACGGCCTCCGTGCCGCCCCCGGCATCGGGAACCGCGCACGCGGCCGCGGGCGATCTGGAGGGCGGGCTGGAGGCCGGCGGCGACCTCGCGGCGTGAGCCGTCAGCTCGGGCCAAGACGCCTATCGAGCTGGTGTAGCCACGGGCCGCAAAGCGCGTTTATACTTCTGTCTGCCCGGCGCGCTTGGGCGGGGGCCGAACGAGGCGAGGCGGCGATCATGACGAAGGCGGAGATCGTCCAGGCACTCTACAGCAAGGTCGGCGGCTTCTCGCGCAAAGAGTCGGCCGAGCTGGTCGATCTCGTGTTCGAGATGATGAAGGACACGCTCGGCAAGGGCGAGAAGATCAAGGTCAGCGGCTTCGGCAACTTCGTCCTGCGCGACAAGCGCCAGCGCCCGGGGCGCAACCCGCAGACCGGGCAGCCCATCAAGATCAGCGAGCGCCGGGTGCTCACCTTCAAGGCCAGCCAGATCCTCAAGCAGGCGCTCAACACGCGCGCCAGCGTCGGCCCGAACGGCAGCTCCACGCTCTCGGCCTCCGGCGGCGACTCCACGGCTTCCGAGGAGTAGGTCCGGCCCCGTCATGAGCGAAGTCGGACCTTCAAGTATGCGCAGCCTGCCGCCCAAGCTCTACTACCGGATCGGCGAGGTCGCCGAGCTCGTCGGGGTCGAGCCCCACGTGCTGCGGTACTGGGAGCGCGAGTTCCGGAGCATCCGGCCCACCAAGAGCGCCAAGGGGCAGCGGGTGTACTCCCGCCGCGACGTCGAGAACCTGCTGCGCGTGCGCGAGCTGCTCTACAGCGAGGGCTTCACCATCGCCGGGGCCAAGAAGAAGCTCCAGCGCACGGGGACCGAGCCGCGCGATGAGCACGAGGAGCACGAGGATGGAGAGGCCCTGGCCGAGGGCCTGTCGGTGAAGACCCGCGAGCAGCTCGTCGCGATGCGAGGCGACATCGAGGCCTTCCTCGAGGAGCTGGGGCCCTCGCGCCGCTGACGCGCTCGTCGCCACGGATCGCCGCCGGCGACCGAAGAGACCTTACGCTCGAGCCCAGAAGTGATAAAACCCGCGGCCGAGCCCATGCTTGCGCGCCGTCGGTCGCACCTCTTGACTTCACTGGTTGGCGTGGCGCTGCTCGCGCCGCTGCTGGCCTCGTCCGCCGCACGCGCACAGGGCGCGCCGCCACAGCCACCGCCTGCGGCGCCCCCGCCGGCAGCGCCTGCGCCTCCGCCCGCGGCCGCGCCCACCCCCACGCCCGCGCCCACGCAGCCGCCCCCGGCGGCCAGCTCGCCGGCTCCCGCCCCCGCTGCACCTGCGCCCGCCCCCGCTCCCGCGGTGAGCACGCCGTCGCCGATCATGGGCATCAACCCGGCCCACGACCAGCAGCAGCTCTCCGCGCAGGGAACGCAGCGCCCCGGCGGCAGCGGAGAGCCGGTCGCCAACCCGCAAGAGGTCTTCTCGGACGACTGGTGGAGTCACGCGCGGCCCGTGATCGACATCCACGGCTACTTCCGCACGCGAGCGGAGCTCTTCCACAACTTCACGCTGGGACGCCACAGCTCGAGCACCGTGGCGGGCGGCGACCCGCAGTACCTGTGGCCCGTCCCGCTCGATCAGGGCTACACGGGCGTCGGCACCCAGGGGCAGAACGTCGCGGTCTGCGGCAGCACGGCGACGCCCAACGGAACGTGCAACGACAAGACCGAGTCGGGCGCCAACATGCGCTTTCGCCTCAACCCCGAGATCCACATCTCGGACAACCTGCGAATCATGTCGCAGATCGATCTGCTCGACAACGTCGTCCTCGGCTCGACGCCCAACTCGTACGCGATGCAGCCGGGCACCGGGAGCGGCGTCACAAGCGTCAACAGCGGCACCGGGTACTCGCCGGTCTCGTACAGCGGCGGCTATGCGCCGATCAACTACGCGCCCATCAGCATGTTCTCGACGACGCAGGGCCCCCCCACCGCCGGCGTCAACGGCTGGACCAACTCGATCGCGGTCAAGCGCGTGTGGGGCGAGTACATGACGCCCGTCGGCCAGATCCGCTTCGGCCGCATGCCCGACCAGTGGGGTCTCGGCATCGTGGCGAACGCGGGCAACGGCATCGACAGCGACTACCAGTCGAACGTCGACCGGATCATGTTCATCACGGGGCTCAAGTCGATCGACCTGTACTTCGGCGGCGCCTGGGACTTCGTGTCCACCGGCCCGACCAACGCCAACCCCTTCGACGTGTACGGAGGCCAGCCGTACAACACCTGCAACCTCTGCAACGTCAACGAGTGGGTCGCGTTCCTGGTCCACAAGACCAACCCCGAGATGCAGCGGCTCAAGCTGTCGCACGGCGACTTCGTGCTCAACGGCGGCATCTACTCGGTGTACCGCTCCCAGTACGTCGACCTGGTCCCCGGCGAGACGCCATGGAGCACGCCGTACGGCACCGCAGCCAACAACGGGCTCGAGCCGCGACAGGCCTGGGCGATCATCCCCGACGCGTGGGTCCAGGCCCTCTGGCGCAAGCTGCGCTTCGAGGCCGAGGCCGTGACCATCCAGGGTCAGATTGGCTACCTCACGGGTCTGAACGAGAACGTGCAGAATCCCGTCCCCGTCCGCCAGTACGGCCTGGCGACGCAGACCGAGTTCCGGGCGGTCGACGACAAGCTGGATCTGAACTTCGGCTTCGGCTGGGCCAGCGGCGACGCCTATGCGAACAACGCCGGCAGCGGAGCCCTGCAGCCCCCGTCGACCGGGTTCCAGTCGCAGTTCAGCAACGGCGGGCAGCCGTCTCCCATCTCGACGTTCCGGTTCCACCCCGACTACCGCATCGACATGATCTTCTGGCGCGAGATCATGACGCGCGTCGAGGGCGCGTACTACTTCCGTCCCAGCGTCGACTACGACTTCCTGCGCCATCCCGACGGGCAGAAGTTCGGCGGCGGCGCGGCGGTCATCTGGAGCCGCGCGAGCGAGTTCGAGCAGACCCCCGGCCACAAGCGCGACCTGGGCGTCGAGCTCAACCTGCAGCTCTATTACCAGTCGAAGGACGGCTCGCTCAACGACGACCCGACCAAGATCGGCGGCTTCTACGCGATGCTCCAGTACGGCGTCTTCTTCCCGCTCGGCGGCCTGGACTACCTGCCGGGACAGACGACGAACGTGGGCTTCGACACCGGTCTGTCGGCGGCCCAGGCGGCGCGCCTGTTCCTCGGCATCGCCTTTTGATCGTGCGCCTCGTCTCGCCGCTCGCCTCGTTCACGGCCCTCGTACTGCTCGGCTGCGACGCGAGCGGGGCGGCGGAGGGCGGGCAGGCGCTGCTGGCCGACCCCTGCGAGGCCACCAAGGGAGGCCACACGTGGAGCGACCTCTACGCGTGCTACTTCGGTCCCAGTGGCAAGGCGAGCTGCACGGCTCAGTCGGCGTGCCACGGGAGCTTCCCGCAGCAGAGCACGCAGTTCAGCGGCTTCGTGTGCGGCACCTCCAAGGACGCCGTCTGGTACGGCATGACGCACCCAATCTACGTGTATAACAACAGCCTGACCCCTTGTGACGCGGGCGCGGCGGCGCTCGACGGCTCCTGCCCCGACGGCGGAGACGACGCCGGGGCGACGTTCTGCGGCTGCTACAAGCCCGCGATCGTCAACACGGGGGGCACGCCGGACCCGACGACGACGTACCTGTGGCCTTCGCTGCAGACCGCGTCCGGCTGCGTCTCGGGGCTCTGCAACAACATGCCGTGCTCGGAGTCGCAGGCGGTCACGGGGGTGTGTCACCCGGCAGCCGGCACCTATACCTTCACGGGCGACGACCTCGCCCGCATCTCCGCCTGGATCAAAGAGGGAGCCCAGGATAACTAGGGCTCTGGCAGTTTCATGGCGAAGATCCTCATCGTGGACGACCAGCGCAACATGCGCACGACGCTCGCCATGATGCTGCGTGGCGCCAGCTACGAGGTCGACGAGGCGGGTGACGGCGAGCAGGGAGCGGAGCGGGGAGCCACCGGCGCCTACGATCTGGTGCTCACCGACCTTCGCATGGGAGCCAAGGACGGGATCGACGTCCTTCGCACGACCAAGGACGCCCACCCGCTCACCGAGGTCATCGTGATGACGGCCTACGGCACGATCGACGGCGCCGTCGAGGCGATGCGCCTGGGCGCCTTCGATTACATCCAGAAGCCGTTCGGCGAGCAGGAGCTGCTTGCGAAGGTCGCCAAGGCCCTCGACAACAGGCGCCTGGCCGGCGAGGTGACCTTCCTCGCGAGCGAGTTCAAGGACCGCTACAAGTTCGAGAACATCATCGGCCGCTCGCGCGTCGTCCGCGAGGTGCTCGGGCGCATCGTGCGCATCGCCCCGACCGACGCGATCGTGCTCATCACCGGCGAGAGCGGGACGGGCAAGGAGCTCGTGGCCAAGGCCGTCCACGCCAACAGCAAGCGCGCCGAAAGGCCCTTCGTGCCGGTCAACTGCGCCGCCATCACCGAGACCCTGCTCGAGAGCGAGCTGTTCGGCCACGCGAAGGGCTCGTTCACCGGCGCCGTCAGCGCGCGCAAGGGCCTCTTCGAGGAGGCCGACGGCGGCACGTTCTTCTTCGACGAGATCGCCGAGACCCCGATCACGTTCCAGGCGAAGCTGCTGAGAGCCATCCAGGAGAACGAGATCCGCCGGGTCGGTGAGAACAAGCCCATCCGCGTCAACGTGCGCGTCATCGCGGCGACCAACCAGGACCTGCTGACGGCGGTCGCCGAGAAGCGCTTCCGCCAGGACCTGTACTACCGGCTCAACGTCGCGCGCTTCCAGCTGCCGCCCCTGCGCGAGAGGCGCGAGGACATCCCCGATCTGGTCACCTATTTCCTCGAGAAGTACGCGCGCAAGATGGGTCTGCGGCCGAAGCTCCACGACAACGTCATGGACGCCTTCATGCACTACGACTTCCCGGGCAACATCCGCGAGCTCGAGCACATGATCGAGCAAGCGGTGGCGCTCGTGCAGAACGGCGTCATCACCGCCGACGACGTCGTGCCTCCCCCGCCCAGCGCCCAGCGCACGGCGGCATCCGGCGGCGGGCGCGCCCTGGCGGACGTGGTCGACGCGGCCGAGCGGTCGGCCATCGAGGTCGCCCTGCGCGAGAGCGAGGGCAGCCGCGAGCGAGCCGCGGAGCTTCTCAGCATCTCGCCGACGACCCTGTGGCGGAAGATGACTCGCCTGGGGATCACCTTCGAAGCCCGCGGCTGAGTCGCAGGCTCCGACGCGACGCATTTCGTGCACGGCTGAATGCGCCTGCTGCAAAGGTGAAACGGGACCGGTCGCCACGCTCCTCGGCGATCTCGGAACTGACGGGAACTGCTCGCGGCGCTCTTAACCTGCCACCGGCACACACCTTGCTCAGCGCGGGGCCAGGCACGGAGCGGGAGCCACCTCGCGTGACAGCCCGGCTCCGTGCCGAAGATTCCCCTTCACCCGGCGGGTGCCCCCCAAATGCCCCGATTGCTTGTCGTCGACGACGAAGCCAACCACGGAAGAGTGATGGCCATCGGCCTTCGCAGCGAGGGCTTCGACGTGGAGACGGCTGCGGATGCGGACGCGGCCATGGCGATCCTCGGGTCGAGCGCCTTCGACCTCATCATCGTCGACCTGATGATGCCCGGCATCAACGGCATCCAGCTCGCCCGGATCGTGCGCGAGCGGCATCCCTGCACCCGGGTCGTG
>Ga0209415_10018980_pt1 | contig 10813 bp, 11 predicted proteins | sample PeaSoiSIISIP2007_FD_187696 | JGI IMG/M metagenome (GOLD analysis project Ga0209415, IMG submission 187696) | Peat soil microbial communities from Weissenstadt, Germany - SII-SIP-2007 (SPAdes) (version 2) | ecosystem: Environmental > Terrestrial > Soil > Wetlands > Peat | place: Germany... | reverse complement strand
TGGGGTTCACCGAGGTAGAGCGGTTCGAAGCCTACGGCGCCGAGCAGTGGTTCGGCATGTGGTCCCCGGTCACGCCGCCCGAATGAGCTCGCGCTCACCGGGACCTTCCGCTGCCATGTCAGCCGAACCCGCAATCCCGCCGAACCGCTTGACCACACACCAGAACGCTTGACTCCCCGGCATCGCGTCTAGTCGGGGGCGCGTGGCGAGAAGAGGCCTTCGCCGTCGCTTTCGCCGAGCAGGAACGTGAAGCGGGCGAGGTCGTCGCGGAGCGATTCGACGCCGTAGGCCTCGCAGCCGACGAAGCGGGTCAGGGACTCGTCAACCGGACCGTGGTCGGTGGAGAGCCAGTCGTCCAGGAACTGAAGGAGCTGGCCGAGCGCCATGGCGTCGTCCAGGCTGAGGTTCACGGGCGCTGCCCGGCGGCGTGGCGGATGGCGGCGGTGACCAGCTCCAGGTTGTGCGGGTCGAGGCCGGGGATGGCGTCGCGGAGGCTGACGGGGTGGCCGACGGCGAGGCTGGCGGCGATCCGGACGATGCGCCTCTCTCCGCCGCTGGCCGGCAGGCGGCCGCCGTCGAGGGCGGTGATGACGGCGTCCCAGTCGATCCACGCCATCAGGGTGCCGTCGCTGATGCTGGCCGCGGTCTCGATGTGGCGGGTGAAGTCGCCGCGGTGCAGGAAGGCGGTGTGGCCGATGATCAGCCCTGCTGCGGCCTCGTCGGGGTGGATGCCCGCGGCTGCGGCGCGCAGCGCGGCGCTGAGCTGGCTGGTCACTCGCGTTCTCCTAGATCGTCGTGCCGGGTGCCTGCCTCCGGGCCGTGCGGCTCGGCCAGGAGATCGCGGGCGATGCGCGCGTACTGGCTGGCGGGGCGCTCGGAGATGCCGAACAGCAGGGACAGGTGCAGCGGGTCGGGCCGCCCGGTCAGCGCCTCGTGCAGGATCCGATCGCGGCGGATGCGCTCGATGCTGACGCCACCCCACACCGGTAACGGGCGCAGCCACCAAGCGGGGACGCACCAGTGCTGGGCCTCCGCGTTCACCGGGCTCGGAAGACGCGACCGTGCGTCGACCGGCTCTTCGTCCTGGGACCAAAGCCCATCGGAACGATGACGGCCCGCTCTGTCGTGAGATAGGCATGACAGTGATGACGAAGGAACTCGCGCCGCAAGGCGATTCCCACGATCCAGACGATGACCTCGATGACCGCCAGGATCACCCGTTCTTCGCTGATCCCGCTGAGGTGACGGCCGAGACCTATCCCAGTCTCAGAAACATCTCGGTAGGGTTCATACTCAACCGGGTGGCGCGCGCGCTGGAGCCGACCCCGCCCGAGTACGTGACGCTGCCCCTGGAGGGGGGCATATCCGACGCCGGGGACCTCTTCGCAGTCGCGAAGTGGAATCTGCTCTGGGAATCGGCCCAGTTCCGGCGGCGGTACTTCGATGAGGATGAGCTGCCGGCTGAGGTCGCTCAGATCGCCGATCAGGGCGATGTGAACGTGACCTTCGTTCCACGGACGGCGACGCGGTATTACGAATACGCGCCGCTCTACCACTTGTTGTCACGGTCGCAGACGGAACGGCACGGCCTGCCTCTCGTCCGTGCCGGGATCTGGCCCTACACGGCCAACATCGATCAGCCGGACAGATATCTGCCGCCGGACTTCGGTGCCCGGCTCGGCCGGGCGTGGGCATCGGCTGTCTGGCGGCATCTCAGTCCCGGATCGCCCCTGAGCGCCTTTAGCAGGTCCGAACCGATCAGGCTCCTCGCCCACAACCTGGACTTCTGGATCCCGCCGGTCACAGCAGCTATGGAGGAGATTCTCCGCGGTTTCCCGGTGGTGGGCGAGGACACCGCCGAAGAGCCGGTTCGCCTGGACGACGGAAGCATCCTCGAGGGCACCATCGCCGCGGGCCCTCGGTGCGGCGGCTCCCTGTGGTATGGCGAGAGCTGGGCCGCCGAGATCGTCGAGCAGGTAGTCGAGGCCGCCGATGCCCATGGTCGGCTGAGGGCGATCCTAGATGCCGTGCGCTCCAACCGCGTGGAGGACGACTTCTCCGACCGCTGGTCTTACGCACGGGAAGACTTCGAGCGGAAGCTCTACCGCAAACGCAACAAGGTGCGGGTGCGCTTCGTCGAGCTCACCGACACCATCCCCGTCCAGGGCCCGGAGACCGAGGTCGAGGGCAACCTGGTGGTGGGCGACTTCCTCGCACTCCTCGATCAGCGCGAACGCCAGATCGTCGTGCTGCTGCGCAGCGGATACACCAAGCTCGGAGAAGTCGCCAGCATCATGGGCTACAAGACCCACTCCCCGGTATCGAAATACCTGGCCCGGATCCGCCGTCAGGCCGCAGAACACTTCGACCTCTGACCGTCGGAAGCCCGGCCCTGCCCGACGGGCTGACAGCCGACGTCAGGACCGGGTCGCAGCCCGGCCGGGGCTCGTGTTGCGCCGGCATCACAAGGTCGACTAGGCTCCGTTACGCCCACACAACAGTTACGCCCGCACAACAGGTTGGCCATCATGCCCAGTGAGATAACCGAAGCTCGGATCGCCACCGCCGTGGCGATGCTCGACGCCGCCCGCCGGGCGCGCGACCCCCTCGTCCGGGCCCAGGTCCTGTCCGAAGCCCAGTACCAGATCGCGTGGTCGCTCCGCGAAGCCGTCGTTGACTGCCAGGACTGGGACCCGCGGAGGAGCTGGGCCGACATCGGGGACGCGATCGGCCTGCCGCGTGAGACCGCCTGGCGCCAGTTCAGGGCCGGAGGCCCGCTGGTCACGGTCAAGCCCTGGCAGTCGGCCGACAGCCCCCTCAGCGACAGCCAGCCGAGGCCATTCACCTCCGACAGCGCGATCTACGCGTTCTGCGATCACGCGGGAAACTGGTTCGGGCCGGCCGAGGCCCTCGACGAGGATCAGTACGGCCTCGGCCGGCTGTCCTTCAACCCACCCAACGCCCCTGCCAGCCGCTTCGCCGGGCAGGAACTCCTAGTCCGCCATGGCCCCTGGGGCGGCGATGTGACCTTCCATGCCCCGCAGATCACAGAAAAGGACACAGGCCGCGCGGTGCGGGTCCGAGCCACCTACGAGGTCATCGACTGGCTGTTCGGCGACGGCCAGACCGCCCTCCGGCAGGCCATGACTAAAGTCGCCCAGGCAGTCGCCATAACCCCCAACGCCAACCGGACGCTGGTCGAGCTAGTGGACAAGGCGGCCACGGCACAGAACCCCGACCTGCCGATCAAGGACTTCATCGCGGCGGCCGCGGAGGTGGCCGAGCACGCAGCCCTCGGCTACCGAGACGGCGCCAGCCTCAGCCGAGCGCTCCGCGAGCTCGAGCGAGCCGTCCGCCAGCGGCAAGTCTGGGACGAAAGGGCCGGGTGAGCACCGTGCTTTTGCCCCAGCCAGGCTGGCAGCGGGTCGCCGTTGCCGCGATCCTAGTCATCCCGCTGCTCGCCCTGGTTCTCTTGTCCGTGCCGGCCTGGCTCACATGGCCGTTCCTGGGCACCGAACGACGGGCCACCGTACTGGACCTCGTCGACCGCATCGTCGAGTTTACTAAGGTGCTGACCAAGCCGGGCTAATCGCTGGCCCGCCCCGTCCCACCACAGGTGTTGCGCCATCGCCCGCTCAACACACGCGCGGCCGACCAGCGCCGACCATTGCTTAGGTGCGGAATGTCCGTTCTGCACCCCAAGAGAAGCGGCGGTTGCGAGACAACACAGAGGACGTCGAGGTCACGGTTACTATCACAGCCTCGGGAGGCGTGGAAGGCTTCGACCGGATGCGGCTGCGGAATGGCGTCATCGAGCCTCTCGAAGAAGGCGCTGTGCGCGTCGAAGTGACGCTGGAATGACACGGGACGTGGCACGCCGGGAAGCTATTGCCCGGTGCGCCCAGCGGCCCGCAGCCGCGGATGGCGGTCTTCCCAGGCTGCCCGCACTGCTTTCGGGAGCACCAGGTTTGGCCACATGCTGACGAGCGTGTCGCCGTCTAGGTAGTCGCTGAGGTCTGTCGGCTGGCGGGCCTCTCGGAGCACAGTGGTGTACACCATTGGCCGCGCAGCCGGGTTGTCGAGGTCGAATCTGCCGTGCTCTCCTGACCAGTACAGCCGGAGGGGCAGTTCGATGACGCCGGTTGTGGGCCCGTGCAGATATGTGAGGTCAGTGACCACGAGCACTGGCCGGTGCCAGTAGACCCACCGCTGCGGCGCGACAACTATCCCCACGTCAACAGCCCCCCGCCGCCCCGCGTGTCCGGGACTCGCCTTGTGCGACGCCCGCCGATCAGCCCTCTGTGCCGTACCTATGGGCACACTGTACACTCGAGCTATCGTCGTACGAAAATATGTTCCATTAAACTATGATAAGACAGTGGCGGGAAGGCCCTGGTCGGCCTGTACGCCGGAGCCGGCGGCATGGACCTCGGCATGCACCGGGAGGAGAAGTGAAGGCCCTGCTCATCCGAGTCGACGGCCCGCCAAGGGCAGTTGACCTGCCCGACGGCGGAGGCGCCCGGTTCATGCGCTCGCTCAGGACGCTCATCGGCACGCGGTGCGCCGAGCGGCTCTGGATCACCAGCCGCTGGGAAGCCTGGCTGGACGAGGACGGCGCGGCCTTGGGAAAGCCGACCAACCGGGCCGCCACCCTCGTCGCGCGCTCCTTTGGCGCCCAGTTCAGCCTTTGCGGGACGGTCGTCATCACCGGCCTGGACGCGGACACCGCAGAACCAGCGTCCCTGTCCCCGGCCCAAGCCTGTGCCATCCTCGAGAAGATCCGGGCGCCATCTGCAGCATGGACGCGAGGGTGAGCATGTCCGGGCATCGCTGCACCCGCCCTCTCGAGGAACGCGGGGATGAACTCGACGCTGCCTGCGCCGCCAACCGCGAGATGATTGCGCAGATGAACACCAGTCCCGGCCGGAAGCCAGCGCAGGCCGACGCCGGAGCAGTACGGTTTCGCGAGCCGCTCCGCCCGGAGCCTGTGCGCACGGGTCCTCCGGATCCGTGCGCACAGGCGGTGTCAGGACCCGCAGAGTGCCGTCGCGAGACCACTCCGCTCTGCTCGCCGCCGCGCTCAGCTGGCGGGCGCCCGCTCCGGCGATGACGCCGAACCCGACGCGGTATGGATGTTCGGCCAGGACCTGCGGGTCGGGTTTGTGGTCAAGACCGGATGCAAGCCGGACGGCGAGGTCTCTGCGGACACTGCCCGGGAGGCGGCCTGACCGCGCCGCGTGGCCGGCGGATGGCAGCCGCCCGCACGCGGGCCTGAGCTGGCCTACCTGACGGGCCGGCCCGCGGTGCCGGCGGCCTGGCCGTCACCGGGCACCGGGGGCGGATCGAGCAGATGCTCAGGCCCGGGCGGCCACGGGATCATGTCCCCTGTGAACACGTGCCTGACCGGCCCGGCCGTGTGAGTTCCGATGCTGTCCGCCAGCTGGGACAAGGTCCGGTTGTCGTCCGGCAGGGGCAGGAAGACACCATGCCGACCCGACAGCACGAGCAGGCTCCGCCGTTCGGCTGGTTCCTTGACGACCCAGATCTCGCGGCGGCCCGGGTCGCCGTCGGGGATGTACATGCTGAGCGGCGGCAGCGAGACCGCTGCCGGGTCCATCAGCTGGTCGCGCACCGGCTGAAGGGCGGGCTGCAAGATGTACCGCCAGCCGAACAACGCGAAGGCGGCCAGGTACCCCGTCCGCACCCAGGAGATCCTGGCGTGATCCGGGGAGTACCTGGCCTGCGGGGTGATCTCGATACGGAAATCGGTGCTCCACGTCGCGGACAGCTCACGCCAGTGCGCCTCGGCGCGATCCAGGTCGGCCGGGTTGTTGATCTGCGGGACGGCGATGAAGAGCATCCCCGCCGGGCCCGCCGTGCGCATCTCGACCCTGGCCGCGAAGCCATCCATGGCGAACGTAGCGGTCTCGGGCCCGCCCTGCCCTGACAGGAGCCGGCGGATCCGCTCCTGCGTGTGTGCCGGGCCGTCGAACTTGCCGCCGGCCCTGCTATTGCACGGCTCGCAGGTCAGCACCAGCTCGCGGCCGCCGAGCGCCTTCGGGGGCACATGCTCGACGGTCAGTCCCCCCGTGCCGAGTTCCTCGATGGTCAGCCCGTCCAGGCACAGCGGGCACAGGTACCAGTCCTCGCTCGTGGGCAGGGCGTCTTCACGCCCCTGCTCCCGCGCCAGGGCGCGCAGCGCTCCGGCTCCGCGGCGGAACCACTCGACGTGCTTGTGCCTCACCACCATGGCAGCGAGCGTGGGTCACCGCTGCCAGCGCCGTCAAGCACATTAACCCGCGCCGGGACCCGGCGGCGGCTGTGACCGCACCAGCCCGGGAAGCGCCGGACCCGCGGCCGCGCACGCGGGCTGCGCCCTGCGGCACGGCCGGGCGCCTGCGCGCCGGCGCGGGAATAGTCAGGGCACGCGGGTTTCGGGCACCCCCGCCTCGTCGAGCATCTGGTACAGGTCCGCGATTTTCCCTGACCGGGCGGCCGGGCTCGTGCTGGTGAAGATGAGCCGGTGCGCCGCGCGGGACAGGCCGACGAAGAAGGCCGAGGTAGCCTCGTCCGCGTCGCGCTGGTATGCCCACCACTGGTCGTCGTCGAGCCCGAGGAAGAAGACCGTGTGATACTCGAGTCCCTTGCTACGGTGGACGGTCATGAGCGTGACCGCGTCGGCGGCCTCGACGGCGGCGAAGGCCTGCGCCCAGTCCCGCGCGCCGGGTATGACGTGCCGCAGCCGCTCGGTCAGCGAGCCGAGGATGAGGGTGATGTCGTCGCCCGGGTGGGCGGATCTGACGTAGCCAGCGAGCCGGCCGAGGCCTGCGGCACCGGCGGCACGGTTGACCACCTCGGCCGGGTCCGCCTGGCCGACGGGAACCGCCGCCAGCCACACGCGCAGGTCCCGGGTGAACCGGGACAGGTCATCGCCGAGGCGGCGGACGGCGGCATCGTCGTTGATGGAGCCGTCGATGCGGGCTAGCGTGGCGGTCACCTCGAGCCATACGCCCGCGAGGCCGCCGGGCTCGGCCGCCAGCCTCAGCACGCCCAGGACCAGGCGGGCTGCCTCGTGCTTGAGCATCTCCTGCAGCCTCATCTCCCCGTACTTGACGTCGTCGTTGCGCAGGCTGATGCCGTGGCCGGCCAGGGCGGCGGCCAGGTCCTGCTCGTAGTCGGCGACCTTCTGGCGGGCGACCAGGGCGAAGTCGGCCGGGGTGCGCCCTGAGCCGGCGATGTCCTGGGCGATCCACCCGGCGATGTAGTCGGCCTCGCGGGCAGCGCTACCGAAGGTCCACAAGCTGGCCGGGATATGCCCGGCTTCGGGAGCCGCCTTGGACACCGCCTGCACGACGTCCGGATCCAGGCGGCTGGCGATGACGTGCTGCAGGAGCACCAGGCCGTCCGATGACCGGAAATTCCAGGTCAGCTCGTATCCGGTGGCACCGAAGCTGACGGTGTAGCGGTGCAGGGCGTCCGGCAGGGCGCCGGCGAAGCCCATGATGCGCTGCTTGCGGTCGCCGACGGCCGTGACCGTGGCGCCGCTGAACGCGGAGGAGAGGAACGACAGCTGCGCGCCGGTGGTGTCCTGGAACTCGTCCACGAACACGTACGGGTAGGTGATGCGCAGCGCGCGCCGCAGCTGCGGCCGGGAACGGACGAGCAGCTCGGCCAGGCGGTTGAGCATGACGAAGTCGACGTACTGGGTACCGGGGCGCAGGTAGTGCTCACGCCACCAGGCCAGGGCCGCGTAATCGGCTGCCGCGGTCGGCATGCCCGCCGGGTCGGCCGGCAGGGCCCAGCCGCCGACGGTGCTGGCCAGGAAGGCCGTCTTGGCCGGCAGCCCGAAGATGTCGAGCTGGCGCTTCCCGGATTCGCGCAGGGCCAGGCCGGTGACGAAATCCTCCTGGTTCCGCCCTGTCCAGAACTCGATCTCGTAGGAGCCGTTCAGCGCCCACGCGTGTGGCAGGGCGGACCGGAACCGGTCGACCAGGCCCTTGGTGAACGCGTCGAACGTGAGCGACACGAACCGTCCGGCATGCTCGGGAACGCGGTCCGCCACCCGGCGGCCGAGGTTGACGGCCGAGTCGCGCTTGTAGGAAATGGCCAGGATGCGGCGCGGAGCCCGGCACAGCCCGGTCTGCAGCAAGAACGCGGCCCGCTGGGCAAGGAACTCGGTCTTCCCGGCGCCGGGCCCGGCGATGACCGCGGTGCAGCCCTCGTCGCGCAGCGCGTCCCACGCGGCCGGCTCGAGCTGGTCGATGCCGGCCGGCGCCCAGCCCGCTGCAGCGCCCGCACCGTCCGCGGCGGCCCCCGGCGCGGAGCTGATGCCGGCGGTCACAGTCCCAGCTTCGTCTTGATGTAGTCGGTCAGCGCACGTACCGGTTCCGGCCCGTCCCTCAGCTCCGGAGGGCTCAGCCTGGCCAGCGCGCGCAGGTGCGTGCTCGGCTTCGACCTGCCCAGGAACAGGTACCGGTACCAGCGCAGCCGCTCCTGCTGCACGTCGAGCTTGTCCGGATCGGCGGTGGCCCAGAACCCGCCCGGACTCCCGCCGCTGCCGAGCACCGCGTCGGTCGCGTCGCCCTCGTACGGGCCCCGCTCTCCCGGATCAAGCTCGGTGTAGGCCTTCCAGAAGCTGAGCAGCATGGCCATGTCCAGGTCCAGCGGAATGGAGAAGAATACGCCGAACTGGCGCAGGCGCGTGATGACCATGGCCATCTGCGTCCCGCTCATCGCGTCGGTGAGGTCCTCGGCCGTGCTGAAACCCTCCAGGTCCGCAAAGACGTCGGCCCCGTTTTCGGCCAGGCGCCGGCACGCGTCGCGGAGCCGGGCCGGGCCGGCGCCGGCGCGGCCGTAGTCGAAGTCGAGCAGGGTCGCGAAGGGAATGTGCAGGTCGGTGAGCAGCTTCCAGAAGTGGTTGGTGTGCCGGCCTCCGAGCGGGACCATCGCGACGAATGACGGGTCCAGGGCGATGCCCCTGGCCTGCGCGATGGCGGGGATGACCAGCTCCTCGGTGTCGCCCTCACCGAGCACGACGAACCGGGCGAAGTACAACTCCGGGTGCGCGCGGACCGCCTCGCGGACGTACTTGCCGGCCTCGGTGGCGTCATCGGGCAGCGTGATCGGCCGGACCTCCGCGGTGCCGGCGGCGGCGTCGAGACGGAAGTGGCGGATGCTCGCCGGGTCGATCCGGCTCAGCACGCTGGCAGAGTGGCTGACCAGGACAGCCTGCGCACGCGGGCCGCCGCACACCTGCAGGACCTGGCTGATGATGCGGGACAGGTAGAACGGGGCCAGGCTGTTCTCGGGCTCCTCGATAATCAGGACCGTCAGCGTGGGCAGGTGCGCTGAGGTCATGTCGAACTCGCCCGCCAGACCGCCGCCGGCCACCTGGGTCTCGATGTCGAGCGCGGCCGTCGTCAGCGCCAGGTGCAGCATCGACCGCTGGCCGTCGCTGAGCATCCGCGCTGGACGGCCTTCCCCGCCGTGGTCGGGCTCGAACCTCAGCTCGGTGTCGCGCAGCAGCTCGGCGACGTCCGGCGCGATCGGCTGAAACCGGGGGACGGAATGCGTTCCCGCACCGTGCAGCTCCTGCCACCGCTGCGACAGGGCCTTCTCGACGGTGCTGGTGGCGGCCTCGTCGTGGAACTTGCCGCTGACCTGGGCGGCGCTGGCGGCAACGAGCTCGCGGAGCTCGGCCGACCACCGGGCCGCGCGCCAGAGCCGACCGCGGAGGAACCCGGTGAGCTGGCGGGCGCCGTCCCGGGACGCCGGGACATAAACCACCTGGATGCGGGCGCGCTCAGCGCCGGGCAAGGCGGTGCGGTGCTCCTCGCTGTAGGTCTCATCGAGCGTGTCGACGGCCCACAGGTTCCACGCCAGGCTGCCGTCGACGGTTCCGTCGGCCTCCCAGCGCGCCTCGAGCACGACGCGGCACTTCATCGTGCCCTGGTTGTCCGCCGCCATCCGGTGGAAAAACTCCGGGACGGCGTCCTTGCCCTGGTCGCCGTCATCATCGAGTTCGGGGAACGCGAGGACGGCCTCGATAACCAGCGTCCGCGGCTGCGGCGCCCCCGTCTCCCCTTCGGGGGCGGTTTCCACCGCCGGAACGTGAAAGTCCTCGACGCGTACCGTCCGCTCATCGTTGGTGATCCCGAACAGGCGCTGCAAAGCCTGGCACGCAGCGGTCTTGCCGGCGCCGTTCGACCCGATGAACGGAGTCAGCCCCGGCCCGAGAGCGATGACGGTTCGCTGGTTCCCGAAACACCGGAAATTCTGGAGCACGAGAGACTCGATGTACATGACCTCGCCTTTGAGGGCGCAGAACACCCCCTGTGACCTTGACCACCAAACGCACCCGGGACCAAGCGGGAAGCCGTCTTCTGAACCGCCCTGGGCCCGTAGCGCTTACGACCCTAGCGCAACCGCCGGGCAAGGGCGGGACCGATCGTACGGCGGATCAAGCCGTCACTGCGCTGCCGCAGCCATCCCAGATACAGCTGGGACGCCACTAAACAACCGATCCCTCTGCGACGGCTCGATCTGGCCGGAGACGGCCGGGCCGAACGGCGATCCAGAGCGTGCCCCGGCCGGGCCGCCCGGGTATATCCAGATGGGCCGGGCACGGGCAGGCGCGGGCGTTAAGACGCCGGGATCATCAGGCCAGAACGCAGTCACAGTTCTGGCGGATCAGATCGAATAGCGGTTGAACTTCAACACGTTGACTTGACAGGGAAGACGATCGCGGCCCTGATCCGGTCCCGCGCCTCTCGCAGCGCGGTGTCGGGCAGGCCGACCAGGATCATCCCGACCA
>Ga0209415_10018979_pt1 | contig 10813 bp, 8 predicted proteins | sample PeaSoiSIISIP2007_FD_187696 | JGI IMG/M metagenome (GOLD analysis project Ga0209415, IMG submission 187696) | Peat soil microbial communities from Weissenstadt, Germany - SII-SIP-2007 (SPAdes) (version 2) | ecosystem: Environmental > Terrestrial > Soil > Wetlands > Peat | place: Germany... | reverse complement strand
GCGCCAGCAATGGAACCCGAAACTCAAGTTCTTAGGGATTCTTGCCAACCGCTTTATGCACAACTCGGTGCGCCAAAGGGCGGCGCTTCGGGACCTGTTCGAAAACTATCAGCATTACGTGTTGCCGGTGAAAATCTCCACCCGCACCGCGATCCCGCGCGCCCTCGAAGAAGGCTGCGGCGTGTGGGATCTCGCGGGCGCTGCGGGGCGGGATGCCAGCGCCGAAGTGCTGCAGGCCTTCGATGCGCTCATGAAAGCGATGGATCCGGTCAGCGCCCAGGCGGCGGCGTCCTAGTCGTGGTGAAATTCGACGCCTTGAAAGACTTTGACGTGAGCGCCCTGATGACGGGCGCCACCGGACAGGCGCTTGCCTTGCCGGTGAACAAGATTGAGTTCGACCCCGACAACATTCGCACCAAGCGCAGCCTCGATCCGGCGCAGTTGGAAGAACTCGCCGCGACGATCAAGTCTCAGGGACTGATCCAGCCGATCTCGGTACGCAATAACCCCGCGAAGAAGGGGTTCTACGTGGTGAACGCCGGCGAGCGGCGGCTGCGTGCCGTGCGCCTACTCGGTCATGTCACGATCGATGGCTATATTCAGGATGACTTCGATCCCTACGTGCAAGCGGTCGAAAACCTACAGCGCGAAGAACTCCATCCGCTCGACATCGCGCGGTTCGTCGCGGCCCGTGAAGCCGCCGGCGACAGCCGCACCACGATTGCCAAGCGTCTCGGCAAGTCCAAGTCGTTCATTTCCGAAGTGGCTCACTTGGCCAGCGCACCCCAGAGTATCGTCAAGGCGTTCGAGGATGAGCGGATCGATACGCGCACGGCGTATCTTCTGACGCGTCACTATCTACAGAGTCCGGAGACGGTCCAGGAGTGGTTGGCGGGCGACGCCCCCCTCACCCGCCTGGAGGTGAGCACGGCTCTCATTGCGTCAAAGCCATCGAGCCAGACGGCTGCTACGGAAAGGAAGCAGACGGCGCGAGGATCGAAAGCCGCAGGCAACGGCTGGAATGCGCTCGCCGTCACCGTCCGCGGGCGCCACGGAACCCTGGACTTAGCGCCCGGGACAGTGCCCAACCAGGCGACGGTACACTTTGCGGATGGCTCGCAGGAGAGCGTCGTCCTCACTCAGATCGCGCTGAAGCATTGGATCGCCGTATGAACGCCAAGCCCCTGACCGCTGGACTTTCGCCCACCGCCCGCAAGTCCGGCGTCATTGTCGTCGGCGTTGTGACGCTCGCGCTGCGCGCGGTAGCGCTCGCCGCCTTTGTGCTGATGTCGCTCGCGGAGCCGTTTCTGGCGGTCATTCTCGGCGTACTAGCGCTCGCGTGTTTCGTTGTCGCCGTGCTGTTCGGCTTCATTCTCCACATGCCCTTTCAGCATCGATGGGATGTCCTCGGCGCCTCCGTGCTGTTCGTGATGGCCTACTTGATCTTTCGCGCCGTCATGCTCGGGGTACAGAGATTATTGCGGTGAGTCTCGATGCGGCCGCGTTCCGGCTCATTGAGCGCAAACGACGATTTCGGGGGCAGACGCTCGAGATCGCCAAACGTCGCATGCTCAATGGTGAGCGCGCGAGCGATCTCGCCGCGGCCTACGGCGTGAACCTGCAGCGCATCTATATGATTGAGACGCAGGTCACCGCTGCGTGGCGAGAATTGCAGCTTCCGGAAGGCTGGGAAGAGGTCACGCTCGTCGCGCCCAAGCATCTGATCAAGGAATTCCAGCGCCGTGCCCAAATGGAGCGGGAGAAGCTCTCCCGAGAGACAAGGCCGCCAAGGCGCGGTAAGTGAGGCGCGGTGGTCGGACGCGTCCGATGAACACGAGCCGGAAAGTCTTTACAGGAACACCGCGCTCTGCGAAAAGGCCAGTTGCCCGATATTCAGCGGATCTACCGTATTCAAGAGGCTCATACCCAAGCCAGCACGGTTTATGGGCTCCATGCACCTTGTCCATTGGTACTCGGACCATTTAGGGCGCATCTAAAGGGTAATCTGTGCCGACGTCCCCTTCCTTTCCGAATACCGGACGCGTGCGTCCAGAACTTCCACCTCTATCTGTACGCTGGATCCGTCATAGACGTTGGCTTTGAGCCACGCGAGCTCTGCATCCTGCTCGGCCGCAGGCAATTCAATTACCCACACCTTCCTCTGAGGTTCCCACCGATAGCCCCGCTCCTTAAGCAGGTCCTTGGTTTCGAAGGGCGAGTTCAGCGCGTAGATCTTCACCGTCGGTTGCCGTGCGTGTTCAAGAAGCAATTTCAGAGCTGGCGGCTGTGCTTCTCCAAGTGGTCTCGCGAGGAGCGCGAGCAGCGCACGGCAGTCGATCTCCGCGCGATGCCCCTCGTAGAAGAACCCCGCTCGATAGGCGAGGAATTCTAGGGCTGAGCTGCTGTAGCCCGCGTCTCGCCACGCCACATCTCGGATCGAGCAGCCCCACGGCAGATTCTTGAAGAGTGGCAGCCTGACCTCCAAGAATGGGCGATCAAAGCTGGCATGGTGCGCAATGACCAGACTCACTCCGGCGAGAAGTCTTGATATGGCCGACTCATCAAAGTACTGCCCCCGCACCATCTCGTCGGTGATGTGGTGAACGGCTATCGCCTCGGGCGGGATGGGTTGCCCGGGATCCTCCAGCGCGCTTAGATGCCCGACAACGGGCCCGACCTCCCCGGTCTCGGCAGCGTATTCGAATACGACTATCCCGATCTCAATGATTCGATCCACCTTCGGATCCATTCCCGTAGTCTCGGTGTCGATGATCGCTGCGCGACGTACCGTTCCCTGGGTTAATCGCGGACCCCCGACCGAGTCCGCGTCAAGCCGCTTGAGGACTCGATAGTCCGGGTGTTCCGTTAGACAGGCGACAGCGTCCTCGACGGAAGTCCTCATGTGCTGATCCCCTGCGAGGTCGATGCGGAGGTCGGCAGTCTCTGTGCGGGTGCCGCGCCTTCAGCCACCACGCGAACGGCGGCGCCGGCTACGGGCAGGACCAACCAGGTTTCCTTAACCGGGAGCTGCGTAACCGCCTCGACGGCTTCCCGGTACGCAGCGAGCTGACCACCGTGCTGAGCGGCCAGCTCGGCGGCCTGCTGGCGGCTTTGCGAGGTCGATTTGTGATCCAACAGCACCCACCCATCGGCTGTGCGTAGCAGAAGATCCATCCGCCCGGCCACACGCTGCCCATTTGCAAGCGACTGCGATACCGGCACCTCCACCCATGGCGTGGCTCCGGGCCATCGAGCCTTCAACCAGTCGCGGATTGCCTTGAGCTGATTGATCACCTGTAGCGGCGAAACTGTATCCGCAACGCCATAACGCTCCAATAGTCGTCGCACGTCGCGCTCGGTGAGCCCTGTCTCAGACGCTACGATGTCCGCCGCGATGCATGCATGAATGGCCTCCCCTAATACCGAGCGATCTTCTACCTCCCTTGTGTCGATGCGTAATCCAATATCCACGACCTCGGCCACTGAAACGCCGGCTTCTCCCGCCCCGGAGGGACTGATCACCAGCGGCAGCTTTGGACTCATTGAATTTGCTCCCGCAAACCACGCGAGGTTTCCTTCAGATGCCCTGATGGGCAAATTGGCGCTCGTTGCGGTCAGGACTCTACGTCGGAACGGCATCTGTGTGCCGTTGCTCAACGCGATAGAGTTAGCGTCGCCCGTGGGCAGGCGCTGGGCGAGGCCAATCGTACTCATCCACTCCCCGTCCAGTGCTTTCTGGGGGCGAGCGAGAACGATGAGATCTCTGGCACGCGTGAGACTCACGTAGAGCAGGCGCTTGCCTTCTTCGATAGCTGCGTTTCTGATCTGCTGGCCGGCTTCGGAGTTTTCAACCGTATCGCCGATCGGTACCTTCTGCTGTTGGCCATAGGGCCACGGCCAGTAGCGAAGAAAGCGATCCCGAAGAGGATCTTCCGCATTCAGGGCGGTGCGCGATTGTGCACGCACGCTGTCCCATGTCGAATCAAAGACCTTGCCCGCGAGATCCACCAGAACTACCACTGGCCATTCGAGGCCTTTGGCCGCGTGGTGCGTCATGATTTGCACAGCGTTTCCACCGCCTTGAGGCAAGTTATCGAGTTGAGCCTTCTCAAGCTCCTGCATCCAGAGCAGGAACCCCGAGAGCGTCGCCGCCTGGCCGCTCGTGCGGCAGTCTTCTTCATACTCGTTGGCGTAGGCCAGGAGCCGATCCAGATTCGCAAGCCGCATCCGCCCACGCTCGGGGGAGGTCTGCCACTGAAGCACCTGGCGGCAAAGGCCGCAACGCGCGAATACCATCTCCACTGCTTCCCGCGGCGAGAGCACCGGGCGTTGGGCACGCAGAGACTGCAATGCTGCGAAAATGGGGGCCACAGGCCCTTCCACGGTATCGCGCCAGGCGGAGATCTCTGCGTCGCGATTGATCCACTCCAGCCGGTCGCTCAGCCATGCATCGGGATCCTCGCATTGGGCGAGGGAGACAATCTCGGCCGTGGCGATCGTGTCGCGCTCGTCATTGAGACGTCGTAGGCAGGCCAAGGCCAGCACGATCTCTGGTTGCGACAGGAGCCCGGGCTGCGCCGTGGAGGAGGGAATCTGTCGGCCGCGCAGGGCCGCGGCAATCGCCTTGACCGTGCTATTGGACCGGGCGAGGACCGCTATGTCCCCGACCCGAAGGTTTCGCGGGTGGCCGGTCTTACGATCCACCAACTGAAAACTCTCGCTCATCAGGCTTGCAATGCCACTCGCGATGCTTTGATGCTGATCGGCTGCGTGTCCGTCAAGCAACCAGTCCTCCACGGCAGGCATCGCCGTCACTTCCTTTCGGTCTGGCGAGAGCCGAATCTCATCCGGAGCGAGATCGAGAAAGGCTTGCCCAAACAGATCATTAACCCAATGGACCAGCGCAGGCCTGGAACGGTACGACTTGGACAGCGTCTCCTTGTCGCCCCCCAGAGCGGGCAGAGAGTTCACCACCGCCTGCATCAGCGCGGTGTCGCCACCGCGGAACCCGTAGATCGCCTGTTTGACATCGCCCACCCACACCACGTGTTTGGCGAGACGAGAGAGTTTGAGAAACAGCGCAAGCTGAATCGGACTCGTGTCCTGAAACTCATCGACCATCAGGAGATCGAGCTCATCCTCAAGTGTTTCTCGCACCTGTGGGTTATCCAGAATGTCGAGCAGCGTGCGCTCCTGGTCGGCAAAGTCGACGGCACCGAGTTGACGTTTCCGCTCCGCATAGACAGCCAGCGTGTCGGCGGCAAGGCCGAAGATCGTTTCAAGGTACCTCTTGACGTCGGACTGCAGGCGTGGATGCGCGGGGTGCAGGGCTGCTGTATCGGCGACGGGTTGCGCGACGGTTCGCAGGCCAGCCTCTGGGCCCTCCTTGGCGATCTTGGGCCACTGCGACCAGGCGAGCTCTCGCGACGTCAGTTCACGCAGGACGCCCTCAAGGAACTCTACATACTTCGTGGTGTTCTGCTTCGGCTTCGGGACCGCCAGGCCGCTCTTGAGTGCCGGGAGTGCGGCTTCAATCGCCTGACGCAAAGATGCATCCAAATCCGCGCCGGAGGCTTTAGGAAAGTATCCCAGCAAGCGGTCCGTGTTCTCCTTTCCGAGCGTGCGTAGCACTTCGGGATCAATGCCATTGGCGCGAGCTGAATCCACAATCTCTCTGAAGGCCTTCTGCCACGGGATCTCCTGCTCACGGATACTGTCAGCGAGCCCTAGTCTTCGAGCCACGGCGAGAAAGTCCGCGAGCGGTCGGCCTTCGGTGACGAGATCGATGGCTTCCTTCAAGACCTGATCTGCAGGTTCCTCATCGAGCACACGCTGCTCCGGCGGCAAACCCGCTTCAAACGCAAACCGCGCGAGGAGTGTTCCGCACACACTGTTGACCGTGCCCATGCGCGCCTGCCCCATTGCGGTGGCCAAGTTATGGTGTCCTTTGCTCGACAAGTCCGCGCGCACGCGTTCACGAAGCTCGGCGGCCGCCTTCTTGGTAAACGTCGTAGCAATTACACCCGCGGGATTGACCTCTCCCTTGGAGAGCATCTCGCGCAGCAATTCCGTAAGCCGATAGGTCTTCCCGCTGCCGGCACCTGCGCTGATGAACCGGATCGAGGCGCTCATGCGTCTACCTCCCAGCCGGTGAGGTAGATATAGGGATTGAAGCGTTCGCCGAGAGGCTCGATGGTCAGACCTTGCGCCGGAGCGCTGGATTCCGGAGTGGGATCAACGCCCTCGATCACGAGTTCAAGGTGCCCGGCCTCGATCTGCTCGCGCCGCCATCCCCAGGTCGTTTCAAGCTTCTGCCAGACGAGCGCTGTAGAAGATCCCGTCACCACAACGGGCGTCGCGCCCGGGAAGATGCCAGCCATGGTGGGTAGCAGCAGAGCATCTCTCAAGATGAAATAGGCAACCGCCGGCCACTTCGAGGTATTGCGCTCAATCATGCGCGCATAAATCGCCAGCTGAATGTGGGACTGAGCTTTGATCTGTTCCTGATACCAGTTCTTACCGCTCCACTTCATGTCGATGACGGCTTGGTCATTTCCCGCGAGTGTGACCAATAGATCACTACTGCCCCCGAGGCTTCCTAACGGCGTATCCGCCTCGAGTTCCTTCTCTGGTTCCACGCGCTGAGCGCCAGCGGCCTGAAGATGTCGATGCAGTTCCCCCAGGGAGTGGCGCACGCGCTGCCTCAGAACCTCCCGATCCGCTGACCGGCCCGGCATGAACAGCACAGCTCCCTCCTCGAGGAGGATGTCCGAGAGTGCACGATCAAACCACGCGCGAGCTTGATCGACCGACCAACTTAAGGTCTCAGGCTGTCTGTAAAGACGCTCTACTGCGCGGTGTGCCAGGTTGCCATAAAGCTGCGAATCGCTGGGTAGCGTGAGAAGCGCCGAGGCCTTGAGCTGCGCCGGATAGGCCAGCGCCCACTGGTACGGGTTGTAAATGAAATTCTGGAGGCTGGAATACGAAGCCCTGTACTGCTGCCAGCCACGGATGGCTCCGCGCGGTACCTGCCACCAGCGCCGGATGGCGGGCAACGGCCGATGAGGAACCTCGGCGACGCCCGAGATTAGCTCATCGGACTGCAACACCGACTCGACCGTCTCAATGACCGGCCGATCCAGAATGGAAGCGAGGGTGAGCCACATGGGATGAAACTCTTCACCCTCCGCAGGGAGCATCAGCGTCAGGCGCTTGCCGGCCTGAATGATGGGGCGAGACCAGCCGCGTGCTTGACGCTTCAGGAGCCACCCGGTCTCGGGCAGTTCGACGCCCACGGCCGCAAGCCCCGCCCGTTCGTTTCTCGACCACGGGTACGTGGGGATCAGGGGCACGGCCTCCATGGACCACCAGATCACCTCGTCAAACGGCTCGATGACCGCACCGGGATCCCTCACCTGCCCGCCGGCGCCGGCTTGGGCCTTCATGAGCGTGTTCTCGCTCCCGGCAGCCGTCGCCTGCTTCACGAGCTTGTCGAAGGCCTCCGGGCCAATGCGGGACTCGCCCTGGGCGATCAGCGACTCCAGCGCATGTTGCACGGCCTGACACTGGCGGAAGCCGGCGAGGGCTCCCAAACGGCGGATGTCATCCTCATCAACCAGGCGCCGTTGAAAGAAATCGGCCAGGTGACGGACCCGATCGACGACAACACTGAGCGGGGCCTGCTCAGCGGTGGGGAATCGCTGATGTTCCAGCCAGACCGCGATCTCATGAACGACCTGTGCACCCCGTTCTCCATAGTGGGAGGCAATGTCCGTTAGCGCGTCGCGCCAGCTCGCGCCACCCAGACCTGGCGTTAAGGACATCTTTTCGGCAAGGCGTGCGCGCGCATAACGAGGGAGGGGCCCGATTGGGTGCGTCAGGAATTGCATCAGCGCCCGAAAGTCGAGCGGGTCCCAGATCAGGCGTAGGGCCAGCGGTAGCACCTGAAGCGAGGGACGGAAGGCCGAAGGCTCGGAAAGCCCCTGCAGCGGTTGATCGAAGGCCATCACTGCAGCATCGAGCAACGCGCCGTCGTGTTCGGATACGATCAGGCGATCCTCGTGGGGACGCCGCTGGATCTCGGCGGCGAGCCACTCAGCCGCGCCGAGCACGGTTTCCGCGCGCAGGATGCGAATGGAACCGTCCGCTTTCCACGCGAGTTTCTGCGGTGTGCCCCCAGTGTGGAGAATCTGCAGCTGCTCCTGAAGCGCTCTTAGAAGTGTTCCTTCGGCGCTGTAGCCTGCCTGGTCGGTTGTAGTTACCTTGACATCGGACAAACGAGACAGCACCAGCCGCCACCACGGCGAAAGCGCCTCGATAGGCTCCATGAGTTCTACCGCATCGATTTGAACCCGTCGACGCGACAACACCTCGGCCACGTCTCGGAGCCGTTCGCCGACACTTGGGGCCAAAGCGCCTCGTGCCGCCGTCTCCACTGCGGCGAGATCCGCCAGCCGCGGCGCGCCATCCGGGGCAGCGCCTGTCCAGCCGCAGTCGATCCAGGTGTCGCGCCACTGCAGCAAGGTCGCGGCTGTACCCAACTCATCGGCCTGAAAGCTCCGTTCGTAGAACCGGCTGCCCGTACGACAGGCCGCAAGGCACGCGCGCCACTGCACCACCCGCTCCGAAACCGAGATGGCGGCACCTGTCAATCCGAGTTGGGTCTCCAATACGCCGAGAAAGCCCAGAGGACCGACGGTGATCTCGCCGAGCGCATCACGCGCATGCCATCCGCGCTCGCCATCGAGCGATAAGCCAAAGCGTATCCTCTGCACCGTGCTGGTTTCCTCGTACCATGCCGCCAGAAGGCGACTTCAAACTACGACCACTGATTTCATCGGATTTCTATATGGTCAATCCTTGCCAATTACCTCGGAAGCTCCATCCAATAGGATCCATTGGATGAATTGAGCAGACCAGAGACTCCCCAATTCGAGTTTTGACGTCGATCGCATGGAACGCCTATCTGGCGCCGCGTCCATTAGATCTGAACAACATATTTGGCCCAATGCAGCCGCACGTACTCCGCCATACCCCCAGCGGGATCGTATGCCGGATATACCTGGCGAAACTTTTGCACGGCTGTTCCATGGTCCATCGAGCGAAACTGCTCCGTGTATCGAGCCATGTACAGCAGGGCAATCGCCGGCGATCGTGAGAATCCTTGGTTGCAGTGCACAAGCACTCTCGAGCTGCCGATATTCTGGTGAATGGCCAAAAGCGCGGCATCGATAATCTCCGCTGGAATGTAGGCCACATTGTCCGCATCCACGAGATTGAGGATCAGGCGCCCTTCTCGCGAGGCGACGAGGTACTCTGGATGATCCTTCGGTGCGCCTCGGCCTGTATACCCTAATGCCTGTCGATGATAGGGGTCTTTACAGGCATGGATAAAATACCAACCGCTCTCTCCACGGACAGATGCTTCGTCCTCCTGCGAACCGACGAACAGATTTCCAACGACTTCAATCATCGTTCTCTCCATCAGCGCCAAGTGGCCATCGCACCGCACACGTCGACCAGTCCATTTAGAGCAAAGCGTGGAGCTCATATGGCCAGTTGGCGTCCGACTGGCGCCCCGCGATCACTGGTACTGTTGCGACCGCCATTCATTTTGTTCACTATCTGGGATACGGCAACTGTTTCCATCAATCCCTTGTGCTGCCGTGTGGGAAGCGCGCCGCGCCCTACCCTGCTATTTACCTTCATCCGCAATTCGCGACGCAGTATTACGAGCACCAACAATGTCTACGGAACGCGCCGCAAATGACTTACGAAGCAGAGCTTCCGGAACAAATTCATCCCACTTGTCCTGAATCAGATTCTGCACTTCCGCGACGAGTGCAACTGGATCGTCCTCCACCGTGGCGAGGGCACTTAGTGCCGACTGTACGCTAGCTATCGATGCTCGCTGAACGGCGATCGCCAGCCCGTCGTTCGTCGCTTCTAGCCCGACGGACTTGAGCATAAGGACTAGCGTGTCGTTAATGGCGTCTCCGCTCCAGGTGACCACTCGCACCTCGCTCCCAAACGATATTAGGGATTGCTTCTCCAGCGCGTATCGCTTGAAGAAGTCGCGCGCCTCGAGGAGGCGCGCATTTGCGTTCTGATCAAGGTACGGCAGCGGGCGATCTTCCTGTAGCACGCGTCGCATTTCCTGCCTCACATGGTCATGAACCCGACCACCCATTCCGTCGAACTTCGGCGGCCGACCGGCGATTGCAGGTTCAACGTCAATCACCCGATCCTTCGCATTACACTCGAGCACCTTCCACCGGCGGCCGGCGAACACGATATAGCTGCCAGGTACCAGAGGCCGAGATATCGGGAGAGTCCCAAGCTGCTTCCCAGCAGATTGAACTCGAAACTCCTCCTCACTGGTGAAAGCCGCTAGGAAGCTATAGTGATTGAGGATTCGTTCGCCTAAGATACCTGGAAGCAGCAATCCGGACGAATCCTGCGCGATGACGTCTCGCTCGGCAAGTCCACGTAGCAGCGTTGCAAAATCCGCTTTCGTCAGACCATGGAAGACACCACTTGCAATCAGAAGGTCCCACGCCTTGGGCGCAGTTAGACCGCCGTATTGCCCAAGAAGTGATAGGAGTTGCTGAAACAGGGTAGATAAGTGCAGCGCCTTCATAGAGGGCGGTTCGAACCAGCGCTGGACTACGAGCCGCACCTGAGCAATGACCTGAACAAGGCTCTCACGAAGCTGGTCGGACACAGTGCTGTCCGCATCTAACTCCGGCTCCAAGCAATAACAACGCAAGATAGCAGCTTGACCTTTTTCACGGCCAGACCGGCCAAGCCGCTG
>Ga0209415_10018976_pt1 | contig 10814 bp, 4 predicted proteins | sample PeaSoiSIISIP2007_FD_187696 | JGI IMG/M metagenome (GOLD analysis project Ga0209415, IMG submission 187696) | Peat soil microbial communities from Weissenstadt, Germany - SII-SIP-2007 (SPAdes) (version 2) | ecosystem: Environmental > Terrestrial > Soil > Wetlands > Peat | place: Germany... | reverse complement strand
CCGATGCCGATCCGGCCGCGGCCGATGCCCTGTACCGGCGTGCCGCCGGGGAGCAGCGGTCCTTCGCGGCGGCGGCGGCCTCCGGCGGCGAAGGGTTCGCCCGGATGGCCGACGCCGGCCGCATCGACGCCAGGCGCCGGGCCTGACACCGGCCTGGCCCGTCCGCGAAGCGCAGCAGTGAGCGAGAAGAACCCGCGCACGGCACGCGTGACGGAGGTGGGCGAAGCGCCACAACGGCCTGGGCAGCGGCTTCGATTCGCCCGTCGTCGTGGCGGTCAGCCCCGGGGAACAGTTCGCCCCGTGCGAGGTTCCGGCCGTTACGCTTCGGATGTGGCTCAGGGGAACGAGACTGCGCACCCGAGTTTCCTGCACGGCTTTACTGGCTTTTCAAACAGTTTTGTCGGCCGGTCAGCCGAGGTTCTCGAAGTCAGCGGACTGCTACGAGAATTCCGAATGGTGACCGTAACGGGCGCTGGGGGCATAGGCAAGACCCGCCTGGCGGACAAGGTCGCTCGCGGCATGGCGGCGGAGTTTGCTGACGGCGTGTGGCTGGTGGAGCTGGCCAGCGTCCGCGACCCGTCGCTCGTCGCGGCCCAGATGACCGCGACGCTTGAGCTCCCTGCGGGGGACGCCGCAGCATTCTCCGCCATGATCGCCCGCCGGCAGCTGCTCATCGTCCTTGACAATTGCGAGCAGGTGCTGGCATCTGCCGCCGGGCTATGCGCCGCGATCCTGAGTGCCGCCGACGATGCCCGCATCCTGGCGACGAGCCGCGAGCCACTCGGCGTGCCCGGCGAAGCCCGGTACCGGCTCCGGCCGCTAAGCCTGCCGAACGAGCACGGGACCGAACCCGGACCCGGACCCGGATCCGAAGCCGTCAGCCTTTTTGCCGATCGGGCCAGATATGCCGATCCGCATTTCAGCCTCAGTCCGGAGAACGTGCCGGCGGTCTCCCGGCTAGTCCGCAGGCTCGACGGCATGCCGCTGGCCATTGAGCTCGCAGCCGCGCGGGTCGAGGCCCTCGGCCTGACGCAGCTGGCCGACGGTCTTGATGACCGGTTTCGCCTGCTCAGCGGCACAGACCGGACCGCGGCCCCACGGCAGCGGTCCCTGACCGCGACGGCCGACTGGAGTTACCGGCTGCTGCCCGGGCCCGAGCAGCTGGCCTTCCGCAAGCTGGCCATCTTCCCCGGCGGCTTCACACTCGAGGCTGCCTGCGCCGTCGCCGGTCAGGACGCCGCGGTCGCTGTGCTGCACCTGGTCGACTGCTCGATGATCGTGCCGCCGCAGCAGGGAGGCGACGGCCGGGTCCGCTACACGATGCTCGAGATTCTGCGCGTCTTCGGTCAGGACCAGCTCGTACAGGCTGGCGAGGCAGACCAGGCCGCGCAGGCCCTAGCGCGCTTCGCCGTCGGCGTGGCCGAGCAGGCCGCACCCCAGCTGCTGACCGATGCCGACGTGACCGCCGGTAAATGGCTTGATGCCGAGGCGGCCAACCTTCAGCAGGCTGTGGCGTGGTCACTTGAAAACGATCCGCCCGTCGCGCTGCGCCTCGCGGTTTCGCTCGGCCTCTGGTGGCACCGGCGCTATCAGTACCGCGCCGGCTACGAGGCGCTAAGCAGGGTCGTCGGCCTGGCGGAGCCGGGCCGCGGGGAATGGTGCACGGCTCAGCTGTGGCTGGGAATGCTGGCGAACGGTCTGCTCGACCTAGCCGGGTCCCTGGACCACTACGGGGCGGTCATTTCCGCACTCGGCGACGGGGCACCAACGCCCGTGCTGATCTGGGCGCTGGTCAATCGCGGCGGAACGCTCGCCAACCTGGGCCGGCTGGACGAGGCAGCGCCTTTCGTCCACCGGGCTCTCGATTGCGCCCGTCAGACCGGCGACGCCTTCGGCGAGGCTCAAGCGCTCTACTGGCTCTCCGGGATCAGCCACTATGCCGGTGATCAGGCCGGAAGCCTGCGGTGGGCCCGCCAGCACGCGACGATCGACCAGGCCAGACTCCCGAGCAAGACTGCGCTGCTCGGCATGACGGCCCAGATTATCCCGCTGATCGAGGCGGGAGAGCTCGCCCAGGCCAGGGCGCTATGCTCGACTGCACTTGACTTGTCGAGGCTGGCTGGTGATGGCGTTTACGAAGCCGAGAGCCTCTTCAACCTGGCCAGGATCGAGCTGCTGTCAGGCCACGTCGCCACGGCCAGGGCGCGGCTGCGCGAGACGCTCGCGTGTGCGGAGCACAGCGCCGCCGAAGCACTCCATCTGATCGACAGCCTCGATGTCTGCGGCCATTACTTCGTCCGGACCGGGCAGCCGGCCGCTGCCCTGACCATCTGGGCCGCCCAGGCAGCGCTGCTCCAGGCGGACGGCATCGCGGATCCGATCGAAGATTCACGGCGCCGCAGCGGACCGCGGCACAAGGCGCGCCGCCAGCTTGGCCCGGCCGCCACGCGAGCCGCCGAGGACCGAGGCGCGGCGATGACACTCCAGATGGCCGCCGAATTCGCGCGGCTGGTGCTCGATTCGGATGAGCGGAAGCCGCCAGCTGCGCCCGGCGGAGCCGGACTGAGCCCGCGGGAGCAGGAACTGGTCGTCCTCGTCGCCCGCGGCCTGACCGACGCGCAGATGGCCGGGCAGCTGTTCCTCAGCGTCAGCACCGTGCGCTCCCACCTGGACCGGATCAGGGATAAGACCGGCTGCCGCCGGCGCGCTGACCTGACCAGGCTGGCGCTCGGGGCCGGACTCATCTAACTCAGGGCCGGCCAGCCGCGAACCAGGCAGGGCGGACCATCGCTCGTCACCTGCCTAATCGTGCGGAGCAGTTCGATCGGCATCCCCGTTACCCATAGCTCTTCAGACACCGATTGGGTAATTCGGCCCCTGCCCGGGGCCAGGCAGCCCGGCTGAACTGTCTGTCGTAGTCACCGCACCAAGCAAAGGAGATCACGATGACCACGACAGCAACCAGCCCGCTCGCCGACCGCGCCGGCGACGGCGACGGCTCGGTCTCGGTGGCAGTGCAGACCGAGCTGATGATGGACTACCAGATGATCACGCCGTTCGCCGACGCGTCGAAGACGCTGGCCGCGGCGGCGCTCTACACCAGCCAGGCGGGATTCTTCACCATCACGAGCTCGGGCGGCGTCGCCCTGGTGGCGCCAGATCCCGGGTCGGATACCGGATGGGCCGTGACGGACCTGCAGTTCCCCTACGGCACGGTCACTGACATCGCCGCGTATCAGGACTGGTACTCGGCGTCGGTGGTCTGGGCCTGTACGACCAGCGGTGTCTATTACGCGAGCAGCCTCTATCAGTGGGCCTGGACGCCGGCTGACCTCGACCAGCCCGCAGGATCAGTGATCGGCGGCGTGCGCGGGACGAACTGCGCCTATGCGGACCTGCCGTCGGTCGTAGCCGTCGAAGTCGAGCAGACCAACTACCCGCTGCCGCAGTCGCAGCTGTACTGCCAGCCGAGCGGCCAGCCCGCGTACAACAACATGATCACCTACCCGGGAGCCTTCCTTGACTGGTCGGCCGGCCCGGTCATGCTCCCCGGATGGCCCGTACCGCAGCCGGGCGCGTTCGTCTGCGAGCCTGGCAACCAGGACTTCGGGGAGCCGGCCGGGGTGCAGTGCATCACCGGCAATGCTGAGGTCAGCCCGCTGTTCCTGGCGGGCTCGTACCCGGTGCTGGCGACCACGCTGAACTCCTCGGGCTGGCTTGAGGCGTTCGTGATCGACGCCGACGGCAGCAATTCGCTGAACTACCTGTCACTCGCCGGCTCCGCCTTCACCAAGGTCCCGATCGCGCAGACGCCAGGCGACAACGGCCAGCAGGTCACCAGCTATCCGATCGGATCGGTCGCGGCGGTCACCGATGGCCGGGGCGTCATCCACGTGATCGCCGGCACCACAGACGGAACCGTCCTCCACATCGCGCAGAGCCAGAGCTCGGCGACCGGCTGGGCGATCGCGGCGCCGATCGCCGAGCTGAACAGCCCGGCGGAGCTGACGGCCTGTACCGACGAGGACGGCGACGTCCACGTGTTCGCCAGAGCGGACCGCAGCGGCCAGGTCACCCATCTGGGGCTGGCCAGCCAGACCGGCGACTGGACCACCGAGACGATCAGCATCGACGTGCCGCACCAGGATTACGTCGAGCAGATCGCCACCTACTCGGCGACCCTGAGCGTCTTCCTGCCGAACGGGATGACCGGCTGCGGCCTGAGCTTCTACATCAGCGCGACCGAGCCGGTGACCGTTCAGATTGACGGCAGCGAAGTCGACCTCGACGAGGAGATCCTGTACCCAGGCATTACCGGTCCTGACGGGCAGGTGGTGATCGTCTGGCCAACCAGCTCGCTGTCCGCGCCGACACTGGCGGCCTGGTTCGAGGGAATGCCGGAAACCGACCGGATCGCCGTCGACCTGTCAGGCCCGATCCAGGCGACGATCGACGCCGTCCAGACCGGCGATGAGCTGCTGGCGCTGCCGACGGCCTCAAGTTACAAGCTCCAGTACAGCACCGGCACGGTCCTCAACGGCGTTACCCCGTCAGAAGCCGACGCCGCGGCCACCGCGATCAGCACCGTCATGGGCCTGACCGCGGTCGCCGCGCCTGCCGACGGCCGGCTGCACCCATCGTCGCGGCGGCATGCCGCGCGGTACATCGCCGACTGGGATGGCAGCAAGCTCGGCAAGATCGACCGCACCGGCCGTCCCGATCAGTTCTTCAGGCTCAACTTCAGCTCTGACCGGCCGCTGTATGAGCCGCTGGACGCGGCCAGCGCCACCGCGGCCAGGGCCGAGCTGACCGGCGCCGGGTCGTGGCTTCCCAACGTGTCCTGGGGCGATGTGTTCGACGCGGTGGAAGACGTGGTAGGTACCGTCACCTCGGTCGTGGTCAGCGCCGTCGGCGATGCCATCGACGCGACGATCACCATGGTCGTGGCCGGAGTGCAGTACGTCTGGGACGCCGTCGTCGAAGGTGTCGGGCAGCTACTCGACCTGGTGCAGACCATATTCGCCAGCCTGAACGCCGCCTTCTGGGCGCTGGTCGGCTGGCTTGGCTGGGTGTTCAACTGGAACGACATCCTGCTCACCCACCAGGCCATCAGCTACTTCGTCACCAATGGCATCGACTGGACCAAGTACGCGCTCAATAGCGTGCAGGGAAAGCTGGATAACGCGATCGCCGGCATCCAGGCTGATCTGGCCAGCGCGGTCGCCGACTACCTGGCCACTCAGGTGCAGAGCGGCTCGACGCTGGGCTCGCTGTATCAGAGCCAGCCTGCCCCGCCGCCGGGAGCCGATGGCAGCGGCGATCCTCGCAACGTGTTCGGGCGGGCGCTGCGGGTCAACGGCAACAGCGCGACGATCACGGCGGGTACCTGCCAGGTGCCCGCCCCGGTTGCGACGGCGGCTGAGGGCCTGCTGAGCCAGGTCGAGCAGTACGGGACCGCCGCCCAGTCCGCTCCGCAGATGCAGGCACTGGCGACGATGTCGCAGCCCACGGTGAGCGACACCGCAGGCATCTTCGACCAGCCGCTGGCAGAGGTCGTGCAGGCCATGGCGGATGGCGCGGCATTCGGACTCGGGCTGGTCCAGACGGGTGCGGACGCGATGTTCGGGCTGGCCTCGGAAAGCGTCGACGGCATTAACAACCTGCTCACCCAGACCTGGGACATCCCGCTGCTCACCGACCTCTACCAGTGGGTGACCAACGGAAGCTCGCTCACCGCGCTCGACGTGATCTGCCTGCTGCTCGCCGTCCCCGCCACCATCAGCTACAAGGCGATATTCGGCGAGACGCCCATTCCCGATCAGGCCACTCTGCAGGCCGTCGAAGCGGCATACCCGGCGCCTCCCGCGGCCGGCGGACAGACGGCTGCGCTGCCGGCGCCGGAAGGCGCATCCAGTGACGGCGCTGGTGACACCCCGACGCCGCTGGAGATCGGGATGCGGCTCGGGAGCATCCTGACCGGCCTGTCCTACATGACCTACGGCTTCCTCGAAGCGCGGGTCGATCTGTACGTCGCGCTGTGGACGGCGCTGGACGGCACGAGCACGGACGTGCCTCGGTGCCCGGACAGCTGGCAGGGCGAGTGGTGGGTCCTGAAGCCCGTGGCAATCTGGCAGCCCTTGCTCATCCTCAACGAGTTCCTGACGGCGATGTTCTCCGGGATGGTGACAGTAGCCCCGAACGCCGGGAACTGGGACTGCTCCGAGGCAGCCGGGATGGCGAACTGGCTGTGGGCTGTCGGCAACCTCCCCTGGATCGCCGACTTCGCCGCCAATCTCAGGACCGGGAAGCTCGTCCGCGGCCTGTGGTCAGGAGGCGGTCCTTTCCTGATCTCGGTCTGGGGAGTGATCCAGATCATCCTGGACATCGTGGTCTGGTCCAGGCAGGGCAGGAAGGGCTGGCTCGGATCGGTGGCCGCCCTGCTGACTGACGTGCCGCAGGCCTGCAAGTACCTGATGTCTCCCCAGGCGACCTGGGCCAGCGACGACATTCCGGTGGCCCCGCTGATCGAGGCGGCAATAGATGTCGACGGCAACCTCTTCGGCGGCATCTTCTGGGTGCTCGCCGGGGCGATCGTGACCTAGCAACCCAGAGCGCCCGGAGCGCAGGCTGAGCCAGCACTCCGGGCGCTCACTTGGCTCCCGTGTCGCCCACGCCGCAGGATCCGGCCGGGTCGGAGCGCGGGGCAGGCGCCGGCTGTCAGGGCCGGCGTTGCCGGGCCAGCTTCGGCAGCCACCGGGCGGTGCTGGCAGGCGCGCTGCTGACCGGCCCCGCCGCCCGCAGGCCGGCGAGGCGGATGCCGAGGAGGCATCTCCGATTCGTGCTCTGACCTGCGATTACGACTTCGCTGCACGGAGTTCTCCGGCTATTCGCCGCATCCGCGGCACTGGCAGCGCCAGCCGGACGCACGCACGTGATCGCTGTTCAACTTCGCTGCGGCCCGCAGTCGGCTCGTTCGGTACTAGCGAGCTGCCAGGTTGCTGATGGCCGCGGTTGGCGCAGAAGAGTCATTATGGCCGGGTGACTGCCGTTGATCCGGCTCGGCTTGCTCAGCGCGGCTGGTCCTGCTCGCCCCGCGGCCTGCCGAGGTGCCCGCCCTGGACCCGTCACCGTCGTGGGCGGCCTGGAGTCACGCCGGGCCGGGGCTGTGACCGCGTCCCGAGGGTCCTGAGGTCGACCTCAACGCGGTGGCTGGTCCCGCGTGGATCGACAGCGCCGGACGTCGTGCCCGCGACCGGCTGCGGGCCGGCACGTCCGGCACCGTGATCGGCCATTGCGACTGGCTTGCCGGCAACCTGCGCTGGAACGGCGACACGCTGCTGGTGGTTCACGACTGGGACAGCGTGACCGCCGACAGCGAGGCTGTCCTGGCCGGCCTGGCTGCCGCGCTGTACTCGACCGTCAACGCGGACGAGCTAGCCACCGTCGGGGAATCCGAGCGGTTCCTTCACGCTTACTGCGATGCACGTGGCCGGGAGTTCAGCGCGGACGAACTCGAGCGTGCGTGGGCGGCTGGCTGCTGGACCCGGGCCTACGACGCCAGGTATCAGCACGCCGCCGGGCAGCCCGTCCGCTCACTGACGGAGAATCAGGCTCGCGAGCGCCTCCGCCGTGCCGGGGCCGGCTGACCGGGGCCGCCACGATCGGCTTGGGCACGCAGCCGTCCGCCTCCGCCAGCTCCCAGGCTGACCCAGCTCTTCACGGGCGCTGGGCGAGCCGGTGTCCTGGTCGTCGCGGCTTGTGACCTGGCCGTCTTCACGCCGGGGAGGCTGCCCGGCGACCCGAGGGCCGGCCGGGAGCAACGATCCCGCTGGCTGACAGTTCAGCCATTCCGGGGGGGCTTTGCGTGCGGGCTGGATGGACGCGTGATAATGCACCCAGTCTGCGGTAACCCCATCAAGGAGGCTGGGTCCATGACCGTCCTGCGCAGCTACACAGCGGGGCAGTGGCGCACGCCGTCGGGCGAAGGCGCTCCGGTTCGTGACGCGGTCACCGGGGAGGAGGTGGCACGGATCTCCTCTGAGGGGATTGACATGGCCGCCGCCCTGGAGCATGGCCGTGCGGTCGGCGGGCCTGCGCTGCGCGAGCTCACCTTCCACCAGCGGGCTGCTCTGCTGAAGGCGCTCGGCTCCTGCCTCCGTGAGCACCGGGAGGAGCTGTATGCGCTGTCCGCGCGAACCGGGGCGACCCTTCAGGACTCCAAGTTCGACGTCGACGGCGGCATCGCCGTGCTGGCCAGCTACGCCAGCAAGGCGCGGCGCGAGTTGCCGAACGACACCGTTTACCTCGACGGCGCCGCTGAGCCGCTGAGCCGGGGCGGCAGCTTCGCCGGCCAGCACATCTGCACGCCGCTGCGTGGCGTTGCGGTGCAGATCAATGCGTTCAATTTCCCGGTCTGGGGGCCGCTGGAGAAGCTGGCGCCCGCGTTCATCGCGGGGGTGCCCAGCCTGATCAAGCCGGCCAGCCAGACCGCGTACCTGACCGAGCGGCTGGTCCGGCTGATCGTGGAGTCCGGGCTGCTTCCGGAGGGCTCGGTTCAGCTGATCTGCGGCGGAGCCGGCGACCTGCTCGACCATCTGACCGAGCAGGATCTGGTGGCCTTCACCGGTTCGGCGGCAACCGCGCGGCGGCTGCGGGCGCACCCGGCCATCGTCTTCAGCGCGGTGCGGTTCAACGCCGAGGCCGACTCGCTGAACCTGTCCATCCTGGGGCCGGACGCCGCTCCCGGGACCGAGGAGTTCGGCCTGTTCGTGTCGCAGCTGGTCACAGAGATGACGGTGAAGGCCGGGCAGAAATGCACGGCCATCCGGCGGGCCTTCGTTCCGGGCAGGTGGCTGGACCAGGTCGCCGACGCGGTGCGGCTGCGGCTGGACGAGGTGGTGGTCGGCAACCCGGCGAACCCCGCCGTGCGGATGGGCGCGCTGGCCAGCCTGGAGCAGCGGGACGAGGTCCGCCGCTCGCTGTCGGCCCTCCTGGCTGCGGGCACGGTGGTGTGCGGGGATCCCGAGCGGGTCGAACCGGTGGACGCCGACCCTGAGCGCGGCGCGTTCCTCGCACCCATACTGCTGCGGGTAGACGACCCCGGCCAGGCGGCACCGCATGAGGTGGAGGCGTTCGGGCCGGTCGCGTCGCTGCTGCCCTACGCCACCACCGAGCAGGTCATCGCGCTCGCCGCGAAGGGCCGGGGGAGCCTGGTCGGCTCGGTGGTTACCGGCGACACGGGCTTCGCCCGCGAGGTGGTGCTCGGAGTCGCGCCATGGCACGGCCGGCTCCTGGTGCTGGACACCGACGACGCCAAGGAGTCGACCGGACACGGCTCGCCGCTGCCGGTGCTGGTGCACGGCGGGCCGGGCCGGGCCGGCGGCGGCGAGGAGATGGGCGGCATCCGCGGCGTGCTGCACCACATGCAGCGCACCGCCGTGCAGGCCAGCCCGGAAACGCTGACCGCGATCACCGGCCGCTGGGTTCAGGGCGCGGCGCGCCGCGAGGGAACGCACCCGTTCCGCAAGTCCCTGGCAGAGCTGCGGGTCGGCGACTGCGTCGTCGCTGGCCCCAGAACGGTCACCCGGTCCGACATCGCGCAGTTCGCCGAGCTCACCGGCGACACCTTCTACGCCCACACCGACGAGGAGGCGGCCCGTGCCAACCCGCTGTTCGGCGGGATCGTCGCCCACGGCTACCTGGTCCTATCGCTGGCCGCAGGGCTGTTCGTCGCCCCGGAACCAGGTCCGGTGCTGGCCAACTACGGCCTGGAGAACCTCCGCTTCCTGACCCCGGTCAAGCCCGGTGATGAGCTGACCGTGACGCTCACCGCCAAGCAGATCACGCCGCGCGTCGATGCCGACTACGGCGAGGTGCGCTGGGACACCGACGTAACCAATCAGCGCGGGGAATCGGCCGCCAGGTACGACGTCCTCACGCTGGTGGCCAAAGAGCGACGGCAGTAATACCGCAGGAGGCCGCTACTCAGGCGGTCATGTCAAAGGAACTCAGGACCATGACCTTGAGCTGGCCCTGTGTTCCGGTCGGCCGGGTCGGGTGGTAGCTGTCCTGCCTGAGGGGCATCGAGCGGCCACGTGAGCCCGGACTGAAGTGGAGCACCAAGCCATCAGCCGCAGAGGGCCAGTTCCCGAGCTAGTCGCAGGTATCGTCCTCAGTGCGGCGCGGAAATGGCGCGCGTCACTTCCAGGCGGTGCCATTCCAGCGCATGATCAGAGTCTGGGGCGGGCTGACGCCAACCGCCCAGGCGCTGCGGGCGGAGGTAGCGGCCACCCCGTCAAGGATGAACTTTTCTGGCCTCGGGCTGCGCACCAGCTTCCAGGCCCTGCCGTTCCAGTGCACGATCATCAGGGTCGTGCCACTGGCGGCGCCGACCGCCCAGGCGTTGCGGGCGGAGGTGACGGCCACGCCTCGGAGGGAGGAGTTGCGGGGGCTGGGGCTGGGCACCCGCTTCCACGCCTTGCCGTTCCAGCGCTCGATCAGGGACTTGACGGTGCCGGTGCTGCCGACCGCCCAGGCGCCGCGGGCGGAGATGAAGGCCACGCCGGACAGGAGGCTGGAGGCACCGGGGCTCGGGCTGGGCACCGGCTTCCACGCGGTGCCGTTCCAGCGCAGTATCAGGGTCCTGGAGCCGCCTCCGGTGTATCCGACCGCCCAGGCGCGGCCGGCGGACGTAGCGGCCACGCCTCGCAGGGCCGCGCCCGCCGCCGGGCTCGGGCTGGGCACCGGCTTCCACGCGGTGCCGTTCCAGTGCTCGATCAGGGTCCTGCCGCTGCCGGCGCCGCCGACCGCCCAGG
>Ga0209415_10018974_pt1 | contig 10814 bp, 10 predicted proteins | sample PeaSoiSIISIP2007_FD_187696 | JGI IMG/M metagenome (GOLD analysis project Ga0209415, IMG submission 187696) | Peat soil microbial communities from Weissenstadt, Germany - SII-SIP-2007 (SPAdes) (version 2) | ecosystem: Environmental > Terrestrial > Soil > Wetlands > Peat | place: Germany... | reverse complement strand
CCCCGACCGACGGGCGGGGCGCTCGGACGATCGCTACAAGTGGGTGGTACTGACCAACACGACGGTGGGCGTGCTCATCGCCATGATCGACTCGTCGATCGTGCTCATCGCCATGCCGGCGATATTCCGCGGAATCCATCTCGACCCGCTCGGACCGGGGAACAGCTTCTTCCTACTGTGGATGATGCTCGGCTATCTGATCGTGACGAGCGTTCTCGTGGTCAGCTTCGGTCGGATCGGGGACATGTTCGGCCGGGTCCGGATGTACAACCTGGGTTTTCTCATCTTCACAGTGGCATCAGTGCTCTTGAGCATCGACTGGATGACCGGCCGGGACGGGGCGACCTGGCTGATTGGCATGCGCGTCGTGCAAGGGGTGGGCGGAGCCTTCATCGCGGCCAACTCCGGAGCCATCATCACTGACACCTTCCCCGCCAACCAGAGGGGGCTGGCACTCGGGATCAACAACGTTGCCAGCATCGCGGGCCGGTTCCTCGGCTTGGTGGTTGGTGGCGCCCTGGCCACGATTGATTGGCGACTTGTCTTCTTCGTTTCGGTCCCATTCGGCGTCTTCGGAACGCTCTGGGGCTACTTCAAGCTGGAGGAACGCGGGGTTCGAAACCGGGAGCCAATCGATTGGGCCGGCAACATCACCTTCGCGACCGGGCTCGTGCTGATCATGGTCGGCGTCACCTACGGGATCCAGCCCTACGCCGGCCGGGTCATGGGCTGGACCAATCCCAAGGTCGTCGGCGAACTCATCGTCGGATCTGTGCTTCTGGCGGTGTTCACGATCATCGAAACGCGGGTCCCCAACCCGATGTTCCGCCTCCAGCTGTTCAGGATCCGAGCGTTCACGTTCGGCTCCATCTCGAGCTTCCTCTCGGCCCTGGCCAGGGGTGGCCTCATGTTCATGCTCATCATCTGGCTACAGGGGATCTGGCTGCCCCGCCACGGGTACGGCTTTGCATCGACGCCGCTGTGGGCGGGCATCTTCATGCTGCCCCTCTCGTTCGGGTTTGTGCTGGCCGGGCCGGTCTCGGGTTATCTGTCTGACCGCTTCGGCTCGCGTCCCTTCGCGACCGGCGGGATGCTTGTCACGGCGCTCTCGTTCGTGCTCCTCGAACTGTTGCCGACCAATTTCGCCTACCCAGCCTTTGCTCTGGTCCTCCTCATGAGCGGCCTCGGCTCAGGAGCGTTCGGGTCGCCCAACCGCGCCGGCGTGATGAACAGCCTGCCGCCCGAGTACCGGGGTGCGGGGAGCGGGATGAACACCACATTCCAGAACTCGGCCCAAGTCCTGTCCATTGGTGTCTTCTTCTCGCTCATGATCCTCGGTTTGTCCTCTGCCCTGCCGCGCTCGCTCTCCGCCGGACTGCGGGCCCATGGGGTCGCGGCGGGGACCGCGGCTCAGATCGCCCACCTGCCCCCGGTGTCGATCCTCTTTGCCGCCTTCCTTGGCTACAGCCCTATCAAGCACCTCGTCGGTTCGCGAGTCCTGGCCACGCTGCCCCGCGCCGCCGCCGCCCAGCTGACCTCCCGCTCATACTTTCCATCGCTCATCTCGACGCCGTTTCGGTCCGGGCTTCACGAGGCTTTCGCTTTCGCCATCGCTGCCTGCCTCATCGCCGCCGTGGCCTCTTGGTCCCGGGGGGGCCGCTACGTCTACGGCGCCAGTCTCGAGATGCCTGCAGAGCCTGTGCCGGCCTCGACCGCCAGTGAACTGGGGTGACTTAGCGCATCGGAGGACGAGTCCCCCATCGCCCGGCGTGTCGGTCGTGCTCACGGCAAGGTGAGGGCACCTCGTTGTCCGGGGACGGTGACCGACGAGCGCCGGCCGTGGGTCACGACCGACGAACGAGCCAGGCAGCGCCAAGCTTGGTCGGGACAAGAGAGGCGGTCCGGCTGGTCACGCCGCCGGTTCCGACCACACCACCAGGGCGTCGAGAGCCTCGGCGCCGGTGGGTCCCGCCCACATCGGGTTGATCTCCAGCGTGTCCAAGGCATCCCCGAGGGCCTCGCCCAGGCGGGCCACGGCCAGGATGGCCGAGACGAGCGCGGCCCGGTTGACCGGCGGCTGACCGCGGACGCCGGCGAGGAGCTTGGCCCCCCGCAGCTCGTCGAGCATGGCCTCCACGTCGGGCGCCGCCACCGGCAAGAGCCGCAGGGCGGTGTCGGCCAGCACCTCGACCCAGATGCCGCCCAGCCCGACGGCCAGCACCGGGCCCCAGGCCTGGTCCCGCTTGACGCTGACCAGCAGCTCCACCCCGCCGGTGCGCATGGGCGCCACCTGGACGCCGTCGGCGGCGACGCCGTGATCGGCGGCGACCCGGAGCAGCCGCTCGGCCGCCTGTTCGACCTCGTCGGGCGTTCGCAGGTCGAGCGCCACCCCGCCGATGTCCGACTTGTGGAGCAGCGAGTCCGACGCCACCTTCAAGACGACCGGCCAGCCCACCTCGGCCGCCGCCCCGGCGGCCGAGGCCGGCGAGTCCGCGGTCCGGGTGGGCACCACCGGCACCCCGTGGGCGGCCAACAGCGCCCTGGTACGGCCCTCCCCCCACGCCCCCCGGGCGTCTCGGGTCACCCCCACCGGCGGCGCCGGGCTGGGGCGGGGCGCTCCGGTCAGCCGATCGCGGGCCTCCTGCCACCACAGTGCCCGCCCGACCGCGGTCATGCCGTGCTCGATGCCGTCGAGCAGGTGGATCCCGTAGCGCTGCATGACCGTGGTGGGAAACCCGGTCATGTCCCCGGTCGAGCTCGACTGGAGGATGACCGGCACCGGGGCCTTCTCCAGGGTCGCGGCCATCACGCCGTAACGGGCCAGGAGCGGCTCGGGGTCGGGCGGCGCCACCTTCGGCACGGCCGTCTGGTACAGCACCGCGTCGAAGTGACCGGCGGCCTCTTCGAGCACGATCTCCAACGCCCGGAGCGAGAGGGTCGGGTCGATCACCACGTAGCCGGTGACGTCCAGTGGGTTGTGGGGGTTCGAGTATTCCGGCAGGAACTCCCGCAGGGCGGCCAGAGTCCTCTCGGGGAAGTCCGGGAGCTCGATCCCTTCGTCCGTGGCCCGGTCGGCGATGATGTCGCAGGCCCCCCCGGAGGAGGCCACCACGCCCACCCGGCGGCCGAGCCGGGCCCGGGTCTTGCCCAGGAACCCGGCCGTGGTGAGCAGGTCCTCAAGGGAGTCGACCTGCACCACCCCCAGCCCGCCCAGCGCGGCCCGGACCACGGCGGCGTCACCGACCACCGCCCCGGTGTGAGCCAGGGCGGCCTCCTGGCCGGCCGCGCTGCGGCCCACCTTGAACACCACGATCGGCTTGCCGGCGTCGAGCGCGGCCTCGGCGACCATGCGGAAGTCGTCCGGGCGACGGACCGACTCGAGGAACACCGCGATGCACCGGGTCTCCTCGTGGGCGACGAGATAGTTCATCACGTCGGTGGCCGACAGCATCGCCTCGTTGCCCATGGACACGACATGGCTCACACCGATGCCACGGGCCTGGGCCATGGCCAGGACCCCGCTGGCCAAGCCGCCGCTCTGCAGCACCACCCCAACCGGCCCCGCGACCAGCGGTGGTGTGATCGGCAACCCGTAGGGCGCCCGGCGGCCGCTGGCGTTGATGAACCCGTTGCCATTGGGGCCGAGCAGGACCATCTCGTGCTGGTAGGCCAGCTCCACCAGGCGGGCCTCGAGGGCGCGCCCCTCGGTGCCCATTTCGGCGAAGCCTGCGGTGAGGATGACGGCGTTGCGGATGCCGAGGGCGGCCGCCTCGGTGAGCACGGGCAGCACCTGGGCGGTGGGGACCATCACAAAGGCCAGGTCGACCGGGTCCTCGATCGCCGACAGCGACGGGTACGCCCGCTGGCCGTGCACGGTCTCGTGGTGCGGGTGCACCAGGTACACCGGCCGGCCCTCGCTGTGGGACCGCCAGTTGGAAAACGTGCTTATCGACCACCGTGACCGGTCGGTCGCGCCGACCAGGGCGACCGAGTCCGGCCCGAAGAAGGTGGCCAGCCGTTCCGGGCTGAGCAGGCCCGGGGGAGGGGCGGGGGCGGGCGAGGTCATGCTCGCCTCGGCCCGGTGGAACCCCGGGGTGCCGGCGCGGCTGGGCCCGTCGTGATCAGACCACCCATGTGCTGCCTCCTTGTCGGATAGAGCGAACGGGGCGAGTACGGCTCGACCAAATAGCGTGTCCGAACCGATCTTGCCAGAGGCTTGGCACGTCGCACCTCAGGGACGGCGCTGGCGGGTCCCCCACGGACAGACCCAGGGGCCCCCCTCCGACGCCTCGGGGCCTCTCTCCGCTGGCCCGATGGACCGGCAACGACCGCTCGGGATCGACCGACGCCGTGCGAATCTGATCTGATCATCCCATGACGGTCATCAAGATCAATGCAATTACGGTGCCTGAGAACGGCGGAGACGAGCTGGCTCGGCGGTTCGCGGCCCGCGCCGGCGCGGTCGACGACCAGGATGGCTTCGAGGGCTTCGAGCTCCTGCGACCGACCGACGAGCGTCACCAGTGGCTGGTCGTCACGAGGTGGCGGGACGAAGGGGCCTTCCTCAGTTGGGTCACTTCACCCGCCTTTGCCCATGGCCATGCCGGTGCTGACCGGCCGGCGCCCGACGGAGGCCCGGTGTCGGTGTCGTCCGAACTCTGGTCCTACGAAGTGGCGGGTGGTTCGCCCACGGGCACGGGGGCCTGAGGGGCTCACCGAGCGCTGCCGTCCGTACTCCCCCGGCTTCGGCGACGTGGACCACCCTCCGCAGACCCTGCTCCTGCTTCGCCCATGGGCCGGCTCACCGTCCCCCCGGGACCTTCGTCGTCATCAGATCAGGCGGCGCTCTGTCGCCCATCTGGTCAGCTGGTGCCGGGTCGACAGCTGGAGCTTCCGAAGCACCGATGAGACGTGACTCTCCACGGTCTTGACGGATATCGAGAGCTCCCGGGCGGTCTCCTTGTACGTGTACCCGCGGGCGATGAGCCGCAGTACCTCCTGCTCGCGCGGGGACAGCTGATCCAGCTCGGGATCGAAGCCGGCCCGTGGCCCATCTGGCAGGGCGGAGGCGAACGCATCCAGAACGAAGCCGGCGAGCCGGGGTGAGAAGACGGCGTCGCCGGCCGCGACGCGGATCACGGCGTCGACCAGCTCCGGTCCCGAGATGGTCTTGGTCACGTAACCACGCGCACCGGCACGGATCACCGCGATCACGTCCTCGGGGGCGTCCGAGACCGACAGAGCAAGGAACAAGACCTCGGGATGGTCTCGCTTCACCGCTTCGATGACGGCCTGTCCACCCCCGTCCGGCATGTGGACATCTAGAAGGACCACGTCGGGCAGGCGTTCACCGATCAACTCGATGGCGGCCCGCACCTCGTCGGCCTCGCCCACAATCTCGACCGTGTCGCCGAGCTCGCTGCGAACGCCGGTTCGGAAGAGGTCATGATCGTCCACCAGGAACACCCTCGGCGGGCCAGCGGTCATGTGCGGCCATTTCGCCGCGGCACGGAGAGCTCGATCTCGCTCCCTTCACCCAGCGTCGAGCGGATCGTGACCTTGCCGCCAATGCGGTCCATCCGTCCCCGGATCGACGTGGCGATGCCCTGACGGTCGGCCGACACGGCGCCGGGATCGAAACCCGATCCACGGTCACGCACGAACATCGACACTCGCTTCCGTTCGACCTCGGTAAACAGAGACACCACCGGGGCCCCCGACCACTTGGCCGAGTTGACCGTCGCCTCGCGGCCGGCCGCCAGCATCGCTCTCAGGTCACCGTCGAGGAGGCAGTCACCCACGGCCACCACGTCAACCGGCACTCCGTGGTCGGTCTCCACCTCGCGGGCGAGCTGCTCGACCGCGACTCCAAGGGTCATCTCGTCGTCGGCGTCGCTTGACCCCGAGAGGCGTCCCCCAAACAGCCAGGAACGAAGGTCACGTTCCTGTGTGCGCGCCAACTGGAGGACCTTGTCCGGTTCGGTGGCGGAACGTTGAATGAGGGCCAACGTCTGAAGCACCGAATCGTGCACGCGGGCGGCATGTCGGCACGCACCTCGGCCCTCACACGGGCCTGCCGTTCGGACATGAGGTCTCGGGTCAGGCGCAGCCACCACGGCCCGAAGACCACCACGATGGCCGCGATCACCAGCACGGCGCCGCCGAGCGGCACCAGGGCGTCCCGCCGGGAGTGACCGAGGACCAAGAAGTTCACGCCACCAGCCAGGAGCGCCAATCCGGCCAGCACACGCAGGACCAGCGACCGCCGCGACGCCCCGAGGCCGAGGACTGGTTCGGCGGCCCGGCGCAACCATGCCCGTTCGTCGTCCCCGGCGTTGCGATAGATGAGGACGATTCCGGCGCCGGCAAAGTATCCGGACCAGGCAACCGAGGACAGGACTCCGGCGTCCAGCGCCGACGTCACCGCCATGACCGCGACCAAGGCCGGGAGGAAGGCGACGACCACGATCATGCCCTTGCGGTCGGCCATCGCACGGGCCCCGACGGTCTGCCGTTCACCTTCCAGCGGCAGCAGGAGCCACGCGACCACATAACCGACCAACCCGAAGCCGCTCAGCAGCGCCAAGAGGACCAGCGCGACACGAACGAGCGTGACGTCGATGCCAAATCGCCGGGCCAGCCCACCGGCCACACCTGCCACCAGTCGATCGTCGCGACTTCGGCGGAACCATAGGTGGCGGCGGCGCCCAAAGTGGCGGGTGGAACCGGCACCCGGACCTCGAGTGGCGGAGCCGGCCCGATGGCCCGCCGACGGTTCGGGTGACCGCGACTCGGGATCGGGGGGAGGTGCACTCGCACGAGGCCCGGAGCTTTGCGCCCCGGAGGGTGGGGGTGAGGAAGTGCTCGGATCGGCGATACCCCATGATCGCGCCGAAGCGCCCGAAACACGATCAGGGAGAACCCTGGTGTCCGCGGCGCCATCTAAGGGTCAAGTCAGGGTCAATCCCGATACCGTGGCCGCCCCCGGTCCTTGATGATGGACACATGGAAACAGCAAGCACGCCCATTACCACCACCGGCGGCGGCGGCCGCCCACTTCGCCGCCGTCCCGAGGGACGCATCCTTGGCGGTGTCGCTTCCGGCCTCGCCGAGTACCTCGACATCGACCTGGCCGTCGTTCGGATCGGCTTCGTCGTCCTGGGCCTCTTGGGCGGGATAGCCGTTCCTCTGTACCTCGCCGGATGGTTGCTCATCCCCGAAGAGGGGGCCGACTCCGCCATCGCCGACGACCTGTTGGGACGCGCGCGACTTAGTTGACGGGTCGGCGCCCGGCGCGCACAACGCGCATTGGTTCATTCAACCGAGGAGGAGAGATGGGCTCACGAAGAGACGGCATCGTGCAGGGCAGCGTGCGGGCATGAGGACCCGCGGAACAGATCCACGGCCCGATCTTCGGGTTTCCACAGCTGAGCGGTCCGAGGTAGCCGACATGCTGTCCCAGCACTACGCCGAGGGACGCCTCGACGCCACAGAGTTCAACGAGCGGATCGAACTCGCCACGACCGCCAAGACCCGTGCCGACCTGTCCACGTTGCTGACCGATCTCCCCGGACCTGACACGGGCAAGCCAGTGCCGACTCGTCAAAGACATCGTCCGCGGCTCCGCTCAGTGCTGGTCCTGGTGTTCCTTGCCGCCGCCGCCGTCTGGGCACTGTCGACGCCGCACGTGGCGTGGCTGCTCGCGGCGGTCGTCGTCTGGGTCGTGTGGCGACGCCTCACCGAGCACGGACGACACCGCAACTCCGGCACGGCGCCGCAGGTCGGCTCGGGTTCGTAGGGGAGCTCGCGGACGGCCCGAGCGAAGTGATCAAGGATCCCGGGGTTGTGCGCCGAACCGACCAGCAACGATGTTCCGAGCATTCCGCGCCCCTTGGCCCTTGCCCCGGTCGGTCTGGCCCCACAGGATGATGTCGGGAGGACGCCAGAGCATGTGGAGACGACAGCTGCGCCAGGCACCCGGCTCGCCGGCGGGACGCCCACGCGACGGGTCCGGGGGCGGGACCCGAACCACCGACGTTCTGCACCCCGATGATTCGGATGCGCCCGCCGTGCGGGTGCGGGGGCTACGCAAGTCGTACTCGGGTGTGGCCGCCGTGGCCGGAGTCGACTTGGACATCCGTCGAGGTGAGATCTTCGCCCTGCTCGGCCCCAATGGTGCCGGAAAGACCACCACCGTTGAAATCTTGGAGGGCTACCGGCGGCGAGACGCAGGCGAGGTGACCGTGCTGGGTCGCGACCCGGGCCGCGATCGGGCCGACCTGAAGGCCCGCATGGGAATCGTGCTGCAGTCCACCGGGGTGGAGCCCTACCTGACTGTTCGCGAGACGCTCACGATGTACGCCGGCTTCTACCCTCATCCCCGGCCCGTCGACGAGGTCGTCGAGCTGGTGGGGCTCACCGAGAAGCGCGATGAGCGGGTGGTACGGCTCTCCGGTGGCCAGCAGCGTCGGTTGGACATGGCGATCGCGCTGGCCGGCGACCCCGAACTGCTTTTCCTCGACGAACCGACCACCGGTTTCGACCCCTCGGCCCGCCACGAGGCATGGGGGGTCATCAAGAACCTGGCCTCGCTCGGCAAGACGGTCGTGCTCACGACCCACTACATGGACGAGGCGCAGTACCTCGCCGACCGGGCGGCCGTCATCGCCAGCGGCCAGATCGTCGCCGAAGGCCCGCCGGCCACGCTCGGCCTTCGGGACCGGGCCACGGTGCGACTCCGGTACCGACTCCCGGTTGGCGTCAGCTCCCCTCCCGGCCTGGGTGGACCCCCGGGATCCGACGGGTTCGTCGAGGTGAGCGTCGACGACCCCGTCGTGGCGCTGCACCAGCTCACCGGGTGGGCGATCGACCACGGCCAGAGCCTGGATGGGCTCGAGGTGCTCAGGCCCTCCCTCGAAGACGTGTACCTGTCCTTGACCAGGGACATCTCGGGCGACCGGGCCTCGACCGTCTCCCCGGTCGAAGAAGCGGAGAAGGGATGAGAGCGCTGACTCTGACGTTCTCTCAGGTTGGCTACGTCAACAAGGCGTTCTGGAGGAACCCATCTCGGGCCTTCTTCACGTTCGCCTTCCCCCTCATGTTCCTCGTCATCTTCACATCGCTGCTGGGTCACTCCATCGTCCACCTCGGGCCGGTCTCGGTGAAGTCCTCCACGTACTACGTGGCCGCGATGGCGTCATTCGGGGTGATCACGGCCTGCTACAACAACATCGCGATCGGCATGACCTTCCAGCGCGACGCCGGGATCCTGAAGCGGACCAACGGAACGCCCCTGCCCAGCGGGTCGTTCCTGGCTGGTCGGGTGCTGCATGCCTTGGTGGTGGGGGTCCTGCTCGTGGCGGTCACCGCCGCGTTTGGCCGGGCCGCGTACTCGGCGAACATCCCGACCGGGATCACCCTGTTCCATTTCTTGGTGATGCTGGTCGTCGGGGCTGCCGCCTTCTGCGCGCTCGGCCTCGCCGTCACCGCGCTGATCCCGAACGCCGACGCCTCGGCCGCCATCGTGAACGCCAGCATCCTCCCCCTGCTGTTCCTCTCGGGGATCTTCATCCCGTTCGGCACCAACACCCCGTCGTGGATCCTGTGGGTGGCCCGCGTGTTCCCGGTCCGGCACTTCGCGGCCGGAATGCAAGCCGGATTCCTCGGCACGCCGTTCCACTGGAGCGATGTGGCAGTGGTGGCCGCGTGGGGCGTCGGAGGGCTGCTGCTGGCCGCCCGCTTCTTCAGTTGGGAACCACGCGTGTGACCGGCTGGTCCCCCTCCGAGCGATCTTCACCGCGAGCTCCCTAGCCGAGGACCGCCCTGGCCTTCCCGCCGGGGGCGCCGACGATCACCGGTTCATGGCGGAGAGCCGCGGAAGCTCGCGTTTAGTTCGGAGTGACGCCGAAGGCCCGGAAGAGCCGCGCGAAAGCCCCTGGTGAAGGGGCGCCGAATGACGCGGAAGGCCGGGGCAGCTCCTTCCCAGTCGCTCCGGACGAGGACTTCCGCCTCTCCCGCACTCAACCACCGCCCGGTCGAGCATGTAGCCCATGGCTTTTGAATCTAAAACACCTGGTCGAACCGGATATACAAGAACTCTGGGGGAGCGGTTGCAGCCCGGTGGACGGGCTCTTACCACCCCATGAGGGCCCGTCCGCCGGAAAGGCTGGTCATCTGAAGATGACGTCAGAAGTGCTACTTGACGTCACTCCCCGAAATGCGGAAAGATGGTCGCATGGCAACAACCAAAGGCTCCAGCGAGAGGACAGCGTTCACACTTCGATTCGAGGACGCTGCCACGCACGATACCCTCCGGCTCTGCGCCGGGGAGCTCGGAGTCTCAATGTCACACCTGGCGGAGAGGCTCATTGCGCAGCAACTCCGCGTCGTTGCTCGGACCCTCGGGCACAACCTGTCGGAGACCCTCAGCGCTCTGCGGTCGTACGGTGGCGACGGTCTTGACAAGGATCTTGAGGCGTTCGCTCGCGCCGAGGTTGAAGAAGATGACCCAATCCAGACGCGGCTGGTTTCGGCTGAGTCCACAGATCCATCGTCCACAGATCCATATGGCGTGAGCGCTCTCTTTGGCCAGGGCGTGGAATGAGGATCGGCGTCGTGACCGGCGCCGTCTTGAACAAAACATCCTGGCGGTCGGTCAGGAGATCAATGCGGAGGCATCGCTTCGGCTTTCGCCGACCCTGACCACAGCGCAGGAGTGGCATCGGAAGATCTATGCCGGAACCAGTGTGCCCGTCCCCTACTACCTCGGTGAAATACGAGACACGGATCCTCGTTTTCCCGAACTGATCGGCTAC
>Ga0209415_10018973_pt1 | contig 10815 bp, 8 predicted proteins | sample PeaSoiSIISIP2007_FD_187696 | JGI IMG/M metagenome (GOLD analysis project Ga0209415, IMG submission 187696) | Peat soil microbial communities from Weissenstadt, Germany - SII-SIP-2007 (SPAdes) (version 2) | ecosystem: Environmental > Terrestrial > Soil > Wetlands > Peat | place: Germany... | reverse complement strand
CGCCGGCGACGAACTCGACGAGGCGATCGTCGCCTACGCCCGGAGGGCCTACAACCTATACATCGGCGACAGGATGGCGGAAGAGGCAAAGATCGATGTTGGAAGCGTGCTGCCGCTCGATCCCGAACTGAAGACGGAGATCCGAGGGCGAGATCTCGGTACGGGCCTGCCGAAGAGCACAACGATCACGAGCGAAGAAATGCGGGTCGCCCTCCACGACCCGATCCAGGCAATCGTGGAAGCGGTGAAGGTCACCCTCGAATCGGCTCCGCCCGAGTTGGCCGCCGACGCGATGGACCGGGGCATCACGCTGGCGGGCGGCGGCGCGCTTCTGCGGGGCCTCGACCGGCTCCTGGAGGAGCACACGCTGATGAAGGTTCACATTCCGCGGGATCCGCTCAGTTGCGTGGTCGTCGGTGCCGGCCATGTCGCCGATCAGATTCAAAGCAATCCGGCGGTGCGGCGCATGTTGGAGAAGGCGAGTCTCCATTGAGGAAGGGGGCGTGGCCGGACGTCTGGACACTCGTCGGGCTCATCGCCCTTGGGATCTTGTTGAGCCGGCTGCAAACGAGCGCCCGGCAGGCCGGGGATAGCGACCCGATTTCGGCTGCGGCGAAGCTCCTCGTGACACCGGCGGCGACCGCGATGAGCGCCTCCGCCAATGGGATCAGCAATTGGGCCGGGGCGGTCCTTCATGGGCGGAGTTTGGAACTTGAAAACCAACGGTTGCGGGCACTCGCCGTTTCCGTGGAGGATTACACGCATGATGTCGATCGGGTCCAAGCAGAAGTCGACGAGCTGCGCCGTTTGGACGGATGGCAGCGGTCTCCAGGCCGAGCCAAGATTCCGGCCGACGTGATCGGATATTTCGCTCAAGAGAACCGCTTGACCCTGGATGTGGGGGCTACTCGTGGGATCCTGCCGGGTATGGCGGTTGCGACTTACGAGGGTCTGGTGGGTCGGGTCGAAACCGTCGATCGCTCAACGGCTCAGGTCCTACTGATCACTTCGCCGGCGGCGGAAGCGAGGATCTCGGCGATCGTTGACCGGCAGGTTCCGAATCCGCCGGCGGCCGGACTGCTCAAGGGCGAGGGCCCCATGTCGTTGGTCTTGGAACTTGCGGATCCGACGGCAACCGTCGAGGCGGGCGACTTGGTCACGACCTCCGGCTTTAGCGACCGGATTCCGCGCGGGATTGTCATCGGCAAGGTTATCCGAGTCGACAGCGATCCAGTCTTCGGCAAGCTGACGGCCGTCGTCTTCCCACGGGTCGCGCTCGGCCAGATCCGCGAGGTGTTGGTGATCAAGTGACCGGATGGCGCGGAGCACTCGCCTGCGCGGTTGCCCTCTATCTTGCCGGAGCCGCTCAAGAATCGCTGGCTCGCTGGACCCTGTTCGGGGGACACTTCGACTTTCTGTTGCTGGTCTTGTCGGTTTTGTGCGTATTTGCCGAAAGGCGGCAGGGCGCGGTGCTGGGCTTTTTCGCGGGCTGGCTTTACGGGGCCCTTGACGGAGCCAACCTGTGGCAGTACATTGTTTCCCGAACGCTTGGCGGTTTTCTGATCGCCTGGGTGGCGAGCAGCGGAATCGAGCGGCGACTATTGTCCGCGTTGGCGGCCGGCGTCCTTACGGTCCTTCTTTGTCAGGTGATCCTGATGTTTTTGGCGCCGCCGCCGTCGATCCTGGGCTTCCTGGGGGATACAATCAGGACCGCCGCGTACAACGGTGCTTCCGCGATGTTGCTCTACGCGTGCTTCAAAAAAATCCTCGGTTCTCGACGATAGGGGATGGTGTCATGCATGAGCCAACACGTTAACGCCTTCGAAATGGCAAAGCAACAGCTTGCGATTGCCGCCAAGTATCTGGAGCTCGATCCTGGACTTCATCAAGTTCTCGCGTCTCCGCTCCGATCATTGATCGTCCGCTTTCCGGTCGTCCTCGACAACGGGGAGGTGGAAGTCTTCGAGGGATATCGCGTGCAGCATAACCTCAGCCGGGGCCCGACTAAAGGAGGGATTCGATATCATCCGGAAGTCGACCTGAACGAGACGAGCGCGCTCGCCATGTGGATGACCTGGAAGTGCGCAGTCGTCAACATCCCCTACGGTGGGGCGAAGGGCGGCGTGCGCGTGGACGTCAAGCAGCTTTCCAGGCGGGAACTCGAGAAGCTCACGCGACGCTTTATCTCGGACATTGGGATCGTGGTTGGAGAGCGAAGCGACATCCCCGCGCCAGATATCGGGACAAATGCGCAGGTGATGGCGTGGATCATGGACACGATGTCGATGCATGCCGGCCACACGGTTCCGGGTTGCGTCACCGGCAAACCCCTCGAGCTGGGAGGGTCGGAAGGACGGGTCGAGGCGACCGGGCGGGGCGTCGTCGTGTCGATGGAGGAAGCCTCCCGGCTAATCAATCTGAATCTTAACGGCGCCAAGATCGCCGTGCAGGGATTCGGCAACGTCGGCTCGGTGGCGGCTTACCTGGCGGAAGAGTGCGGAGCGACCATCGTCGCGGTGAGCGACGCGATGGGCGGGATCTACAACCCGGCCGGATTGCCGGTCAGAGAGCTTCTGACCCGATACGGCAACCGAGAGGGAGGAATCCGCGACTATAAGGGAGCGGACCCGGTTTCGAACGAAGAACTCCTCGAGCTGCCTTGCGACGTCCTTATTCCGGCGGCGATCTCCGGCCAGCTAACGCGAGAAAACGCCGACAAGGTGAAGGCGAAGCTGATCGTAGAGGGCGCGAACGGCCCCACGACTCCAGACGCGGACAACATCTTCAGCGACAAGGGGATTATGTGCGTGCCGGACGTGCTCGCCAACGCGGGCGGCGTGGTCGTGAGCTACTTCGAATGGGTTCAAGACCTCCAGAACTTCTTCTGGGAGGAGAACGAGGTCAATAACCGGCTTACACGAATCATGCGCGCCTCGTTCGCGACCGTCGAACAGACGATGCGCAGCCACAAGACGGACATGCGCACGGCGGCTTATATCATCGGGGTGAAGCGGGTGGCCGACGCAACGATCAAGCGAGGGATTTATCCCTGATCTCGCTGGTCGTTACTTTCGCTGTTCGCTCGTACCAAAGGAAACCTGAAGCTGATGGCTGCAATCCACGGCGGGGTCGCGCTCGAGCGAGAGGGGTAGTTGATGACGTAGCCGATGCTGGCCGACACTGTCACATTTTTGTCCTTGCTAATCTTCCAACTCAACCCGGTTTCTTCCTTCCACTGACCCACAAGGTTGTTCTTGGGCGTCGTGTAGAGGCTCAAATCTGGGCACGTGTGGAACTGGTAAGCGATCTTGAAGCCCACGCTGTATCGCGGTTTCTTGCTAGGATCGATCGGGTAATACGGATCGTATGCGAAGCTGCTGGTTTCCGAAAGGTCTGCAAGCTTGTACTTGATCTGAATGCCAAATTGCTGGTCCCAAATTGTATCTCGGCTTGAGAAAAATCTCGGCGGGCTGCCAACGGGATGACCTGCAATCCGACGTCGATAGACCGCTCCTGGGAAGCGCGCTTGGCTGCCGTGACGGCGCCGCGATCGGCGACGACTCTGGGAAGGCAGCGCGGTCCGGGCTTGGAGTTTGTGCGTCGATCAGAAGCGGGGCCCTGCCGATCGTGATTAGAGGTGAAGGTAGCAAGAAGATGGGCATGGGGCTCTTTCCCCGCATCCTTTGAGCGGGGTAGCCGACATCTTGACATGTCTGGGCGGCTCTAGTGACCTAATAATGCCGTTACACTACGGCTGCTGTCCGGGGTCGTCCCGGACCTCGCTGAGGGCGACGGTAACGGTCTTCGTTGTGCCTTTCGACCAGAACTTAACGTCGACGGACTGTCCGGGCCGCTTGTCGTTGAGGATCTGGTTCAGGGCAAGGGGCGCGTCGGTGGTGATACCATCGATCGCGAGAAGGACGTCGTAGACCTTGATCCCGGCCTTGTCGGCTGCGCCGCCCGGCTGCACGCGGGTGACGATGATTCCAGAGGTCGGAGGCATGGCGCCGACGATCTGGTTCAACTGGTCGCGCGCATCGTCGAACTGCAGGATTCCCGTGTATCGCGGGTCAAAGCCGATTCCAAGGCCGGCGGAGGTCGCATAGCCTTGGCGGACGATTTGAGAGACGATGTTCTTAACCCGGTTGACAGGGATGGCGAAGCCGATGCCGATGCTCCCTTCCTCCCCGCCTCCGCCGCCAGGGAGTCCGGCAATCGCGGAGTTGATTCCGACAAGATGGCCCCCGGCGTCGCACAGGGCACCGCCTGAGTTACCGGGATTGATCGCGGCGTCGGTTTGGATCGCATCGGTCAGGTTGCCGCCCTGCACGGCAAGAGAGCGTCCAAGGGAGCTAATCACTCCCGCGCTCAGTGTCTCGTCGAATCCCAGGGGGTTTCCGACCGCGATAACCCACTGGCCGACCTCGAGGCTGGAACTGTCGCCCATCTCGATGGGAGTCAGCCCTTTCGCGTTCACCTTTAAAACGGCGATATCGTAACGGCTGTCAGTTCCAAGGACCTTGGCGGGAAGGCTCTTTTTGTTATACAGCCGGACCTGGACGTCGGCGGCTCCGTTCACCACGTGGTTGTTGGTGACGATCAAACCATCGGAAGACAAAATGACGCCTGAACCCTGACCGGTTTCCTGGACCGTGTTGTTCTCGTCCGAGAAGAAATCGTTGATTCGATCGAAGCGATCCACGCTAACAACCGAGGGCAATACCTTCTTCGCCGACGCGCGAAAATCGACTGGACCACCGCCTCCGGTTTCGTAGCTGGCGGAGTCGGCGGTTGGCGGCGCTCCGAGCACATAAATCGGCGCCGACTCTCTATGGGAGATCCAACGATCCGCCTGCAAAGCGGCGAAAACGCCGGCCGCGCAGGCAATGCCAATCGCAATAATGGATGAAGTTCTCATGTTTGCCTCTTTTCAAACGATCTTGTGTAAGGTTGAGGTTCCGAGGGCCTATTCTGGACCCGACGCGCTAGTTCTATGACCGACCATGCCCCCAGCTTGAGCCTGCTACAGGCCAAGGAATCCTCCTCGAGCGTCGCGACTACTTGAGGCGGCGTCGCGGCGTTGGGGGTTGTTCTCCATTCCAACTATCCTCACTTCCCGGGCGCTAATAGGGGAGGATAGTTGGAATGATAGTTGGCGGCGCGTAGAGGTTCGCGTTGCCTTGGCTCCGGCGTGGCCAACGATTGTGACGGCGCCAACCTGGGCCTGATCGGTCGTGGCGCCGGCTCCAGCCGGCGTGTGCCAGAGCCAAGATTGGCCCTGCTCCCGATCCTCTTTCGGCGCTAGCGCCTCGCGAAAAGCGTCGGTCGGGGCATCATTGAAGAGGCTCAGAGAATGTCGATATCTCTAGGTTTGAAGAGCATCGACATTCAAATCCTGTAACCCGAAGGCGCGGTTGGTACAATATCGGGGTGCGGCTGATTCGTGCTCTCGAGGCGGACGTTCTCATCGGCGACGGCGCGAACGGCACCTGCCTGGCCGCTCGCGGCTTTACCCGTCAGCCGTATGACTTGGCGAATATCCTTGCCCCCGAACTCGTTCGCCAAGTTCATCTCGATTACTTCGAGGCCGGCTCGCACGCCGTCGAGACCAACACGTTCGAAGCGAACAGCGTTCGGCTTGCCGGAATCGACGTCAATATTCGCGACGTCAACATTCGGGGCGCCCAACTGGCTCGCGAAGCAGCCGGCCCGGATCGCCTCGTTCTCGGATCGATCGGTCCCATGGGCAAACCGATGGAGCCCATCGGTCCGATCACAGAACAGATGGTCCGGGAATCCGTTCAAGAGCAGGCACGTGCGCTCGCGGAAGGCGGAGTCGATGGGTTCATTCTTGAGACCTACATCGACATTTGCGAACTCCAAGTCGCGGTCGAGTCAGTCCATGCGGTCTCCCACCTGCCAATCATCGTCAGCAAGGCCTATATTGAGGACGGCGAAATGCTGGCCCAGGGCCTGCCGATCGAGTGCACGAAGGCGATGAACAGCTTCGGCGTCGTTGCGGTCGGGGCGAACTGCATCGTGGGGCCGCAGCGGATGATCGATCTCGTCCGCATGATTGCGGAGACGACCGATCTGCCGATTCTGGCCTTCCCGACGCCCGGGATGCCTCAACTCGTCAAGGGCGTGGTCACCTACGACACCCAGCCCGAGTACTTCGCCAAAGTCGCGGTCAGGCTTGTCGAGGAGGGCGCGAAGATCATCGGCGGGTGTTGCGGCACGACGCCGGATCACATCCGTGAACTCGGCCGGCTGCTCGGCCGGGGCCGGATCCAGGTCAAGCCCCGTCCCAGCGTCGCCAAGGCCACGGAGGAGACGAAGCCGCTGCCCCAGAGCGAGCCGAGCGAATTGGCGCGGAAAGTTGGCAAGAAGTTCGTGACCGCAGTCGAAATGGACGTGCCTCGCGGCCTCAATCTGGACAAGCTGCTCGGCAATTGCCGAGACCTCAAGATCGCGGGCGCCGACGTGATCAATATCTCCGACGGGGCTCGCGCCCGGCTGAGGATTAACCCAGTCGCGGTCAGCAATCTCATCCAAAGCAAGGTCGGGGTCGAGGTCACGATGCACTTCTCCTGCCGGGACCGAAACCTGCTCGCCATCCAATCCGACTTGCTTGGATGCCATGCGATGGGCGTGCGGAACATCCTGGCCGTGACCGGCGATCCCGCGAACATCGGCGACTACCCGAGCGCAACGAGCGTTTTCGACATCGACTCGATCGGCCTCGTGCGGGTCCTCGCTCGATTCAATGAGGGAATCGATATGGCTGGCTACAGCGTTGGGATGAAATGTGCCTTCACGATATGCTGCGCGTTCAATCCGCTCGCGGCGGATCGGGAGCTCGAGTTGACGCGGCTTAAGCGCAAAGTCGACGCGGGCGCCCATATCGTCTACACCCAACCGGTCTTCGACGAATCCGTCGCGTTATCGACTGCGGAGTTGTGCCGGCAGTTAGGGATTCCCGCCTTCGTCGGTGTTTTGCCCCTTCGGAGCCAGCGACACTGCGAGTTCATGCACAACGAGGTGCCGGGGATCGCAGTCCCGGATTGGCTTCGAAAACGCATGGCGGATGCCGCCAGTGACACGGATGCGGTCGAAGTCGGGATCGAAGAGGCGTGTAAGCTCGCGGTCCGGATCAAGGAATGCGCCCAAGGGCTGTATCTTATGCCTCCCTTCGGGAACGCATCGGTAGCGGAGCGTGTCATGGAGTCCGTTCGATAATGGGGAGGGGGATGACGCGCCGCTCGTTCCTGCGAGGGGCGGCCTGCGGACTCGTGGCTTCGACCGCAACCGGAGCGTACGCCGACTACGACGTGCATGACATCCAGTTTGAACGCGTCGAACTGAAACTGAAGCGGTGGAAAGCGGATGGACTGAGAGTCGGGTTCATCAGCGACGTTCACGTCAACGACGAGGACGAAATGCTGCGGGCGCGGGTCGCCGCCGAAATGCTGGCCGACGCATCGCCGGATGTTCTGTTTTTTGGTGGCGACTGCGTCAACACCGACCGGCCTGTGGGCTTGGACCACACCTCCCGGTGCTTCGAACCCTTCGAGCGTCTCAAGTGCCCCAAGCTCGCCGTCTTGGGAAATCACGACTACGCTTCTAAGGTCGTTGGCCGGATCGAAGCGAGACTGGCCAGCAGCGGGTTTCAAGTGCTCAAGAATAGAACGGTTGAGATGGATGGATACCGGATCGCCGGCTACGACGATCAGATATGGGGTACCCGCAACCCCGACTATCAGCCCGGGGACGAAGGAACGATCGCGCTGCTTCACGAGCCGGATTTCGTGGAGGAAGTCCCGGAGACAGTCTCCTTGCAGCTCAGCGGGCACAGCCACGGCGGCCAGATCTGCCTCCCGTCCGGCGAGCCATTGCACACTCCGTTTGGGTCCTGGAAATATCAGCGCGGCTACTTTCCCGACGCAAAGGTGCCTCTGTACGTAAGCCGGGGGGTCGGTACGAGCGGCTTCAAATGGCGGCTCTTTTGTCCGCCTGAGATAACGCTTTTCACGCTTAGGAGCGGCGGTTGAGGTTGCGCGATCTGGCGCTCATCGCTGGGGGTGCGAGCGCCGGGCTGCTAGCTTATGGGGCATTGGTTGAAGCACGGCGTCTCGTTATCGAGCGAAGGACGATCGCCTTGCCTCACTGGCCGGAATCCCTGGTTGGATTCAGGATCGTGCTTCTTGGAGATTTTCATCTTCGTGACGGCTATTCCCTTCGGCTGAGCGAGCGTGCGATCGCAGCCGCTCTGGACGCGGAGGCCGATATGGTCGTGCTGATCGGCGACTTCGTCGGCTATTGGAAGCTCGAAAGCGCGGCCATGCTCGGCAACCTCCTCGAGCCTCTGCTCTTGATGGACGGCAATGTCGTCGCGGTACCGGGTAACCACGAATATTGGGCGGGCGGTCCGGAACTGATCGCGCCGGTCTTGGACGAGCTGAACATCCGGCTTCTTCGGAACGAACATTGGAAGCACCAGGGAATCCAGTGGATCGGCATCGACAGCGCCAACATCGGCGTGGATGACCCTGGGAAAGCGTTTCACGGGGTGGGCGATGGGCCGCGAATCGTTTTATGGCACGAGCCTGATCCAGTGGATCGCTTGCCATTTCGTGCCGACCTGCAGCTTAGCGGCCACAGCCATGGCGGGCAATGGAGATTCCCGTTCTGGACGCCCATGCATACGGCGAACGGCGTCAAATACGACCAAGGCTTCTATCCACGCGACGGCGAGCCCGCGCTATATGTGACGCGAGGGATCGGGACGACCGGGCCTCCCGCGCGTTTTATGTGTCCGCCCGAGGTCGCCATCTTGACCCTTGTACCGGGCGATCGGCCGGCTTTGATCGAGAGTCGGCGGGAGGCCGTTGCGTAGGGACGTGGGGGAAACGAGTTGGACCAGTAGGACTCATGTTGAGGGGTGAAGCCAGAGTCAAGATCGTGACGCTCGGTTGCGCGAAGAATGAGGTCGACTCCGAGGAGATCGCGGGCGTTCTCGAGTCGGCCGGATTCAACGTAGACGGATCCGGGGAGACGAGCGACGTCACGATCATCAACACTTGCGGTTTCCTGGCCGCAGCCAAGGAGGAATCGGTGCGGGCTATCCGCCGGGCCGTAGCCGACAAGGAGCAGGGGAAAACCGGCAAGGTCATCGTCGCCGGCTGCCTGGCCCAGAGGCTTGGGAACGAGCTGGCCCGCTTGGCGCCAGGCGCGGATGCCTATGTCGGCGTCGGGCAAATGGGCCGTTTCGATGAGATTGTGCGGAGCATCTCCCACCCCCACCCCCAACCCTCAAAGGCGAACCACTTTGAGGGATGGGGCCAAGAGCTTATCGACATCGCGCCTCCTCACCACCGGTGGGCGGCGGTCGAAACGAGAGCGAGGACCGGCCGGCCGTGGAGCGCCTACTTGAAAGTCAGCGAAGGCTGCGATCACAAGTGCACGTTCTGCACGATCCCGAGCTTTCGCGGCGCGCACCAGTCCAAGCCGATCGAGCGCGTGTTGGCGGAGGCACGCCATCTGGCGGCCACCGGGTGCAAGGAGATCAACCTGATCGCGCAGGACGTGACTCAGTACGGCTACGATCTCTATCGCGAGTTTACGTTGCCCCGACTGCTTCGCGAGCTGAACGCGGTCGACGGGCTGGATTGGATCCGGATCCTGTATTTCTATCCAAACCGGCTGACGGATGAGGTGATCGAGACGATGGCGACGTGCGAGAAGGTCGTCAAGTACATCGACATCCCGCTCCAGCACGCCCATCCGGAGATGCTCAAGCGCATGAAACGCCCCTGGGACGGCGACCGGTATCTGAAGCTGTTCGAGAAAGTGCGGGCGGCGATGCCGGATGTTACAATCCGAACTACCTTCATCGTCGGCTTCCCCGGCGAAACGGAGGCGGAGTTCGACTACCTGCTCGACTTCATGAGGGCAGCCCGGCTCGACCGGGTGGGCGCTTTTACGTTTAGCCGGGAACCGGGAACACCGGCCCACGGCATGCCGAACCAGGTTCCCTCTCGAGTGAAGCGCCAGCGCTACGACCGCCTGATGAGGCTGCAGCAGCCGATTTCGGCGGAGATTAACGCTTCTTGGGTCGGCCGGGACCTCGCGGTGTTGGTTGAAGATCGTAGGGACGGCTGGCTCATCGGCCGCTCCTATAGAGACGCGCCTGAGATCGACGGCCTGGTCTATGTCGAAGGCGACGCGGCGGTTGGGTCGACAGTGGTGGCATCAGTGGTCTCAGCGGAGCCGTACGATCTCTACGCGAGGACGGAGGCACCCCAGCCTTTGGCCGGCAGGAGGCTTCGACTTCGCATGGCAGTCCCGCCGGCACCTCGACAGCCGTATTGATCATCACGTAGCTCGTGCTTCTCCACATTGATCCAGGCGAAACCACGGGCTCCAATCTCAAACGCAGTCCAAGCGCGCGATTTCTGTGATAAAGTAGGATTGTTTCGCTTGCCGTCTAATTGCCGGCAACAATTTGGTTATGGGAGGATGAGATGAAGGCATTCAGTGGAATGAAGTGTGGTTTCGTTGCGGCCACGGTTTGCTCGTTCGCGGCTGCGAACGGGAATGTCCTGCTGAATCCCGGCTTCGAGACCGGTGATCTGACGGGCTGGACTACATCCGGGTTTACGGCAGTCGACACCGACGCGCATTCGGGCACTTGGTCCGCCTTTACGTCAGGCAACAACTACATCGAGCAAGAGTTTGCTAGTATTCCGGACAGTCAGGTCACCGAAGTTTCAATGTGGATTAAGCAACCGAACGCGGGCAGCGTCTACATCAATG
>Ga0209415_10018971_pt1 | contig 10815 bp, 5 predicted proteins | sample PeaSoiSIISIP2007_FD_187696 | JGI IMG/M metagenome (GOLD analysis project Ga0209415, IMG submission 187696) | Peat soil microbial communities from Weissenstadt, Germany - SII-SIP-2007 (SPAdes) (version 2) | ecosystem: Environmental > Terrestrial > Soil > Wetlands > Peat | place: Germany... | reverse complement strand
GCCGTTCACGTATGACCGCAGCGGCGCCCGCTACTTCGTCGGATTCAAGGGTAAGCTATAAGGGCTAGATACCGGCATGCCGCTTTCGAGCGGCATGCCGGGTTCGTTTGCCCGTAACTTCGAGGTTGGCGCACCCATGCCGGACTCCCTGAAGATCAAGCGAATTGCGGTCGTCGGCGGCGGCAGCGCGGGCTGGATGGCTGCGAGTCTGCTCGCTCGCTCACTGCCGGGCAGCGGCTGTGCGATCACGGTCATCGAGTCCCCGGACGTCGGCACGATCGGCGTCGGCGAGGCGACGATCCCGCCGATCATTGATTTGCTGCGGCTGCTCAACATCAATGAGGCGGATTTCGTACGGCACACGGGCTCGACCTACAAGCTCGGCATCAAGTTCACCGATTGGGCTCGCCTTGGGCATACGCACTGGCATCCGTTCGGATCATTTGGGACGATGATCAATTTGCGGCCGTTTTTTCACGCGTGGCACAAGGCGCGCGCCGACGGACTTAGCTTATGCTTCAATGATTACAGCCTTTGCGCGAGCTTGGGCGATCAGAACAAATTTCGATTTCCCGACGCCAATGCCCAGGGACCCGAGGCGGGGCTGCGCTACGCGTTGCATTTCGATGCCGGACTCGTCGCGAAGTATCTGCGCGCCTATTCCGAGCGTCTGGGCGTCTGCCGCTTGGAGCGGCACGTCGTTGATGCGACGCGGCGTGCGGACGGCGCACTCGATGAACTCGTCTTCAGCGACGGCAGCCGGTTGGCGTCCGACCTGTTCGTCGATTGCAGCGGTTTTCGCGGCGTGCTCATCGAACAAGTCTTGAAGACCGGCTATCACGACTGGAGCGCGGTTCTGCCTTGCGATCGTGCCGTGGCATACCCCTGCGAATTGACCACGGCGCGTCCCCCATACACCCAGGCCTACGCGCGGCCGGCCGGCTGGCGCTGGCGTATCCCGCTGCAGCATCGTGTCGGCAACGGCTATGTGTACTCGAGCGCCCACCTCGAGGATGGGGCCGCGCTCGACGATCTGGAGGCGGCGGTCGGCAAGCCGCTCGCGGATCCGCGCCTGTTGCGATTCGTCACCGGCCGGCGCAGATTGTTCTGGAACCGAAACTGTGTCGCGCTGGGCCTCGCGTCGGGCTTCATCGAGCCCTTGGAGTCGACCAGCATCCACCTGGTCATGAGCGGCGTCTACAAATTGCTCGAGCATTTCCCCGACCTATCCTTCGCGCAGTCCAACATCGATTCCTACAACGCGGAGCTGATCAACGAGATGGAGCGCATCCGCGATTTCATCGTCATGCATTATTGTTTGACCGAGCGCAGTGATACGCCGTTCTGGGACTACTGCCGCAACATGACGCTCCCCGATAGTCTGATCGAGCGCATCGAGTTGTACCGGCAGACCGGGCGAGTCCGCGCCAAAGCCGGCGAGCTGTTCAACGACTCGAGTTGGTTTTATATTTTCGAGGGTATGGGAGTCCACCCCTTAAGTTACGATCCGCTCATGGATGTCGTAGCGAGCGCTGAGCTGCGCGAGATTCTCGACAAGATCGCGCAATTGACGCGGTCGGCGGCCACGCAGTCCGCCTCGCACGATAGTCACTTCGCCGCGCGCGCCGCCACCATGATGGCGGGGCGCATCGCCAGCGCGTAAGTAAAAGTGCCCGCGGGTGCCGCTACCGTTTCCGCGAAACTCGAAGCCCGCCGTATCCAACGGCGCTTGCTCGATTGGCTGCTGGACGACGCCTATCCGCTATGGTCGGTCGCGGGCGTCGATCCGACGAGCGGCGGATTCGTCGAGTCGCTCGATCAGGACGGCAGACCGCGGCCCGATCCGCGCCGCGCGCGCGTCCAGGCCCGGCAGGTCTACTGCTTCGCGCAGGCGCCGCAACTTGGTTGGCACGGGCAGGGACGCGAGATCGCAGAACGCGGCCTTCACCACTTCATTGACAAGTATCGCCGCCCCGACGGTCTGTTCCGCACCTTGGTGGCCGTTGGTGATGCGCCGCTCGATGATTCGGCGCTGCTTTACGATCAGGCCTTTGCGCTGCTCGCCTTTGCAGCCGCGCAGAAAGCCGGCGGCGCCGCTGCCGGGTGGGAGCGCTCGGCCGACGAATTGCGCGAAGCACTCAATCGCCACCTGAAACGCCGCGGGTCCGGATTCGAGTCGGCGCTTGGGCAACGCCTGCCGCTGCTGTCCAATCCGCATATGCATTTGCTCGAAGCGAGCTTGGCATGGCGCGAGCTGAGCGCAAACTCGGTTTGGGCTTCACTCGCGAACGATATCGGCGGCTTGGCGCTTGCGCGATTCATCGATCCCGTGACTGGCGTGGTGCGCGAGGCGTTTGACGACCGCTGGAGTCCGGTTCCCGGCATTCCCGGCAGGCTCGTCGAGCCCGGTCATCAATTCGAGTGGGCCTGGTTGCTGATGCGCTGGGGCGGCGAGGGCTCCGCGCAGGCGACGCAAACGATGCAGGCGGCGCAGACTCTGATCGAGATTGGCGAGCGCAGCGGCGTACACGCCGGCGTTGCGGTCGACGCATTGCTCGATGATTTCAGCATCTATGACGGCGGCGCTCGCCTCTGGCCTCAGACCGAACGCTTGAAGGCGAGCGCGCTGGCTGCGGTCGTGACCGGCGCCGATCACCATTGGGCTGTCGCCGTCGCCGCTGCGGGTGCGCTGATGCGTTATCTGACGACGTTGACGCCAGGTCTCTGGCGCGATCGACTCGGCGCACAAGGCGATTTTTTGGTGGGTCCCGCGCCCGCCAGCAACTTCTATCATCTCGTGGCGGGAATTGACGCACTGACTCGTGCGCTCGCGGGCCATCGGCGATGATCGCGGTCATTAAACGCGCTGCGCTGGTGCTGGCTTGCGTTTGCGGCCACGCGGCCGGCAGCAACGCAGCCGAGTCTGCAAGCTTAAACTTGGGGTCCCTTGGCCCTTACAACGTGACCATCTTGCAGGGCGGGGTCGGGATGTCGCGAAGCTTGCCCGCCGATTTGTCGATACTCGCGGCCGGCGCCGCTTGGTCGATGGCGGGCTGGATCAAAGTCGATGTGGATCAGCCGGGTCTCGTGATCCTTGCGGCGCTTGGGCGGTGCGACTCGGATAACGGCATTCGTCTGATGCTCGACGCCGGCCGGCTCGCACTGCGCTTGCCGGGCGGCCAGCTATTGCAAACGCACGCGAATATGCCGATTGGGCAATGGACCGCGGTAGCGGCGACCGCGGATGGCAAGATGCTGCGGCTCACCATCGACGGCAAGGAGGCCGCCGTGCAGGCCGTCGCGAGTCCGCGCGCGGAACTCGCGCCGCGCCTGGCACCGGAGCTGCATCTCGGACCGAGTTTGGGTGAGCCTGCCGCGATCCGTCATTTCGGCGGATCGCTGGCGCTGTTCCAGTTGTCGGAGCGCGCGCTTGCGCCAGACGAGATTTCGGCGCTGGCCGCAGCCAAACCGAATTTCGACCTCATCGTGCTGACCCAGGTCGGCGTTGGTTGGCCGCCCCAGCGTAAGGCATGGATCGGTTTGCAGGTTCCGCAAGATCCCTGGACCTTGCCGCAGGGTAAAGCTGCGGCCAAAGCGCCGGTCGCGGCGCCGTTGCCGCCGAGCGTCCCGCTGAGCGCAAAGCCCGACGGAGTTTGGGTCGTCGGCGGATGGCGTCTCGCGGCGGCATCCGCGATTGCGGCGGGTGCGGCCGACGGCGCGCGATTATCGGCGCCGGGAGTCGACGATACCGCGTGGTACCTGGCGGCGGTACCGGGTACGGTGCTGACCACGCTCATCGATCGCGGCGTCTATCCCGATCCGGACTATGGGCTCAACAACCTGTTGATTCCCGAATCGCTTGCGCGCCAAGACTACTGGTATCGCACCGGTTTCATGGCGCCAGCGGGCATCGCCCATAGACAATTGGCGCTGACGTTCAAGGGCATCAACTACGCAGCCGAGGTGTGGCTCAACGGCGCCTTGCTGGGACGCATCCGCGGGGCGTTCACACGCGGTGTCTTCGATGTCACGCATCGCATCAACGCCGGCGGCATCAACGTGCTTGCGGTGTGCATTTCCCCGCCGCCGCATCCCGGTATCCCGTCGGAGGAATCGATCATCTATGGTCCCGGTGAAAACGGTGGATCGATGACCGTCGATGGACCGACGTTCATGGCGACCGAAGGCTGGGATTGGATACCCGCGATTCGCGACCGCGACAGCGGTCTATGGCAAGACGTGGAACTGAAAGCCACCGGCCTCGTGCGCATGCTTGATCCGGCCGTGATCACGCATTTGCCGCTGCCGAGAATCGACGTGGCCGAGCTGCAGATTAAGGTTCCCATGGAAAACGATGGTTCCTCGGTGCGCAGCGTCAGCTTGGAGGCGGCCTTCGACGGCATCACGCTGCGCAAGCAACTGGACCTGGCGCCGGGTCGCTCGGAAGTCAATCTGAATGCGCGCGAGTTTCCGCAGCTTAAGATCAGTCGCCCGGCCTTGTGGTGGCCCAATGGCTATGGACCGGCAGCGCTGCACACGATGCGGCTCACGCTCGCAGATGCGGATGGCGTGTCGGAAACCCAGGTCCTGCGCTTCGGCATGCGCGAGCTGAGCTACGAATTGTCGTTATTCGATTCCCATGGCCGGCTGCGTCGGGTCGCGGTCGATCCGGCGGCCGCCCCGGACGTCAGTCTCGTCGATACCCGGCATGAAGCCATCAAACAGGTGCCGAATGGGTGGGCGCAATCGCTGACGGCCGCGGGCGAGAATTCGCCCGCGGTACATGATGTCGCGACCGAGTCGCTCGCGCCGTTCCTCGTGATTCGAGTCAACGGCACGCCGATAGCGGCGCGCGGCGGCAGCTGGGGAATGGACGATTCGCGCAAGCGAATTTCCCGGGAGCGGCTCGAACCGTACTTTAGGCTGCACCGCGAAGCCCACCTCAACATCATCCGAAATTGGCTCGGGCAAAACACCGAGGAGGTCTTTTACGAATTGGCCGACGAATATGGGCTGCTCGTGCTCAACGATTTTTGGGAATCCACGCAAGACTTTCAGCTCGAGGCGCAAGATCCGGCTTTATTTCTGCAGAATGCGCGCGACGTCATCTTGCGCTATCGAAACCATCCTTCGATCGCGGTCTGGTTCGGACGAAACGAGGGCGTTCCGCAGCCGATCATCAACGAAGGATTGGCGGAATTGGTGCGCACACTCGATGGGACGCGTCTCTACACCGGCAGTTCGAATCGCGTGAACCTGCAGGACAGCGGCCCGTACAACTACCGTGCTCCAGCTGGCTATTTCACCGATCTCGGTTTGGGGTTCGCGGTCGAACTCGGGACGCCGTCGCTCGCGACGCTCGAGTCGATACGCGCCATGGTGCCGGCCGCCGACCGCTGGCCGCTCAGCGACACGATTGCCTATCACGATTGGCATTTTGGCGGCAACGGCGACGTTGCGACGTTCATGCAGGCGCTCGCCGCGCAATTCGGCGGTGCGACGAGCCTCGAGGACTTCGAGCGCAAGGCGCAAATGATGAACTATGTCGATTATCGCGCGATCTTCGAGGGCTTCGCCGCACATCTGTGGACTCGCAACAGCGGCAGGCTGGTGTGGATGACGCATCCGGCCTGGCCGAGCAACCATTGGCAGATCTACGGCTCGGATTACGATACGCAGGCGTCCTATTACGGCGTCAAGAAGGCCACGGAACCGCTGCACGTGCAAATGAACCTGCCGGATTATGCGATCGCGGTCGTCAATACGACGCGAGAGCCGCGCCACCGGCTGAAGGTCACGAGCCGCATTCTATCGCTCGATAATCGCGTACTCGCGGTTCGCACCGACGCTGTGACCGCAGCGGCGAATCAAGTCACGACCCTGATGCCATTGGATCTCGAACGGCATTTTCAGCATGAAGAGGTGGTGCTGGTCCAATTGCGGCTCAGCGACGCCGCCGGCACGGTGCTCTCGGAGAACAATTATTGGCAGAGCCGCGACGAGGCGAGCACACAAAGCCTGAATACGCTGCGGCCGCAAACCCTGCGCGTCGGCGCGAACGGCGCGGTGGGCGCGAACGGCGCGGTGGGCGCGAACGGCGCGGTGGGCGCGAACGGCGCGGTGGGTGCGAACGGCGCGGCGGGTGCGATGGGCGCGGTGGGCACGAACGGCGCGGTGGGTACGATGGGCGCGGCGGGTACGATCGGCGCGGCGGGCGCGGGCGAGGCCGTCGTCGACGTCACTCTGCGTGACACCGGCACCCAGCCGATCCTCGCCGCCAAACTCACGCTGCTCGACGATCATGGCGAGCGTATTTTGCCGGCATTTTACAGCGACAACTATCTAACTCTAATGCCGGGAGAGCCGCGCCGCATTGAAATTCGTTTTTCCCGGTCGCGCGCAGCCGGCGCGCGCGTCGGCGTGCGCGGCTGGAACGTCGAGCCGAGTACCACGACCATTGCATTTGCCCCCGGCGGAACGGCTAAATAGTGCGTCACTCCGTCATCGTAGGTTGAAATCGTAGCTATGAGTTCAGTTCCGCCTTCCGTGACCATTCAGCAGGTGGCGGATCTTGCCGAGGTGTCGCCGAAGACAGTCTCGCGCGTCATCAACAACGAACTATCGGTTCGCGACGACACGCGAGCGCGGGTATTGCAAGCCATCGAGGCGCTCAACTATAGGCCCAATCTCAATGCTCGCGGTCTCGCTTCCAATCGTTCGTTTCTGATCGGGCTGTTTTGCGAAAAGCCCGGCGACTACTTGAGCGAATTTCAAGGCGGCGCCGTCAATCGCTGTCGTGAATCGGGGTTCCATTTGCTGGTCGAACCCTGGGATACGGAGAGCCGGACGATCGGACGACAAGTCGAAACGCTGCTGGGGCAACTGCGGCTGGAAGGCGCCATTTTGCTGCCCCCGCTAGGGGATCATCCAGTGATCCTCGGCAAGCTCAACGAGGCGGCCATCCCGATCGTGCGCATCGCACCCAAAAGCAACTTGAATGCAACGGCGTCGATTGGGATCGATGACTACGCGGCAGCGAGGCAGGTCACGGCCCATTTGCTGGGTTTGGGGCATCGGCGCATCGGTTTCATTCTAGGGCGCCCGGAACATGGGGCCACGGAACAGCGCTATCTCGGCTTCATCGACGAGATGCGCGCGCACTCGGTGCCGGTCGACTTCGACCTCGTCCAAACCGGGAATTTCGAGTTTGCCGACGGCTTGATTTGCGCCGAGCGGATGCTGCGCGCCGCAGTCCCGCCGACCGCGATTTTTGCGAGCAACGACGACATGGCGGCCGCCGTGATCTCGGTCGCCAGAAAATTTGGCCTCAACTTGCCGAGTCAGCTGTCGGTGACGGGCTTCGACGATGTGCCGGTCGCATCGATGATTTGGCCGGAACTGACGACGGTCCGCCAACCCGTGGCCGCGATGGCGCGGCTCGCGGCGGACCTGATCATCGAACACGCGCCGCGCCGCCGCGGATGGCCTGAGCCGATTCCGCGCCATTTGCTCGAGCACAAGCTGATCCTGCGCAACTCGACGGCGCCGCCCGCGCCGCGCTGAGGCGCTTGCGCCCTTGCGCGCTCCGTCGCAGGGCGTCCGGGCCGAGTGTGGCAAAAAAGCCCGCAGCGATTCGCGCGGCTGCCATCAAAGACCCGGTTTTGGATTCTCGAGATGACCCCTAGGAGCATCAAAGTTTGCCGCGATATCCCTCTAAGTCAAAAACAAAAAACTATATTTAACAATTAGTTATTTAGTACAATTAATGTTATCAATCGCGCTCGGAACGATGTTGCGCGGCCGCGCACGCATGCGGCAGCGCCGCTACCTGTGGCAGATTTGACAATTCGGTCGACTCGGATTCTTATAAGCCCATACAAGTTTAAGGGATGCATAGGATGTTCCATTGAGCAGCGCTGCCGAGCCATTGGGAACGATTGAAATCGCGCTCCACCATGCGACGCAGCTGCTGCAGAAAGATCCCCATCTCGCCGCCGAGCAGGCGCTCGAAATTCTGAAAGCGGTTCCCACTCACCCGCATGCGCGGCTCGTGCTCGGTGCCGCGCGTCGGCTCACCGGTCGGATCGACGCGGCGCTCGAGGTGCTCGAGCCCTTGGCGCGCGAGCAACCGCGGTCCGCGCCGGTGCATCTGGAATTGGCTGTCGCGCGTGGCGAGGCGGGTTTTGGTCGGGATGCGGTCGCCTCCCTGCGCCGCGCGCTGCAATTGAGACCCGATGCGCCTGATGCTTGGCGGCTGCTCGCCGACCAACTCGATGCGATCGGCGAGTCCGCGCGCGCCGACGAGGCCCGCGCGCAGTACCTCAAAGCCGCCAACAAAGACCCGCGCCTGCTGGAAGCGGCGGCGGCTCTGGTCGATAACAAACTCCCCGTTGCCGATGCGCGTCTGCGGACCCACCTGGCGACGCATCCGACCGACGTCGCGGCGCTGCGCATGCTCGCGGAGGTCGCGGCGCGTTTGCGCCGCTACACGGACGCACAGGAGTTACTCGAGCGATGTCTCAAACTCGCGCCGAGCTTCGATGCGGCGCGCCACAATTACGCGGTCGTGCTCAATCGGCAGTCGAAGCCGGCAGCGGCCTTGGCGCAAGTTGAACGACTGCTCGCCAAAGAGCCGCATAATCCCGGCTACCGTAACCTGCAAGCCGCGATTCTCGCGCATCTCGGCGATTACGCCGCGTCGATCCAGATTTACGAGAAAGTGCTCGAAGAATTCCCGCGGCAGCCGAAGATTTGGATGAGCTATGGGCATGCGCTGAAGACCGCGCGCCGCCTGCAGGACAGCGTTGCGGCCTATCGGCGCGCGATTGCGCTCGAGCCGACGCTGGGCGAGGCGTACTGGAGTCTCGCCAATCTCAAGACCGTGAAGTTCTCGCCCGAGGACGTCACCGCGATGCGCGCGGCGCTCCAGAATGAAAATCTCGGCAACGAGGACCGGCTGCATTTCGAATTCGCACTCGGCAAGGCGCTCGAGGACTCAGCCGCCTATGCGGATTCGTTCGCCCATTACGCGGCCGGCAATGCGTTGCGCCACCGCTTGCATCCCTATAGCGCCGACGACAATACGTCGTTCATTCGGCGCTCGAAAGCGCTGTTCACGGCGGACTTCTTTGCCGCTCGCGCGGGCGCAGGGTCGCCGGCTGCGGATCCGATATTCATCGTTGGGCTGCCGCGCGCCGGCTCGACGCTGCTCGAGCAGATATTGGCGAGCCACTCGCAGGTCGAAGGGACGATGGAGCTGCCCAATATTCCGGAGATCGCGCGCGAATTGGCCGGCGACGAACCGCGCTTCCTGGACGCGGTGGCGAGTTTGAGCGAGGAGCAGCGGCGCGCGCTCGGCGAACGTTATCTTGCCGACACGCGCATCCAACGCAAAACCGCGGCGCCGTTCTTCATCGACAAGATGCCCAATAATTGTCTTTACGTCGGGCTCATTCACCTGATTCTGCCGCATGCGAAAATCATCGATGCGCGCAGGCACCCGCTGGGCTGCTGCCTCTCGGGCTTCAAACAGCACTTCGCGCGCGGTCAAAATTTCTCGTACTCGCTCGAGGACATCGGCCGCTATTACGCCGATTACGTCGAGTTGATGGCGCATTTCGACGCGGTGCTGCCCGGCCGCGTGCATCGCGTGCATTATGAGGCGATGATCGAGGATACGGAGGCCGAGGTACGCCGCTTGCTTCAGTTTTGTGGGCTGCCGTTCGAGCCGGCGTGCCTTGCGTTTCATGAGAACGAACGCGCGGTGCGCACGGCGAGTTCGGAACAGGTGCGGCAACCGATATTTCGCGAGGGAATGGACCATTGGCGGCATTACGAGCCCTGGCTGCAGCCGCTGCGGGCGGCGTTGGGGCCGGTGCTCGATGCCTATCCGGAGGTCCCGAGTTTTATCTGAGCGAGTGATCATTCAGGATTGGGCACGCATAGGATCGGCGAGAATGCGGCCGGCGGTGGAAACATAACAAGGGGATGATTCAATGACACGTAGTCGACAGCGTAAATTGCGGCGTAACCATGCGGTGAAATCCGTTCCGGCCAAACGCTTGGCCGTGCCTGTGGCGTCCGTGCTCCTGGCGTGCATGCAAGCCACCTATGCGGCGGAAGCGCCTGACACGGGAACCCTCGAGGAAATCACGGTCACCGCGCAAAAGCGCAGTGAAAATCTCCAGGACGTACCGATCAGCATCGACGTGTTCGACCAGAAGAGGATGTCGGAGCTCAACATCGTCAATCTCGACGACTACGTGAAGTATAGCCCGAGCATCGCTTACGTGCGCGGCCAGGGCCAAGGCGGCAACGGTGAGCCGGGCAGTTCACATATCTACATCCGCGGCGTCGTCAGCGGCGGCGACGGTAATCACTCGGGCTCGCAACCCAGCGTCGGCGTTTATTTGGACGAGGAACCCGTCACGACGATCGACGGAACCGTCGACGTGCATCTCTACGATATCCAGCGCATCGAGGTTCTCGAGGGGCCGCAGGGCACACTCTACGGAGCGAGCTCGGAATCGGGCACCGTGCGCATCATCACGAACAAGCCGGACCCCTCGAAATTTGCGGCGGGCTACGATCTCGACGCCAACCAAGTGCACGGCGGCGGCCAAGGGTGGGAAGCCGAGGGCTTCATCAACATCCCGCTATCGCCGATTGCGGCGATCCGCCTCGTCGGCTGGGATGAGCACGATGCCGGCTACATCAACAACGTCGCGGGCACGAATGCGAGCGCCTGCATTCAGAATGGCGTGCTGACTTACCCGACCTGGTCGGGCCAGACCGCGGATGCGGGCGGAGCGTACA
>Ga0209415_10018968_pt1 | contig 10816 bp, 14 predicted proteins | sample PeaSoiSIISIP2007_FD_187696 | JGI IMG/M metagenome (GOLD analysis project Ga0209415, IMG submission 187696) | Peat soil microbial communities from Weissenstadt, Germany - SII-SIP-2007 (SPAdes) (version 2) | ecosystem: Environmental > Terrestrial > Soil > Wetlands > Peat | place: Germany... | reverse complement strand
CTTATGCCCGGACAACGACATCAGCGGAGGGAAAGTACTCTGGGTGGGCACTCGAAAAGTCAAGTGTCGCGCGGCCACATCATTGCGAATGGCTGCTCAATCGCTCCACCACAGCAAGTCCGGGTTGGGAGATTTCTATCGTCGAATGCGCGCCAAACTCGGCGCACCGAAAGCCATTACCGCCGCAGCCCACAAACTCGCACGCATTATCTTTCACCTGGTAAGCACTCAGCAAGAGTTCGATGACAGTCGTTTTGCCGCTGACCAACTCCGCTATCTGAAGCGTCAGGAAAACAAGCTACGCGCCAAAGCTCACGCTCTCGGCTATCAGCTCATCCCGTTGGAGAACGCCGGATGAGTTCCTTAGGAGGCGCCTGTTGTGTGATGTGGCCGCTGCCAGCCGCAAAAGCAAGCGAGCCCACATCGTAATGCCGTCATTTCCTTCGCACGGCGTGCCGTGTTTGTGGTCGACAGGCGTTGCGGCAGTCCCCTCCGCTTCGACCAGATCGACCTTCGCGATCACTCGCAGTCGTTCGCTTGTCGTGTGACGGAGCGCGAGTGAATCTTCTCGTCGCGTCTGTTCCGGAAATCGATCCAGGCGTGCGAATACTGATGCGTGAACAGCGGTCCGCCGCTGATGAACTCGCAGTTTCCGTATTGGTAGAAGGGCCTTCGCCACGCATACCAGGATTCCGCGGGACTCGGATGTGTGGGCGATCCGATGGCCAGAACGTACAGCAGGCCCAGTTCGCAGTAGGTGTCCCATTTGTCCTTGAGAAAACCCTTTTCGCGAGTCCAGCCGTGCGAGAGCAGCAAAGGATCGCCATCCAGCATCCACTGGAAATCCACGCGGTTGTAGATCTCGCTTGCGAGCTTAGGGATATCGGTATCATCGGAGAAATATTCCGCCGGCCGTAAGGACTCCTCCGAGCAGAAACGCGGTATCGATAGATGATGTCTCGCTATCCCATTTGCGTTCGCCCGTGGAGACGTCCATCCAGTGATAGAACCAGCCGTGCTCCGCGCCGATGCAGATTGCGGTGAGCCCGAAACCGGTGGCAGCGGTGCTCGCGATATCGCGGCTCGGACCCTTGGCGCGGCCCCCGTCCACTCGCGCGCGATCCAGCACCAACCCGGTGCCAAGGCTGGCCTGCTCCCAGAAGTAAACGAAACTGCGGTGTTCCAGATCCTCAACGAAGGAGCGATCTGCTGGCGACACCGGCGCTACCTGGTCCCCCGTGAGGACCGGGGCCGGGTGGTCGGCGGTGGCCCTGGAGACCACCAAGAGCACCGCGAGAAGGATTGTCTTGGCGCGACAGATCATAAGTGTCAGTGGAGCCGCACTCCTGCCAAGGCTAGTCCATGAGCCAGGATTATAAAGTTGGACGTACTGTCCAGCTTCAAGACACTCTTGCCCGTCCCGCTTCGTCCCAGCACCACTAGAGTCTCGCCAAGCCTCGCCATGAGATCCACTCCGTTCAGAACGACTTGTTCCGATCCACTAAAGGCGGTGGCATACTGTGTCTTGTTTGGTCGATCATGGGTCTCCGTTCGTCCCTATGACGGAAAAAATACGTGGATAAATCGCACCAGGATAGCGTCGACGATGATCAACAGCAATGAAAGTACTACCGAACTCGTCGCTGACCGCCCGACTCCCCTACGTGCCTCCTCGCGTACGCATCCCTCGAAAACAGAAACCAACACCAATGATGCAGACGAGTGGAAAAGAGTTTTCTGAACCGCGGGTTCAACAGGCACCAAGCTGAAGATCAGCCTGTTCTTTTCCATTCTGTCGACCCTGTCAAAATTGGCACGGGCTCGCGGTATGCCCGCGGCTCTAGAACCTTCAGTTTCGCCTTTCTGCTCTCGCAGAGAAAGCAGCTAAACTTTCCTTGTGCCGTTCCAGGATGGCGCGAAAGGCTGTCCAGTGTTGATTGGATTGCGCCGAGTACCGCTTGCTTGCGAGGACTGTCAAGCCACTGCTCAACGTTATGGAGCCTCTGGTGTTCGGATGCTAACCACTCAGTATTGAACGCCTGCATAGCGGCTTGACCAGGAGCAGCTTGAGGGCCAAACGCTAACACAAGCAGAATCAGCAAGGAGTGCCAGCTAGGTTCGATGTTCCTGGGACATATTGTCCGGGTAGGGGTAAGTTCTTGCCAGTTGGGCGTAGTCGGGGCAAATGACGCCTCCCACTCAACTCTTCGCCCAAACAGCTTCCTCAGCCATCGCGTCGGAAGAACGGGAGCGATTCCGCCTCTATGCCTCAGGACGCTCATCAAATGGCGCCGACCAATGGAACGACGTCAAGAGTCACACCCGGTGATAAGGTCTCGCCAAATGCAGACGGTCAAGACTGCGCTTCTGTACGACTCTACCGCCGAAGAGCCAGCTGGATACAATCAAGTTGAATGAAAAATGGCCGTTCCACGCCGCACGTTCGCGTGCTCATCGCGGACGATGAAGAAAACCACCGTGCCGGCCTGGCCAAAATGATCGAGTCGTGGGGGTTCGTGGTCGATACTGCTTTTGATGGCCAAGACGCCTTCGAGAAGCTCGCACAGACACCGACCCATGTTTTGGTTGCCGATCTGATTATGCCGCGCATGGATGGCTTTGAGCTTTTGAAGCGCCTGGGATCGCAGAACACTCTTCCGCCCACCATCGTGTTGACGGCCTTTGGAAACATCGAGACCGCCGTGCAGACCATGCATGAGCTCGGCGCATTCTGGTTCTTGGAGAAACCAATCCAGCCTAGCGTGCTGAAGGTTCTGTTGGAACGCGCGGCCACGCAGAGCCAGCTGGTGGAAGAAGCGGAGCGTTTGCAGCGGCAACTGTCGTATCAGGGCGTGCTGGTGGACCTTGTGGGAACGTGTTCGGCCATGCAACAAGTCTTTTCGCTAATCCGGCAAGTGGCGCCCTCCAAAGCGGCTGTTCTGGTGACGGGGGAAAGCGGTACTGGCAAAGAATTGGTGGCGCGAGCGCTGCATCATCTGAGCCCCCGGCGCGACGGGCCATTCATAGCCATCAACTGCGCGGCACTACCCGAAACGTTGATGGAAAGCGAATTGTTCGGGCACGAGAAGGGCGCGTTCACCGACGCACTGGATCGGCGTGCGGGATGCTTCGAGCTGGCACAGCACGGCACGTTGCTGCTGGACGAAATCGCGGAGATGCCGGTCAGTACTCAAGCCAAGCTGCTGCGCGTGCTGGAGGATTCCTGTGTCCGTCGGCTGGGCGGGAAGAGCGAGATCGCCGTCGATGTGCGCGTGATCGCTTCGACGAACAAAGTGCTGGGAGAAGCGCTGCGCAATTGCGAATTGCGTGAAGACCTGTATTACCGGCTAAACGTATTCCAAATCCCGCTGCCGCCCCTGCGCCAGCGCGAGGGCGATCTTCCGCTACTGACCGAGACTCTCATCGAGATGCTAAACCGCAAGTATGAGAGCCGCGTGGTCAACGTGAATTCTGAAGTGAGCGAGCAGCTTAGGCGATACTCCTGGCCGGGCAACGTGCGCGAACTGCGCAATGTGCTGGAACGGGCGGTGATCCTGGCGGGCGAGGGCACCATCACAAAGCACCATCTGCCGCGCGACTTTGGCGTGGCCGTCGAGCGGCCCGTGCAGAATGAAGTGGAGTTGGATGCTGTGCATTTGCCCGTCGGCACCACGGTCGGCGAGGCCGAGAAAGCGCTCATTCAGCTCACTCTGCGGCATACCAGCAACAACAAGACGCGGGCCGCCGAACTCCTCGGCATGACCCTCAAGACTTTGTTCAATAAGCTCAAGGAATATGGCGCCGCCGAAGCGGACACGGGAGTCGGCAGCTAGACCTCTGTCGGATGGCGACGCAATCGAGGGAGGTCCGGCTCTAAAACACTCTAAGGATACTGGCGAACGGACGGGCCCGTTTTCTACCGGGCTCTGCACTGGCTTGGCAGCGTTGATGAAATGACGAATTGTAGCTCAAATTCCGCAGATGATTTTTGGGGCTGCCTTCACACCAGCGCTCGATGATTCCCCACACGGTGAGGGTAAACGCTTCAATACCGGTGGACTTCTCAATAAATTCCCAGGCGCCAGATTGACTTCCGGTTAATGCCGATTGTTTGTTAGGTTGAGGGCTTTCACCCACACTGCCTGTGGGCACGCACGATGCCTTGGGCGTTAGCAAAGAGAAATCACTTTCCAGGATAGCCCTTGGGACGAGCGTCACACCGTCCATGAATCGGTATTTCCGTTCGGTTTTAAAACCACCAATTTCCCAAATTAATTCCCATTAGGAGTGGAACCGACCCAGATGGCAACGGAAACTGCGATGACGCCGAATTGGGCGACGCGATCTCAGAGGGAGAAGCCGCATAGCGGACGGGGGAGCGGTGTGACGATCGCAAGCACTTGACGCCTGGGGTGCCTGAGTGACTAGATCTCCGTCGCTAAAGACGAACTCTAGAACAGATCGCCGGCCTCGAGTACGCCAAGGAAATCGACGAGCTGCTGTCGCGAGTGAACGTCCTGGGCGAAGCTTGGGATCAAGCGACGGCACGAGAAGAGCGCCGCATAAGTGAGGTGGCGACCTGTGCGCCTTCAGCGCAAGAGGTCGATCTTATTACGACTGGTTCTTCGTGAGATCTCAGGCGAGCATCTTCTCACTCATCCTCGCCATTAATTCGTTTCGAGTTGAGGGAACCGCGGCTTGCTTCCGGATGATTTGATGTAGCAGCACGCCTACTCGGACACGGTCCTTTGAAAGGCGCCGTGAGAACCGCACGATACCAAACGCGACATTCGATTCGCTCTCCACAGCTACCGTCTTCGCCGTCGGAAGATGCGACGCAAGCTCGATTCCCAACCCCTCACCTGAGATATCGACGATCGTTACCGGAATCGGAGTCGCCCTGCCGGGTGCAAACACACGTCCAGGAATCTGCACCGGGAAACGTGGCGTTCTCCGTGATCCCGCTTTATCCGTGTCACTGCGGTAGACATGGGCCTCGTACCGAGCGCCACGCCGCTCGCAATACAGAACTTCACCATTAAAAGCGAATGCATCGATCGCAACGTTCACAGCCGTGCCTGGTGAGATCAAACTGTCTACGGCGATGATGGCCTCACTTGGCTTGAAGTCCTTAATCACGGCTGTTATCCCCACTTTCCAGCCGGGGCTTGTCACGGATACAGCGAGATTCAATCCTGCAGTACGCAGGCGCCCGTCCGTCGCGATCATATCCGTACTCATTTCTCAGTGCCCCCGCCCGAAAGGCGGATGAACCCGATCGGCGGAGTTATTGCCATATCAAACCATTCATCGGCATATTTCTTTCCGAACAACAGCCACATTGTGCCATTAGCCACGATCTAACAGTTATTCTCCCAATCCGGTTACATTTGTAGAGCCGTTTGCCGCCCTCGCGCGGCTCCCTCCTATGGCTCGATCATGTGGTCACTTTCAGTAATTTCGAGGATTGGGAGCGCCGGAGGACGGTTCATGTGACCGACGGCGCAGCTGGGCGATTGAGGCAAGATCACGAAAGCGACGTGCAATTGCGCGGAAGTGCGCGACCGTTTTCCTGCACCCGGTGCAATTCTCCAGATGGTGCGCTATTGTTTTCTTATACTTGCTACGCGGCCTATCTTGCTTTCTGCGAAGCGGGCGAGCCACCGCTCGGTCGGGTGGGGCGGCTCCGTTGGCAGGCTGCATGGCGACGTGACACTCTCGCTTAGTACTCCTGTTGATGTCGTGTGCGATGAATCGTACATGCGCCTTCGCAAGCAACGCCACGACCGCATCGCCGAATACACGCCAATTCAGCTTCTTAAACCTCCTGTAACGGGGCAAAAGCTCCAAACTACCAAGGCAACATTGCGCTATTTCGCGCGCATGGGCGGGAAATATCTGGCTATCTCGTTTGATTTGAACCAAGGCTCAGGGGACACGGAATGCAATGACCCGCCGCGTGCATAGTATGGCCACGCCGCATGGATCTACGGTTCGTTTCACCGCCAATCAGGGGGCTGAAGTTGGGGTCTCCAGAGATCCCAATCCTGCTAAGGGATTGAAACACAGTTATCCGCATATCCATTCCTGTGCGACCGGCCGCATTCTCTGTCGCGCACCGGTCCGTACTGCACCTGCATACATCTGGTTGACGGACGAAGAAGAGCGACGGTATCTTCTCGGCCAGCGTAATCTCCAAATTTCAGGCGACGCCAAACACGTTATGATTCTTTTGGAAACATTTGAAAACGTAAAGAGTCACACGGTTGGCCAGTCATGTGCGAACGGTACGCCGAACTGCTCCGCGCCTACCAGAATGCCACAGCTATGCATAGCGGGACGTTGGACGCGCTGGAAGTGGCCCGATCGACAACATCAAGACAAGAATATGAGCGGCTCGCAAGTTACGTCGAACAGGCTCGCTCAAAGATGGAGCGGGCAGGGAGCGAATTGACATCCCATACAGCAATGCATGACTGCTTTCCATCGGCGCGCGCAGCACAAGCCTGAAATCTTACGCGCAAACCAAGAAAGCGCACTGTGGTTCGGGCGGCTTTCATCGCTTTCGCCGCCCAGGTCCTCGCCGTTGTGCGCGGGGCCGGTAGCGGAGCCTGCTAACCCTCCACTGTTTCGTATTCTTTCCCAAACTCAAATAGCAGGATGCGTTCATGAGGTATACCTACTACCAAGACCATAGAGACCGATCGAAGTACGGTGTTGCAGATGATCTTAACAACGAATGGCGGGGGTGATCACTAGAACTGAAGATGGGAAGTGGAAATCGGAAAAAGGCGGAGTCTTCGACACGCGAGAAAAAGCAGCCAATCACAACGCTCCCGGATCGCCTCCGGTTCGACCGTTTACTGGAGATCCTAGCGCTTGACGAACTTCTTCTTTTTGCGCGAATCGCTTCCATTCGTCTTTGCGGCGGTCGATGTCTTTCTCGGGAACGACCACGGCACGCCACTTAGTAAGAAGGAGTCCCATGTTGGAATTCTTGAGAAATCTCTTTGCCTCGGACTTCATGGCTCACGGATACTGTTACCTTTGGCGGCCAGAAATCGTGTGGCTCCACGTTGGTTCGGATATTCTGATCACACTCGCTTACTACTCCATCCCCGTCACTTTGGTCTATGTCGTTCGTAAGCGCCGCGACTTGCCGTTCCATTGGATGTTTCTCATGTTTGGGGCATTCATTTTGGGCTGCGGCACGACCCACGGGATGGAAGTGTGGACGATCTGGCATGGAACTTATCGGCTTGCCGGGGTGATTAAGCTGATCACGGCTGGTCTGTCCGTGGGGACCGCCGTGGCGCTTGTGCCGTTAATCCCCAAGGCACTTGCTCTACGCAGCCCTTTACAATTGCAGGCCGCAAACCAACAGCTGGAACAGGAGATTTCCAGGCGTCAGCACGCGGAGAAAGAACTCAGCCTGCTTAACGAGAGCCTGGAGAGCCGTGTTGTCGAACGCACCGCACAATTCGAAGCCTCTAACCAGGAACTGCAAAGGGAAATGACGGAACGAAAGCGCGCGGAGGAGGCGCTGCGAGAGAGCGACGCTCGCAAACATGTCATTCTGGAGTCCGCGCTGGATTCCATTATCGCCATCAATCAACAGGGGGCGATCATCGAGTTTAATACGGCGGCGGAGAAGACCTTCGGCTATTCTCGTACTGAAGTACTGGGCAAGCAGCTCGCCGAAGCGATTATTCCCCCTTCCTGGCGACATCAGATGGCGTATTATTTGTCCACAGGCGAGGGGCGCATTTTTGGCAACCGGATCGAGCTGCCTGCCATGCGTGCTGACGGCAGCGAGTTTCCCGCCGAGTTGGCGATAACCCACATTGAGTTAGGGGGCTCACCGATGTTTACGGCCCACCTCCGCGATATCAGCGACCGCAAACGAGCCGAGGAGAGATTCCGGCTGGCCGTCGAGTCGGCTCCCAATGCGATGGTGATGGTGAATCAGGAAGGGAATATCACGCTGGTCAACGTCCAAACTGAAAAGTTGTTTGGTTACCACCGCGACGAATTGATCGGGCACGCGGTGGACACACTCGTCCCAGACAAGTTTCGCGAGGGGCATCCGCGGAACCGGGCCGACTTCTTCGCGAGTCCGCAAACCCGTGCCATGGGAGTCGGCCGGGATCTGTACGCGCGGCGCAAGGATGGCAGTGAGTTTCCCGTGGAGATTGGGCTCAATCCCATCGAAACGGACGAAGGCACATGGGTTTTGAGCGCCATCGTTGATATCACGGAGCGCAAGCGCGCAGAGGAGGAGCGTAAGAAAATCGAAGATCGAATGCAACACGCGCAAAAGCTCGAAAGCCTCGGTGTTCTCGCCGGAGGCATTGCGCATGATTTCAATAACCTGCTCGTTAGCATGTTGGGCAACGCCGGTTTGGCCATGATGGAGCTTGCGCCGGAGTCGCCGGCAAGGAAAACCGTGCAAAGCATCGAGGATGCCGCCTTGCGGGCCGCGGAACTCACCAAGCAGCTCTTAGCTTACTCCGGGAAGGGCAAATTCCACGTCGAGCCGATTAACCTGTCGCAATTGGTAGAGGAGATGACGCACTTGCTGAAGGTCTCGATATCGAAGAAAGTGGTTTTGAGAACCAGGCTGGCCAGCACCCTGCCGGCAATCAACGCCGACGCAGCTCAGCTCCAGCAAGTGGTCATGAACCTGATCATTAACGCATCGGAAGCTTTTGCCGACAACATCGGCGATATTGTCGTGAGCACTGGAGTTACCGATGCAGACCGTGCTTATCTTTCCGAGACGCTCCTCGGTCAGCAGCTGCCCGAAGGTCGCTACGTATATCTGGAAGTTAGCGACACCGGCTGCGGAATGAATAAGGAAACCAGGGACCGCATCTTTGATCCGTTCTTTACGACAAAGTTCTTAGGACGGGGGCTCGGGCTGGCGGCCGTCCTAGGCATCGTACGAGGCCACGGCGGCGCCATCAAACTCTACAGTGAATCTGGGCACGGCACTTCGTTCAAAATTCTTTTCCCGAGCTCCCAAGAGGCTGCGCCGACCGTGAAGCAGAGCCGTGAAGCTATCGTATGGCGCGGTACGGGAACGATCCTTATTGTCGATGATGAAGAGGATGTTCGGATGGTCGCCGCTAAAATGCTGCAAAAGGCCGGATTTTCGGTCATCATGGCCGAGGATGGGCGAACCGGCGTACGATTGTTTCGAACTCACTTGGACGAGATTTCGGTTGTGCTGCTGGATATGACCATGCCGGACATGTCTGGTGAAGAAGTCTTTCGGGCGATCCGAACGATTCGGCAGGATGCCCGAGTTATTGTCTCAAGCGGATACAATGAACAGGAGACCATAAGCCTGTTTCAAGGAAAGGGACTGGCAGGATTCATTCAGAAACCGTACCAGCCCATGCAGCTGATTGAAAAGGTGCGCGAAATTCTGGGTCCACGCGACGTGTGATGCGGGCGTAACCGCCACAAGAGCATTACCGGTAGTCTGTAGTCCTCGTAATGAGTTCGTCCGAGAACCTGCCTGACCCGAATCTGTGTGCTTGGCTCCTTTCGGTTAAGCCAAGAACCTGCTCGGCTACCGGGATGTAATGAGCAATGAACATAGCGGCCCGGGAGGCAGCGAACTTCAGATGATTGTGCGTTCAGTGCTCGATCCGAAGCCGGAGGAGTCCGGTGCTCGACATAGCGTTCCAACCAAGACAGCTTGAACTTGCGCGTTTGATGGAAGCCCGCGGGCCAAACGTGGCGACCTGGCTCGGATACGGCGGCGCGCTGGGTGGCCGGAAATCGGGTGCTATCCGGCGGGTCATGCTGGCACACCGCGGGATGTATCCCAAGACCGTCGGCGTCATCGTACGGCGCGTTCTTGCCGACGTCAAAGAGAATCACATCCAAAAGTTCTGGGAGGAGTACCCGGAGCTTCGGTCGTGCTACAACGCCACCGATTACGAGATCGTCTTGCGCAACGGCAGCCGCATCAAGTTCATGTACGCGGAAAATAGCCAGGAAGTTGACCGCAAGTTCTACGGACCGGAATTCTTCGATATCTTCATCGATCAGGCGGAGCAGTTCAGCGAAGGAGAGCTTCGGACCATCAATGCTCGAAACCGGGCGCCCGGCGCTCCCGATGGGCTTTGCAAAATGGGGTTGTTTTTCAACCCGGGCGGTTGCGGAACGGAGTTCCTTAGGCGCGTGTTCTGGTTAAAGCAGTACCACGGGAATGAACGGGCCTCTGACTATGCCTTCATCCAAAGCTATGGATGGGACAACTACGAGTGGCCTCGCGGTACCGGCGCCAGGACCAGCGCTCTTTCGGCTTCATTCCAGGATGAACTAAATAACGCCTCAGGAATATCTTCGCCTCGCCACCGTTGCAGCAGCGCGGGCCAGGGTGTCCGCGGGGTGTTTCAAATTCAGAAGGATCAGCGACGGCTGAAAACCTGCACTGCCGATCATTCTCAGAGATCACCTTGCAATGTCAGTTTGAACGACGAGATATCGTCTTCGTGCTTGGCGTACTCCACGTCGCCGCACACAGTCCGTTGTTAATACTCACAAGTGAATGTTATCAAGATCATCAACGCCCAGACTCGGAGAGTAGGCTAGTACGCAAGAACAGCACCTCAGCATCGAAACAACCAGATTGCGATGTGGCTTCTACTCATCGTGTATCTTGACTGGTCTTGAAGTTTCCTGGAAGAGTTTGGATTTGTTCGAGGAGTGGCCCCCTCTCCGCAAAAGGAATGTCATCCTTAACCCACTCGAAGTAACGCCGGAGCTCGGTGCCCCCAACTAGCGCTTCGTCGATCTCACC
>Ga0209415_10018967_pt1 | contig 10816 bp, 7 predicted proteins | sample PeaSoiSIISIP2007_FD_187696 | JGI IMG/M metagenome (GOLD analysis project Ga0209415, IMG submission 187696) | Peat soil microbial communities from Weissenstadt, Germany - SII-SIP-2007 (SPAdes) (version 2) | ecosystem: Environmental > Terrestrial > Soil > Wetlands > Peat | place: Germany... | reverse complement strand
TGCCGTTCTATCAGAAGATGTTTTCACTCTATGGAAATACCAGCGGAACACCACTCACCGTACTTGGCTGTCCATTCGATGTTGGTGGAGGTTTGCCCGCAATTGCGAATGATGGAAATGGTTGCGCAAATCGCCAGAGCGTGTCTCACTCGAGCGATGACCATGAACAGGTCCAAACTCTTCGAGTCGATTACAACATCAATGGGAAGGACAACACCTGGTTTCGCTTTCAAACGGACAACGGACTCCAGGCTGCCTATACCGATCCCATCAATCCTTTGTTCAACGCTCTTTCCCCTCAACCCTTGTACTCGTTTGCAGCTGGATATACGCACGTTTTTTCGCAAAATCTCGTGAATTATTTCAACCCTGCGTTTTCCTGGTATGGAAGTCTGTTTGGTCCCAGCGATTTTCAGAAGACCCTCTCCGCATTCCCGATCGTTTTGCAAGGTAGCGGCGCGGATGCGCCTTTTACCCGTGTCGGGGGACTTGACAACACTTGGGTCCAGGGAAGACGCGCCTCCCGGTTCTTTATCAATGACAACCTCGCTTGGAGCACTGGGGCACACGAGCTGCGTTTTGGAACGAATACTCGGATTCTTCGGCTGAATGACTATGACTTCGGCCAGGGAACCGTCCCAACTGTCACTTACACCACCCTGGCGCAATACATTTATGGAGTTGCATCCACGGCAACAGAGACTTTTCCCACATCTGCAAACGAACCCTTTAACTTCCTGAATCTCGACCTGTATGCGCAAGACACCTGGAAAGTGACGAGGAAGCTGACGTGGACGTTCGGGATACGGGACACTTTTAATTCCAATCCGCTAAATCCGCATCAGCATATCGCTCGTCTGAGCGGCTCTTTCGATTCGATCTCGCATGATGTGAATCAGCCTTTAAACGCCGCGATTCAAACGGGTCTCGGTAACGTGTTTTCCTCGACGCCCCTGGCAATCCTTCAACCAAGAACAGCGATCGCATGGCAATTTGAGTCCAAGTCCGTGCTGCGTGCTGGTTTCGGTGTTTTCAGTGACATTTTGCCCGGCAGCATCGCCGATGTGGTGGGTGTTAATCCACCCTACGTCAAATCTTTCCAGGGTGGCCTGCTTGGCACTGTCGGCGGTACAGCGATTGCGCCGGGAGTTCCTAACAGTGCGATTGACGCAACCGTGGCCGCGAATGAGACCTTCAGCCTTGGATTTCCGCAGGGCCAGGTCTCCTGCGCGTCTGAACAAGCGAATCCAACAGCTTGTCTTCCCCCAGTCGCCATCACGGCGGTACCGGATGGAAAACTTCATGCGCCTTACTTCATGGAATGGAGTCTTAGTTTGGAACACCAATTGGGAACCACGGGAAGCATCCACGCACAATACGTCGGCACGCGTGCTGTGAATCAGCCGTATCTGACGCAGGTGAACGGCTATCAAACGGTATGTGAGGGTTGCTTCGCGCCGTTTCCCTATGCGCAGTCTACGGATCCTCGATTCGGAGCCGTGACGCAGTTTTCTACCGGTGCGAACAGTCACTACCATGGCCTTCAATTGTCCGCGATGAAGCGTGTTGGTCACGGTCTAATGGGACAAATCAACTACACCTGGAGCCGTTGTATGGACACCGTCTCTAACGGCGGATTCCTACAGTTCTCGGCAGGAGGAATCCTGTCCCCCCTCCCCGGAGACTTAGCTCGCGACTACGGTCCCTGCGACTACGACATCCGGCACAATCTCAATGCTCAATATGTCTATCAATTCCCGATCAAGGTCAAAAATCGTCTTCTTGGCTACGGGCTGAACGGTTGGCAGGTGTCGGGAACCGTGTTTTGGCATAGCGGGATTCCGTTTTCTGTCCTGAGCACCCCGTATTCAGCGAATGGAAATGGGATTGTGAACGGTGCTGGGCCGCAATTCGCGAGCGTTCTTCCCGGCGTGCCACTTTACGAACACAAACCGATTCCGGGAGTCACGCAACCGGGCACAGTTCAATGGCTCAATCCCAATGCCTTTGTTTCGACCGTGGACCCCAGTACGGGAGCGTGCTTTGGAGGTGACATCACCAAGAACTGTCAATTCGGAAACCTCGGTCGCAACGCGCTACGCGGTCCCAATTTCACCTGGAGCGACTTCTACCTATCCAAACTGTTTCCCTTAAGTGAGCAGTTGAAGCTCCGGTTTGACGTCCAGTTCTTCAACGTATTCAACCATCCGAATTTTGGCCTTCCGAGCATGGTGCTGGCTGGCATTCCGGGGAAGCCTACTACGCAGACTGGGTTTGGCGCGCTTACTTACACGACTTCTCCGCCGACTGGCTTACTCGGCGTTGGTTTGGGCGGTGATAGCACACCCCGCATGATCGCGTTTCAATTGCGCCTGGAGTTCTAAGCTCCCCAATCGTTCGGAGATGGTATTGGAAAAAACCAAGGAAACCAGATCGCTTGGTCTCTATTGATTGACGTCGCGAATGCCCTTTGCACCCCGTAGCTCACTTAGAGCATGAAAAACGCCGGAGTGTTGACCAGACCGATCAACTCCCGGATTGTCGGCAACCGGAAGTAATCCGGTTGATCCGTTACGCGGCCCGCTGGCGGCGATTCTTCCGCTGTTCCTCGCCGCCTGCAATTCCCGATCCCGGTCGGCCTGAATCTCCTGCTGATGCCGGGCGAGCATGTCCTTTGGCGTGATGTAGCCGATGGCGCTGTTCAGACGGATGGCGTTGTAATGGTTTGCTCCATTACCTTAACGGAAGAACGCTTTCTCCATTTCCAACTGAGGTAGCACAGAACGAGCCATGTCCTAAACCGAGAGCACCGGTTGGAAAGTGATGCTTGTGCCGAAACGACATGAATCGGGCACGTACCCGTCAGTGAAAAACCAAGAGCGAGAACAGCAGAAGCAGAACTTGTCCAAGCACAGCTTATCACCGTATATTCAAATCCTAGGGTTCCTTGCTGAAGGGTCATTGAAGTTGTGGCTCCTGGCGATGGGCGTGAACGTTCAACGAAGGAATGAGCAAGCTAGCGTCGCGGGGTACAACAATGAAAGCCGCAATCCGCAGCAGGTATGGGCCACCGGATGTTGTGCAAATCGGAGAAATCGAAAAGCCGGTTCCCAAGGACAATGAAATTTTGGTCAAGATTCGCGCGGTGGCATTGAACCCGCTCGATTTGTTTCAGCTGAGAGGCGCGCCGGTGCTCCGAGGGATTCCCGGGATGCGAAAACCGAAACAGCAGGTCCTCGGCTGTGACATCGCGGGGCGAGTGGAAGCGGTTGGAAAACAGGTGAAAGAGTTTCAGCCGGGCGACGAGGTGTTCGGTGTTCCGGGATTCACAGGAGGAGGGTACGCGGAATACGCATGCACGACGGCAGATAAGGTGGCGTTGAGGCCATCGAATTGCTCGTTTGTACAGGCGGCAGCGATACCGATCGCGGGACTCACAGCCCTCCAGGGGCTTCGCGATTACGGGAGCATCCAGGCGGGCCAGAAAGTTTTGGTGTACGGTGCGTCGGGGGGAGTCGGTACGTTTGCCGTCCAGATTGCCAAAATGTTCGGGGCAGAAGTCACCGGCGTGTGCAGCACGGGGAAAATGGAGGCAACGCGAACGCTTGGAGCGGACCACGTGATTGATTACACGCGGGAGGATTTCACAAAAAGCGCAGAGCGGTACGATCTGATCCTGGGAGCGAACTCACACCATTCGATATTCGATTGCCGGCGCGCGCTTAAGCCTGGCGGGACTTATGTCGTCGTCGGAGGCGGATTGCCTCAAATTGTTCAAGCGGTGATGTTGGCGCCAATCCTATCGAGGATCGGAAGCAAGAAGACGTGTTTCTTTATCGCGAAAATAAGTCAGAAGGATCTGATTTTTCTGAAGGAACTCGTGGAAGGCGGAAAACTTGTGCCTATCATCGACAGAACCTACCCGTTACGCGACGTGGCGGAAGCCCTGCGTTACCTTGAACAAAGGCACGCCAAAGGGAAAGTCGTGCTAACCGTTGAACATGGAAACGGCAACTGAGGCGTTGGTTGGTACGAATGATTTTGAACTTTCTGGAATGAGCCCGCAATCGGCGCTAACATTCGTACGCGGGTTCAGAGGCGTCGTGGATGTTGGGTGGCCGATGTGATGCGGCCGCGGCCGCACAGGCCCTGCTTGTTGCGGTCGAGGTGAAAGCATGAAGCAAACTTCAGGCGAACGATTGACTAGGCCGTTGGTGCGGGAAAACGGAAAGCACCGACCAGCAACGTGGGAGGAGGCACTGGATCGCGTTGCGGAAGGGCTACGGAGTGAAGTTGCCCAGCACGGACCTCTCACTTTTGGGATGTTCAGCTGTTCGAAAACCACCAACGAACTTAACTATACCGCGCAAAAATTCGTCCGCTCCGTGATCGGTTGCAACAACATCGATAGTTGCAACCGGACTTGACACGCGCCGAGCGTCGCCGGTCTGGCGACAGTTTTTGGGGCGGGAGGAGGAACGAGTTCGTACCGCGAGGTGGAAGAAACGGACGTAATTCTTCTGTGGGGTTCGAACGCGCGGGAAACCCATCCTATTTTTTTCCATCATGTTCTGAAGGGTGTTCGACGGGGCGCGAAGCTATTTGTGATCGATCCGCGGCGCACGAGTTCCGCACAGTGGTCTGACGTTTGGCTGGGTCTGGACGTGGGTTCGGACATTTCTCTGGCGAACGCCATGGGGCGCGAGATTATTGCGGCCGGGCTTGCGAATAAAGACTTTCTTGAAAATGCGACGAGCGGTTTTGAAGCGTACAAGGCGTGCGTGGAAAAGTACACACTGGAACGCGCCGAGCGCGAAACGGGTGTTCCCGCTGAAGCCATCCGCCAAGTGGCCCATGCGTATGCCAAAGCGCCGCGAGCGGAGCTTTGCTGGACGCTGGGCATCACCGAACATCACAACGCGGTGGACAACGTTTTGGCGCTCATCAATCTTGCGCTGCTTACCGGCCACGTTGGCCGCTACGGCAGCGGGATTAATCCGCTGCGCGGACAGAACAATGTGCAAGGCGGCGGAGATATGGGAGCGATTCCCGACCGGTTGCCTGGCTTCCAGCACGTGGAGAACGACGAACTGCGAGGGAAGTTCGAGAAAGCCTGGGGCTGCAAGATTCCTGGGAAGCGCGGCTGGCACGTGAGCGACATGTTGCGCGCTATGGAACGCGGTGAGTTGACAGCTCTATATGTGCTGGGAGAAAACCCCGCGGACTCCGAAGCGGATCGTCACCATGCGCTAAAGATTTTGGACGGACTAAAGTTTCTGGTGGTGCAGGATCTTTTCTATACGCGGACTGCTGAGCTTGCGGACGTGGTATTGCCCGGCGCGGCGGGATGGTGCGAGAGCGAAGGGACAGTTACGAGCAGCGAGCGCCGCGTGCAGCGTGTACGTCGAGCCGTGCCAGTTCCATCTGGCGTGCGTGACGATACGGAGATCCTGTTCGAACTTGCTCGGCGGCTTGGCCACGACTGGGGAAAGCCGGAACCCGAGCGGATCTGGAACGAGCTCCGAAAGTTGAGCCCCATGCATGGGGGCATGAGCTACGCGCGCCTCGAAAAACTGGGAGGAATTCAGTGGCCATGCTATGACGAGTCCCACCCTGGGGAGCTGTACTTGCATGGCCGGCTGTGGGAGCGGCCTGTGCTCGGACCGCGCGCGCCACTGAGCGCCGTGGAATTCGAGCCGCCCGTCGATTACCTGGACGAGCAATACCCCATCCGGCTCACCACGGGACGGCGATTGGATTCTTACAACACGGGAGTTCAGACCTCGCGCTACTCTTCTCCGCTTCGGCGCAACGAAGCTCTTGATCTCTCGCCTGAGGACGGAACACGCTACAACCTCCTAGAAGGAGAAAAGGTACGCGTCAGCTCGCGCCGCGGTTCCGTGGTGGCCCCTGTACGATTTGACGCCGGTCTGCGGGGCGGACTTGCTTTTCTGACTTTACATTTCCACAATCAAGTGGCTACCAACGATTTGACGATCGATGCCGTCGATCCGAAATCCGGCACGGCCGAGTTCAAAGCAACTGCCATTCGGATCGAAAAGATCCAAGAGCACTGAGTGGACCTGCACCTGACGGAAGACCGGGCAACAAGCGCGGAAAAAGAGGCGGTTGATGGTGTACTCGGCGCTGCGGAATCCGGTTGGGAGGGTGGCCAGCGGCATATCGAGGTGGATGGACGGGCCAGTTTCGGTAATGCGCTTCGCCGGGATTTGCTCCTTCCCGTTTTGCATGCCATTCAATCGCGCGCTGGATGGATCAGCCCGGGCGCGCTCAACTACGTAGCACTTCGCATGAATCTGCCGCCAGCGGAGATTTACGGAGTAGCGTCGTTCTACGCGATGTTTTCTCTCGTGCCGAGGGCGCCGATTGTGGCGCACGTTTGCGACGATATCGCATGTCTGGCGCGCGGGGCGAAGGCTCTGTGCGCGGAACTGGAAGCGAAGCTCGGGCCAGCAGGATCGTCTGGCACGCAAGATCGCGCGACTTGGCTGCGCGGTCCATGCTTAGGATTGTGCGAACGGGCTCCGGCGGCGATGGTTTCCGCAGCCGGTGAGACGCCTCGAGAATGTGTTGTAGCTCCTGCAACGGCGGAATCAGTTCATTCCACGTTGCGCGATGCTGAGGCCGGCCGATTACCAGAGGGACCGGATAAGTTGGACGCGAAACTCTCCGTTCCGCAGGTAGGCGGGTTGGGAATACGGTTGCTTCGCCGAATCGGGAAGATGGATCCGGCAAGCATCGAGGACTATCGTGGACACGGCGGCTACGAAGCCCTTCGCCTCGCGATCGACATGGGTCCTGAAAAAATCGTTCGCGAAGTTATCGCCTCGCGCCTCTTGGGGCGTGGAGGCGCTGCTTTCCCAACAGGAAAAAAATGGGAAGCGCTTTTGCTGCAGCGAGGCTCGGGCCGGCCGCACTACGTCGTTTGCAATGCGGACGAGTCGGAGCCGGGCACTTTCAAAGACCGCGTTCTGATGGAAGGGGATCCATTCGCGATTCTTGAGGGGATGACCATCGCGGCGTTTGCCGTCGGCGCGGTGAAGGGATTCATCTACGTACGCGGAGAGTATCCGCTGGCCGCCGAGCGATTGGCGCAGGCTGTCGAGTCCGCGCGGGCGCAAGGATTCGTCGGTCGGGGCATACTCGGCTCTTCGTTTCAGTTTGATATCGAACTCCGGCGCGGAGCCGGGGCGTATATCTGCGGCGAGGAAACCGCGCTTTTCAATTCGATCGAAGGCTATCGCGGCGAGCCGCGGAACAAGCCGCCTTTCCCCACGCAAGCAGGACTGTTCCATCAGCCGACGGTAGTGAATAACGTTGAGACGCTTGTGAATATTCCGGGAATTATTCTCGAGGGAGGCGCGAGCTTCGCGCGAACAGGCACGGAGCAATCCTCCGGAACGCGTTTATTCTGCCTCTCGGGACACATCATCCGCCCCGGTGTCTACGAGGTCCCATTTGGAGCGACGCTGCGCGAAGTTATCGATCTCGCGGGTGGAGTGGGAGGAAGCGGGCGGCTCCAGGCGGTCTTGTTGGGCGGCGCCGCTGGAACGTTTGTCTCTCCGAGTGAGCTGGACGTTCCACTCACTTTCGAGGGGACAAGAGCGATCGGGGCCACGCTTGGATCTGGAGTGATCATGCCTTTTGACGACACTACCGATATGAAACAGATTCTGCTGCGCATCGCGGAGTTCTTCCGGGAAGAAACTTGCGGCCAGTGCGTGCCTTGCCGCGTCGGTGTTACTCGACAAAAAGAAGCGCTGGAACGGCTCATAGAAAATAGGCCGCGAGGATCGAACGAGCAAGAGTTGCGCCTGCTGCAAGAAATGGCGCAGGCCATGCGCGACGCGTCGATCTGCGGTCTGGGGCAAACCGCATCGAGCGCACTGCTGTCCGCAGTCAACCGCTGGAGCCTCTTTTCATGAACGAACCTACAAATGCTCCGGACCAGTTGATCCCCATCCCACGAGGACCGCTGCCGGAAGTCGTGTCGCCGGCCGCACAACGAGAAATCGAGATTGAGATTGACGGAAAAACAGTTCATGCCTCCGAAGGCACAACTATCCTCGACGCCGCGCGGAAAGTTGGCATTGAAACGCCGACGCTCTGCTTTCTGGAGAATCTGACTCCCGTAAATGTTTGCCGCGTGTGCGTCGTCGAACTGGAAGGCTCGCGCGTCCTGATTCCGGCATGCTCGAGAAAAGTCGAACCGGGGATGAAGATTAAAACGGATTCCGAGCGCGTGCGCCTGAGCCGGCGGCTCGTTCTGGAATTCCTGGCCTCCTCCGTGGATGTTTCCACGGCGCCATCGTTGCAGGAGTACATGGAGAGATACGGAGCCGATCCGCAGCGCTTCGGTCCTGGAGAGACACATTCGGCGGAGCCAACCAAAATCGATAACGAACTCTACGTCCGCGATTACGGAAAATGCATTCTCTGTTATAAATGCGTCGAAGCGTGCGGAGTGGACGCACAAAATACTTTCGCCATAGCCGTCGCCGGGCGGGGTTTTTCCGCTCACATCGCCACCGAGTTCGATGTGCCACTACCCAAGTCAGCCTGCGTTTATTGTGGGAATTGCATCGGCGTGTGTCCCACGGGCGCGCTGATGTTCAAGTCCGAGTACGACATGCGCAACGCTGGAACTTGGGACGAGCCGCGCCACACTCACACTGACACCATCTGCCCGTATTGCGGCGTGGGCTGCACGCTTACCGTTCACGCGCAGGACGGGAAAATTGTGCGTGTTAGCTCACCCCTCGACCACTCTGTGACCAACGGCCATTTGTGCATCAAGGGACGATTTGGCTGGCAATTTGTCGAGATTCGCAAAGCTGGAGTGGACGCTGTGGCTCCTTCTGCGTCTTCTTCTCCCGACCAAGAGTAATCTCTTTATCCGGAGCGCACTTCTGGTTCTCCGGCTAACAACGAACTTATTTCCGCCTTATGGCGAGTTGGCCGTGGCTCTATGCGCGAGGCACAACGGATTCGACGGCCTCGCAGAAGCGGTCGATCTCTTCGGTTGACGTGTAGACGTTGGCGCTGATGCGGGTGCCGCTGAGGAAGGGAGCGACGATGGGAGTGACAAAAATGTTGTGCTTGGTGAAGAGGTCGTCGCCGAACTTACGTGGCTCGATGGTGTCGAAGTGGATTGTGCCGAAAGCGCCGGATTGATTCGGCTCCAGGTTGACGAGCATTTTCGCGCCGTGAATCTTGGAGAGGCGCTCGGCCCAGCGATTCTTTAAATAGCAGAGGCGGGCGAATTTTCGGTCGGCGCCGATCGCCTCGTGGAATTCGAGCGCTTGCAGAGTGGCATTGTGCATGGCGGCGGGGTGAGTGCCAATCTCTTCGTACTTGCGGATGTTTTTGTCCATCGAAGGAGGCGCGGCCATCAGCGCCCAGTGTTTTTCGATGCGGTCTTTTCTCACGTACAACATGCCGGTACCGATGGGGGCGGAGAGCCACTTGTGGAGGCTGGCTCCGTAGAAGTCGGGATCTATATCAGGGAACTGGAACGGGACATGGGCAAACGCGTGCGCGCCATCGACGATGCTGGTGATGCCGCGGCGGCGCGCCAGTGCACAGATCTCCTTGATGGGGAACATTTGCCCTGTCATGAAGCAAACTTGCGAGACGTGGATGACGCGCGTGCGCGGGGTGATGGCCTGCTCGTACAAGACGACCAAATCGGCGGGATTTTTTACCGGAACGGCGAAGTCTACCTGCTTGAGAACGATTTTTTCGCGGCGCTCGCGTTGCTGCCAGGTGGTGATCATGCGGGGATAGTCCTGTGATGTGGTCAGGACTTCGTCGCCGGGAGCGAGGTCGATGCCGAACTGGGCGATTTGCAGCGATTCGCTGGCGTTGCGTGTGATGGCGATGCATTCGGGATCGGCGCCCCACATGCGAGCGAGGCGCGTGCGCACGTCTTCAATCTTAGGTTCCAGGTCGTGCCACATGCGGTAGCTGGGAAGTTGGTTGCTGTACCGTATGGCTTCAATTTCCGCATCCAGCACGGCCGCAGGCGCAGGGGCGACTCCACCATTATTAAGATTGAGGATGGATGGATCGTGGCCGTAGGCGCCGCGAATGGTTTTCCAATAGGTTTCGTCGACTGCGACTTCCGCGGGGGAAAGATGCGCATACGCGCGGTTCAGAAAGCCGGCGAGCACGATCGCCTGCGCTCCAAACAGAAAATGGCGGCGGTTCAGTTCTGTAGGCATGGAAGTAAGCTCGCACCAACAGGGTGGAATTGCAAGGAAACAGTGTGCTGCGTTTTGGCCGAGGCTAGCGGAGCTAGGTTTTCTTCGCGGCTTCGATGCCTTGGAGTTCCTTGCCGGGTTTGAAGCGGACGGCTTTGCCGGGAGGGATGCTGACCTCTTCGCCCGTGCGGGGATTGCGACCGATGCCTGTCTTGCGGGGTTTGACGCTGAAGACGCCAAAGCGGCGGAGTTCGATACGCTGGCCGCGGCCGAGAGCTTGCTTGAGAGATTCGAAAACGGTTTCGACGGCCTGCTCGGCTTTGGTGCGGCTGATGAGAGTCTTGGCCACAACCGCATTTACGATGTCCAGCTTAATCACACACGCCTCCTGCTTCCGAGGCAAATGCTAGAGGGTGAACCGCAGGTTGTCAAGACGAGATGGGTAAACTACACTGTCTTTCCTTTTGGCGTTTTCATTTTCATTTAATTTCAAGTACCGATTGAGGAGGCGTGGATGTCCGTAAAGCCAGACCGGTGGATCCGCAAAATGGCGCTGGAGCACAAGATGATCGAGCCGTTCACGGACCGGCAGG
>Ga0209415_10018965_pt1 | contig 10818 bp, 8 predicted proteins | sample PeaSoiSIISIP2007_FD_187696 | JGI IMG/M metagenome (GOLD analysis project Ga0209415, IMG submission 187696) | Peat soil microbial communities from Weissenstadt, Germany - SII-SIP-2007 (SPAdes) (version 2) | ecosystem: Environmental > Terrestrial > Soil > Wetlands > Peat | place: Germany... | reverse complement strand
CGGTCGCCGCGGGCGGGGACATCAGCGGGATCGCCTCCACCGGCGACTATGCCATCAACGTGCAGTACCGGGCGGAACGGATGACGGTCCTGCCGGCCGAGGCGTTCCGGCCGTGGGCGGAGCTGGCCGTCCCGCCGGGCCTGGCGAACCTGCCGACGCCGCCGGGGCTGTTCGTGGGCCGGGCCGGGGAGCTGGCCCGGCTGGATGCGGCCCTGGCCGGGCCGGGCGGGGTGGTGGTGCAGGCGGTGCACGGCCTGGGCGGGATCGGCAAGAGCACCCTGGCCGTGTACTGGGCCGCCGCCCGCGCCGGCGAGTACACCCTGACCTGGTGGATCACCGCCGCCACCCCCGTCGGCATCGACGCCGCCCTGGCCGTGGCGCTGCAGTCGGCGCTATCGGGTGTGCTGCCGATCGAGGCGCTGCGGGAGGGGGCGGTGCAGTGGCTGGCCGCCCACCAGGGGTGGCTTCTGGTGCTGGACAACGTGACCGACCCGGCCGACGTCGCGCCTCTGCTGGCCCGGGCCCCGGCCGGCCGGTACCTGATCACCAGCCGGCGCGCGACCGGCTGGCACGCCACCGCGGTGCCGGTCCGCCTGGATGTCCTGGACCCGGCCGAGGCGCAGGCCCTGCTGTCCGCGATCCTGACCCAGGACCGGCCGCGGGAGGTGGACGGCGGCGCGGAGCTGGGCTTCCTGCCGCTGGCCGTTGAGCAGGCCGGCGCCTACCTGGCCCAGGCCGGCGCCACCCCGCGGGAGTACCTGGGCCTGCTGGCCCGCTACCCGGCCGCGATGTACCAGGCCGCCGCCGACGCGGCCCGCACCATCGCCCGGATCTGGCACGTGACCCTGGACCGGCTGGCTGATGACCCGCTGGCCGGGCAGGTGCTGCGGATCCTGGCCTGGTACGCCCCCGAGGCGATCCCCCGCGCGCTGCTGGACGGGCTGGCCGACCCCCCGGCGCTGCTGCGCGCCGTCGGCCGCCTGGCCGCCTACAGCATGCTCACCGCCGAGGCGGACGTTCTGGCTGTGCACCGGCTGGTGCAGGCGGTGACCCGCACCCCCGACCCGGGCGACCCCTACCGCAGCCCGCAGGCGATAGATGAGGCCCGGGACCAGGCGCGCCTGGCCTGCGGGAACACCCCGACGTCCACCGACTTGACATACGTCCGGGTCACCCCGACCGGCACCTCGTTCTCGCTCTTTGCAGGCCGTGGTGCACGCATGGCGGCCGATGCACCGCGACTGGTCGAGCAGCTTTACCCAGCGCGGCGAGGGCAGATCGGAAACGGCCATAAGCCGACCGTAAGACGTCCCGCCCGCACCCGCCTAGCCGGCGCGCTCTCGTACCGGCACAGGCAACCACATGAGCCCGGCTTTCCGGAGTCAGGCGTTCGGTTCGGCAATCTACAGGCCGATAAAGGGTCGCAGTGCCTCGACCAGAAGTTCCGGCTCATCCGGTGCCGAAGGTGAACAGCGGGCCGGCGGGCGGCGCGGCGGCTTGGGCGTGGCGGAGCCGGCACGCTCCGACGCCGGTCATGGCGTCGGTGTCGAGGGCGTCGAAGGCGATCTCCTCGAAGCCGCTCGCCGCGAACCAGGCCCTCAGCCGCCTCGTCAGGTCGGGCGGGCGCCGGTGCCGGGTCCAGATCACCGTCGCGCCCGCGCTGCACAGGGCGGGCGCGGCCTCCACGGTGCGCTGGATGTCGCGGTCACTGACGTTGCCGAAGATGCCGCACAGCAGCAGCACGCCCGCGGGCAGCCCGTCCGCGAAGCTGGTCGCCAGGCTGGCGTCCGCCTGGCGGATCTCTACCTGCGCCAGCCCGGCGTCCGCGGCCGCGCGGCGGGCCACGGCGGCGATGCCCGCGTCGGATTCGATCAGGACCGCGCGGCGGCGCCGGCCCCGATGATGGCGGCGGCCGGCGGGCGGGGGGTGCCCGTGTCCTGGTGCCCTGCGCGGTGGGTTCAGCGGTCTGGGGCCGGGCCGTCGGGCGCAGCCCGCCCGCCCAGGTCAGGCCCGGGCATGATGACACGCACCGATGTGCCCGCATCGGGCGCAGGCCGGCTTTGGAGGCAAACCCCTACGGGATGGCCAGACAGTGATCATCAATCATCGGCTACCCGTCGTCTGACTGGGCAAACTGACCGCTTTTAGTCTCCCGAGCTTACCGACGCGATTCATTTACCCGTGAGCCAGACGAAGCTCCATGGCAGCAGTTCGATCCGGTCGGCGGTGATCGACAGCTGCCCGGCGGTGGAATGCACGTGCGAGGGCTCGTACAGGCCTGCGCGAGCGATGACGCCGGCGTCTACCGACTGGGTGACGTCGCTGAAGTTGGTGAGGGACAGGAACGGGGAGCTGCGCGGGTGCGCCCGGCGGTAGGCCAGCACGCTGCGGTTCTCGGTCGGCAAGATCTGGGTGCTGCCGCCCGAACGCAAGGCCAGCAGCGAACGCCGCGCGGCGGCCAGGCCCCGGATTGCGGCGAACACCCGGCCTTCCACCGAGCCGGGGTCGCGGCGCCGGTCGGCCGCGGCCCAGTCCATCAGCGGTCGGTGCATCCACCGGTTGTCCTGGGCATGCGCCGGGTCCTGCGCCCAGCGTGGGTCGTTACGCAGGGCCAGCTCGTCGCCCATGTAGACCAGCGGGATGCCGCCGAAGGAGAACACGACGGCGTACATCGACTCGAGCCGCCTGATGGCGGCGGTGAGCGCGCCGGGGTCCCCGGCGTCCAGCGCGGCCTCGATGCCGCACAACGAGGCGGCCATGCCGGAGATGCGGGCATCGCCGGTGGCCGGGTTGTCCTGGAACAGCGCGCCCCTGGCGAACGAGCCGGGAAAGCGGTCGGCGTAGAAGTCGGCGAGGAAGCGGCGGTGGGCCGGGCCGCTGAGCCCGGCGGCGCCGGCGTCGGCTTCGGACACCGCCCAGCCGATGTCGTCGTGGCAGCGAGCGTAGGTGACCCAGGAGGCCGGTGCGGGCGCGGGTCGGCGGCGCGAGAGCGCGGCCTCGGCCAGCCGGACATCGCGGGTGGCCAGGGTGGACCAGAGCATCACCATGAGCTGGTTGTCGTAGGCTAGGTCGCACTCCGGGCGGAACCGGTCATGAGCGCCGAGGTAGGCAGCCAGCAGGTCCGAGGGCACGATCGCCTCGGCCTTCAGCACCAGGCCCGGCGCGGCGAGCCTGGTCAGCGCCCGGAACACCTGAAGGAGCAGATGAGCCTCGGGCTGGTTCTGGCAGTCGGTGCCCATCCGCTTCCACACGAATGGCACCGCGTCCAGCCGCAGCACGTCAATGCCGCGGTTCGCCAGGGCGAGCATCGTCCCCAGCATGGCCCGGAACACCGCCGGGTTGGCGTAGTTCAAGTCCCACTGGTACTCGTGAAAGCTCGTCCACACCCAGCCCAGGTCCGGGACCTGGGTGAAGTTGCCCGGCGCGGTGTCGGGGAACACCTCGGGCAGCGTGCGCTCATAGGCGTCGGGCTCGGTCCGGTCGGGGTAGACCAGGTACATCTCGCGGTAGCCAGGCTCGCCGGCCAGCGCCCTGCGGGCCCATTCGTGCTCGGCCGCGGTGTGGTTGAGCACCAGGTCGACGCACAAGGCGATGCCGCGGTCGTGCAGGTCGCCGGCCAGCGCCTCAAGGTCGGCCATCGTGCCGACCCGCGGATCGGTCGCGTTGTAGTCCGCCACCGCGTAGCCGCCGTCACTCTCCCCCTCCCGCGGCCGCAGCAGCGGCATCAGGTGCAGGTACGTGATGCCCAGCTCCACCAGGTAATCCAGGTGTCGCCGGATCCCCGCCAGCGAGCCGGCGAACCGGTCGGCATAGCAGACATAGCCGATCATGCGGGACCGCTGGAACCAGGCCGGGTCGATCTCGCGGCGCCGGTCGAGCAGCCGCAGCGCCGCCGGACGCTGCGCCGCGGCCTCTAGCGCGTCCAGCACCAGCCGCACCGCGAACTCATCCAGGTCCACGACGGCCCCGTACACCTGGCCGAGCGGCTCCAGGATGTCGAAGGACAGCAGCTCCAGCCGCGCCAGGAACGCATCAGCCTCGCCCGGGCCGAGCCGGGCCCGGGCCGCCTGCGCCAAGGTATCCAGCTTGAACACCGGCGGCTCCGTCATCGACGGACGACGTCGCTGCCAGCCATCAACCAGGCGGCTGGCGTCGTTCATATACTCAGCTCGGCTCTGCGGCGGGGAGGAGCGGTACTCCCGCGGATGATAAGCCTAGCCGAGCGGATCCTCGGCTTGCCCCGCGACCCGCTCATCACCTCTGGCTCCTGATCCACAGCGTGACGTGCAGTGACGGGGAAGGTCGGCGGGGAGCCCTGCTACGGAATGGCCGTAGCCCCTTTGATCTGATCTTGCTACGGATCAGTAGAGGGTCCGAGGATGGCAGCCAGAGGGCAGCGGCATTATGCTGTGGTTTGATCCTCCTCCGGAGGAGGCGTCATGATGGCAGGGCCGGGAGGCGAAAGGGCAGCAGCCGCGGCGGGCCGCGGCCGCCTACGGGCGTCGCATGCCGACCGCGAGCATACGATCGATATGCTCAAGGCCGCGTTCGTTCAGGGTCGGCTGACCAAGGACGAGTTCGACGTGCGGATCGGCCAGGCGCTCGCCTCAGGTACGTACGCGGAACTGGCCACGGTCACCGCCGACATCCCCCCCTGGCTGGCCGGAGCCCAGCCGTCGCGCAAGCCGCCCCGGCGGCCGAGCAACGCAGTCAGGTGGGGCACATCCGGGTTCATTACGCCAGCCATTCTGGCCGCCGCTTTTACGCTCGCTTCCCTGCGCGGTGATGGTGGATATGGGGCTCTGGCCTTCGTGATCGCATTCGCCTATTTCATGTTCTGGTTGTCCGTCGGGGCCGATATGCTCTGGGAATGGCACTGTACGTCTTTGCCATCGGCAAGAATATGCGTCCGATGCGCGCACACCGCCGCATCTCACCGCGCGCCAGCGTCCTGCCGAGTCCGGCCGGGTTCGCTGAAATTGTGGAGACGCTGCCCGTGCGCGGGCTATGTTCCGCCAGGGCTATCACCACAAACCGTCGACCTTGCGCCTTCTATCGGCTCGCTACCTATATAAGCGGCGTGGCGCAGCCACGGGCTCAGTGAGGAAGACGGGTCGTCATAGGCGCGGTGCCAGGCCACCCGGTCCCTCACGCACACCATCCTGCCGCGGCGCGCCGCCCGCGTCAGCCAGGCGACGTCGGCTGGAACATTGCCGCTTTGTGACCCTGCCGGACGAGTCAGCGCGGCGCGGGGGAGTGGCTAACTAACCGGCAGCGGCGGCAGCGGCGGCAACGTCGGCGAGTGTGGGCGGGTCGTTGCCGCGCCGCTGGCAGTTGAGCGACGCCACCAGGATCGCGTCGTCCATCGCGGCGGCCAGCTGGCCGGCCGGGCACCGGGCCAGGCGGGCCGGGGTATGCAGGTGCCGCCGCAGGAGCGATCCGATCAGTCCGGCGGTGAAGGAATCTCCCGCGCCAACGGTGTCGACCACGATGACGTCGCGTGCGGGCCGGTGCAGGGACAGACCATCAGCGGTATAGGCGTCGGCGCCGCTGGCTGAGCCCGTGATGACCACGACGATCGCGCCGCGCCCGAGCCAGTGCTGCGCTACTTGCCTGGCCGTCCTGCCTGGGTACAGCCACGCGATGTCATCCGCGCTCGCCTTGGCCAGGTGGGCAATGCGGACGGCGCGTTCGACCACGCGCTGGGCGTGACCAACATCCGCGAGCAGCCCGGGCCGGACGTTGGGGTCGTAACTGACGAGCACGTCGCCGCGGCCGCGCATGGCCCGAGCCAGATCGAGGATCCGCGCGTCACCCGGAGGGGTCCATGACGCGATCGATCCGAAGTGGAGCACCGCGGTGCTGTCCGGTGCACGGCCGGTCTCCTGTGCCGTCCACTGCCAGTCCGCAGTGCCGTCGAGATAGAAGTCGTAGCTGGCCTGAGCCCTGGCATCCAGGGATACGACGGCCAGCGTGGTCGGCTCCGCGGCGTGCGGCGCGGCGTCGAGGTCGATGCCCTCGGCTTGGGCGTGGTCGCGCAGGACGCGGCCGAACGCGGTATCGGACAGCCGGGCCATCAGTGTCGTGCGGTGGCCGAGGCGGGCCAGGCCGACAGCGACGTTGTAGGGGCTTCCGCCGGGGACGGCCTGGTAGCTGCGTGGTTGCTCGCCGGGGACGAGATCGATGAGCGCCTCGCCGATGACGGTGACGGTCTCCGGCAGGGCGGCCGGGCCGGTCATCCGCTGGCGGCTATGCCGGCGGCGGGCCTGATCTCGCCGGATCCGCGTACCACCAGGCTGGTCGGCACGATGTGCGTGCGCGGTGGCGAATCGTCTCCCTCGAGGCGCGCGAACAGCAGTTGCGCCGCCAGTCGGCCGAGCCGCGCCACGTCCTGGGTGATGACCGTGATGCCGGGCACCAGGACATCCGCCAGCACGAAGTCATCGAAGCCGACGAGGGCGATGCAGTCCTGCGCTCCTGCCTGCCGGAGGGCCTTGACCGCGCCGATCGTAATCAGGTTCTGGGCCGCGAACAGCGCCGTCGGCGGGTCGGGAAGGCCGATCAAGTCGATGGTGGCCTGCGTCGCGGCCTCGGTGGAGCGCAGGCCGTGACTGATGATGCGCGGGTCACGCTCCAGCCCAGCGCGCTCAAGCGCATGCTGGTAGCCCTCGAAACGCTGTGCCGCGGTGGCGATGGCCAGGCTGTCCCCCAGGTATGCAATCCTGCGGTGACCGAACGAGCACAGGTGGTCGACCGCTGCTATGGCGCCCAGGCGGTTGCTAGACACGACGGCATCGGCCTCGAGGAACCTGGGCTCGCGGTCTAGGAATACGACCCGGATGCCGAGCCTCCTCTCCGCGACCAGGTAGCTCTGGTCGCGTGCCGCCGGAACGATCACCAGGCCGTCCACGCCGCGGTCGATGAGCGTGATCGCCAGCTCACGCTCCCGCTCCGGATCCTCGTCCAGACTCCCGATCAGGAGCTGAACCCGCCGCTGCCGGGCCTCGTCCTCCACGGCGCGCAGCAGGCCCGCAGAGAACGGGTTGGCCACATCCTCGAGCAGCAAGCCGATCGTCGCGGTGCGCCGGTCGCCGCGCCGCAGGCTGCTGGCCGTCAGGTTGGGCCGGTACCCGAGCTTGCCGGCCGCCTCGCGCACCCGGGCGGCGAGGTCAGGCGCGACCGTCAGGTCGCCGTTCATCACCCGGGACACGGTCTTGATCGCGACTCCCGCCAGTGCCGCCACGTCCTTCATCGTGGGCCGGGCAGGCCGGATCTGACCGCCGGCACGAGCCGCAGACATTGATGCTCTCCCCACGATCGGCGCTGGTCCCGACCCGATCATAGGGGCAGGGACGTCAGCGAGGATTTGCGGAAATAACGTTTTCTCCAGCGCGGTCTTCGGGCACCCTCGGGCGGGCCCAGGCCCTCGGGGTCCCGGCGGCGATGAGGGCACTTCCCCTGCCTGCGGGAAGTGCCCTCATCGCTGTAACCACCGGTGGGCCTGGTCAGGTCCAGATCGCCTTCTCGGTGTCGGGGTCGAAGAACTGGAGGCCATCGGTGTTGATGGCGAACGTGATCCGCTCGCCGACCTTTGCCTTGGCGGACGGGTCGACGCGGGCCACGCCCTCGCCGGAGTGGGCGGTCGCATCTTCATCGGCCGTGGTCGCACCCTCGGCCCGGACCCGGCGGGCGTCGATGGTGAAGTGAACCATGAGCTCGGACCCGAGCGCCTCGACCAGGTCCACGTTGCCGACCAGCTTCGGCCGGGTGCCGTTGGTGACGGTGGCGGCGGCGGGCAGGTGCTCGGGGCGCAGGCCCAGGATGATCCTCTTGCCGGCGAATCTGGCCAGCCCAGGGTGCGCGTCACGGCAGTCCACCGGCAGCGCCAGCTCCTGGGATCCGAGCTTGACCGCGCCCGCGTCCTCGGTCATGGACGCCTCGTACAGGTTCATCGCCGGCGAGCCGATGAACGCCGCGACGAACAGGTTGTCCGGGTGGTCGTACAGCACCTGCGGGTCGTCCACCTGCAGCAGCACGCCGGACCGCATGACCGCCACCCGGTCGCCCATCGTCATCGCCTCGACCTGGTCGTGCGTCACGTACAAGGTGGCCACGTTGATCCGCCGCTGGATCCGCTGCACCTCGGCCCGCATCTGCACCCGCAGCTTGGCGTCCAGGTTGGACAATGGCTCGTCCATCAGGAATACCGACGGCTCGCGCACGATCGCCCGGCCCATCGCCACCCGCTGCCGCTGCCCGCCGGACAGCTGGCCCGGCTTGCGGGCCAGCCACTCGGTCAGCCCGAGGATCTCGGCCGTCTCCTTCACCTTGGCCGCGATCTGGTCCTTGGGCAGCTTGCGCAGCTTGAGCGCGAACCCGATGTTCTCGGCCACGGTCATGTGCGGGTACAGCGCGTAGTTCTGGAACACCATCGCGATGTCCCGTTCCTTCGGCGTCTCGTCGTTGACGACCTTCCCGCCGATAAGCAGGGTGCCGCTGGTGATGTCCTCCAGCCCGGCCACCATCCGGAGCGCCGTGGTCTTACCGCACCCGGACGGGCCAACCAGCACCATGAACTCGCCCTCGGCCACGCCCAGGGTGAAGTCCTTGACCGCGTGGAAGCCGTTCTCATACACCTTGTTAATTTGCTGCATGTCGACGGTGGCCATCATGCCTCCTTGCCTGGGGTACGGGGCTTGCCGGGCGCGTCCCCCGGCTCTCGCGACGGGCGCCGCTCGGCAGCCTGGCCGACGGGCACGAGATGGTGACCTGCCCGGCCACGGCGCCAGGCGGCCGTTCCGGACCCCGTGGGCGGGCTCATCCCTTCACCGCGCCGGAGGTCAGGCCGGAGATCACGAACTTCCGGAAGATGAAGACCAGGATCCCGATCGGTATCACCGCCACCACGCTGCCGGCGAAGATCGTGCCGTACGGGACCGAGTACACCGAGCCGAACTCCGCGATGCCGACCGGGATGGTCCGGTAGTTGTTGACGCTCTCGAACGTGAGCGCCATCAGGAACTCGGTCCAGCACGCGGTGAAGCAGAAGATGCCGGCCGTGAACACGCCCGGCAGGGCCATCGGCAGGACGATCGACCAGACCGTCCGCAGCGGCCCGGCGCCGTCGATCCGGCCGGTCTCCTCCATCTCCTTGGGGATGCCGAGCATGTAGTTGCGCAGGATCCAGATGGCGAACGGCAGGTTGAACGCCGTGTAGGGGATGATCAGCGCCTCGTAGCTGTTCAGCCAGCCGAGGTCCTTCTCCAGCGTGTACAGCGGCGCGATCACGGCGATCTCGGGGAAGACCGAGATGACCAGCAGCGTCACCATCAAGGTGAACTTCCCCCGCATCGGCAGCCTGCCGAGCGCGTAGCCGGCCAGGGTCCCGACGATCAGCACCAGTGCCGTGGCGACGAGCGTCACGATCAGCGAGTTGCGGAAGTAGATGCCGAAGTCGTACTGGACGAAGGCCTGGTCGTAGTTGGCGGTGCTGAGTGGGTTCGGGAAAAACTGCGGAGGGTAGTCCCCCATCGCGACGGGCGTCTTGAAGCTGGAGATGATCAGCCAGTACAGCGGCGCCCCGATGAAGATTACGACGAGCAAGGCCGAGATGTTGACGCCGTTGATGATCCGGTGCCAGCCGGTCCGCTTGCGGTTGCGCATCACATTCCTTCTTTCCCGACCTGGACCCTGAAGACCCGCAGCGAGAGCAGGCAGCCGATCAGGACCAGGAGCGCGGTGGTGGTGGCCACCGCCGTGCCCGGCCCGAACGAGAGGTTCTTGAACAGCGCGTCGTAACCGAGGATGGCCAGCGACGTGGTCGCCGTTCCCGGGCCTCCGCCCGTCATCACGTACGGCAGGTCGAACAGCCCGAAGGCCTGCAGCACGCGGAACAACATCGCCAGCGCGATGGTGGGCCGCAGCAGCGGGAGGGTGATCCGCCAGAAGGTACTCCAGCCGGACGAGCCGTCCACCTCGGCCGCCTCATAGAGGTCCCCGGGCAGCATCACCAGGCCGGCCAGCACGATGATGGCCACGAATGGGGTGGTCTTCCAGATGTCGGCGACCATCAGCGAGCCGATGGCGGGAATATTCGTGCCGAGGAAGCCCCCGGCCGGTATCGGGAGGCCGATCGCGTGGATGATGTATTCGGACGCGCCGTAGGTCGCGTTGTAGATGTAGAGCCACAGCTCGGCGTTGATCACCGTGATCATCGACCAGGGCAGCAGCAGCAGCGCCATCATCCATCCGCGTCCGCGGGTCAGTCGCTCGAGCACCAGCGCGATACAGGTGCCTAGCACTAGCTCCACGATGACGGTGATGAACGTATAGACGACCGTGAAGCCGAGCGCGTAATGCCAGGTCGAGTTGGTGAATACCAGGTGGTAGTTGCTGGTGGTAAAGCCGTTCAGGCTTATGCCGCTGCCCGACACATACACGTTCGAGAAGCTCATCACCACGGAGTACACGATGGGGAAGATGGTGACGGCGGCCACGATGATCAGGGCGGGACTGGAGAAGACCCACCCCAGCCGGGCCAGTCTCTTGCGGTTGACGTCAGGGCGGCCGACCAGGGGCTTGGCCACCGGAGCTGGTTCAGTGGTTGAGATGGTGGTCATTGATGGCGCTCCTTATCCGGTGGTCATCTCGGCCTGCCCACGTGATCCTTGTAGCACGTGCGGTGGCCCGGGGCTAGGGGGGGCCGCGGCCCCCCCTAGCCCCGGGCGTGGGGCCGGGCTACAGGCCGCCGGCCGGGCTGGTGAGCGCGGTGGTGGCCTGGGATTGGGCGGCGGACAGGGCTGCGGCCGGCGAGACCGA
>Ga0209415_10018964_pt1 | contig 10818 bp, 7 predicted proteins | sample PeaSoiSIISIP2007_FD_187696 | JGI IMG/M metagenome (GOLD analysis project Ga0209415, IMG submission 187696) | Peat soil microbial communities from Weissenstadt, Germany - SII-SIP-2007 (SPAdes) (version 2) | ecosystem: Environmental > Terrestrial > Soil > Wetlands > Peat | place: Germany... | reverse complement strand
AGCGCGCGGCACGCCTCCAGCACCGCGCGGGTGCCGTCGAGATTGACCCGCAGGCCGATGTCGGTGTCGGCCTCGGCCTGGCCGCTCACCACGGCCGCCAGATGGAAAACCGACGCCGTACGCTTGTCGATGAGCTGGCGCACCGTTGCGGGGTCGGCGATGTCGCCGGTCACCACCTTGAGCCGGTTGTCCGGTCGCAGGGGCGGATTCGGCGCCGCCACGTCGAACAGGACGAGTTCGTCGACGGGCGTGTCGGTGCCGTCGGGTCCGATCAGAGAGCCGCGCGTCAGCAACCGCTGCGCGAGCTTCTTGCCGATGAAACCGGTACCGCCGGTGATCACGACTTTCATGGAATGCTCCCTCTCGCGCTGCCCCTGGTTATCGCACGGCCGCGTCGGTAGTGTTTTATCGTGAACGGGACCGGAGACAAGTGGCGATGGCCCTAGGGTTGGCTCCATCCCTGCACCCGCCGCTGGTTCATGACCCCAGCACGGCGCCGGAACGCGGCGGCCGCGACCGGCGCCTGCGCCGCCTCGCTTGGCTCGCCTCCGCGTTGCTTCATGCCGTGGTGTTGGCGCTTCTGCTGGGGCTCTGGCAGTCGCCGCACGTCGACGAGTTCCCACCGATTGAGGTCGCGCTGGTACCGGGCATGGGAGACGCCGGCAAGGCCGGCGGCAGCGGCGGGGGCGCCACCAAGGAAGGTGCGCTCGCCCAAGGTTCCGAGGAGCCGACGCCTAACCGCGCCGCCGAGGCCGCGCCGCCGGAGGCCGCGATCCAGGAGACCGTGCAGTCGCAGCCGGTGCCGCCGGCGCCCGAGCCGCAGAAGACGGAGACGCCGCCCGCGCCGGCGACCCCGCCGACGGTAACCACCGTGACCAACAATCCGCCCGCGCCCGTATCCGAGAAGCCGCTCGTGCCAATGCCGCCTCCGCCGCCGCGCAAGCCGACGCCGCCGCAACCGACGGCCGTCGCCGCAGCACCACCACCGCCACAGCCGGCGAAACCGACGCCGCAGCCCTCACCTTCACCCGCGCCGCTGCCGCAGGCCGCGACCGCCCCCGTGCCGCAGCCGACGCCGGGCACGCCCGGTACCGGCACCGGCCGCGGCGGTCCCGGCGGCGTCGGCCAGGGCGAGACCGGCAGCGGCCACGGGATCATCGGTTCGGGGAACGGCCCCGGCGACGACTATCTCGAGCGCGTGTGGCGGCACGTCAAGCGGTTCGTGAAATATCCCGTCGTCGAGAAGAAGGAGAAGAAAGAAGGCACTGGGCGGGTGATGTTCCGAATTGGACGCGATGGGACGGTGCTTGAGGCGGTGATCGTCGAGAGCGCAGGGTATCCTGCACTGGACCAGGCGATCCTCGATGCGCTTCACCGGGCCTCACCGGTGCCGCCGCCGCCGGCTGACTATCCAGGCCCGGATGTTCCGCTCGAGTCGCCCTTCGATTTTCACCTCGGTTTTTTCGACCGGGTGTTCTGACCTCTACGCCTTTGCTCCTTGCGCCACAACGTCGAGGAAGATCTCGCCGTAGCGCTCGAGCTTGCTGCGGCCGACGCCGGGGATCTCGGCGAGCGCCGCTTGGTCGCGCGGCCGTTGCCGGACCATGGCGAGAAGCGTGGTGTCGTGGAAGATCACGTAGGGCGGCACGCCCTGCTCCTTCGCCAGCGCGAGGCGCTTGGCACGCAACGCCTCCCAGAGAGCGGCTTCCTCGCCGGTGAGCGGCTCCATCGGCGCGCCGGCAACGACGCGCTTGCGCTGCGAGCGCGGAAGCCGCGCGGGCTCGTCGCGGAACGACACGGAGGTGGTGCCGCGCAGCACGTCGCGCGCGCTCTCGCCGAGGTGCAATCCGCCATGGCCCTCGATATCGACATCGAGATGGCCTTGGGCCACGAGCTGCCGGAACACCGAGCGCCACTGCCGCTTGTCGAGCTCGGTCCCGACGCCGAAGGTCTTGAGTTGGTCATGGCGGAAGTGCCGCACGCGCTCGGTCGCGTCGCCGAGCAGCACGTCCGTCAAGTGCGCGACGCCGAAGCGCTGGCCGGTGCGCGCGACGGCCGACAGCGCCTTCTGCGCGGCGACCAGCCCGTCCCAGGTGCGCGGCGGTGCTATGCACGTGTCGCAATTCCCGCAGGGCGGATGGTCGCGCTCGCCGAAATATGCCAGCAGAACCTGGCGCCGGCAGCGCACAGTCTCGCAAAACCCCAGGAGCGCGTTGAGCTTGTGCCGCTCGATGCGCTTCTGCGTCTCGTTGAGGTCCGAGCCCGCGAGCAAGCCCGAGAGCGCGGTCACGTCGGCCATGCCGTAGGTCATCCAGGCGTCGGCGGGAAGCCCGTCTCGACCGGCGCGGCCGGTCTCCTGGTAATAGGCCTCGAGGCTGCGCGGCGCATCGAGGTGCACGACGAAGCGCACGTTGGGCTTGTCGATCCCCATGCCGAAGGCGACGGTGGCCACGACCACGACACCTTCGTCTTTCAGGAATTGATCCTGGTTGCGCGCACGCACTGCCTGCTCCAGCCCCGCATGGTACGCGAGCGCCGTGCGGCCTCGAGCGGCGAGCCACTGAGCCACTTCGTCCACCTTGTCGCGGGTCCGGCAGTAGACGATGCCGGCGTCGCCCCGATGCTCGGCATCGAGGAAAGCCAGGAGCTGCTGGCGGGGCTCGTGCTTGGCGACGACACGGTAGCAGATGTTCGGCCGGTCGAAGCCGGCGGCGAAGACGCGGGCATCGTCGAGTCCCAGCCGCTCCGCGATGTCGCGGCGCGTCGTCGTGTCGGCGGTGGCGGTGAGCGCGATCCGCGGCACATCCGGAAAGCGCTCATGCAGCACCGAGAGGGCAAGGTACTCCGGCCGGAAGTCGTGACCCCATTGGGAGACGCAGTGCGCCTCGTCGATCGCGAACAGGGCGATGCGCGTCCCCGCCAGCAGCTCGAGGGTGCGCGGCATGGTGAGCCGCTCGGGCGCGACGTAGAGGAGGTCGAGATCGCCGTCCCGGATTGCGCGCTCCACGGCGCCCGCCTCGCCCGGCGGCAAGGCCGAATTGAGCGCCGCCGCACGCACGCCGGCCTGACGCAGCGCGTCCACCTGGTCCTTCATCAACGCGATCAACGGCGAGATCACCACGCCGAGACCGGGCCGGATCAGCGCGGGAATCTGGTAGCAGAGCGACTTCCCGCCGCCCGTCGGCATCAGCACCAGCGCGTCGCCGCCGGCGACGACGTGACCGATCACATCGGCCTGCTGCCCGCGAAAGCTGTCAAAACCGAAAACGCTCCGCAGGACCGCGAGTGCGCGATCTTCGACGTCGGGCGCGGTGGAAGCGAGGCCCGGCAGGGCGTCGGTCATGTCGAGGTGCCTTCGACTCGGTGCAGCCGAAGAGTCTACACCGCCCGGCCCTAGCGCTTGCGTTTCTCGTAGCGCGCCGCCATCTCTCGCGCCACCGCCGCCTCCGGCAGCAGCTTGGCACCGCCGAGCCAAAGCTCCGTGACTCTCCCGCGCCCGGCGCGCATGAGCCGTGTCTGCTCGCCGTGGCTCGCGAAGCCGCCGGCGAGCGCGATACGGCCGCGGTCTCGGCCGGTCACCTCGAGCTCGCTCGCGTCCAGGAACGGATTCAAGAACGCCGGCGTCGTCACGAAAACCTTGTTTCCGGTCGGCACGAGATCGACCGCGCCCCAAAGGCTCCACCAGCGGCCGCGCCAGTCCGCGAGCTTGCGCGGCGGAGCTCCGTGCTTGGCAAAGCAGCGCAAGATGTGCACGACGCCGTCGAGCCAGGGATGCGCGAGCCCGTCGGCGGAGTTGGTGAGCACGGACACCGTGAGATCCTGCGCGGGGAGCGTCGCGGTACGCGTGATGTAGCCCTGGAAGCCGCCGGCGTGGCCGAACCAGTCCCAGTCGCCGAGCGTGCCGCTGATGATGCCGAGGCCGTAGTAGCGCTCGAAGCTCGAATGCGGCTCGCGCCATTGCCGCCGGATCATCTCGCGCCGGCTCGCGAGCGAGATCACGCTGCCGCGGGCGCCGGGCGACAGCTGATTGAAGAAGCGGGCGAGGTCGGCGGCCGTGCTGACGAAGCCGGTCGCCGAGGCCAGTGCATGGGTCGGATTGTCGCCGGGAATGACCGCCCGCCGGCCGAGCGGCTGCTTGCTGCTGTGGCCGCGCGCGACGGGCGTGCCGCGCGGAAGGGGTACGTCCGGCTCAGTCTCTTCGAGCCCGACACGATCGACGATCTCGCGCTTGATCCAGGAGCGGTAGGGCTCGCCCGTAATCGCCTCTATGACGAGACCCGCGAGACCGTAGCCGTGGTTCGAGTACTTGAAGCGCGTGTTGCCCTCGATGACCGGCGCCAGCTTGAGATCCGTCCTGAGCTCCTCGGCGGAGCGAAACGGACGCCGGTCCTGCCATTGACCGGCATCCCAGCCGTCGCGCACGAGCCCGGCGCTGTGCGACAGCAGCTGCGCGATCGTGGCGCGCGCCACGATCGGATGCAGATCCCGCACGAAGCGGCCGGCGGTGTCGTCGAGCTTCAGCTTGCCTTGCTCGCGCAGCCTCATGATGCCGGCGGCGGTGAAACTCTTGGAGTGTGAAGCCACTCGAAACCAGTGGCCCGGCGTCAGCGGCACGCCGCGCGCGAGATCGGCATGACCGAACGCCCGCTCGAGCAGGATCCGTCCCCGCTGAGCAATGGCGACCGAGCAGCCCGGCAGCTCCGTCTGCCGCATCTGGAACTCGAGCCAGCGGGGTATGTAATCGAGGGCGGCGCCCAGCCATCGGTCCACAGGGAGGTGCTCCTTCGGGAAAAGCAATGCGGCGGCGGGCGAGCATATCGGCATGGGCGAGTTGGCGCTATCGCATCACACCAACTTCAAGGAGTTAGTAACTCGCTTGCCCCTGAAATTCGGTAACGAATTTCAGGGGCGGGACACTGGGGCCCCGTGCTATCACCCGCGCCGTCATGCTCACCATCACCGACCTCACCTACCGCATCGCTGGCCGCACCCTGCTCGAGGGCGCCTCGGCGCAGATCAATTCGGGCTGGAAGGTCGGCCTCGTCGGGCGCAACGGCGCCGGCAAATCGACCCTGCTCGATCTCATTCGTGGCGAGCGGCAGTCCGACGGCGGCGACATCCAGCTACAGAAGGGCGTGCGCATCGGCTTCGTGGCGCAGGAGGCGCCGGGCGGCGCGACGACACCGCTCGAGGCCGTGCTGGCCGCGGACGAGGAGCGCGCGCGACTCCTCATGGAGGCCGAGACCACCCAGGACCCGCACCGCATCGCCGAAGTGCAGATGCGTCTTCTGGACATCGACGCCCACGCCGCGCCGGCGCGCGCGGCCGGCATCCTGCACGGGCTCGGCTTCAGCGCCGAGGATCAACGCAGGCCCCTGAGCGCTTTCTCCGGCGGCTGGCGCATGCGGGTGGCGCTCGCCGCGGCGCTCTTCGCCGAGCCGGATCTGCTGCTCCTCGACGAGCCCACCAACCACCTCGACCTCGAGGCGGCGCTCTGGCTCGAAGCCTTCCTCGCGCGCTATCGCAGGACGGTCATCCTGGTGAGCCACGACCGCCGGTTCCTGGACGAGGTCGTCGATCATATCCTGGCGCTGGCGGACCGGACGCTCGCGGTGTTCTCCGGCGGCTATAGCGCCTACCTCCGCCAGCGCGAGGAGACGCTGCTCCGCAATCGCACGCTGAAGGCGCGCCAGGACGTGGAGCGCGCTCGCCTGCAGGCCTTCGTCGACCGCTTCCGCGCCAAGGCCTCGAAGGCGCGACAGGCGCAGAGCCGAGTCAAGGCGCTGGAGAAGCTGGTGCCGGTGTCGGTCGCGAGCGAGGAGCCGCCGCCGGTGTTCGACTTCCCCGCTCCGACCTCGCTCCGCCCGCCGCTGCTCACGCTGGAGGATGCCTCGGTCGGCTACGAGCCGGGCAAGCCCGTGCTGCGGCGGCTCGGGCTGCGCCTCGACCCTGACGACCGGATCGCGCTGCTGGGCGCCAACGGCAACGGCAAGTCGACGCTCGCGAAGCTGATCGGCGGCCGGCTGGCGCCGATGTCGGGACACGCAATCCGCGCGCCGCGCCTCACCTGCGGCTTCTTCGCCCAGCATCAGATCGAGGAGCTGATGCCGGAGGGCACGCCCTTTGACCACCTGGCGCTGTTGATGCCGGATGCGCCAGCCCAAGCCGTGCGCGCGCGCCTCGCCCGCTTCGGCCTCGGCGAGGACAAGGTCTTCGTGCGGGCCCGCGAACTCTCCGGCGGCGAGAAGGCGCGCCTGACGCTGTGCCTCGCGACCCACGAGGCGCCGCACCTGCTGATCCTCGACGAGCCCACCAACCATTTGGACATCGAGGCGCGCGAAGCGCTCGCGGAGGCGCTCAACGAGTTCCCGGGCGCGGTGGTGCTGATCAGCCACGACTGGCACTTGGTGGAGCTGGTCGCCGACCGCCTGTGGCTGGTGGCGGATGGCACGGCGCGGCAATTCGACGGCGATCTCGAGGACTATCGCCGGTTGCTGCTGACGCGGAACCGCGCGGACACCGGCGAGCGCGAAGGCGCGCGCACGGTCCGGCGCGCCGAACGCCGCGCGGCCGCCGAGCGGCGGCGCGAGCTCGAGCCGCTGCGCAAGCGCGTGCGGGATGCGGAAGCACGAATGGCCGCGCTCACCAAGCATCTCGCGGCGATCGAGAAGGCGCTCGCCGATCCCGCGACCTACGCCGGTCGCGATGTCCCGGACTTGCTCCGCCAGCAGGCAGAAACTCGTGCCACGCTCGAGCTCGCCGAGCGCGATTGGTTGTCGGCCGCCGAGGCTCTCGAGGACGCGGATTGAGAGGCGTCCCCGCCGCGGCGGAGTCGATGACAGAAGCCGGTCCCTGCGCCCGACTTATCTTGGTCACAGCCACTCATCGCCCTCACCCCTTTGGGAGATTGTGGAAAACTTCTCGCTCTTCGCGCACGCGCGAGCCTCGACGGCTAAGCGCCTGATATCTGGCGAGTCGCCTCGTACGATTTCGCTCTCTTGGCAATCGCGAGATGCTTAAAGGACGGTTAATTCGACTCGGCGACACTGTGTGGACGCGGAGGAAAAAAGTAACCAAGGACGCCCGAGAGGATTTTTCCATGTTGATGATGACGCCGCTCCAAGCCGCTCCCGACACCGCCGTCACCGGTCTCGATAACCCCTCCTGGATCCGCCGGGCGATGCTGATCGAGCAGGTCGCCGAGGCGTATGCCGACGGGACCTTCACGCCGGCGCAACGCCGCCAGGCGGAGGACCTGCTCCGGACCGCAATCTACGACCACGAAGCTCTCGCCCGCAGCGTGCTCGCCGAGAGCCTCAAGCGGATGACCCACGTGCCCCGCGACATCGTGCTGAGCCTGGCGCGCGACGAGGCGCAGGTGGCGCGGCCGATCCTGCGGACGTCGCCGCTGCTCGACGATGACGATCTGGTCGGGATCGCCCGGGAATGCTCGCGCGCGCACCGGCTGGCGATCGCCGAGCGGGATGCGCTGTCGGCCAAGGTGGCGCAGGCGCTCTGCGAGTCCCGCGACCCCCAGGTGATCCGGGCCCTGCTCACCAACGAAAGCGCCGCTTTGCCCGAAGCGTTGCTGCACGCGATCCTCGATGCGCTGGACGACGCACCGGGGATCGTCGAGGCCATGACGCGCAGACGCCTGTTGCCTGTGAGCGTCACCAACCGCCTCGCCCGGGAAAGCGCGCAAGGCTACGCTGCCGCGCGGCGGGCTTGATCAGACTGAGGCGCAAGCCTAGAGCGTGTCCCGGCTGGATGGAATCACTGCGTCCTTCGACTCGGCGCTGCGCGCCGGCTCAGGATGAGGTGTTTTCTTAATGCCATCAAAACTTTCCCTCATCCTGAGCCGCGAGCGCCCTTCGAGACGCCGCCTGCGGCGGCTCCTCAGGGTGAGGGCGAGCGACCTCATGGTGAGCCTGTCGAACCACGAAGGACGCAGGATGTCGAGGCACGCGGGACACGCTCTAGCCCGCCGGCAGCCGAACCTCGCTGAATCGCATTTCGAGCGGATTGCCCCTCGCCTCCAGCCGGCCGGCCTTGGCGAGGGCGCGCACGCGCGCGGCCAACAGCAGATCGGCACACTGGAAGTACTCGTGCTGGTTGGTCAGCGCTTCTCCCACGATCCGCGCGACTTTGCGCCACTGGGGCACCGCGTAGGACATCAGCTCGTCGTCGTAAACCGTGATCGGGGCGGAGCTGAGCCCAGTCTCCGAGACGACGCGAAGCGGGGCGTTCTCGGTCCGTAGCCGGCGCCAGAGATCTCGATACCCAGCGCGCACGGCGGGCGCCAGCGGCTCCGCGCGATCGAGCAATCCCATCGCCACGATTTGATCGGGACTCAGAATTCCCGGGCTGATGACCAGGCTCAAATATCCGGCCGGTCCTTCGGCGCACCGATCCGGGAACCTGGCATCGGTGAGGCCGACGATTTCGCAGCCTTGATCGCCGAGCCGCCACAGCCATTCGAGAAAACCGGCGTAGTCTCGCGCGGATCGCCGCGAAGTCCACACAATCCGCCGGTCCGCGGGCGCGAGGGCATCCACCCAGAACCTCTCGACGCGGCCCACAAGAGCTTCATCAACGTCGTAGCCCAATTCTTCTGCCATCCACGCGATGCGCGCCTTGGGCTCGGCCGGGTCGATCGGACCGATGCTCAGGTCGTCGTCCATCGCCACAATGCAATCGTCGCGTTTCATCGAGCGCAGCGCCTGGCGCAGAGAGCTGCCGGCAGACTCGCCGACGAGGATGTGGACCGTCGAGGCCGGCATCAAGAGCGGAATTTTTGGGCCAGCGTGTCGACCTGCCGGGCAAAGAGCGCGACGTCGGTGCCGACCGCCACGAACACGAAGCCGGCGGCCAGTACCTTGCGGGTCTCGTCCTCGCGCAAGCTCAGGAAACCCGGCGCCTTGCCAGCGCGCTTGATACGCTGGCCGGCCTCGATGATCGCGGATTGCACGTCGGGATGCTGAGTGTTGCCGATATGGCCGAGGTCGGCGGCGAGGTCGGCGGGGCCGATGAAGATGCCGTCGACGCCCTCGACCTTGGCGATGGCCTCGATCTCCGAGACCGCCTTGCGGGTCTCGGCCTGGACCAACACGACGATCTCGTCCTCCGCGTGCTTGGGGTAATCGACCACGCGGGCGTAGTCGTTGGCGCGCGTCACGCCGGCGAAGCCGCGGATGCCCTTCGGCGGATAGCGGGTCGCGGCGACCGCGCGGCGCGCCTCCTCCGCCGACTGCACGAATGGAAAGAGGAAGCTGCGCGCGCCTTGATCGAGGAGCCGCTTCACCATCACGGGCTCGTTCCAGGGCACGCGCACGACCGGCTCCGCCGTGCCGCCGACGCAGGCGCGGAGATTGTGCACGACGTCCGGGAGCTCGTTGGGCGAGTGCTCCATGTCGATGAGGAGCCAATCGAAACCCGCGCCCGCGCAGACTTCGGTCACGTTGGGGCTCGCGAAATTGAGCCAGAAGCCGATCTGCTGCGTGCCCGCGGTGAGCGCGCGCTTGAAGCGGTTGGTGGGCAGCGTCGCGGCCATCAATGGATCTCCGGCTCGGGCACGGGCGCGGTACCCGCAAGGAAATCGAAGTCGCAGCCCAGATGCGCCTGGGCGATGTGCTGGCTGTAAAGCGCGCCGTAGCCGCGGGGATAATACGGCTTGGCCGGCGTCCACTGCGCGCGCCGGCGTTTCAACTCCTCGTCGGCGACCGCGAGGCTGAGGCGGCGGGCGGGCACGTCGAGCTCGATGGTGTCGCCGGTCTTGACCAGCGCCAGCGGTCCGCCCACGAAGGCCTCGGGCGAGATGTGCAGCACGCAGGCGCCGTAGCTGGTGCCGCTCATGCGCGCGTCGGAGATGCGCACCATGTCGCGCACGCCCTGCGCCAGCAGCTTCTTCGGGATCGGCAGCTGGCCCCATTCCGGCATGCCCGGGCCGCCTTGCGGGCCGCCGTTCTGCAGCACGAGCACGGAGTCCGCGCTGACCTCGAGCGCGGGATCGTCGATGCGCGCGCTCATGTCGTTGTAGTCGCGGAACACGACCGCAGGGCCGCGGTGCTTCTGCAGCCGAGCCTCCATCGCCGGCGGCTTGATGACGGCGCCGTCCGGCGCGAGATTGCCTCGGAGCACCGCGAGCCCGCCCGCGCCGGTCAACGCATTGTTCGATGACCGGATTACGTCGTCGTTGTAGACCTCGCCGCGCGCGATGTTGGCGCCGAGGGTCTTGCCGTTGACCGTGCCGCAGTCGGCGTCGAGGCCGGTGCTCAACTGGCGCAGCAGCGCGCGCAGGCCGCCCGCGTAGTAGAAATCCTCCATCAGGTATTTGCCGGCGGGGCGGATGTTGGCGAGCACCGGCGTCCTGCGGGAGATCTCGTCGAAGCGGTCGAGCGAGAGCGGGACGCCTGCCCGGCCCGCCATGGCGGTCAGGTGGATGATCCCGTTGGTCGAGCCGCTCAAGGCCATCAGCGTCGCGATGGCGTTGTCAAAGGCCGCGACGGTCGCGATGTCCCGCGGCTTCAGGTCTTCCCAGACCATCTCGACGATGCGCCGTCCGCTGGCGCTCGCCATGCGCGCGTGCGAGGAATCCGCCGCGGGAATCGAGGAGGCGCCGGGCAAGGTGAACCCAAGCGCCTCGGTGACCGCCGCCATGGTGGAGGCGGTGCCCATGGTCATGCAGGTGCCGAAGGAGCGCGCGATGCCGTCCTCGATGCCGCGCCAGTCCTCCTCGTCGATATTGCCGGCGCGCAGCTCCGCCCAGTATTTCCAGACGTCGCTGCCGCTGCCGAGCGGCTGGTTGTGCCAGTTGCCGCG
>Ga0209415_10018963_pt1 | contig 10818 bp, 3 predicted proteins | sample PeaSoiSIISIP2007_FD_187696 | JGI IMG/M metagenome (GOLD analysis project Ga0209415, IMG submission 187696) | Peat soil microbial communities from Weissenstadt, Germany - SII-SIP-2007 (SPAdes) (version 2) | ecosystem: Environmental > Terrestrial > Soil > Wetlands > Peat | place: Germany... | reverse complement strand
GCAGCTGCGCGACTACCCCACACTTGCCCACGTGCTCGCCTTCGTGCGCGAGCGCACCCCGGCCGCGCCCGGCGACGGGGCGGTAGGGGTACCGGTCCGCCCTGCCGTCGACACCAACGCGGGCGGCGCAGGTGAGGATCTTGAGCGCTTCTCGCGTCGGGTCCCCGTCGTCGTCCTGCGGCCGGCGCTTGAGCACTGTGCGCCGACGGGCGTCGCGCTCGGGGCCGGCAGCCGGGTGGTCGTAGGGGCCGACACTGGCGGCGTGGCCGACGCCCTCGTCGACCGGTTGCACGAGCGAGGCGTCGAGACGTTCGTCGTCGACGGCGCACCCGGCCCCGACGCCCTCGTCTCCCTGCTCGCGTCCTGGCAGGAGTCGGGACCGATCACGGGCGTGTTCTGGCTGCCGGCCCTCGATGACGAGGGTCCGCACACCGCCCTCGACCCCGACGCCTGGCAGGAGGGCCTCCGGGTACGGGTGAAGCTGCTGGCGGCCGCGATGCGCCAGCTGTACGACGACATCGTCCCAGCAGGTACGTTCCTCATCAGTGCCAGCCGTCTGGGCGGACACCACGGCTATGGGCCCGCTGGCGCAAGCGCGCCGATGGGTGGTGCCGTCACCGGCTTCACCAAGGCCTACGCCCGCGAGCGCCCCGACGCGCTGGTGAAGGCAGTCGACTTCGGCTCCGGCGACGATGCCGTCATGATCGGCGAGTGCTTGGTGGCCGAGGCGCTTCACGATCCCGGCGCGGTCGAGATCGGTCACGCGCTCAGCCAGCGCTGGAGCATCGCTCTGGCCGATGAGCCAGCGGTCGACGGCAGCCCGGAACGGTCGCTGACACCCGAGAGTGTGTTCGTGGTCACCGGCGCGGCCGGAAGCATCGTCGCGGCCATCACCGCCGACCTGGCGGCGTGCAGGGGCACGTTCCACTTCCTCGACCTCGTGGCCGAACCCGACCCGGCCGATACCGACCTCGAGCGATTCGTCACTGATCGCGACGGCCTCAAGCTCGAGCTGGCCGAGCGCATTGCGGCGGGTGGCGGGCGGGCGACCCCGGCGCTCGTCGAGCGCGACCTTGCTCGCCTGGAGCGGGCCAAGGCCGCTGCCGATGCCGTGGCCGCGGTCCGGCGCGCCGGAGGCACTGCCCACTGGCACCAGGTCGACCTCACCGATGGCGATGCAGTCGCCACCGTGCTTAGGGAGGTGCGGGAAAACAGTGCTCGCGTTGACGTCCTGCTGCACTGCGCCGGCGTGGAGATCAGCCACGCGCTCAAGGACAAGCCGGCGCGGGAGTACGACCTGGTGTTCGGCGTCAAGAGCGACGGTTGGTTCAACCTGCTCCATGACCTGGGCGATCTCGCGCTCGGCACCGCAGTTGTCTTCAGCTCGATTGCCGGCCGCTTCGGCAACGGTGGCCAGACCGACTACAGCGCGGCCAACGACCTGTTGTGCAAGAGCGTCTTGAGCTTCCGTACCACCCGGCCGGAGACGCGCGGCATCGCCATCGACTGGACTGCTTGGGCCAACATCGGGATGGCGAGCCGCGGCTCGATCCCGAAGATGATGGCGACCGCGGGCATCGACCTGCTGCCGCCGGAGATCGGCGTGCCGGTCGTACGGCGCGAGATCACCGCCGCCGGACGGGGTGGCGAGGTCATCGTGGCCGGGAATCTCGGCGTCCTCCTCGCCGAAGACGACGAGGGTGGCGGGCTCAACCCCGTCGTCGCCCGTTCGGCGCTCGACGCCACCGCCGGACCGATGCTCGGTGCGTTCACCGGGTGGACGTTGGCCGACGGCCTGGCGGTACGCACAGCACTCGATCCGGTCGAGCAGGGCTTCCTCGATCATCACCGGATTGACGAGACACCGGTGCTGCCGGGCGTGATGGGCATCGAGGGCTTCGCCGAGGTTGCGTCAGCGTCGGCCCCGGGCTGGACGGTCGTCGCGGTCGAGGACGTGGCGTTCCTGGTACCGTGCAAGTTCTTCCGGGACGAGCCCCGCACCCTCGAGCTCGCGGCGCGACCCCGCCTCGTCGGCGACGACCTGGTGGCCGACTGCCGCCTGCTCGCGCGCCGGGTACTCGCCAACCACTCCGAGCAGCTCACCGCCCACTTCACCGGGCGCGTCCGGCTGGCGGGTGCGCCGCTACCACCGCGCACTGCCGATCCGGCGGGCGAGGCAAGCGGTCCGGTCGTCGGCGCCGAGGAGATCTACCGGATCTATTTCCACGGACCGACTTACCAGGTCGTCGACGTTGCCTGGCGCGACGGCGACCGTGCGGTCGGGCGGCTCGCTGGAGACCTCCCGCCCAACCACCGCCCGGAAGACGCGCCGCTCCTGGTTGAGCCCCGGCTGATAGAGCTGTGCTTCCAGACCGCTGGCATCCTCGAACTCGGAACGACCGGCCGCTTGGCGCTGCCACTCCGCGTCGGTCGGGTGCTGGTGCTTCCGGTGCGCGACCCGGTGGGGTGCTGGCGCGCCGTGGTGACGCCAAGGGTCGACCGTCGCGGCGTCGACGCCGTCGTGGTCGACGACGTCGGGCACGTTCGCATCGGCCTCGAGGCCTACGAGACCATCGTTCTGCCGACGGCCGTCGACGAGGACGCGCTCGAACCGTTGCGGCAGGCGATGCGATGACCGGCCCCGAGCCGGCCACGTGATCCGCTTCGCCGTGGTCGACGTGCGAGCTGGCGCTGCGCTTGAATCCAGTCGTTACGCGAGGATCACACGAGTGCGAGCACCTGGTCCCGTCGGTCCCGTCGAGTCAAACCCAAGCGGCCGAGCGGGTCGGCGCAGCTACCGCTCGACGGTGGCAACGTGTGCTGTCGAGCGGCAGGGCCGAAGGCATCATGGCAACGTCTGCACCGACCATGAGAGCCTTCCACCCCGTCGGTGCCGGCGGCAAACCGGCGGTGTTGGCCAAGCGAGACGGCTGGGCCGAGCCGGGCCCCAGGATGGCGATCCAACGAAGTGGGAGTCGCAGCCCTCATCGACCGAAGCTTGTGCACCCTTTCACGCTTTCCATCGCATCCCACGCGCCGGGCGGACCGGCTCCAGCGAGGCGCGGCCCGCATGCTTCGCTGTCGATCGCCACGATTCTCCGGTCCCTCCGTCACGATCGACGTGCAGCGCCGACGAGCGCGGCCAGCTCCCTGTGTGAGAACCAGCCGTCGCCGTCGGGGACGTCGGCCTGCGAACAGGGCGCCAGCCCACGACCGTCGCGCTGAGTCAGCCGGGGGGGCTGACGGTCACCTTGTCCACACCACGAGTGTGCCGTTGGATGCCCCGTTCGACCGCGGCGACAAGATAGGGGCGCAGCTCGGCCGCGGGGATGATGCGATGGATCGAACCCACAGCGCGGGCCCGTTCGACACTGTGCACGCGGTCGAACTCGCGCGCCACCTCACCGAGCTTCTCCGATCGCGCCCTTTCGTACAGCGCCGCCTCCTCGCCCCGCAGCCGCGTCTTTTCCGCACCCTCAGCAAGGGCGACTCTCGCTCGCAGCCCTTCCACACGCGAGTCTGCTGCGGCGCGAGCGGCGACCTCGCGCGCGAAGACGACCGCGGCGGCCGGGGCGCCTCCTATAACCGACGCGAACGAGCCCTCGATGGCGGCGACCTCGAGCTCGTCGTTAAGGGCAGCCGAAAACACGACGAACGCCCCTCCGTGGTAGCGGGACACGACGCAAAAGGCCAGGGGCCCACGGAAGTTCACCACGGCCCGACCGATCTCGGCGCCATACTCGAGCTGCAGCTTCCGCATCGACTCAGGGGAGCCGTCGAACCCCGAAAGGTTGGCCAGCACCAGCAGGGGGCGGTTGTTGCTGACCGCGTTGACGGCTCGGGCCACCTTCTTGGAGGACAGTGGGAACAACGTCCCCGACGTCCAGTCATCGGGACCATCGGCAGGCACGAAACCCCAGCGCGGCACTGGCCGGGACTCCAGGCCGATCACGCACACCGGCCACCCGCCGACGTGCGCGTCCCACACGACTGCGCTCTCGGCGTGGCGGAACCCGGCCCACCGCTCGAGGGGCGAGTGGTCCTGGTCGATGACTGCTCGCATGACCGACCGGATGTCGAAGGGTCGCTTTCGTCCCGGGTTTGCCTCCTCGGTGAACACTTCTCCCACAACGGAGAACCCCGCTCCCTCGTGGGGGTAGCCCCGCACGTCGCGGTCTACGGGGTCGGTCGTGATGGCTCGGCGCGGGAAGCGCTCGCCGTGCGCCACATAGGTGTGATCGTAGTGGCGTAGGAGAATGTGGCACGCGCCCGGGATGTCCGGTGCCCAGTACTGGGCCTGGCCATTGGGGCCCATTACCCGTTCGTAGCCGCCGATCCCCTGGTTGTCCTCGGCCGACACGCCTCCGGAATATTCGAGCGCTTGTTTGCCGGTGAGGACCATGGCCGACTCCGGAGTCATGACCAGAATGCCTCGCGTGTGCATCAGCATCGTGGCCTCGGCGTTCCAGTAGGGCTGCGCGCCGACGTTGATGCCTGTCACTACCACGTTGATCTCGCCACCGGCTTGGGTGAACTCCACAATGCGCCGCAGAACCCGCGCGATCCAATCCATGTTCTCCGTGCCGCTGTCGATGGCGATCTTGGCCCCCGCCGACAACGCGAACCACTCCACGGGGAGGCCAAGCGCGGCGGCCAGGTCGATGGCCGCGAAGATGCGCCGACATTCCGGTTCGGCCAGTGATCCAAGGCCTTTGGTGGGGTCACCCATCAACGCCACACGGGCCATTCCCTCGGGATAGGTCGGCATCACGGTACGCAGGATCCCCACCACGATGGCTGCCGCGTTGTGCCCGTGTTCGCGGATCACTGGCACCAAGGCGCCGTTGTCATCAAGGTCGTACTCGACAAACTGTCCCAATGGAAACTCGCCGAGCTCGTCATCGCCTGAGGCGGTGAGCATCTTGATGAGCTCGTAGGGGTAGACAAGGCCGCGTCGGCGCAGAGCGTCGACCCGCTGCTCGTAGTCAGTCAGTGGAGGCAACGGCTCCTCCGAGAGCGGAAGGAAACGCACCGCGAAGCCGGCCCCGGTAGGGTTGGACAGCTGAATCGTCGTTTCGTGCACGCTTCCGACCGGGGCTTGCGGTAAGCGGACCCGTAGCACCACCTCGTCAATTCCGAGGCCCTCGATGTTCGGCGCCAGCCGGTGCACGATGCCCTGCAGTTCGGTAGCGGTCAGCTCGAGCACCGGCCACACGTAGAGCACGATACGGTTCATGTGCAGGCGATGCTCGGGCGAGCGCTCCGCATGGTGGGCCCGTATCCCGGCAAGGGCCTGGCCCAGCTTTCGCTCGACGCCGGGCAGCCGTGCGGCATGCCCGGCTTCGTCGCGCAGCGGGCTGACATCGCGCACCTCGGCCAGAGCGAACAGCCTCTCGTCGCTGGGGTTCTCGTGGGCGACTCCGGAAAACAAATAGACGTCCTCCTCCGACCGCAGCCGGGAAAGGCGGAAATTGCAAAGTCGCTGAAGGTGCAGGCGCTTCCCCATCATCGGATGCAAGCCGCGATAGAGCGTGTCTTCCTGGTAGCCACCGTCCAGCATCTGGCGGAACGTGAAGTGCTGGGTACCCGCCATCCCCAGACCCAATCCGGGTGCGCTGATGGCCACCACGAGGCGGCGCACACGATGCGGGAATGCGGTGCCCGCGAGCAGAACCTGCAGCTCCTGTGTGGTGGCCTCGTCGTCGTGTGGTCGCTCGGGATGCCACACGTAGAAGTCGATGACGACGTGGTGCTCGTCGGGCACGTCGCCCAGAAGGGGTGCCGCGGCACCCATGGCCTGACCGAGGTTGTCGTAGCGGGCGAAAATGGAGAAGAGCTGAATGCGCGCGCCCTCATGGTCGTACTGGGCCATGGCGACGTCGGTCCCTTCGGAGGTGACAAAGGTGAAGCTCGCCAGGCTGCGTATCCGGTAATAGCGGCGGGTGAGAGCCTCGAGCATGGCGCGCCGCCCAGTGGCGCTGGCATCCTCGGACTGCTGGGTGAGGAAGTTCTTCAGCGGTTGGGGGCACTCGACCAGCGCCGCCATGTGCCGTTCTCGCTCTGCTCCACCCATGGGGTGCTCGAGGGCGTGCAGATGGGCCGTTGACTCGGCGTAGGCGCGCGCCGCCGCCGCCTCGAATTCGGGCCGCTCAAAGTACTGGTAGCGCACCTCAGTCGCCTGGCGGCTCAGATCGGGAAAGCGGTTCGGGCTAGCGGAGATCAGCCGGTCGAGAACGGCGCGGAAGCCGTCCTCGGACTCAGGCGCGATGCGCTCGATCTGCTCCAGGCGACGGTCGAGGATCGACTGGACGACCGGCAGATGGTCGCCGATCCGCAGCTGCGCCTTCGCCATCCAGAACAGGGCCTCGCGCAAACTGAGCGTAGGCTCGAGATCTTGAATCCCGTAGTGGCCGAGGCAGCGCTGCAGGCCCTCGAGGAAGGAAGCCGCCAGGCCCGCACCTCGTCGCTCGATGGAGCGAAGGTAGGCGAGCAGGTCCTCGTGGGAGCTGTGCGACTCCTCGCCGGGGTATCCGTGCGGGTCTGGCCGGGTCCGCGCCAGCGAGCATACATCGGCAAAAGCCGTGAGGGCGCGGTCCTCGCTCCGCAGGAGGGCCTCGTCGTCCGGAACAAGCTGCCTCGACGTCGTCGCATACCAGGTCACGAGTTGTTGTGAATGACGGGGATCAACATCGAAGCCGAGCATCTGACCCCGCAGGGCATCAAGGGCGTCACGGCAGCGAACCTCGGGACCGGTATCCGACACCCCATCTCCGTAGGCGTCCAGGTCCACCGGCCGGCTCCCATCGCCGCTGTCCTTGCGCGCCAGCAACTGCAGCTCCAACAGCGGCGCCGCCGCCGCAACCTGGACGTTAGGCGCGACGAGCACTTTGGTCACCCGCCCGTCCGCCGGCGCGACCACGGACATCTCGGTCTTCATAGCCTCGAGGACCACCAGCCGGTCGCCGGCAGCCACCTGGTTACCCTCGTTCACGAGCACCGCCACGACCACCGCTGGCGCCGGCGCCCGCACCACGCCACCCGAGTCCCGACTCACCCAGTGAGCGACACCGTCCACCTCGATCAGGTGGCGCACACCGTCAACGACTGACAGCACGCGATAAGTCCTTCCCCCTACCGACACCCGGCGGTCAAAGCGGCCGGCCCGCTCCACGCGCAGGTCGACGTCCCGGCCGGCGCCCATCACCCGATAAAGCGATGGGCCCAGGCGATGGACCTCGAAGTGATAGTCGAGCCCGCTGGCGTGGAGATGCACACCGTGACCCACCGAAGCTCTCGCCTGGGCCCGGCCTCTCGCGGCCAAAGAGAAGAACTGGGCCAGCTCGGCCGCGAACTCGTCGTCGTAGGTCTCGACCGCGGCTACCAGAAGAGCCACGCCGCGATGCTGCCTGGGAATGTGCGCGCCGGTGGCCGCCAGCCGGTCGAGCCAGCTCACATCGATATCGCCCGACGCCACCTCGGGGCGAGCGACCAACGCGAGCAGGAACGCCCTGTTGGTCGATCCGCCTCGGACGACCACCTCCGTCTCGGCGAGGGCGCGCCCGAGGCGGGCCAGCGCTTCGCGCCGGTCGCGGCCCCAGGCAATGAGCTTGGCGATCATCGAGTCAAAATCCGCGGGGATGGTGTCACCCTCGCTGATCCCGGTGTCGACGCGCACCCCGGGTCCGGTCGGCAGGCGCAGGAGCTCGACCGTGCCCGGGGCGGGGGCAAAGCTGGCCTGTGGGTCCTCGGCGTTGAGGCGAACCTCGACGGCGTGACCCGCCGGCGGAGGCGGCTCGCCTTCCAGCCGGCCGCCACCTGCCACGTAGAGCTGAAGCTTGACCAGGTCAAGGCCGGTGGTCTCCTCGGTCACCGGGTGCTCGACCTGGAGCCTGGCGTTGACCTCCATGAACGAGAAGACGTGGGTGGACGGGTCGTAGAGGAACTCGACCGTGCCTGCATTGGTGTAGCCGGCCAGCTGGCACAGGCGGGCCGCCGCCGCGCGGAGCTCCCGGTCCTGGGCCGGCGTGAGCACGGTCGATCCCGACTCCTCCATCACCTTCTGGTTGCGACGCTGGATCGTGCAGTCGCGCACGCCCGTGGCCCAGACGGAACCGTGATGGTCGGCGATGACCTGGACCTCAATGTGACGCGACGCTGGCAACAGCCGCTCCAGGAACACGGTGGCGTCGCCGAATGACTTGTAGGCCTCCGCTCGAGCGGCGTCGAAGGCCGCAGCCAGATCGCCCCGTGTGTGGACGCGACGGATGCCGCGGCCGCCGCCGCCGGCCGTCGCCTTGATCATGAGGGGGTAGCCGATGCGCCCCGCGGCACGACGGGCCTGCTCCAGGGACTCGACGGGGCCGCCGCTCCAAGGTGCTACCGGCACGCCGGCCTCCTCGGCGAGGCGCTTGGCGCTGATCTTGTCACCTAGGCGGCGCGTGGCTCGCGCCTCGGGCCCCACGAACACGAGATTCAACCGCTCACACAGCTCCGCAAACGCGGCCTGCTCGGCCACGAAACCCCATCCCACCCATGCAGCGTCGGCCCTGGCCTCTACGAGGGCCCGCTCCAGTCGCTCGTAGTCGAGGTAGGTGCTCTTGCGCTGACCGTCGGCGTCGAGGAACGTAGGCGGCCCGAGCGACACGGCGTCGTCGGCGTGTCGCACATACATGGAAAGCCGGTCGGGCTCCGTGAAGAGCGCCACTGAAGCTACCGGGCTGTCCTGCTCCCGGTTGAGCTCCTGGACGGCGTGGATGAGGCGCATCGCCGCCTCGCCCCGGTTGACGATGGCGATACGGGAGAAGCGGCAGCGCATCATCAGGATGCCGCGACCCGCAGTGGCTCGAGTAGCTCGGGGCCGATCGGCGCCGACAGGGCCACGGTGCGGTAGCCCTCCATGCACAGACGAACACCCCCGGCGTCGTCGACCACCTCGGCGTCGGAGTGCTCAACCCCCGGCTCGACCACTGCGTACAGCCTCCCGGCCGTGTCGGCCGGCTCCAGCAGGGTGACCGGTGCGATCTCGCGCGGCAGGCCCAAGCGGCCAGTCGAAGCCAGCTCCCAGAAGCCCGCCGTCTGGAAGCACAGCCCGAGCAACCTGGGCATGGTCAGCAGCGGCAGCTCCGGCGGCTGGTGGTTGGCGGGGAGCCCGTCCGCCAGCAAGCCGATCTGCCGGTCCCCCCGGCGCCGCCTTCGGTCCAGTGCCCGGTATGCCAGCCCGTGAACATGAACCTTTTCAATCGCGTCAGAGTTGGTGGCGTCAGCGCCCACCGCGGCCCCGTCGGGCGGCATGGGTGGCGCGGTCAGTGCGCCGGGTCGCAATTGGCGAGCCAGCCGCACCCGGCCGGTGAAATGGGTGGTGATCTGCGGTTCAGACTGGTTGGGCAGCATCCTGCCCCCGATCAGCCGTCAGCTGGCGAAGAGCTCGTTGCCCTTCAGGCGTCAGGCACGTCTCGATAGTAATCTGTCGGGGCTCGTCCCGGTAGAGCTTGACTGGGGCGACGAAGGTGACGTCCTCGATGGGCCAGCTCCAGGTGGGTGAAGTCTCCGATCGCCTCCACAGCCATGTCCAAGGCTTCAGGATCGAAGCCGACCATGATCCCCTCCCGTGACGCCGCCGCGTTCGGAGCGCGGCTGCGGCGCCACCAGTCTGAGGCAGCGGTGAGGACGGTGGGCGTTGTGCTCCACGTAGGCGTCGAGGACGCGTGCCCAGTTGTAGGCGGTCAAGGCGCGCCAGACCGCCTCCTCCAGAACGCTGAACGTCGTCTGGATCTCGGCCAGCGTGTACCTGGAACCCTGCCGCTGCGCTGCGAGGGAATCGGCGTAAGATCGCGGTCTTGAGAAGCGAAGGCGTCGTCCAGTTGACCGCGAGGCGAACATCTGGCGCGATGGTGAGCGCGGCCGTGTCCATCAGATCGAATTTGAACCATTAGGACTACGCAATGGATTTGTGTTGACTACGAACAAACGTTGCTGCTGGGCAGCCTTCAGGGCCTCCTTGACCCGCAATGTCCCGAGTCCTACATCGCTGAGCTCGAACGGACCCACCAGCCACCGACCGCCCTGCGCAAGGCGCTTTCCAACGCCGGCTTCAACTGCTTGGGGCCTTCCCGAGCAGTACCGTGAGACGCCAACGGACGCGGTCTGATGCTCGTCGCCGAGACGATCGCCAGACAGGGCGTCGTGAACGCGTACCGGATGGAGGCGCCGGGCGCCTGGAACATCTTGACCCAAGGGCATGAGGATCAGAAGAAGAATGAGATCCTCGGGCTGCTTCGGGCCGGCGAGGCTCCCCTTCAGTTGAGCAGCCCCCGGGAGGGATCGCCGTGACCATCGCGGTTTTGTGCAAATGGTGCCCTGACCCCGAAGACCTGGAGGTGCGCTCGGATGGGTCGGTATCGCTGGAGCGTTCCCGGTGGACCATCAGCGAGTACGACCGGGTCGCGCTCGAGGTGTCCATGTCCCTGGCTTCGGCCACAGCGACCGTGGTCGCCGTCGTTGCCGGCCCTGTCCAGGTTGGCACCTCCGCGGCCCACAAGGCGATCCTGTCCCGCGGGCCCGAGGCGCTGTTCATGGTCGTCGACGACCGCCTAGCCGACGCCGATGCTCGCCAGACGGCGTCCGCCCTCGCCGCGGGGATCGACCGGATCGGTGATGTCGACCTGGTGGTGTGCGGAGCCGGATCGGTCGACCTGTACGCCCAGCAGGTAGGGATACAGGTCGGAGAGCGGCTCGGCTGGCCCACCTTGAACGGGGTCACCACCGTCAGCCTTGACGGCCCCTTGTGTCGTATCGAGCGTCGTCTTGATGGCGAGATCG